>Ga0209380_10002068_pt1 | contig 13088 bp, 13 predicted proteins | sample HubBroMetageWFT6_FD_188347 | JGI IMG/M metagenome (GOLD analysis project Ga0209380, IMG submission 188347) | Warmed and freeze-thawed soil microbial communities from the Hubbard Brook experimental Forest, New Hampshire - Hubbard Brook CCASE Soil... | ecosystem: Environmental > Terrestrial >...
CATGCCGCCCAAGGCGCCCTACCCGGCTTCGGTCGCCGACATCAACCTTGGCGTCCGCTGGCTTAAGGCGCGTGCCCGCACCTATGGCAGCCGCCCGGACTGGGTCGGCCTGTTCGGAACCTCGAGCGGCGGGCATCAGGTATTGCTCGCGGCGATGCGGCACGACGATCCGCGCTATGCCGCGTTGCCCTTGCTCGAAGCGCCGCAAGTTGATGCCCGAGCCGCCTTCGTGATTTCGGGCTGGGGCGTGATCGACCCGCTGTTGCGCTATCACCTCGCCAGGAAGGCCGGTAATGCCGAGCTTCTCGACAACCACCACGCCTTCTGGGGCGATGAAGCGACGATGAGCGAGGGCAGCCCGCCGGCGATCCTCGACCGCGGCGAGAAGGTGCATCTGCCGCCGGCGCTGGTGTTCGGCGGCGACTGCGACGAATGGGTGCCGCTCGAGACCATGCAGCGGCTCGTCGCCGGTTGGAAGCAGGCGGGCGGCGAGGTCGAACTGGAGCTGTACAAGGGTGCCAATCACGGCTTCATGACCGGCAAGCCCGACGCGCCCTACGCGAAGCCGGCGATTGAACGCATCAAGGCGTTCATTCGCAAACACACGGGCTGACGACTATCTCGCCGAGCGCCCAACCCTCTCCGCCAGCGGGCGGGGGTGAAAATTCTGCATTCGGGAGGAGACAATGCAAGATAACCGGGTCAAGCGGATTATGGCCCAAGGCGGGCTCGCCCTCGGCACCCATACCGGCGGCATCGCCGATCCGCAGATCGTCGAGATCATCGGGCTGGCCGGCTTTGACGCCGCGTTTATCGACATGGAGCACACCGCCTTCGACCTGCACGACGTGTCGCTGATGGTCATGGCGGCCGAGCGGGTCGGCATCACCTCGATCGTGCGCACCCCAGGCTTCGACCCCGCCTTCATCCTGCGCCTGCTCGACCAGGGCGTGCAGGGCATTCAGGTTCCGCATGTCTCTGACCCGGAGACCGCGCGTGCGGCGGTTCAGGCGGTGCGCTACCCGCCCGAGGGCGATCGCGGCATGGCGGCGGGCAGCCGCGCAGCCGATTTCGGCAACACGCCGCTCCTTGAACACATGGCGAAGTCGAACCGCGAGATCCTGCTCGCCTGCATGATCGAGGACATGGCGGCGGTCGAACGCATCGACGAAATCGCCGCCGTCCCCGGGGTCGATCTGCTGGCGGTCGGGCCGTCGGATCTGTCGCGCTCGCTCGGGGTCAGCGGCCATCCCGATCATCCGCGGCTGGTCGCCGCTATCGACCGGGTGCGCGAAGCGGTCAGGAAGGGCGCCGGAGCGCGCCTCGCGCTGCCGCTCAACCACGCCGCCTTCCCGCGCAACGCGGCGCAGCTCAAGGAGCTCGGCGCCGGCTATTCGAATTGCGCTCCGACCCCGGAAGCGCGGCTGTTGCGCTCGATGCAGGAGCAGTGCGCGGCGCAGCGGAAACTGCTGGGCTAGGGCCAGGGGTCAGGCGCCCGGTTTTCACGAATGCAGCCGTAAGCGAGCATTGCTGCGCCGCGGCTGGGCTCCGTAGGGGCGATTGAGGCGGGTGGCGGTGGTTGACGCGGTGGTTGAGTCGCGTTCTTAATTCCCGAATTAAAGCCGAATAAACCAATCGGAACGGGAGGAAACTGCAATGACGGCCGTCGATATCGTTTCGGTTGCTCTACCCGAGGCCGAGCACCGGCGGCAGCTGCGCCGTGCGGTCATCGCCAGCACGGTGGGCACCACGATCGAATGGTACGATTTCCTGCTCTACAGCATCGTTACGGGGCTGGTTTTCGGCAAGCTGTTCTTCCCAAAATCCGATCCCCTGGTCGGCGTGCTGGAGGCCTTCGCGGTCTACACCGTCGGGTTTATCGCGCGTCCGATCGGCGCCGCGATCTTCGGCCATTACGGCGACCGCATCGGCCGCAAGGCGGCGCTGATAGCGACCTTGCTGATCACCGGGCTGGCGACCTTCGCGGTCGGTTTGGTCCCGACTTACGAGTCGATCGGGATCTGGGGCGCGGTAGTGCTGACGATCGTCCGCTTCATCCAGGGTATCGGGGTCGGTGGCGAATGGGGCGGCTCGGTATTGCTGTCGATGGAGTGGGCACGCACCAACAAGCATCGCGGCTTTATCACTTCCTGGCCGCAATTCGGCGGACCCGCCGGCTTGCTGCTGGCCAACCTCGCGGTATTCGTGTTCAGCGGGATTTCCGGCGACCAGTTCCTGGTCTGGGGCTGGCGCATCCCGTTCCTGCTCAGCATCGTTATGGTCGCGATCGGGCTCTATATCCGGCTCGGGATTCTCGAAACCCCCGCATTCCAGCGCCTCGTCGCGGAACAGCGCGTCGAACGCGTGCCGGTCATCGAGGTGATCAAGCGTCAGCCGAAGGAGATCGTCCTCGCGGCGCTGGCGCGCATGGCCGAGCAGGCGCCGGCCTACATCTATCTCGCTTTCATCTTCGCCTATGGCACCCAGGTGCTGCATCAGTCGCGCGACTTTCTGCTCGAATCGCTGATCTGCGCGGGGCTGGTGTCGTTCATCACGATCCCGCTGGCCGGCCATCTCTCCGACCGGTTCGGCCGCAAGCGCATCTACCTGATCGGCGCGGTCGCGACCGGCATTTTCGGGTTCATCTACTTCGCGATGCTGAACACGATGGTGCCGCAGTGGATCTTTCTCGGCATCGTCCTGTCCTTCGTGCCGCACGACATCCTGTACGGGCCGCAGGCGGCTCTGATCGCGGAATGTTTCACGCCGCGGCTGCGCTACAGCGGCTGCTCGATTGGCTACCAGCTCTCCTCGGTAATCTCCGGCGGACCCGCGCCGCTGATCGCAACGGCGTTGCTCGCCGCCTTCGGCTCGGGCTATGTGATCGCGGTCTATATCTTGTTTTGCTCGATCGTGACTATCGTGGCGACCGTGATGATGCCCGACTACACCAATCGCGACATCTCCGAGGAGCACGCTTGAGCCCCCCTCTCGCGAATGCTTGACAGCCCGGCACCATAGGGCGAAAGGAGCCCTGACATCCGGGAGGTCAGAGCCAAGGATCGGGACCGATGCGGAAGAATTCGATCGGGGTTCGCCCGATCGCCGGGGCGATTGGTGCGGAGATCTCAGGGGTCGATTTGTCGGCGCCGCTCGACGACGACACAATCGCGGAAATCCGCCGCGCCTGGCTCGACCACCTTGTCATCTTCTTCCGCGACCAGGACCTGCCGCCGGCCCGGTTTCTGGCCTTCGCCCGTCGTCTCGGCGAGCCGATCGAATATCCGTTCGTCACGGGCATCGCGGGCTTTCCGGAAACCACCCCGGTCGTGAAGCTGGAGCACGAGAAGGTCAATTTCGGCGGACTCTGGCACAGCGACACCACGTATCTCGAGATCCCGCCAATGGGGACGATGCTGATCGCGCGCGAGGTGCCCGCCTATGGCGGCGACACGCTGTTCGCCAACATGTATCTCGCCTATGAGACCCTGTCGCCGGGAATGCGGCGGCTGCTCGACGGCCTCGTCGCGGTCAATTCCTCGACCAAGGCGGACACCACCAAGACCCGCGAGGACCGCATGCGCGACGGCGCCAATCCCGCTGCCCGTGCCGAATACGAGGCCTCGCACCCGGTCGTGCGCACCCATCCGGAGACCGGGAGGAAAGCGCTCTACGTCAATGGCGGGCACACCGTGCGCTTCAAGGACATGACCGAAGAGGAAAGCGCGCCGCTGCTGCGCTCCCTGTTCGCGCATCAGACCCGGCCTGAATTCACCTGCCGCTTCCGCTGGGAGAAGGGCTCGCTTGCCTTCTGGGACAATCGCTGCGCCCAGCACAATCCGATCAACGATTATCACGGCTTCCGCCGGGTCATGCACCGGGTGACCCTCGCCGGCGACCGGCCGCGCTAAGCCATTCCACCGCGGCCGCCGGCTTGTTTCGGCGCCCGGGAATGGCACGAAGATCGCAACAGGAACGCGATGCGCTACACCAAGGCGGCCCTGCTGCTCTTCGCCGGCGGCACGCTGCTCGGACTGGCCGTGGTGGCTGCCGACCTCTCCCGGCTCGGGCGGGCCGCCAGCGGGATCATGGCGCTGGCCCTCGTGCTCTTGCCGGTCGCGCTGGTCGCGGATGCACGCAGTCTCGCGGCGCTCAAATTGCGCCGGAAGCGTCCAAAACCCCGTCGCGCACCCGCCCGCCGCCGGCGCTCGCCCGCGCGCCGCGCGCGGCGCTAGGCCGCTCGGAGCGCCTCAGTCGGCCTGACGCTCGGCCTGGCGCGCCTCGATGCGCGCCGGGTGCGCCGGGTAGACGCCAAGGATCTTCACCTCGGTCGAGAAGAAAGCGAGCTCTTCAAGCGCCAATTTCAGCGGGCGATCGTCCGGGTGCGCCTCGACATCGGCGTAGAACTGCGTCGCCGCGAAGCGGCCGCCGACCATGTAGCTTTCCAGCTTGGTCATATTGACGCCGTTGGTGGCGAAACCGCCGAGCGCTTTGTACAGCGCCGCCGGCACGTTGCGGACATTGAAGACGAAGGTGGTGACCGTCGGCCCGCCGCGCGGCGCCCGCTTCGGCTCGCGCGACATGATCAGAAACCGGGTTGTGTTGTGCTCGGCGTCCTCGATGTTCTCGGCGAGCGAGACGAGGCCGTAGATCCGGCCGGCCAGCTCCGAGGCGATCGCGGCGATCGAGGGGTCGCCGAGCTCTTTGATCTCTGAGGCGCTGCCGGCCGTGTCGGCCCGCACCACCGGAGTAAGCCCGTGGGCGCGCAGGAAATCGCGGCATTGTGACAGCGCGTGGACATGGCTGCGCACCGCGCGGATCTTGTCGATAGAGGCGCCGGGCAGGGCGAGGAGGTGGTGCTCCACCCGCTCGAAATGCTCGGCGATGATGTAGAGGCCCGAATCCGGCATCAGGTGGTGGATGTCGGCGACGCGGCCGGCGACCGAGTTCTCGATCGGCATCATCGCCAGCGCCGCCGCGCCGTCGCGCACCGCGGCAAAGGCATCCTCGAAGGCCGCGCAAGGCAAGGTCGTCATCGCCGGGAACACGCGCCGGCAGGCGAGATCGGAGTAGGCGCCGGGCGCGCCCTGGAAGGCGATCGTCTGGGCCGGATCGGACATCGTCAGGAACCGTGTTGCAGCAGCTTGCGGGCGCGGTCGAGATCGGCCGGGGTGTCGACCTGAACGCCGAGCCGGGCCGGATCGATCAGACTGACCGAGATTCTCATCCCGGCTTCCAGAGCGCGCAGCTGCTCCAATCGCTCGCGCTGTTCGAGGATGCCGCGCGGCAGGCTCACATAGCGCTCCAGCGCGGCGCGACGATAGGCATAGAGTCCGACATGCTCGTAATGCGGGCCCTCGCCCCACGGCACCGGCGCCTTCGAAAAATACAATGCGCGCGTGGGCCGATTCGGATCGGCAAAGCCGGCGACCACCTTGTTGACGCTCGCCTCGTGGAGGGCGGCCGGATCGGCGATCTCGGCGGCCAGGGTGGCGATGTCGGTCTCGGGATCTTCAAGCGCGGCTACCGCGAGCCGAATCGCGGCGGGGTCGAGCATCGGCATGTCGCCCTGCACGTTGATGACCGCATCGTGCGCGCGGCCGGGGTCGAGGACATTGATCGCGGCATGGATCCGGTCGGAGCCGGTCGGCAGCGCCGGGTCGGTCATCACCGCCCGGCCGCCGGCCCGCTCCACCACATCCGCGATCTCGCGATCGCCGCAGGCGACCACCACCCGCCCTACCTCGGCGGCGACGGCTCGACGCCAAACGTGCAGAATCATCGGCGAGCCGGCGATCTCGGCGAGCGCCTTTCTCGGCAGTCGAGCGGAGGCGAGCCGGGTCGGGATCAGAACGATCGGGTTCTTCGGCAGCGCGGTCACGATACCAGCGTTCGAGGTAACCGGGAGCGACAAGATGCCCGGTTCGTTTGCTCGCCGGAAGCGCAATAATTCGGTTGAGTTGCCGCCGGGAATCCGATTTTCTGCGGCGCGCCGTTGGGTTCGCCCTTCTGCGGCTCAGGGGAGAATCCGAAGGGACGCCGATGTCGTCTTTCGAGTGGAACAAGATCATTGCATCGGTGCTGACGGCAATGATCGTCGCCATGGTCACGGGTATTCTCGCCAGCGAGCTGGTCCGGCCGAAGCACCTGGAACAACCGGTCTACGTCCCGCCCGGCGCCGAAGGCGGCGCCCCGGCCGCGCCGGCAGGCGGAGCGCAACAGGCGGCGGCTCCCGCGGTCGAGTCGATCGAGCCGGCGATGGCCAAGGCCGATCCGAAGCATGGCGAGCAGGTCGCCAAGGTCTGCCTGCAATGCCATACCTTCGATAAGGGCGGCGCCAACAAGATCGGCCCCAATCTCTACGGCGTGATGGACGAGAATATCGCCGGCGTGCCAGGCTACCAGTTCTCGTCGGCGCTGCTCGCGCACAAGGACGATAAATGGGACCCGGATAAACTCAATGTGTGGCTGTTCAAGCCGCAGGAGTTCGCGAAGGGCACCAAGATGACCTTCCCCGGCCTGCCGAAAGTGCAGGACCGGGCCGATGTTGTCGCCTATCTCGAAAGCTTGAAATAGGAGGACGGTGGGCGAGCTTGACCCTTTCCTGGCACTCGCCGCCGAACTTGCCGACGCGGCTGGAGCGGCGATTCGCCCGCATTTCCGCCAGAAACTCCAGGTCGAAGACAAGCCCGATCTGTCGCCGGTAACAGTGGCCGATCGCGCCGCCGAAACGGCGATGCGGCAGCTAATCGCGGCGCGCTTTCCGGAGCATGGCATCATCGGCGAGGAATTCGGCCGCGAGCGCGAGGGAGCCGAATTCGTCTGGGTGCTCGATCCGATCGACGGCACCAAATCCTTCATCAGCGGCGTGCCGTTGTTCGGCACGCTGATCGCCCTCGCCCGGGCCGGGCGGCCCGTTGTCGGCATCATCGACCAGCCGATATCGCGCGAGCGCTGGATCGGCGCTGCCGGCCAACCCGCTACATTCAACGGCAATCCGATCCGTTGCCGCCCGTGCCCGGCGCTCGCGCCGGCGACGGTATTCGCCACCAGCCCCGACATGTTCCGGGGCGAGGACGCTGCCGCCTTCGCTCGCGTCTCCGGCGCCGCCAAGCTCGTCCGCTTCGGCGCCGATTGCTACGCCTACGGTCTCCTCGCTCACGGCTTCATCGACGTGGTCATCGAGGCAAGCCTCAAGCCCTATGATTTCAGCGCGATGCTGCCGATCGTAGAAGGCGCCGGCGGGATCGCGACCGACTGGCAAGGCCGGCCGCTTAATTTGGCTTCGGACGGCCGCGTGCTGATTGCCGGCGATGCGCGTGCGCATCGCGAGGCTCTGGCGTTATTAGCCGGATGAAGGCGATCGCGAGGAAGACCATGCGCAGGTTATCGGCTGCCCTTTCCAGCCTCGGTTTGCCGCTGTTCGCGATCGCGGCACTGGCAGCGGCCGGGACCTCCGGGCTCTCGCTGTTTGGCGATTTGAAATACCCGCCGGACTTCAAGAATTTCGAATACGCCAACCCGAACGCGCCGAAGGGCGGGACGATGAAACTCTCGGCGATCGGCACCTACGACACGCTCAATCCCTTTGTCGTCAAGGGCGTGCCCGCCGCTGGGATCGGTCAGATTTTCGAAGAGCTGATGACCCGCTCGGAAGACGAGCCCGGCAGCAATTACGGCCTCATCGCCGAAAGCGTCGATGTCGCTCCCGACAAGCTGTCGGTCCTCTTCACCCTGCGGAAGGAGGCGCGCTTTCACGACGGCTCGCCGATCACTCCGGACGATGTCGTCTGGACCTTCGACACGCTCCGCGCCAAGGGCGCGCCGATGTACCGCTCCTATTACGGCGACGTGACCAAGGTCGAGAAGGAGGGCGATCGCGGTGTGCGATTCACCTTCAAATCTGCCGAGAACCGTGAACTGCCGTCGATTCTCGGCGAAATGCCGGTGCTGTCGAAAGCCTACTGGTCAAACCGCGACTTCGAGAAGACGACACTCGATCCGCCGCTGGGCAGCGGCCCGTACAAGATCGACTCGGTTGACCCGGGCCGCTCGATTACCTATCGCCGGGTGCCCGATTATTGGGCCGCCAACCTGCCGGTCAACAAGGGCCGCTTCAATGTCGACGTGATCCGCTATGACTATTACCGCGACGGCACGATCGCGCTCGAAGCGTTCAAGGCCGGGCAGTACGATATCCGCCGCGAGAACTCCTCGAAATCCTGGGCAACCGGCTACGACAGCCCGGCGCTGAGCGAGGGGCTGATCAAGAAGGAGCAGATACCGAACCAGCTGCCGAGCGGCATGCAGGGCTTCGGCTACAATCTGCGCCGACCATTGTTTCAGGACCCGAAGGTGCGGCAGGCGCTCGCCTACGCCTTCGATTTCGAATGGTCGAACAAGAACCTGTTTTACGGCCTCTACACTCGGACCCGCAGCTACTTTGACAATTCCGAGTTGGCCGCGACCGGAACGCCGCAGGGCGAGGAGCTGAAAATCCTAGAACCGTTTCGCGGCAAGGTCCCCGACGAGGTCTTCACCAAGGAATACGACCCGCCCAAATACGATGGCTCGGGCAATATCCGCGACGGCCTGCGTCAGGCTCTGATGCTGCTGAAGGATGCGGGCTGGAGCTTCAAGAACGAGCAACTCGTCAACGACAAGACCGGCCAGCCCTTCGAGTTCGAGATCCTGCTCAACGACCCGCAGATGGAGCGGATCGTGCTGCCCTTCGCGCAGAACCTGAAACGCATGGGGATCACCGCGCATGTGCGAACGGTCGACACCGCGCAATACGAAAAACGCATGGAAACCTTTGACTACGACATGGCAATCGAAGTGTTTGGCCAGTCGTTGTCGCCCGGCAACGAGCAACGCGAGTTTTGGGGTTCGAAGGCTGCCGACGAACAGGGCAGCCGGAATACCCTCGGCATCAAGAGCCCGGTCATCGACGAGTTGATCGAGGAGCTGATTCGCGCGCCCGACCGCGCCAGCCTCGTCGCGCATACCCGGGCGCTCGACCGGGTGCTGCAATATGGCTACTACGTGATCCCGCAATTTCATCTCGGGGCATCCTGGATCGCTTATTGGGACAAGTTTCGCCGTCCGGAGGTGTCGCCCAAATACGGCTTCGGCCTCGATACCTGGTGGGTCGATCCAAAGGCCGAACAGACCGTCGAGGTGAAAAAGGGCCAGGTGCAGAAATGAACCTTCCCCTCACGAGTGAGGGCGGCCAGGGTCAGCCATGATAGCTTACGCAATCCGGCGCATCCTCCTGATGATCCCGACCTTGTTCGCGATCATGGTCGTCAACTTCGTCATCGTGCAGGCGGCGCCGGGTGGGCCGGTCCAGCAGATGATCGCAAAGCTCAAAGGCAACGATATCAGCGCCACCGAGCGGATCAGCGGCACCGGCGGCGAACTAAAAAATGCTCCGAGTTCCGGTGAAAGCCAATATCGCGGCGCCCGCGGGCTTGACCCCGCCTTCATCAGGCAGCTGGAAAAGCAGTACGGCTTCGACAAGCCGCCGCTCGACCGGTTCGTTATGATGATGAAGAACTATTTGACCTTCGACTTCGGCAACAGCTTCTTCCAGGACCGCAGCGTCGTCTCGCTTATTCGTGACAAATTGCCGGTCTCAATCTCGATCGGGTTGTGGACGACCCTGATCACCTATCTCGTGTCGATCCCGCTCGGCATCCGGAAGGCGGTGCGCGACGGCAGCCGATTCGATGTCTGGTCGAGCGCGGTCATTATCGTCGGCTACGCGGTGCCGAGCTTTCTGTTCGCGGTGCTGCTGATCGTGCTGTTCGCCGGCGGCAGCTACTTCTCGATCTTTCCGCTGCGCGGGCTGGTCAGCGATAATTGGGCGTCGTTCGACTGGCCGCACAAGATACTCGACTATTTCTGGCACATCGCCCTGCCGATCATCGCGCTGGTCATCGGCGGCTTCGCCACCCTGACCATGCTGACCAAGAATTGCTTTCTCGACGAGGTCAACAAACAGTACGTGCTGACAGCGCGGGCGAAAGGGTTGAGGGAGCGGCGCGTTCTCTACGGCCATGTTTTCCGGAACGCGATGCTGCTGGTCGTCGCCGGCTTTCCGGCGGCGTTCATCGGTATCCTGTTCACCGGCTCGCTGCTGATCGAGGTGATCTTCTCGCTCGACGGGCTCGGGCTTTTGGGTTTCGATGCGGCGATCAACCGCGACTATCCGATCATGTTCGCGACGCTCTACGTGTTCACGCTGATCGGGCTGGCCCTGAAGCTGATCAGCGACCTGACGTACATGCTGATCGACCCGCGCATCGATTTCGAGCGCCGGGGCGCATGACGCATTCGCCGGGCTCTCTCATATCAGCCAGCGATTTCCGCCGTCCCCGCTCCGTTGACACCCCTGGGTTGGCCGTCTAAGTCAAAGGCCAGCTAAAAGCCGCATTTTCGGAAATTTCCGATGACGCAAGCCGAGCGGCCGCTCTCGCCGCACCTTCAAGTCTACCGCTGGCAGCTCACCTCGGTCCTGTCGATCCTGCACCGCGCGACCGGCGTGGCGCTGAGCTTCGGGGCGATCCTGCTGGTGTGGTGGCTCGGCGCCGCCTCCGACGGGCCCGGACCCTATGCCGTGGTTCAGCATTTTCTCGGGTCGTGGCTCGGATTGCTGTTGTTGTTCGGGTGGAGCGTGGCGCTGTTCTATCATCTGTGCAACGGCGTCCGGCATCTGCTGTGGGATGCAGGCTACGGGCTCGATTTGAGGAGCGTCTACGCCGGCGGCTGGGCGGTATTGGCGGCGACCGCGGTGTTGACGATTCTCGCCTGGATCGCTGGCCTTTCGCATTGGAGCCATTGATGGCGATGAGCCCGATGCGCTCATCCTTGGGCCGCGCGATCGGCCTTGGCTCGGCCAAGGAAGGGGTCGGGCATTGGTGGCGTCAGCGCGTCAGTGCCTTGGCACTGGTGCCGCTAACGCTGTGGTTCGTGATCGCGGTGATCAGTATGATCGGCGCCGACCATGCCGCGTTCGTCGCCTGGGTCAAAAGCCCAATGCCGGCGGTATTCCTGATCTTGCTGCTGGTTGCGGTCTTCTATCACACCGCGCTCGGGCTCCAGGTCGTGATCGAAGACTATGTTCATCGCGAGGCGATGCGGCTGGCCGCGTTGCTGCTGATGCGCCTCCTTTGCATCCTGTTTGCGGTCCGCGGCATTCTCGCCGTGCTCACGATGGCGCTCCGCGCCTGACCATAGAAAGAGCTGCGTCATGCCAGCCGCCTATCCGATCACCGAACATACCTACGATGTCGTTGTCGTTGGCGCCGGCGGCGCCGGGTTGCGGGCGACCCTGGGAACGACCCTCGAAGGACTGAAGACCGCCTGCATCAGCAAGGTATTCCCGACCCGCAGCCACACCGTCTCGGCGCAGGGCGGCATTGCCGCCGCGCTCGGCAACATGAGCGACGACGACTGGCGCTGGCATATGTACGACACGGTCAAGGGCTCCGACTGGCTCGGCGACCAGGACGCGATCGAATATATGTGCCGGCAGGCGATCCCGGCGGTCATCGAGCTCGAGCATTTCGGCGTGCCGTTCTCGCGCACCGAGGCGGGCGAGATCTATCAGCGCCCCTTCGGCGGCCACATGATGGAGTATGGCGACGGCGCCCCGGCCAACCGCGCCTGCGCCGCCGCCGACCGCACTGGCCATGCCATCTTGCACGCACTGTACCAGCAGTCGCTGCGCCACAACGCCGAGTTCTTCGTCGAGTATTTCGCCCTCGACCTGATCATGGACGAGGAGGGCGCCTGCCGCGGGGTCATCGCGTGGAACCTGGAAGACGGCTCGATCCACCGCTTCCGCGCGCACATGGTGATCCTTGCCACCGGCGGGTACGGCCGCACCTATTTGACCTGTACCTCGGCGCACACCTGCACCGGCGACGGCAACGCGATGGTGCTGCGCGCTGGCCTGCCGTTGCAGGACATGGAGTTCATCCAGTTTCACCCGACCGGGATCTATGGCGCCGGCTGTCTGATCACCGAGGGGGCGCGCGGCGAGGGCGGGTATCTAACCAACAGCGAAGGCGAGCGCTTCATGGAGCGCTACGCGCCGCACGCCAAGGATCTCGCCTCACGCGACGTGGTCAGCCGGGCGATGACGGTCGAGATCTTCGAAGGGCGCGGCTGCGGCCCGGAGAAGGACCACATCCTGCTCCATCTAGAGCATCTGGATCCGGCTATCTTGCACCAGCGGCTGCCGGGCATCTCGGAGACGGCGAAGATCTTCTCCGGAGTCGATGTCACCCGCGAGCCGATCCCGGTATTGCCGACTGTGCATTACGACATGGGCGGCATTCCGACGAACTACCGTGGCGAGGTGATCCGTCCGACCGAGAGTGATCCCGATGCGATCGTCCCCGGGCTGATGGCGGTCGGCGAGGCGGCCTGCGTCTCGGTGCACGGCGCCAACCGGCTTGGCTGCAATTCGCTGTTGGACATCGTCGTGTTCGGCCGCGCCGCCGCGCATCGCGCCGTGGAGGTGGTCCGGCCCGGCTCCGCGCATCCGCCGTTGCCGGCGAGCGCCGGGGAGCAGGCGCTCACCCGGCTCGATGCCGTGCGCCGTTCCAAGGGCGGGCGCAAGACCGCCGAGATCCGTACCGAGATGCAGCGGACCATGCAGAACAATTGCGCGGTGTTCCGCACCGCCCAGGTGCTGCGCGACGGAGTGGAGCGGATCGACCGAGTGGCGCGGAGCTACGCCGATCTGAGCATTTCCGATCGCTCGATGATCTGGAACAGCGATTTGATGGAGGCGCTGGAGCTGCAAAACCTGCTGGAGCAGGCGGTGGTGGCGTTACATTCGGCGGAGAACCGCACCGAGAGCCGCGGCGCCCACGCGCGCGACGATTTCCCGGAGCGCGACGACGAAAACTGGCTGAAGCACACCGTTGCCTGGCTCAATGGCGACACCGATGTGACGATCGGCTACCGCCCGGTGCACCTGTTCACGCTGTCGAACGAGGTCCAGGCCTTCCCGCCGAAGGCGCGGACCTACTGACGTGGCGGAATTTACGCTTCCCGCCAATTCCAAGATCGGC
>Ga0209380_10002069_pt1 | contig 13087 bp, 10 predicted proteins | sample HubBroMetageWFT6_FD_188347 | JGI IMG/M metagenome (GOLD analysis project Ga0209380, IMG submission 188347) | Warmed and freeze-thawed soil microbial communities from the Hubbard Brook experimental Forest, New Hampshire - Hubbard Brook CCASE Soil... | ecosystem: Environmental > Terrestrial >...
CTCGACGCGGCGACACGGCGGCTGCTCGACCATTACCTGCGCGGCATGCATGCGGCGGTGAGCCTCATCTACCCGGCACGGCCGCCCGTCCCGCTGCTGCCACCTGTGGCGGGGGTGCAAACGGAGAGCTTCGGCTCCGCCGCGGAGGCGCTGGCATGGTGCCGCGCGGAGCGGCCAGCAGTCCAGGCCCTGGTCACGTACGCGGCAGGACAGGGCGATTTTGGCGCTTACTGCTGGCAGCTTCCCTGGGCGATGGCGCCGTTCCTGTCACGCGGCGGCTTCACCCGCGATTACCTCGCGCTCCAGCAGATAGCGATCACCGCGGCGACCGGCCTCGGCGACCCGCTGGGCCAGGGGATCGCCCACCATGAGTACGCGCACGCATGTGCGCTGCTCGCTGAGGTCGGCGACTCCGGAGCGCACCTGAAAGAGGCCCTGCAGTGGTTCACCAAGGCGGGTGACCAGCTGCGGGCCGCGCGGACACTCAACGGCATGGCCCAGCTGCTCGTGCAGGACGGTGAGTACCCGGCGGCGCTCGATCGCGAGACAGAGGCGCTGGCACTGCGCAGCGCCGTCGGCGACCTGGACGAGATCGCGCACTCCGAGCAGACGCTCGGGTCCATCTACGCTCGGCTCGGCCGCCACGACGAGGCCGTGCAACACTGCCAGCGCTCACTTGACCTCAGCCGCGAGACCGGCAGCCGCGCGCTGACCGCCGACACGCTTGCCACCCTCGGCTTCGTGCACCTCAGCCTCGGCGACTACGGCATGGCCGTCGCCTGCTATATGGAAGTCCTGGTGATCTACCGGGAGATCGAAGACAGGGCCGGCACGGCCGAGGCTCTCACCGGGCTCGGCGACGCGCAGCACGCCAGGGGCGACGTCCGCGCGGCCCGCGCGACCTGGCGGCAGGCCCTGGCCATCCTCAGCGACGTGCCAAGCGCGGATGTCCAGCCGATTCAGGCCAGGCTGGACATGCTCGGGTGACGACCTGACTGGCGCGGGACGGGGAGCTCAGATCTTTTCTTCTGAACGGGCCCGTGGTGACTCCCACACCCCCTCCTTCTTCATCGTCCCGATGATCGGCGCGGTCTCGACTGACTGCAGGCCCGGCAGGCCGGCCAGCCTGGTGGTCAGGTACTCGTAGAGCTGCCGGGTGTCACGGAAGATCGCGCTGACGACGAGGTTGGTGGGGCCGGTCGTGGCAGCGGCGAACGGGACTTCCTGGTGCGCGGCGACCGCGCGGCCGGCCGCCTCGAGGCTGGCGGGCTCGATCTTCAGCCACAGCATCACGGTCGCGTTGACGCCGAAGGCCGACTCGTCGACGTCGATGTCGAAATACAGCAGCCCGGCTTGCCGCAGTTCCTCGATCCGGCGCCGCACGGTCGACTCGTGCCAGCTCGTCGCGGCGGCGAGGTCGGCGACCGGTGCCCGGCCGTCGCGGGCCAGTTCGGCGATCAGCGGGTCGTCCTCGTCGCGCAGGATGTCCGCCCCGGCCGGGGTCCAGGACGGCGCGGCGCCCAGCGGCGGGGCCGCCTCCGGCGGTGGCGGAAGCGTCTCGGGCACGGCTTCGCGGAGGGCGGCGAGCCGGCCGGCTGGCAGGCCGCTGGCGTAGCCTGTGTATACGGCAGGGGTGAACTCATGCAGGATCGAATGCGCGGTGATGGCGGTGACGTGGCGGCTGCCGGGCAGGCCGCGCAGGAATAGAGTGTTGCGCTGCTCAGGGGTCCGCGCCTGCAGGGTGCAGACGATTTCCGTACCGCCCGAGTACAGCCGTACCCACCGGGTATCTGGCCTGCGCGCGAGCGCGGCCGCTATCCCCTGCGCACTGCCCGGGGTGGCCTGCAGGCGGACGATCCAGTCCACCCAGCCGGCGCGCTCGCCGTCGATGAGGCCGTACACCCGCAGGCCGACGGTTTCCGCCAGCCGGCGGTACCTGCGCGCGATGGTCTGGTCGGAGACGCCGATGACCTCCGCGAGCAGGCGGAACGGCGCTCGCGGCGCCACCGTCAGCGCGTGCAGCAGCTGCCTGTCTACGGCGTCGAGATGACTAGTTTTCACGGATTCGAGCCTCACAATGTCGAGATCCGGCGAGATGGCCGCTGAATGCGGGGCGCCTTCAGGATATCGGGCACGATGAATGACGGTAAGCCCCATTGGAAAGGCGATAACTGATGGATAAGAAGTGGTGGACCCTCATCGCGGTGTGCGCGGGCCTGTTCATGCTGCTGCTCGACGTCACGATCGTGATCGTCGCGCAGCCGGCGATCCAGACCGGGCTGCACGCCTCGTTCAGCGATGTGCAGTGGACCCTGGACGCCTACGCCCTCACGCTCGCCGCGCTGCTGCTGACATCGGGCTCGCTCGCCGACCGGTACGGCCGCAAGCTGCTGTTCTCGATCGGGCTCGCGATCTTCACGATCGGCTCGCTGCTCTGCGGCCTCGCGGTCAGTCCGCTGATGCTCATCGCGTCGCGCAGCGGCCAGGGGGTCGGCGGCGCGATCATCTTCGCGACGTCGCTGGCACTGCTCGGAAACAGCTTCCGCGGCCGTGAGCGGGGCGTGGCCTTCGGCATATGGGGAGCGGTCATCGGCGTCTCCACCGCGCTCGGCCCGGTGCTGGGCGGGGTGATCACGACGGACTGGAACTGGCGCGGCATCTTCCTCGTCAACGTGCCGGTCGGCATCTTCGCGGTAGCCGTGACCATCTGGCGGGCCGAAGAGTCCCGCTCCCCCCACCCCGAGCCGCCGGACTGGCTTGGCTTCGTGCTGTTCACCGCCGGGCTGACCATGCTGATCTACGGGCTGATCCGGGCCGGGGAGACCTCGTGGTCAGACACCGGGGTGATCGGCTGCCTGGCCGCCGGCGTGGTCCTGCTCGCCGCGTTCGTGTGGGCCGAGCGCCGCGTCGCGCACCCGATGTTCGACCTGTCCCTGCTGCGCGTGCCCACGTTCACCGGCGGGTCCATCGCGGCGTTCGCGATGAACGGGTCGCTGTACGCGATGCTGCTGTACTTCGTGATCTACCTGCAGGACATTCTCGGCTACTCGGCGCTGCAGGCGGGGCTGCGGCTCGCCGTCATCAGCCTCGCCCAGCTCGTCACGGCCACGATCGCCGGGCGGCTCAGCGACCGCGTGCCTGCGCGCTGGCTGGTCGGCCCCGGTCTGCTGCTCGTCGGCATCGGGCTGATCCTCATGACGGGCCTGAGCGGCACGTCGTCGTGGACGCACCTGATCCCCGGGTTCATCGTCTCCGGGCTCGGCGCGGGGCTGGTGAATCCGCCGCTCGCCTCGACCGCTATCGGCGTGGTGCCCCCGCACCAGGCGGGAATGGCCTCGGGCGCCAACTCGACCTTCCGGCAGGTGGGCATCGCCACCGGCATCGCCGCGCTCGGCACCATCTTCACCTCGGCTATCCAGCGCCACCTGTCCACGGCCCTGCCGCCATCGCTGGCCGGAACGGCGCCGCGGATCGAGAGCGCCGTCCGCCAGGGCGATGTCGCGCACCTGATCTCCTCGATAGCGCCGGCGGACCGCGGCCCGATCGGCGCGGCGCTCAGGTCGAGTTTCGCCGCGGGCATGAACGACCTGCTCTTCGTGACCGCGTCCCTGGCCCTCGTCGGCGGGGTGTGCGCCGCCGCGCTGATCCGCCGCAAGGACTTCCACCAGCCGGATGACGCCGCTGCCGAGTCGGCGGACCCGGCGGCTGGGCGCAGCGCGACGGAGACGGTCGCCTAGGGGACCGCTGTTTCGCGGGCGCGAGCCCGCGACTGGCGCCTAAGCGCCTCTTGCTGTTATCAGCCTCCCACAAAGATTGTGCGGGATTAGCACCGGATTCCGGGTGCTAATCCCGCACGGTAATGGTGTGCGCGCGCCTACCGCAGGCGTACCGGTCCGCGTTCATGACCTTGACCCAGGCGGTCACGAAGTCGGCCACGAACTTCTCCCTCGCGTCGTCGCTCGCGTACACCTCCGCGAGCGCCCGCAGCTCGGAGTTCGACCCGAAGACCAGGTCCACGCGGCTGCCGGTCCACTTGACCTCGCCCGCGGCGCCCCTGCCCTCGAACGTGTTCGCGTCCTCGGACGTGGGCTGCCACGTCGTGTCCATGTCGAGCAGGTTGACGAAGAAGTCGTTGGTCAGCACCCCGGGCCTGTCGGTGAACACGCCGAGCTTCGACCCGTCGTAGTTCGCGCCGAGGACGCGCAGTCCGCCGAGGAGGACCGTCATCTCCGGGGCGGAGATCGTCAGCAGGTTCGCCTTGTCGACGAGCAGGTACTCGGCGGGCAGCCGCACGCCCTTTCCGACGTACTGGCGGAACCCGTCGGCCTTCGGCTCCAGGTTGGCGAACGACTCCACGTCGGTCTCCTCCTGGTCCGCGTCGCCGCGACCCGGGGCGAACGGCACGTCGACCGAGACCCCGGCGGCCCTGGCCGCCTGCTCGATGCCGACGCCGCCGGCCAGCACGATCAGGTCGGCGAGCGATACCTCCTTGCGGAAGCCCTCCTGGATGCCTTCGAGGGTGCGCAGCACCGGCGCCAGCTGGTCCGGGTTGTTCACCTCCCAGTCCTTCTGCGGCTCCAGCCGGATCCGCGCGCCGTTCGCGCCGCCGCGCTTGTCGCTGCCGCGGAACGACGACGCCGCCGCCCACGCGGTGGAGACCAGCTGCGGCACCGACAGGCCCGACGCGGCGATCTCCGCCTTGAGCACGGCGATGTCGTCGTCGGTGAGCTGGGGCGTCGTGTCGGGGATGGGGTCCTGCCAGATCAGCACCTCGCGCGGCACCTCGAGCCCGAGGTAGCGCACGACCGGGCCCATGTCGCGGTGCGTCAGCTTGTACCATGCGCGGGCGAACGCGTCGGCGAACGCGGCCGGGTCCTCGGCGAACCGCCGGGAGATCGGCTCGTAGATCGGGTCGAAGCGGAGCGCCAGGTCGGTGGTGAGCATCCGCGGCTCGCGCGTGCCGTCACCGAACGCCTGCGGCACCGTGCCGGCGCCGCCGCCCTTGGGCCGCCACTGGTTGGCGCCCGCCGGGGACTTGAACAGCTCCCACTCGTAGCCGAACAGGATCTCGAAGAACTCGTTGTCCCACCGCACCGGGTGGTTGGTCCAGGTGACCTCGAGCCCGCTGGTGATCGCGTCCGCGCCGACGCCGGTGCCGTAGGTCGACTTCCAGCCGAGGCCCTGCTCCTCGATCGGGGCGGCCTCCGGGTCGAGGCCGACGCTCTCCGCCGGGCCCGCGCCGTGCGTCTTGCCGAACGTGTGGCCGCCGGCGATCAGCGCCACCGTCTCCTCGTCGTTCATCGCCATCCGGCGGAACGTCTCGCGGATGTCGCGGCCCGCGGCGAGCGGGTCGGGCGTGCCGTTCGGGCCCTCCGGGTTGACGTAGATGAGGCCCATCTGCACCGCGCCGAGCGGGTCCTCGAGCTCGCGGTCGCCGGTGTAGCGCTCGTCGCCGAGCCACTCGGTCTCCGGGCCCCAGTAAACGTCCGCGTCCGGCTCCCAGGCGTCCACGCGGCCGCCGCCGAAACCGAACGTCTCGAAGCCCATCGTCTCCAGCGCCACGTTGCCGGTGAGCACGATCAGGTCGGCCCACGAAAGGCTCTTGCCGTACTTCTTCTTCACCGGCCACAGCAGGCGGCGCGCCTTGTCCAGGCTGACGTTGTCCGGCCAGCTGTTCAGCGGGGCGAACCGCTGCTGCCCGGAGCCGGCGCCGCCGCGCCCGTCGCTGATCCGGTAGGTGCCAGCGCTGTGCCACGCCATCCTGATCATGAGCGGCCCGTAGTTGCCGAAGTCGGCAGGCCACCAGGGCTTGGAGTCCGTCAGCACCGCCGCGATGTCCCGCTTCACGGCGGCGAGGTCGAGGCTGCTGAACGCCTCGGCGTAGTTGAAGTCCTCCCCCATGGGATTGGCCTCGGCGGGGTTCTTGGCGAGGATCTTCAGGTTGAGCTTGTTCGGCCACCACTCGAAGTTGGCGTCACCCTTGGTGGGGTGGACACGGCCATGCACGACAGGGCACGTGTCCTCGGCTCCGGCGGCCTCCGGGGTCTCGTCTTCGATGACTAGCGGATCGTGGTTCTCAGACTCAGCCATGGGAATCCTTCCGGACGACGCGGATCGCTATGTTCATGAACTGCTGGCGGTGGAACAGCTGGGGCACAGGCCCCAGTACACGACCTCGGCCTCGTGGATCGAGAAACCGTGGTCGTCGGACGCGGTCAGGCACGGCGCTTCGCCGACCGCGCAGTCGACGTCGGCGACCACGCCGCACGACCGGCACACGACGTGGTGATGGTTGTCCCCGACGCGTCCCTCGAACCGGGGCGCGCCGCCGGCCGGCTCGATGCGGCGGATGAGGCCCGCCGCGGTGAGCGCGTGCAGCGCCTCGTACACGGCCTGCAGGGAGATGTGCCCCACCCGGTCGCGTACACCCAAGGTGATGGCCTCGATGCCGAGATGGTCACCGTGCCGGACGGTCTCGAGCAGCGCCACGCGCGCGGCCGTCACCCGCAGGCCGGCGCCGCGCAGCTCATCGGCGGCGCCCGGAGTCGGAGACGGGCTCATAACACAGGACCCTATCGCCCAAAAGACGAATCATTCAAGACAACGAACTGTCCAATTTTGAGACATAATTTTCCCGAACGGGCCCGTGGTGACTCCCCAGCCGGTCACTGCCTGTTGACCGGGCCCGCATTGCCGATGATCGCGGCGACCGGCGGGATAACCAGCGCTACCGCGGACATGGCGACGGCCGCGACGGTCGAGTACCGCCAGATCAGCGTCCAGGCCAGCACGATCAGCAGCAAGCAGACGCCCATCAGGATGAGGTAGGCGCGTTCCCGCGGGATCAGCCGGAACAGCCGCGGCTCCCGCACCTCGCGCGGCGGGCGGTCTTCCTGCATCGGCATTCATCCTCCCCTGTCACCGTATCCTCAGGACGTGTTCGCTCTCGGGCTGGCCATGGCGGCGTTCGTCGTCTTCGTCGCGGGCGTGGCCCACGACAGCCGCAGCTTCAGCAACGCGGTCTTCCTCGGCCTTGCGCTGGCTCTCGGCGCGCTCGGCGGCGCCGAACGGCTGGCCGGCACGCACGACAGGGCGGCGCACCTGCTGCTGCTCGCGCTGGTGCTGCTGGCGGTGGCCGGCCCGTTCTTCGCCGCCCTGTACCTGGTCGGCAACGGCGTCACGATGGTGCGGAAGGAAGGCGTGCGCCCGACCACCCTGCTCCCCCTGCTCGCCGGGCTGGCCATCCTCGCGGTGATCGCCCTCGAAGTCGCCGCGGACCGGGTCGGTTCCCCGCGGCTGAGCCAGGTCACCATGGTCACCGTGCGGCTGGCCGGCTACGTGTCGTTCCTGTGCGTCTCCTACGTGATCTACGCGCTGATCTACAGCAAGCTCCCGGTCGCCCGCCGCGCCGACTACGTGGTGGTGCTCGGCGCCGGGCTGCTGAACGGCGGACAGGTGCCCCGGCTGCTGGCCAGCAGGCTGGAGCGGGGCCGTGCGGTCTACGAGAAGCTGGCGTCCCGCGGCGCCGACCCGCTGCTGATCGTCTCCGGCGGCAAGGGCAGCGACGAACAGGTCTCTGAGGCGGCGGCCATGGCCCGGTACCTGACCGAGCGCGGGTTCCCCGCCGGCCGGCTGATCCTCGAGGACCGCTCAGCCAGCACAGAAGAGAACCTGCTGTTCAGCAAGGCCATCATGGACCAGCAGCGGCCCCCCGCCCCTGGTAAGCCAGCTGCCCGGTGCGTCATCGTGACGAGCAGCTTCCACGCGTTCCGCGCCGCGATCATCGCGCGGCGGCTCGGGATCAACGGCCAGGCCACCGGGGCGCGCACGGCCGGCTACTACTGGCCGGGCGCGATGCTCCGCGAGTTCGCCGCGGTGCTGTACAGCTACAAGCTGGTCAACGCCGGCGTCTGCGCGCTGATCGTCGTCCTCCCGCTGGCCTACGACGTGGTCCGCTGACGTGGTCCGCGCGGGCGGCTGAGCATAGGCTCGGGGCCATGCCGACAGTGCACCAGCTCAGCCGCCAGGACGCCCGGCGGCTGGCGATCAAGGCGCAGCTGCTGGAACGGGACCGGCCCGACGGCCTGCTGACCGTGGCGCGGCGGCTCACGCTGCTCCAGCTGGACCCAGTGAGCGCCGTCGCGCCGAGCGCCGACCTGGTCGCCTGGAGCCGGCTCGGCTCGGCGTACTCCCCCGCCGGCCTGCGCAAGGCGGTGGACGAACGGCAGCTGATCGAGCTGATGGCCCTGCTCCGCCCCGCCGAGGACCTCGCGCTCTACCGCGCGCGGATGGCCGCCTGGCCGGGAACCGGTGAGCTGAAGGGCTGGCAGATCCAGTTCCGCGACTGGGTGCAGGCGAACGACCGGTGCCGCCGCGACATCCTCGGCCGGCTGCGCGCCGGCGGCCCGCTGCAATCCCGCGAGCTGCCCGACACGTGCGACCGGCCGTGGGCCTCCACCGGCTGGACCAACAACAAGAACATCACCAAGCTGCTCGACTTCATGGTCGCGCGCGGCGAGGTCGCGGTCGCCGGGCGGAAAGGCCGCGAGCGGCTGTGGGACCTGGCCGAACGCGTCTACCCCGACCACCCGGTCGTGCCCGCCGAGGAGGCCGCCCGGGAACGGGATCAGCGGCGGCTGCGCGCCCTCGGCATCGCCCGCGCCACCGGCGTGGAATTCCCCGTCGAGCCCGCCGTCGTCGGCGCGGCCGGCGAGCCTGCCGTCGTCGAGGGCGTCCGCGGCGAGTGGCGGGTCGACCCGTCCTACCTCGGCCAGCCGTTCGCCGGGCGGGCGGCGCTGCTGTCGCCGTTCGACCGGCTCGTCCACGACCGCGGCCGCACCCTCGACCTCTTCGAGTTCGACTACCAGCTGGAGATGTACAAGCCCGCCGCGAAACGGCGCTGGGGCTACTACGCCCTCCCGGTGCTGTACGGCGACCGGCTGGTCGGCAAGGTCGACGCCCTCGCCGACCGCAAGGCGGGCGCGCTCGTGGTGCACGCCGTGCACCAGGACGTGCCGTTCACCGCCGCCATGACCGCCGAGATCGACCAGGAGATCGCCGCCCTCGCCGACTGGCTCGAGCTCGACCTGCGCAGGCAGGGGTGAGCATGCCCGCGCCGCGAGACCGCACGCCGGTGCTGCTCCTGCACGGGTTCTGGCATGGCAGCTGGTGCTGGACCGAGGTTCTGGCCGGCCTGACCGCCGCGGGCGTCCGGGCCCTGGCCGTCGACATGGCCGGGCACGGGCTGCGCGCCAGGCGCCCGGCAGCCCTCACCCGGCGCCCGTTCGACGCCGGTGCGCTCGCCGCCGAGGTCTCGCCGGTCGCCGGCGTCGACCTCGACCAGGCCGGCGACCTGCTCGTCGCGCAGGTAAAGCAGCTTGGCGCCGGCGCCCCGGTGACGGTGGTCGCGCACAGCATGGGCGGCGCCGTCCTGACGCGGGCCGGGCAGCTGGCCCCGGAGCTGATCGCGCACGCCGTCTATCTCGCCGCCTTCATGCCCGCCTCCGGCGTGCCCTCGGCCGCCTACCCGAGGATGCCCGAGAACGAGGGCAGCCAGGTGGGGGCGCTGCGGGTAGGGGACGCGCGCGCGACCGGGGCGCTGCGCCTGGACGTCGCGTCGCCGGACCCGGCGTACCGGGAGGCCGTGCGCGAGACGTTCTACGGCGACGTCGATCCGGTGACCGCCGACGCGGCGATCGCGCTGCTGACCCCGGACGCTCCCGTGGGCATCAGCGCGGGCGTGACCGCGCTCACCGCGGACGGCTGGGGCTCGATCCCGCGCACCTACGTGGTGTGCACCGAGGATGCCACGATCCCCCGGCGCTGCAGCGCAAGTTCATCGCCGACGCGGACGCCGCGTTCCCCGCCAATCCGACGGCCGTGCGCGAACTCGAGGCGGCCCACTCCCCCTTCCTGTCGATGCCCGATCAGGTCGCCGGCATCGTGCTTGATGTCCTTTCCTGACATACGCTCCGATGCGTGCTGGTAGACAAGATCGCGATCGTGGTCGACGACTACGACCAGGCCATCAGGTTCTTCACCGAGGCGCTGGGGTTCGACTTGGCAGAGGACTCGCCCGCGCTGACGACGGAGGGCGGCCGGCCGAAGCGCTGGGTCGTCGTCAGGCCGCCCGGCGCCGAGACGGGCATCCTGCTGGCCCGCGCGGACGGCGAGCGCCAGGCCGCGGCCGTCGGTAACCAGGTCGCCGGGCGCGTCGGCTTCTTCCTGCAGGTCGAGGACTTCGACGCCGCGTACCGGCGGATGACGTCGGCCGGCGTCGAGTTCGCCACCGAGCCGCGCGACGAACCGTACGGCCGGGTGGCGGTCTTCCTCGACATCTCCGGCAATCGCTGGGACCTCATAGGTCCCGTGGCGTCTCATTGATTAATAACGATCACCGTTTCCCGGAAACAGGCAAACGGCGATTCGCGTTCGATTTACGCTTCCAGCAGCCGGGGGCCCGGCTTTGGAAGGACAACGCCAATGCACGTACGGATGAGCGTACGCATGCGCGTCCTGGCGCCAATCACGGCAATACTGATGCTCGCCCTCGCCGGTTGCAGCGGCGCATTGGGGGGAACGAGTTCCGCCGCAAGCGGCGGACTGGAGAAAACCACGCTGAACGTCGCGGTCGTGCCAGCGGTCGACTCCGCCGGATTCTTCGTCGCCCTGCACGAGGGACTGTTCAAGCGACAGGGGCTGACGATCAACTACACGCCCGCCACCAGCAGCGACACGGTGATCAATCAGCAGGTAGCCGGGAAATACGACATCACCGGCGGGAACTACGTCTCCTATATCCAGCATTACGTGCAAGATCACCAGCAGCTGGAGATTGTCGCCGAAGGTTCGGTGATGCAGCAGGGCAGCCAGGCCATCTACACGCTGCCCACCTCGAAGATCAAGAACCTGGCGGAGCTTAAAGGCCAGGTGCTCGGGATCAACGCCCCGCACAACATCAACTACCTGCTCGCCGCGTCCGTCCTCACGGAGAACGGCGTCACCCCGGGCAACGTGCAATTCCCGGCTCAGCCGATTCCGTTCCCCATCATGGCCCAGCAGCTGGCCGCCGGGAAGATCGCCGCGGCGGCGATGCCCGAGCCGTTCGCGACGGCGGCCGAGCAGCAGTACGGCGCGGTCAAGCTCGCCGACCTGAACCAGGGCGCCACCGAGGAGTTCCCCATCCAGGGGTACGTCGCCACCAGGGCCTGGGCGGCAGCCAACCCGAACACCCTGAAGGCGTTCGTGACCGCCCTCGAGCAGGGCCAGGAGATCGCCGACACCAGCCGGCCCACCGTCGAGCAGGCGATGGAGTCGCTGAACGGCCCGATGAACGGCCAGATTCCGCCGATCGTCGCGGCGGTCATGGCGCTGAACAACTACCCGATCGGCATCGACAAGGCCCGGCTGCAGCGCGTCGCCGACGAGATGTTCCAGTTCGGGCTGCTGCACACCAGGTTCGACATCGGCCAGTTGCTTGGCCCTTAGCAACCATTTCACCCCGGCGATAATGGTGGGGTGGTTGAAGAGGTCAGCGACGAGGCGCAGGTTCGCCAGAGCTCCTCTTCCCTCCTCTCCGCAGCGGCCTCGTTCCGCCGCCCCGCGCTCACCGAGGCCGTGCTCGGCGGCTGGGTCGCGTTCATCGTGCTCGCGCACCCGCTGCGAAGGAGATGGGGCCGGTGATCGACGCGACGCACCGCAACACCGCCCTGCTCGTCGCCGGCTGCTTCTTCATGCAAATGCTGGACGGGACGATCGTCACCACGGCGGCGCCGCAGATCGGCCGGTCGCTCGGCGCGCCGCCGGCGGCCATCGGGCTGGTCGTCACCGCCTACCTGCTGACGCTCGCGGTGCTGATCCCGCTGTCCGGCTGGCTGACCCGGCGACTGGGCAACCGGGTGATCTTCCTCACCGCGATCGCGCTGTTCACCCTCGCCTCGATCGGCTGCGCGGCGAGCGTGAGCCTCGGCATGCTCGTCGGGATGCGGGTGCTGCAGGGCGCGGGCGGCGCGATGATGGTGCCGGTCGGCCGGACGATGGTGATCTCGCGGGCGGCCAAGGAGGACCTGCTGCGGGTCACGTCCTACGTCGTGTGGCCGGGGCTGCTCGCCCCGGTGATCGCGCCGCTGGCCGGCGGGCTGATCACCACGTACGCGTCGTGGCACTGGATGTTCCTGATCAACGTGCCGCTCGGCGTGATCGCGTTCTGCGCGGCGTGGCGGCTGGTGACGGACGGCCCGGACAGCGCCGCCAGCGGCGCTCCCCCGCCGCTGGACTGGGCCGGCGTGGTGCTGACCTGCCTCGGTCTCGGCGGGCTGACCTACGGCGCGCACCTGGTCGCGCTGCCCGCGCCGCCGGCGCTGCTGACCGCGGTGTTCCTCACCGGGTCGGTGGCGCTGCTGACCGCCGCGGCCCTGCACCTGCGGCGCACCGCGTTTCCGCTGCTCAACCTCCGGACGCTGGGCGTGCCCACGTTCCGGGTGACGCAGGCCGGCGTCATCGCGTACTGGCTCGTCTGCGGCGCGGTGCCGTTCCTGCTGCCGCTGATGTTCCAGACCCAGTTCGGCTGGTCGCCGGTGAAGTCGGGCGCGGTCACCGCGTTCGTGTTCGCGGGCAACGTCGCGATCAAGCCCGCGACCACGCCGCTGATCAACCGGTTCGGGTTCCGCGCGGTGCTGCTCGCCGCCACCGCGGGGACCACGGTGGCGGTCGCCGTGCTCGGGTTCACCTCCGCCGCCACGCCGATCGCGGTGATCGCCGGGCTGGCCCTGATCAGCGGCGTCACCCGGTCGGTCGGGTTCACCGTGTACAGCACGGTCGGGCTAGCCGACATGCCGCACGAGCTGATGCGCGACGCGAACACGCTGGCCGCGACCAGCACCCAGCTCGCCGGCGGCCTGGCGATCGCGGTCGCCACGGTGGCACTGCGCATCGGCGGCGCCTTCGGGGCGGGCCCGACGGCCTACACGATCGCGTTCTGCCTGCTGGCCCTCATCGCGGCCGGCACCGCCGCCGAGGCACTGCGCATGGACCGCACGGCCGGCGACGCCGCCCGCCGCCAGCCCACTCCCGCCCCCGCAACCGCCAC
>Ga0209380_10002070_pt1 | contig 13080 bp, 9 predicted proteins | sample HubBroMetageWFT6_FD_188347 | JGI IMG/M metagenome (GOLD analysis project Ga0209380, IMG submission 188347) | Warmed and freeze-thawed soil microbial communities from the Hubbard Brook experimental Forest, New Hampshire - Hubbard Brook CCASE Soil... | ecosystem: Environmental > Terrestrial > Soil...
CTGAGAGGGAACAACGCGCGGCGCTGATGATATCGGCTGTAAAGTCGGTTTCCGAACAAACCGGTCGCAGCATGGCGCAAGTCGCACTCGCCTGGTTGCACCATCAAACGGTGCCCGTAATCCCGATCATTGGAGCGCGGAAGGTATCTCAACTCCAGGACAATCTCGCCAGTTTGGAACTGGAACTCTCCGCCGAACAGTTGAAATCCCTCAACGGAGCAAGCCGAATCGAACCCGGATTCCCTCAGAGTATTTACGACAGAGAGATGGTTCGTGCAATTAGGTATGGCGGCACGTGGGATCGCTTGCTGCTCTAAGTGCGGTGAAATCTGGCTGCTCGGGAGGCAAAGTCATGGCGAATGAGATTACGCTGTCCGTAAACGGCACAACTTGCAGGAAGAGTAGCCGTCCCAAGTATGGTACGATCCCGAGCGAACGTAGGGTTCCGTTGCCAAGCAATCGCGTTTGGGGAGTATCTGGAGAATGCTGGGACATATTGTCGGCGCCCTTTTAGTGAAAGGTGGCGAAATCCAAACACTGTTCGACGGGAGCACCAAAGATCAAGATCAGATTTAAGCTTGTTTTTCTGGTGCTCATTGCGGGTTGCCTGCTCTTCGGGCTTGCCTGAGCGCAGGGGTTGGCGGCGCGGTCCTCATCCAACACTACAGGAGCGAATACCATGAGCAACTCGGTCGAGGACATGTTGAAGGGAGAGAAACTCCGATACCGGATGGCGAACACCCTTCGTTTGCCAGCGTGTTTTACAATCCGCTTCAGGCTGCTCAACGCAAACATCGAACAGTATATGTGGCCCTATATGGCAGGGGCAATGGAGACCGGGACGTGGTGTAAGGTCCGTGTCGGGGATGGTGACGACTGCGATCCGGCAAACCGCACCTTCCATTTTTCGTCAGAGAATCCCGAACGGTATGAGATCGTACATGAAGCGACTCACATGTTGATCTGGGCCACCCATGTGGGCCAGACCATTCAAACGGTGGTTCACGAGGCGGCGGCTTACCTGGCGGAAAAACTCTTCACGCTTTACTCGGGTGAGAGCGATAATCTGTCCAATCAGCCACACCTGGCGCGACCACTGGCCCAACTCGCGGAATTCGTGAAAGTGAACACGAAAGACGGCAAAGCCAACGTCGTCTGCCCCCCAGCCCTCGTGGGTCAGGTCATTGCGATTCTGAGCGGCAACAGGACTGCGCAGAATATGAACCAGGGAATACGCCAGACTGGAATCGGCGAGTGGTGGAAATCCTGACCGTCGGTGCTCCTGGTTCCTCGGTGCCGGTAGCCCTTTTCCTCCTCAGGCTATAGATGCGGAAAATCGAGGCGAATTGGCTCAGCGGTCGAGGAAAATGTTTCGGCGCCTGCCCAGTCGCTCAAGCAGCTTAGGAACGATCCAGCTGTTTCCTTCTGGCCAGGTCAAAGGCCCATTGTTCTCCGGTTCGCGCGATGCTCGGCGTCGGTATCGAGCATAGAGTGTTTTCGCTAGCGCGATTCCTTGGGGAGTAAACTGGCAAACTGGTAGAGCTTCGGCAGGACCTTGTACGTGGAAAACCGCTTTCGTGGTAATGCGTCGGCAACGCGGTAACGAGCCCGAAGCCAAGTGACAGGAGGTCTCCTAGTGTGGCCTAGCGTGATCGGCTGGACAGCAACAGCGGTCTTCTCAAGTTCGTACTTCTTCAAAGAAGCGGCAACGTTGCGCAGGATCCAGGCTGCGGCCGCCGCTCTCTGGGTGATTTACGGTGTAGCGATCCATTCGGCACCGGTGGTGGTGGCAGACCTCATAGTCGGACTCGTGGCTGTCTACACGTCCTTGCACTTGACCTTGAAGGGAAAGAGCCCGGCGGAGGCCGAGACCGATACTGACCGATACTAAAAGACGGTAACAATGGAAGTAACTCAGAGGAGTGTCGGGTCCTGTTTGCTCGGTCGAATGGCATGCACCCAACACAATCGTGCAACACGCGAGAGTACAAGGGCTAAGCCTATGCATTCGTGCATCATAACCTTACCGCTCGCCCTGTGCATCAAACCCAGTATTTATGAGACCGGTTCTAATAAAAGGCGACGCCCAGAGACTTAAACCCTACCCCTTATTCATGTCATCTCGGTTTCAGGTTGTGAAATAGAACTGCTCGCGGCGTACATCCAATCTCAAAGCACACCAAGGTGTTACTTCAATAAGCTTCAATTGGAAGCGCGGGAGCATCACTGCCGAAAATTGCCGATGCGCCACGATTTCTTTCCACCTGTCAAAGTTAATGTTTTGATAGAAGCAATCAATGTTCTGAATAGGGTTCCGTGACGGAGACACTCGCTTGCTGCTATCAGTAGAGCTTACTGAGTTAGTAAAGCACCTATTCTCAAGCTCCAGCGAATCGTTTGTTTACTGTCGAATTGCTAAGACCCATCGAGGACTTTCATTCGTCGCATCCAAACATTGCCTTTGACAGTCTGACACCGATAGTTGAGGATGCACAGCACTTAGTCGGCGTTTCTCTGCGTTCTTGTAAAAGCCAGTGCAGGCTTCCAGTTCCGGGGTCCTTAGTCACAGCTAAAAGATCTGGGCCTGGCGCCGTGTAGGTGTGTGATGCGCTGGCTCACAAGACTGAGTGTGACAGCGTTGGGAGTTTCGAGGATTAAGGAGGCATCCATGATGGGTTGTGGACTCACCGTAAATAAATTCAGGTACGAGTTGCAGGCGTTATCTATTCGGGCATGCCGGACGTCGCTCGCACTCGTCCTTTTGACGACGCCCACAATTAAGAGCTACAGCCAAACGGCCACAACCTCCGTTCGCGGCGATATCAGCGATCTCACGGGCGCCATGATTCCGAACGTCGACGTGACCATCACGGAAAGTTCCACAGGCTTTTCGCAGACCCATAAGACGAACGAAAAGGGAGCGTACGGTTTCCAGCAGATACCACCAGGAGCTTACCTAATTACTGCTAAAGCGCCGGGTTTTAACGAACAAACAGAAAAAATCGTTCTACTTGTGAATCAGCCGGCGACTGTCAACGTCGCTTTAAAGGTCGGAACCAGCACTACGACCGTCGATGTAACGGCCGACACGTCGGCGCTGAATGCAATCGACGCCACCATAGGCACGCCGTTCAACCAGACCCAGATTCAGACCCTGCCGTTCCAAGGGAACAACGTTTTTTCTCTCCTCTCGCTTCAGGCGGGCGTACTGTCATTGGGAGATCAATCACAAAGCACAATGGACTCTGACAGTCGCGCCGGAGCAGTGAACGGCGCGCGCTCCGATCAGAGTAACCTCACCCTCGACGGCATCGACAACAACACTCAGACTCTGGGATACGCATTTTCCGGGGTTCTGCGTCCCACCCGCGATTCCGTCGACGAGTTCCGCGTCGTGACCAGCAGTTCGAACGCCGATTCCGGCCGTTCCTCCGGAGCGCAGGTATCGGTAGTCACACGGAGCGGCACCAACCGCATCCACGGCAGTGCGTATGAATACTATCGGCCGACTAATACGGTAGCCAACGATTGGTTCAACAAACAGGCACAGCTTCAGAACGGTCAGCCCAACGTGCCTGGCAAATATCTCCGCAACACCTTTGGAGGCTCGATTGGAGGTCCTGTCATCAAGGACAAGCTCTTCTACTTTGCCAGTTACGAAGCGGATAAAGTAGCGCAGAACCAGCAGGTCATCAATGAGGTCCCCTTGGGAACGACTGCCAACCCCGGGTTGCGGCAGGGAAACCTCACCTATGTGAACGCTCTGGGAGGAACGACCACGCTGACTCCTTCCACGATTGGGCAGATGGATCTGCACTGTTCAGGTGAGGGAACCTGTCCGCTCGGCGCAGGCGTTGATCCTGCCGTGCTGCAGTATTTTGCAACGCTTCCGCAAGCGAACGGAAACCTGTTGGGCGATGGATACAACTTCGGTTCGTACACATTCTCCTCTCCGACGCCGCAGTCCAATATCACCAACATCGTAAAGCTCGACTACAACGTTACCGCCAAGCACCGCCTGTTCGTGCGCGGCAATCTCGAAAGCGACAACCTTACCGGCGCTGTGACCTACCCCAATCAAAGTCCCAGCACGAAGAACTACGGCAACAACAAGGGATTTGCCATCGGACATACGTGGGCAATAACCAATAATCTGGTCAACAACCTGCGCTACGGCTACATCCGCCAGGGATTCTCCAATCGCGGCGCGTTGCACGGAGACTACGTAAACTTTGCAAACATTGCTCCGACGACGGCTCAAACGTTTGATCTCACCGTGAATATCCCCTTGCACAATATTGTCGACGACGTGAGTTGGACCAAGAAGAACCATACGGTGCAAGGCGGCTTCAACGACCGCCTGCTCCACAATAATTTTCAGAGCGACGCGACCGTATTCAATAATGCCCAAGTTCAGTATTACAGCCTTGGAATGGGTTCGATCGCCAATACCGGGCAGGATCTGGACGCGTCGGCGTTCCCACAGTTGGGCATCCCCGCGATCGATCCCAGTTTCGATACGGCCTATAGCAATGCAATTGCCGCTGTCGCGGGCATCATTCCCGTGGCCACGGAAAACTTCACTTACAAGTCAGCGGGCAACGCTGTCACCTCATTACCACACGGCCTGCCTCTAGCTCGCAGTTACAAATCGAACGAGTTGGAATTGTATCTGCAAGATAGCTGGAAGGCGACACGCAGTCTGACGCTCACTTTTGGGCTGCGGTACACGAATCTGCAGACTCCGTATGAAGTAAGTGGCCAGGAAGTTGCGCCGACAATCGGATTGGATCAGTGGTTCCGCGCCCGCGCCACAGGCATGGCGCAGGGGATTACTGAGCAGCCGGAACTTTCATTTGCTGGCGCCGGCCATGCAAATAACGCACCCGGAATGTGGGCGAAAGACAAGAAAGACTTCGCTCCGCGATTTGCAATCGCCTACTCGCCTACGGGATTGTCTGGGTTGCTCGGAAAAGTCTTCGGCAATGGCGCGACGTCCATTCGCGCTGGCTTCGGCATTTACTACGACCACTTCGGGGAAGGCATTATCGACACGTTTGACGCGAACGGCGCATATGGCCTGTCATCGCGGGTCAACAGCCCCATCGACTTGACCACGGACCAGGCGCCGCGATTTGCCTCTGTCAACGCCGTACCGATCCAAATCATCCCGACAGTTGCACCGGAGACCTCGTTTCCAGTCACGCCCGCCAATATCGAATCCCTGTCATGGAGCGTCGACAACCGTGTTAAGACGCCGTACGCGGAGGTTGTGGATTTTTCCATCCAGCGTCAGGTGAACAACGCCTGGACGATAGAAGCTGCCTATGTGGGACGGCTCGGAAAGCGACTTCTGCAGAATCTCGACGTGGCCACTCCCCTAGATCTGGTCGACCCGAAAAGTGGCATGGATTATTTCAAAGCAGCACAGAAAATGTCTGCGGCCAGCCTTGCGGGCACGCCCACCGCCTCGATGCCGACTATTTCCTACTGGGAAAACATGTTCCCGAACCTGATTGGCAACGGTTTCACGGCGACGCAGAATATCTATCAGAATCTTTGGGGTTCCAGTATCGTCGGAAATGAAACCTTCCCGATCTACAGCCTGGATACAGGATCTTTCTATGCCAGTTCGGGGTTCACTCCCGGACCGCTGAACCGATACTTCGATCCTCAGTATTCCTCGCTCTATGCGTGGGCCTCCGTAGGGACAAGCAGCTATCATTCGGCACAACTCTCGCTCCGCCACGCCATGACTCACGGCCTCCAATTTCAGTTCAACTACGTATTTGCCAAATCGATCGACCTCGGATCCGACTCTGAGCGCACTGACTACAACAAAGGTCAAAATTTCAGCAGTATTGTGAACGCCTGGAACATCAAGGGAAACCGCGGCGTTTCCGATTTCGATACACGACACGCGGTCACGGCCAATTTCAACTACCTCATGCCGTTTGGGCGGGGCGCGACTTTCCTTGCTTCTTCGAATCGACTCATGAATGCGATTGTCGGTGGGTGGGACGTCGCTGGCCTTGTTCACTGGACGAGCGGACTCCCGTTTTCGGGAAATGACGGCGCTGGCTGGGGCACGGACTGGGCGACACAGAGCTTTGCTTTGGTCTCGGGGCCGGTTTCTTCTGGAGGCCATCACATCATTGGAGGCGTGCCGAATGCATTTTCAAATCCGACCGCAGCTTTGGCAAATATCGGCGCGCCATTCGCCGGCGTCTCTGGACAACGAAACATATTCCGGGGGGATGGCTACTTCTCCATCGATGGCAGTCTCACCAAGGAATTCCGAGTCGTCGAGGGGCAGACTCTGAAGTTCCAGTGGGATGTCTTCAACACGACAAATGCTGTGCGGTTCGATCCGCACAGCGTTCAGAACAATCCGTTCAGCGCGAGCAGCTTCGGTGTTTACAGCAAGCAACTGGTCGAGGCCCGGAGAATGCAGGTTTCGTTACGCTACAGCTTTTGATGGTTCGTCCCGATGGCAAGCCACATCGGGCGATTCCGTTTCAGTGCGGCCGCGCGTCGGGAAATGCTAAGTGAATATTCAAGGAGAGGATTAAACTTACGCATGGCAAAAATGTTGCCGCTTGCGGCCGGTCTAGTGTTATGCATGTTTTCCTGCTGTGCGCTGGCGCAACTTCCCCAGCCCGACGGAGGCGCGATTGAGCGGGGAGTGCTGCCTTCCCGATGGTTCTCACAAGGGCCAAAGTGCATGGAGATTCCCGAGTGGCAAGTTCACGAATACAATCCAAATCTCTACATCCTCAGGCAATCCCCGTGTACCGACTTCGAGAAGCCCTTCATTTTTTTGTTCTTTGGTAAGAAAAAGGCCTTACTGATGGACACGGGATCACGGAATGGGAATCTCGCTCCCACTTTACGCAGAACTGTGAAGAACTGGTTGGCGCGCACCGGGCAGACGAGCATTCCGCTGATCGTGGTGCACTCACATCCGCATGATGACCACACTGCAGGTGACCTAGAGGTCCAGGCCATGCACGATCCGGCAATGCCGGTGGAATTTGTACCAGCGGAACTCGAGGCGACGAAGCGCTTCTGGGGCATCAAACATTGGCCCACCGACATTGGTCATGTAGATCTGGGAAGCCGGATTGTCGACATGGTGCCAATTCCAGGACACAGCGATCTGAGTGTGGCGTTATATGATCGGAATACGGCGATTCTGTTTCCCGGCGATAGTCTCTATCCGGGGCGGCTGTACGTCCATGATTTTGCCACCTTTCAGGCGAGCACTGAACGGCTGGTGAAGTTTACTGAAGACAAGCCGGTGACTCATATCCTCGGCAATCACATTGAACAGACGAGCACGCCGTTTCTCGACTATCCGGTGGGAACGATGTACCAGCCGAACGAACATGAGTTAGCCTTGTCCCGCGGCTCACTTCTGGAGCTTGAAACTGCATTGCTATCGATGCATGGCACCGCACAGAGGATGGCCATGCGTGATTTTACTGTGTGGCCAGTTGGCGCCGATTTCATGCCGGCGGAGGCGAAGAAGCAATTTGAGAAGCGCCAGACCGAGGAGAAACAGAAAATGTGGGATCACTCCCAGCAGTAGAAATGTATTCCAGTGAAAACCAAACGGTGCCGATGGAGACTGGGAAAGGAATTCGGAAATATCTGCTGGTGAGTTGCTGGCTTATTCTTACCGCCACGACAGCACGCCCGACGCCGATAGAAAAGCCAGAGCAGAAGCCGCAGAAGACTGTCTACGATTACGCGCTCGTCAGTTTGGATGGCAAGGAAGTGTCCTTATCAGTTTTCAAGGGCAAAGTCCTCCTCATCGTGAATCTTGCCAGTCAATCGATCTTTCGCGATCAGATCGCGTTGCTCGACAGCCTTCAGAAAACGTACAAGGACAAAGGGTTAGTTGTCATCGGAGTGCCTTCGAACGATTTTGGCGCGCAAGAGCCCGGGACCGACGCGGAAGTCCGGAAGCAATACACCGGGGATCTTCACCCAAGCTTTCCCGTATTTGCGCGCGCCTCTGTCCGCGGCAAAGATCAAGCTGCTGTTTACGGTTTTCTCACCGGCGACAGAGAGGGATCAACAGGAGGCGATGTCCACTGGAGCTACACCAAGTTCATTGTGGATCGCACCGGAAAAGTGGTGGCGCGCTTCGAGCCTCATGTAGCGCCGAATTCGCCCGAACTCGAGGTGGCACTCGAAGACGTCATCGCCGGAACCTTCAAGCCTCCCGCGCAGAAAGACGATTTGAACGACAAGAGGAAACCCGCGAGTGAACGTACGGAAGACGAAGCTCGCTAGTCCGATCCCGTCGCATGGGTGTTTCGGCTTACGGTTGTTTCGGATTCAGACGCCAGACAACACCGTGAGCTAAGTCGGTAAGCCAGATTGATCCGTGGCCGATTCGTATGCTGTCGCCTCCGGCGCCGGTCCACTGCTGCACCACCGTGTTGGTCGCGGGATCAATTCTCGAGATTGGGATCTGGAATACTGTCGCCCAGACAAAACCTTCCCCGAACGCAATTTCTCCGCCTGTTCCCGGAATACCTACGGGTATCGTTGCGACCAACTTGCTAGTTTTCGTATCGACCCGAGAAATCGTGCCGTCCCCCTGGTTGAGCGTCCACACCGAGCCTGCTCCTACCGTCAGAAAGCGCGGTTGCGGTCCAACGCGGACCGAGGCCGCAACTTTGTTTGATTGCACGTCCACGCGAGTCAGCAGGTTGTGTTCGGTGGAGGTGATCCAAATCGCGCCGTCAGCAAAAGCGGGCGCATAGGAACCGGACGGTATAGCAACTTCCGCCGCCAGCTTGTTGGTTTGAGGATCGACCCGCGCCAGGACGCCCTTCTTGTCGCTGGCCATCCAGACGCTTCCGGCGCCCGCGGTGATGCCTCCCTCTGAATCCGCCGGACCCACGGGAATCTCGCCCTGTATCTTCCCGGTGTGCGGATCGACTCGAAACAGGCTGTGCGTCCCGCAACTCGGAACCCATATGCTACCGAATCCGGTGGCCAGTCCGGAGCACGGATTGTTGATTGTGACAATGGGTCCCGCTTGATTTTTGAGCGCGTCCAACCGAACCACATGATTCACATTGGAACTAGTGACCCAAACCGCGTCGTCAATAACGACCATCCAATCGGGATGCCCCGCTACTGAAAAGGTGGCTTCCGGACGTATGTCGGCCATAGGTCGGCGCACTCCGGCCGTATTGACGCCGGGTCGCGGAGGATCCGAGTGCCCGACTTGTCCGTGTCCCAACGTGCAAAGCAATATCGTCGCCGTCCAGAGGACCACCAGTGCGGACTGACTGCAACGAGCCCGGATCGATCGCATGAACCGGAATCGCCTCACTGCTGACATCCCTGCAATCACGCAATGACAGATTCGCATGCAGATTCATATCACATGCGGCCACGATTGCGACTCATTATCGTGATCGGTTGCAGAAAGGAAACAGCATTTGCTTCTTGAATCCGACCGATAAAAGAAAATCGATTGCCTCCCGAAACGCTCGTCGGATATACGTCACTATGCCCGCTGTGACGTGGGCATGGATTGGGGCGCTACGCCGAGTCATTTAAGAACCTGCCGGCGTGAGTCGTCAATCCCAGCGCTGACATGATCAAATCAGCCTTTCTAACTGTCGGAACGCTCTTGGTGGCGAGTGCTCTGTTGTCCAGCCTGGACAGCGCGCAGTCTGGCTCTGGCGCGTCCCTGACCGACGGCCAGCAGCTTTACAAAAACAAGGTTCGCCCGATTCTCATTCAGAACTGTTACAAGTGCCACACCGACGATCCGTTAAGCCATTTTCGAGTCGATTCCCGTGCCGCGATCCTGCAGGGCGGCAAAAGAGGTCCGGCGATTGTGCCCGGAGATCCGGAGAAGAGCCTGCTCATCGAAGCTGTCCGGCAGACCGGCGGTCTGAAGATGCCAAAGGAGGGCAGCAAGCTCGACGAGCAGCAGATCGCGGATTTGGTGGAGTGGGTGAAAATGGGCGCTCCGTGGGATCCGAATGAGGTCGCCGAGCCGCTGGCGATCAGCGTAAGTTCCGCCGCTGCCGCTTCCTCAGTCGGTGAAGAGTTCTTCGAGAACAAGGTACGGCCCATCTTCGCGAACGTCTGCTCCGAGTGTCACGGCGACAAGGCTACGTCAGGCTTGCAAGTCCTCTCTCGCGAGTCCCTCCTACGAGGCGGAAAGCGAGGTCCCGCAATCGTTCCCAACGATCCGGAAAAGAGCCTGATGATTCAGGCAGTCCGTCAGACTGGCGAGTTGAAAATGCCAAAGGGCGGAAAGCTCACACCGGAGGATGTGCAGAACCTGGCCGAATGGGTGAGAATGGGCGCTCCGTGGCCCAGGTCACGGCCGCTTCTTGTAACATCGGGAGCCCCATTCAAGGTCTCCCCCGAGCAGCGATCTTTCTGGTCGTTTCAGCCTCTCAAAATGCCCGCCACAACGCAGGTGAGAGATTCGCATTGGCCGAAGAGCAACATTGACCGCCTTGTACTGGCAAAGCTCGAAGCAAAAGGAATTGCGCCAGCGCCCGCTGCGGACCGTCGAACGTTGATTCGCCGGGCGACGTTCGACCTGACGGGGCTCCCTCCTACGCCGGAAGAGATCGACGAATTTCAGAAAGATAAGTCTCCGAACCCATTCGCGAAAGTCGTGGACCGGCTCCTAGCGTCCCCCCGTTACGGAGAACGCTGGGGCCGGCATTGGCTAGACGTCGCGCGTTACGCCGAGGACGACGTGCGCGGTCTGGACCCAAAAGGCCGCGGATACATGCCATTCCGCGGCGCGTACGTGTACCGCGACTGGGTCATTAAAGCGGTCAACAACGATGTTCCCTACGACAAATTCGTACGCTGGCAATTGGCGGGCGATCTCAGCGGCGAAAAAAATGTTCGTGACGCGCTTCCGGGCACTGCTTTCCTCGGTGGTGGCCCGTGGCTCTGGGACCAAGCGGAGCCGGTTCAGGGCCGCGCGGATGAGCGCAACGAACGCATCGACGCTGTCTCGCGTGGCTTGCTGGGCCTGACCGTAGCTTGTGCCCGCTGCCACGACCACAAGTACGATCCGATTTCCCAGAAAGACTATTACGCGCTCGCAGGTGTCTTCGCGAGTTCTACCTACCGAGAGTATCCCCTTGTGTCTGAGGTTCGGGTCGCGTCCTGGCGTGAGAAGGAGCAACGGCTCCTCGACCTTCAAGAACAGCTGGAGAATTTCACCAAGGCCGAGGCCGAACAGCTCTCCAGTATTCTCTCCACTCAAACATCGCAGTACATGCTGACTGCCTGGCGAGTGACTGGCAAACCGAAAATGACCGTCGAGGAAGCCGCCGATAAGGACCATCTCGACCCCGAGATGCTTGATCGCTGGGTCAAGTTTCTGGCCCAGCCGCCAAAGTTTTATCCTTATCTAAAAGACTGGCAGGCCATGATCGCGGCCGGTGGGAAAGAAGAAGACGAGGCCAAGGCCCTTGCCGACGCGTTCCAGGACCTCGTGCTCCGAGTCGGAACCGCCCAGCGTGCAATCAAAGAACAGAACGACGTCATCAAAGCGAAAGCCGACGTCAAGAAGCGTTCTCGCCGCGATGCGCTGCCCAACGAATTTGAAACCGACGATCAGTTCTGTCCGGGATGCAGTCTCGAACTAAAGACTCTTCCTACGGAGCAAGCCAGCTTGTGGGTTGATCTTTTCCTGCGCTCGATGAATTCGGAGGACGAAAAGCCAACGCCGGGCCTGTTCGTTTTTGCCGACTGGGGATTGAAGCGCAGAGTCAACGGCGAGTGGAGAGACTACGTCGGCAATCTGGAGCATCAGATCGAGGCCCTGAAAAAGTCGTTGGATCCGCAGTATCCCTTCGTTCATGGATTGAGCGATAAACCCAAGCCGCTCAACATCGCGGTGAACCTCCGTGGCAATCCACATAACCTCGGAGAAGAAGTGCCGCGCCGGTTTCTTGCCGTGTTGAGCCCGGAGCCACTTCATCCGTTCTCGGAAGGCAGTGGACGCTTGCAACTGGCAAACGATATTGTCGACAGTCCCATCGCGTCCCGAGTTTTCGTCAACCGCGTTTGGAAGTGGCACTTCGGTAGCGGGATCGTCGGCACTCCGGACAATTTCGGCTTTGCCGGCGAGCGGCCGTCGAATCCGGAGTTGCTCGAGTACCTCGCCGCCAGCTTCCGGGCGAACGGAATGTCCCTGAAGAAGCTTCAGCGCGAGATCATGCTGTCGGCCACATATCAGACGAGCGCGCAGGAGTCCAAGGAGGCTCACGACAAAGACGGCAGCAACCGGTTGTACTCACACTTCAACCGCCAGCGCCTGGATGCCGAATCGATTCGGGACTCTATCCTGTTCGTCGCCGGCGACCTCGATCTCAAAGAAGTGGGCGGACCCTCCAAGGACTTCAGCCCGGAGAACACGCGCCGCACAGTGTACTGCAAGGTTAGCCGTTTCCGTCTGAACAACTATTTGCAGGTATTCGATTTTCCCAACCCGAGCTTCACTGCCGAGCAACGCTTTTCGACGAATGTTCCGCTGCAGCGCCTGTATTTCATGAACAACGACTTTGTTTACGGGCAGGCAGGAAAGCTGGCTGAGCGCGTCCTCCCGCAAGCAGACGACACTGCCCGGATTGCGCAGGCGTATCGTCTGGTTTTCGGTAGGGCACCGACGCGTCAGGAACTAGAAGCGGGGTTGCATTTTTTGCAGTCTACTCCGGAGAAGCTGGGTAACACCGTAAATGGCCAGCCGGTGACCGCCTGGCGCGAGTACACGCGTGTGCTGCTGAGTGCGAATGAATTCGAATTCATTGATTAAGAGATTAAGAGAAAACTTTGAGATGCCGTAGCTGTCGAAGGAGGAGGCGTGATTCACATTCCAAGTTCAAGACCAATAACCCGCCGCGATGCGCTCTGCAAGATGGGGGCGGGATTCGGCATGCTAAGTTTCGCGAGTCTCATCGCCGACACGTTCGCATTCAGCGCCGACAGCCCCACCCCGGCTCCCTGGATGATTCAAGATCCGAAATTCAAGCCCAAGGCCAAGCACGTGATCTTTCTGTTCATGAATGG
>Ga0209380_10002071_pt1 | contig 13078 bp, 12 predicted proteins | sample HubBroMetageWFT6_FD_188347 | JGI IMG/M metagenome (GOLD analysis project Ga0209380, IMG submission 188347) | Warmed and freeze-thawed soil microbial communities from the Hubbard Brook experimental Forest, New Hampshire - Hubbard Brook CCASE Soil... | ecosystem: Environmental > Terrestrial >...
CTAAAAACTGCTATATGCTCAAAGCTTCACCGCGTTCCTTGCGGCTCAGGATCCAGTCGAAGATCAGCCGCGACACAAATACGGCGGTAAACAGATTGGCCAGCAACCCGAATGTCAATGTGGTGGCGAAGCCGCGCACCGGGCCCGTGCCGAAGATGAACAGGATTGCCGCCGAGACGATGGTCGTGACGTGCGTGTCGACGATCGTGATCCAGGCGTGACTGAAACCCTGATCCACGGCCGATGGCGGCGTCTTGCCGTTGCGCAGCTCTTCGCGGATGCGCTCGAAGATCAGGACGTTCGAATCCACGCCCATACCAACGGTAAGGATCACGCCGGCAATTCCCGGCAAGGTCAATACCGCCTCGAAGTAGCCCATGAAGCCGAGCAGGATGATCAAGTTCAGAAGGAGCGCGACGTCGGCATTGATGCCAGCCCCGCGATAGTAAACGAGCATGAAGATGAGCACAGCTGCCATGCCGATTATTGCGGCCAGTACGCCGTGACGAATGGAATCGGTGCCAAGCGATGGGCCGACGGTGCGCTCTTCGAGGTACTTGATGCCTGCCGGCAACGCGCCCGAGCGCAGAATCATCGAGAGATCCTTGGCCTGCTGCTCATTCATGCTGCCGCCGCTGATTTCACCGCTGTCGCGGATGGCTTCATGGATGTTGGCGACTTCCTGCACTTTGTTATCGAGGACCACGGCCAGGCCCTCGCCCACGTGGGCGGAGGTGAAGTTGTAGAAGCGCTGGCCGCCCTCGGTGGTTAGCTCGAAGCGGACGTTGGGCTGGCCATTCTGGTCGGTGCTGGGTTGGGCATCGCGCAGGTCTTTGCCTCGAACTGCGGAAACGCGCGACAGAAGGTACCAGGCTTGTTCACTGGAAGGAGTTCCGGGGGCGCCATGGCCGGGCATAAGGATCGCGTCCGGCGGCAAAACTCCGCCTTTATCCTGAAGCGCAGCCTGTTCGCTGGCGTAAGGTCCGCCCAACACTTGCTTGATTTCGAGCATGGCGGTTGACTGGATAATGTCTTTTACGCGGCCGGGATCGTCCACGCCGGGCAACTGCACCAGAATCTGGTATTGTCCGAGACCGTGCTCTTGAATTGTGGGCTCGCTGACTCCCAGCGCATCAATGCGGTTGCGGATAGTTTCGATTGCCTGGGTGACGGCCTTGTTCTTCAGGTCGGTAAGCATGGCCGGCTTCATGGTGAGAACCCAGGTGTTATCCGCGCCAGAGTTCAGATCGTACTCAGGCAGGCGGTCATTGAGGATATCCAGCAGGTCTTTGCGAGAATCAGGCGGGACACCCTTCAGGACAACGCGATCCGGACTGCCCTGGGGATCAGGCTTGGAAATGTCGGCGAAGGCGATCTTGCGCTTGTTGAGATCCTGCTTGAGGATTTCGACGGCGTTGTCGGAATCGACGTTCACAGCGTCGTTGACCTGCACCTGCAGGATCAAGTGGGTCCCGCCGCGCAAATCCAATCCGAGATGAATTCGGTTTTGCAGGCCGGCGATCAGGCCCTGGCCCGAAAAGCTTTGTGGAATGCCGAATATGCCGTAAAGAAAGACGAGCAGGCATCCGATGCTGACTAGAAATCTCCAGAGAAAATTCTTATTCATAAAAGACAGATTCCAAAGGTTCGTGTGTGCGGCGACTACTTCGTTTTTGTCTCTTCCTCCGTGGTCGTGACCTGAGTTACGGAGGCTTTGGTCACTTCCAGGCGCAGATTGTCCGGAGGCACGCGCAGGTGGACCGAATCATCTTTCAAAGCAATGATGGTTCCGCGCAAGCCGCCGCTGGTGACGACTTTGTCGCCGGTCTTGAGCGCGTCGAGCATGGCGGTCCATTTTTTCTGGCGGCGCTGCTGGGGAAGAATCAGCAAAAAGTAGAAGATCGCGAAAATGAAAATGAGCGGGGCGACGCTCAACCATCCCATTCCGCCGCCGGCCTGCATTGCAAAGAATTGCATATTCATCGAGCTGTGTTCCACCAGGCTATGCCAATCCAGACTTCGTCCTATTCGGGCTGCGTTTATTCGGACTTCGTTTGCTTGAACTTCCGACCGAAATCCGCGAACAACCCCCCACACCTACAAGCGCCGCAGGCCTGTCATTTCACGACGGGAGTGCAGATCGATTCGGCCGGATCATCTACCGCTCAGGCTTGAATCCGGGGAACGTCCCAGACAGATCGTCCCAGGCAGGTCTACGGATACAGCGACCCTGCGCTAGAGAGAACGGGACTCTTCCCCAAGTCGAATAGAATGACGCACCCGCCGCATAGTGTCAAGATAGAAACTCAGGTTATGCAGGGTGTTCAAGACCTGAGCCAACACTTCATTGCAAGCATAAAGGTGTCGCAGGTAGGCCCGCGAATAGCGCTGGCAAACCCGGCAGCCGCAATTGGGATCAAGCGGACCGGCGTCCTTAGTATAGCGCGCCTGCTTGATGGAGACCTTTCCTTCGGAGGTAAAGAGCAGGCCGTGGCGAGCGGCGCGGGTGGGAAGAACGCAATCCATCATATCGACGCCGAGGCTGGCGTACTCGACAATCTCCTCGGGAGTGCCCACGCCCATCAGGTAACGGGGCTTGTCGGCGGGTAGGTGCTCGAGCGTGGTTTCGACTACTTCGCGGGTGCGGGCGCGAGGTTCGCCGACGCTGAGGCCGCCGATGGCGTAGCCGGGAAAACCGATCTCGATGGTGCGCAGGGCGGATTCTCTTCTGAGTTCCAGATCCATGCCGCCTTGGACTATGCCGAAGAGGGACTGGGAGCAGGGGCCAGTGGTCAGGGGCCAGAGGTCAGTAACTACCTTGTCGTTCGGAGCGAAGTTCGGAGCGAAGCGAGGAAGCTTGATTTGCTGGCCACTGGCCACTGGCCACTGGCCACTGCTCCACGGCACTTCGTGCTTGTGGTCTTCAAAGTATTTCTTGCTGCGCTCGGCCCAGCGCAGAGTTAATTCCATCGAAGCTCTTGTGCGGGAGTAGTCGGCGGGATATTCCGTACATTCGTCGAACGCCATGATTATGTCGGCGCCGAGGCCGATCTGCGCTGCCATGGAGTTTTCAGGGCTGAAGAAGTGCGAGGAGCCATTGAGGTGCGAACGAAATGTAACTCCCTCCTCGGTGACTTTGCGGAGCTCGTTCAGGCTGAAAACCTGGAAGCCGCCGGAATCGGTCAGGATGGCGCGCGGCCAGGCCATGAAACTATGCAGGCCGCCAAGGTTGCGGACACTTTCGACTCCGGGACGCAGGTAGAGGTGATAGGTATTGCCGAGAAGAATCTGTACGCCGAGCTCCTCGAGAATGTCCTGGGGGACGGCTTTGACTGAGGCGACAGTGCCAACGGGCATGAAGACGGGAGTTTCGACCTCGCCGTGGGGCGTGAGCAGACGACCGGCGCGGGCGGCTACTGTGCGGGCTTCGATGCGGAACTCGAGGGACATTGTGTTTGCCGATTGTAGCAATGCGGCGGTGGACCAGTGTTCAGTGGCTAGTGGTCAGTGGCCGGCAAAGTCAGGAGTTCGCTCTGCACGCGGCCGTTCTCTACGATTAGTTTTCCGACGCTGACGGGAAGTTTGAATCTTCGCGGACCGGCGCTGCCGGGATTGAAATAGAGGACTCCGTCACGCGTCTCTTGCATGGGGACGTGACTGTGGCCGCTGACGACGACGGCGAAGCCGGCAGCTTTGGGATTGAGGTCCAATTTTGCCAGATCGTGGAGGACGTAGATCGAGATGCCGCCCGCTTCAAACACCTCGGTTTCCGGCAGCTTGCGAGACCACGGCGTTTTGTCGACGTTCCCGCGTATTGCCGTGACGGGAGCAATCGCAGAGAGAGTTGGGAGGATTTCGGGCGAGCCGATATCGCCGGCGTGGATGATGTGCTGCGATCCGCGCAAGGGATCGACGGCTTCGGGGCGAAGCAGGCCGTGGGTATCGGAGATGACGCCTAGGATCAGTTGCCAGCCGCCAGTTGCCGGTTGCCAGTTTCTAGGTTTTCGTTCGTTCTTCTAGGTTTCTGCATTCGGCTTTTCACTTTGATTTGATTTTTTCCACGAACTTACTAACGCTCACGATTGCGCGGCCAACGGCGCCGCGGCCGATTTCCTGGATGTCGTCGCGCGCGCTGACGCCGAGGGTGTAGAAGCGACCGTCGAACGATTCCAGTTCGGCCTGGGCCACGATGTGGGCGCCGATGCCGCTGGCGGCGCGGTGCTGGATGTTGATCGAAGTCCCGACTGAGATTTCGTCGCCTTCGCAATAGGGCTGAAGCGCGTGAAAGGCGGCGGTCTCCATCAGGCGAATCATGTCAGGCGTGGAATAGACTGGCGGCAGCTCGGGGTGGTGCGCGGTGAGCGTGTGTTTGAACTCGACGGTTTCGCGGGCCTCGCTACGCGCGCCAATGGGAATTTGCCTGGCCATTGCTGCTATCTCCGGGGTGACTGTCTACTATACGAACGACAGTGCGAGTCGCAATCACCGATCCGCCAAGTTGGTAGAATAAAGCAGGCCGTCTTCTGCAAGGGGAATCTCGCTCCAAAATGTCCGATGGAACAGTTTACGGAACAATTCGACGTGGTTGTGGTGGGCGCGGGACATGCTGGGTGCGAGGCTGCGATGGCTGCTGCGCGCATGGGGCTGAAGACCGGGCTGTACACACTGAACGTCGATTTGATTGCGCAGATGTCGTGCAATCCGGCGGTGGGTGGCATCGCCAAGGGGCACCTGGTTCGCGAAGTGGACGCGCTGGGCGGCATCATGGGCGAGATCACGGACGCAGTTGGCATACAGTTTCGCTTGCTGAATACTTCGCGAGGTCCGGCGGTGTGGTCGCCGCGGGCGCAGTGCGATAAGCAGGCCTACCGGCTGAAAATGCGCGAGGTGCTGGAGTCGCAGCCGAATCTGAAGATCAAGCAGGCGGAAGTGGCGGAGCTGATTGTAGACAGTTCTCAGTTCTCAGTTCCCAGTTCTCAGCCCCAAAGCGATTTGACTGAGAACCGAGAACTGAGAACTGAGAACTTGCATGCCCGGGTTCTCGGCGTCAAGCTGCGCGATGGGCGCACGGTGGGCGCGCTGGCTGTGATCATTACCACGGGTACGTTTCTCAACGGGCTGATTCATTGCGGCGAGCAGCAGTACCCGGCAGGACGGTCGGGGGAGCCGAATGCGGTTCTGCTGGGCGAAGCGCTGAAAGAGCTGGGACTGCGCGGCTGCCGGCTCAAGACTGGAACGCCGCCACGGCTTGATGGACGCACCATCGACTGGTCGCGTTTCGCGGAGCAGCCGGGAGATGCCGACCCTACGCCGTTCAGCTTCCGCACCCGACGCGTGGCGCATCACGATTCGCAGGTTCCCTGCTACATCGCGTCGACTACGCCAGAGACGCACCGCATCATTCGCGAGAACGTGCATCGCTCGCCGATGTATAGCGGGCAGATTCAATCGATCGGACCGCGATATTGTCCGTCAATCGAAGACAAGATCGTGAAGTTCCCCGACAAGGAGACGCATCAACTCTACCTCGAGCCCGAAGGACTGAACACGCACGAAATTTACGTGAACGGAATGAGCACCTCCCTTCCGGTTGATGTCCAGCTGGCGATTTTGAAATCGATTCCCGGGCTGGAGAGCGCTGAGATGCTGCGCCCGGGATATGCGATCGAATACGATTCGATCGATCCCACTGAACTGCAGCGGACCTTGGAAACGAAGAAGATCGGCAGCCTGTTTCTGGCCGGGCAGATCAATGGCACTTCGGGATATGAAGAGGCAGCTTGCCAGGGGCTGATGGCGGGCATCAACGCCGGCTTGCAGGTGAAGGGGCAGGCGCCGCTGATTCTCGACCGTACGGAAGCGTATACGGCGATCCTGATCGATGACCTCATCTCGAAGGGGACGAACGAACCGTATCGGATGTTTACCTCGCGGGCGGAGTTCCGGCTGCACCTGAGAATCGATAACGCCGATCGCAGACTCACTCCGCATGGGCGCCGCGTAGGATTGATCTCGGATGAAGCCTGGGGGGATTTTCAAGCCAAGCAGGATCGGCTGATGGGGATGAAAAAGCTGCTGGAACACACGCGGCTGACCCCGGCGATGCTCGACACCATTACAACTTGTCATTCCGAGGAGCGCAGCGACGAGGAACCTGCAGTCGCTGGCGGCGCAACCGAACTGGCTTGCGATCTGAGTTCAGCTATCAGCCAGACGTGCGCTCAGCTGCTGAAGCGGCCCGAAATAACGATCGAAAAATTGGCGCCTATTCTCCGCGAGCTGGATCCCGCATTCTTTGCAAGAGAAAGAGAACAAGAAAAAATCCGTGGAAATCCGTGGAAATCTGCGGCTAAGCTTTCTTCTCAGGTACGCAACGAGCTCAAGTCGGTGGAAACGGAGATCAAGTACGAAGGCTATCTGCTGCAACAGCAGCGGGCAATGGAGCGAATGAAGAAGTCGGAGCAGCGGTCGATTCCGGGCTGGTTCGACTACAGCTCGGTCAGCGGACTCTCGCACGAGATGCAGGAGAAGCTGACTCACGTGCAGCCGCGAACGCTGGCCCAGGCCTCGCGCATCCCGGGTGTGACGCCGGCGGCGGTGTCGCTGGTAAATGTGTACATCGAGATTCAGGCGCGGAGACGGGAACAGGCTACGGCGATCTAGGACAGTTTCCGGTTTCCAGTTTCCGGTATTCGGGTTAATATCTCGGACATGCCGCAGGAGTCTCTTCGCATTCAAGACCAGCCCGGAACAAAGCCGGAGCAACGCATTCTCCGGCTGGACGGGCCGCTGGTGATGACGACTGTCTTTGAGTTCCAGGCCACGGTGCGCGCCGACCAATCGCAGGCGCTGATCATCGATTTCAGCGACGTGCCTTACGTGGATTCGGCAGGGATTGGGGCGCTAGTAGGAGCCTACGTGACGCGGCAGCACGGAGGCCGGAGCCTCGCGCTGGTGGGGGTGAGTGATCGCATCCACAATGCGCTGAAGGTCACGCGAGTGGAGCAGTTCTTCCACTTCTTTGATTCGGTGAGCGCGGCGGAAGCGGCTTAACTAAGTGGTCCGTGGCCGGCACGGGTTAAAACCTTCGCTTTTCTGATCACTGATCTAGGTCACTGATCACTGGCGACTGCTCTTCCGTTTGACTGCTTCCCGTGTCCCTCCTAAGATGAACTTCCTTACACAATTCCATGATCGGCCAGACCATCTCGCATTACCGCATTATCGGCCAACTCGGCAGCGGCGGGATGGGTGTCGTTTACGAGGCGCAAGATCTCGATCTGGGCCGACGGGTTGCCCTGAAGTTTTTGCCGCCACAACTCTCGCGAGATCAAAACGCTCTGGAGCGTTTTATGCTGGAGGCACGCAGTGCCTCAGCGTTGAACCATCCCAACATCTGCACGATCTATTCAGTCGAAAAGGCTGGCGAGCAGTCGTTTATCGCGATGGAACTGCTGGAAGGCGAGACGCTGGACCGGCGCCTGGCCACCGGTCCCTTGCCAATCGACCGGCTGCTCGACTGGAGCATTCAACTAGCGGACGCGCTCGACGCGGCCCACGCGAAAGGTGTTCTCCACCGCGACATCAAGCCCGCGAATATTTTCGTGACCCAGAGGGGACAGGTGAAGGTGCTCGACTTCGGGCTGGCCAAGCTCACCCGGCCCGAGATGGCGATGGAAACGATCGGGGCCACGCAGGATTCGCCGGGAACTCTGCACTTGACCAGTCCGGGGTCGACCGTGGGCACGATTTCCTACATGTCGCCGGAACAGGCGCGCGGCGAGGAACTCGATGCGCGATCGGACTTATTCTCTCTCGGGGTCGTGATCTACCAGATGGCGACCGGACGCCTGCCGTTTTCCGGAGCTACGTCGGCGATTGTTTTCCATGCCATTCTCCAGCTCGATCCGGTGCCTGCGATGCAGTTGAATGCGACGCTGCCGCCGAGGCTGGAGGAAATTATTGGTAAGGCTTTGGAGAAGGACCGCGACTTGCGATATCAGTCGGCGGCCGATCTGCGCGGCGACCTGAAACGGCTGAAGCGGGACACGGAGTCGGGAAGGAAGTCAGCAACATCGTCAGCCTCGGTCGCGATGCCTGCGCGGGTTTCCTCAGGCGCAGCGGGAGCAGGCTCTGGCGCCGCAGATGTGGCGGCGCCTTTGAGCGGGAGTTCCACGGCGACCACAGTTCGCGAGAAGCCGAGGGGATCGCTGCGGTTTGCAGGCACTGGCGTCGCGCTGGTGCTGGCCGGCATTCTGGCCTACTCGATGTTTTCCCGTAAAGCGCTGCCCTTCCAGAACTTTACGGTCGATAAGGTCACGGAAGGCGGTAAATCGGCCATGGCCGCCATCTCTCCCGATGGCAAGTACATTCTCAATCTGGTGCGCGACAACGGTCTGGCCAGCCTCTGGCTGCGGAATGTGCCGACCAACAGCAACACGCAAGTTGAGCCTCCGGCCGACGTTTATTACAGCGGGCTGCGCTTTTCCCCGGACGGCAATTATTTTTATTTCGTTCGAAGCGATCCGGGCAACGACGACTTGAAGTTCCTGTATCGCGCGCCACTGCTGGGAGGCACGCCGCAAAAGCTGGTCAGCGACGTGGACACGAATGTTACTTTTTCTCCCGACGGTAAGAAGTTTGCGTTCGTGCGCTATGACAACCCGGAACATGGCAAATACCAGTTGATCGTCCGCCCGGTGGAAGGCGGCGATGAAAAGGTGCTCAGCGCGGGCCCGATCAGTAATGCTTTGCGCGGGCCCACCTGGTCCGCTGATGGGAAGATCATCGTTTGCGAAATGTTCGAACCGGGGAACGGACTGATTAGTCTAGCGGCGATCGATGCGGCCACTGGCCAGATCAGGCCCTTCTTCAGCAGCAACGAGCGGATGCTCCTCATTCCGTCCTGGCTGCCGGATGGCAGTGGAGTGCTGGGCTTAGTGCGCGAGCAAAGCACTAATTTCACGCGGAACCAGATCGGTTTCGTTTCCTATCCCAAAGGTGTGTATTCTCCCGTCACTCGCGACACGAATAGTTATTCCGACCTTAGCGTCGCCAGCAGCGGTAGGGTTTTGGCGACGGTGCAGGAAGAAGGCCGGTGGAATTTAGAGGTCATGCCCGCTGGCGCACCAAGCGGCCAGCCGCGGCAAGTGGCGTCAGCCGAGGCCAACACAAACTTTACCTGGACACGGGATAACCGGCTGATTTCCGATCAGGCGAACGTCCTCAACGTGATCGACCCGGCCACGGGCGGCAAGACCGTGCTGCCGGGGCAGGCAGTAAGCGGCAACCCGTCGGCCTGCAACGCCGGTGATTTCATTCTCTTCGTGCGGTTCGAAAACGGAATCCAGAATGTGTGGCGGATGGATGCTACGGGAAGTAACTTCAAACAGGTCAGCAATGGCAAGCTTGATTATTCCCCGAGATGCGCTCCGGATGGGAAGTCAGTGTACTTTATGGAGCAGGGCGATGAGGCGAAGCTTGCCAAAGTACCGATTGAAGGCGGAGTCCCGCGTGTAATCTCGGACCTGCCGGCCTCCGGCGCGTTTGATGTTTCGCCGGAGGGCAAGATTGCGGTTTTCCCCACGCTGCAGCACTCGGGAGAGCACAAGGAAATGCTGGCCGTGGTGAGTGCAGAGGATGGCAAGGTCGCGAAGATGATGGAATTCGAGCGTCCACGTTCTGGCCTTCTGCACTTTTCGCTTGATGGAAAGGCGGTGATCTATCCGGTTCGCGATCACGGCGTGGACAATCTCTGGATGCAGCCTCTCGACGGCTCGAAGGGCCGGCAGATCACCGATTTCACCTCCGAACACATCTTCGATTTCCACTGGTCGCCTGACGGCAAGCAGTTAGCTCTGGTTCGCGGACACACTGACGCCGACGTCGTTCTGATCCGCGACGCTCAGCCTTGATTTCCTGGCAGCCTCAGATTGCAAAGACTATTGGTTAGAAGCTCGCGGCGATTTTCGGTATCGCAACCGGGGTGACGTTCGGCTTAGGTCGCAGCAGCCATACTGCAACGAGGCCGAGCGGAAAATTCTGCGTCAGGATCTCGACGATGTGAATTATTCTCTGCGTTGTCCCCATGAAAGGATTGGGTATCAGAAGCGGCGCCAGGCCTCCTGCCACCCAGATGATGATGCCGATCACAAGGGCCGACTGCCAGCGCTTCATACGCAGCGTGTAAATCGCAGGCAACACCGCCAGGGTCATCAACGCCCCGCGACCGATCTGGATGGCCCAGAACCAAAGCCCGAGGCTGGTGGCAACCTGCGCGGCTTCGGGGTAATAGACCTTGGTGAAGAACTGATAAGTGATTCCGCCAAAGACCATGTAGAAGACGAGGTACGCAATGCCGCAGACAGGGATTATAGCGAGGGTGCCAACGAGAGAACGGCGGTCGATCGGACTGGACGCCAGCTTCGGCAGCCGCAGCCCCCAGGCCAGCGCCGCCAGAACAATGGCAACGATCAAGTACATCACCAATACCCCAGCCAGGTCTCGCGCGGGATGTTGCCGGGTCTGCGGCGCAAAGATCAGAGCCTCCGACCATGTACAGAGTGCTGTAACGATGGCCAGCACGGGGGCGATTACCGCGAATTGTCCGAGCGCGGTTCGTGGCCCAAACAATGCGACAGGTACGAACGCGGCCGCCAAAACGATGCCGGAAAGCCAGAACCAGGCAAAGTGTCCGGCTCCCAAAGCGGCGATGGACATGGGCAGCCCCCCGAGCAAGCAATAAAGAACGACACGTAATTTCATGACTTAGCTCCTTTCTTTTTCTGACGGCTCGCATAGGGTTGTCGAGCAAAGGTCGCGAGCGCGTCTTTGGTCCACTGTAGAAGGGTTTCGTAGCCTCGGATGCCGCTCTCGAGAGCGAGACTTCCTGAGGTGGGCATGGTCGCCTTGCCATCTGCGCGCTGCTGGTGAAGGTTCGGCAGGTAGAGGGTCAATTCGGCCTTGAGAGACTTGAGCAAGCCGACGGAGGCTTCTCTGCCGGCGGCTTGTTCCGAAAATGCAAATCGCAACATGACTTCATCGACGCCGCGGATCACCTCGGCTCGCGTGACTGGCCGGGTGATCCAACTCTTGAGTTCTGCCGCACCTTCTGTGGTTAGAGTGAAAACCTGCCGGCGGCGCAGTCCGGCACCGTGCTCGATGCTGCCTCGGATTAATCCTTGCTGCCGCAAGCGGCGCAGCGCGGGATAGATGGCGCCGGGACTGTCGCTGTAGCTCGTCATTGCGGTCGTCGAAAAAATCTTGCGGAGGTCATAACCGGAAGCGGGCCTGGCCTGCAGCAACCCCAGCAGGGCGTAACCGAGTTTCGAGATGGCCTGCCCGCTCATAGTACTAACCGTACTATTACGTAACGTAATATGCAACTGATATTCTTGCGGAGAGTGAGAATTGTCACAGGGGTCTTGCAGGAAAAATAAAAGGGCGGCCAGCGCTGGCCGCCCTTTTGCGAATTGTTAGCTGCGAAGTGGCTTATGCACCCTTCACGTTCTCGGCCTGCCAGCCCTTAGGGCCTTTGACCACGTCGAACTGCACCTGCTGACCTTCCTGAAGGCTGCGGAAGCCGCTCGCCTGAATGGCCGAGAAATGGACGAATACATCCTCGCCGTTCTGGCGGCTGATAAAACCGTAACCTTTGGCGTCGTTAAACCACTTCACTGTTCCTGTTTCCATGTGTTGCACTGTTCCTTTTTCTTTGATGTAGCGCTGAAACTTTGGAAGGCTTCTTCAGCAGGCAGGTCACGCGCTGGTTGGCGGAGAAACTGGGTACTGCGAAGGAACTCTAAAGATCAAACGCAGATAAATTGTAAGGGAAGGAGAACAAAAAAGCCACAATATTTGCATGTTGTGGCACTTAAGTACCTATGGGTCAGCGGCTTATGGAGTGCGCTCGCGTGGCAGCCGGCAAGCGCGATTTGCCAATCCAGAACAAAAGATACATCATTGGATTAGATGGCACGCAGGCTGCATTTCGGCAAAATTCTGATCCTCAACATCCTGATCCTCGGGGCGCTCGGAGTTCCAGCGCGGGCAGGAATTATCGAGGACGTTCGCACCACACTGGCGCAAAATAATTTCTCGTCCGCCGAGGCGGAACTCAATTCTTACCGGGCAAAGTACGGTGTAACACCCGAGTATGTGGAAGCTTATTCGTGGATGGGACGCGGCGCTCTCGCGGCGCGCGATTACGGCCAGGCCGCCGCATATGCCAAGCAGACCAAGGCACTCGCCGCTGAGTTACTTAAGAAGCGTTCGCTCGATTCAGAGCCGCATCTGCCGCTCGCATTGGGAGCGGCTTTCGAAGTGGAGTCGCAGGTTCTGGCGGCTCGCGGCCAGCGTACTCAGGCGATTGCAGTGTTGCAGAACGCCATAGAGACATATGGCAAGACTTCGATCCGCGCCCGCTTGCAGAAAAACATAAACTTGATTTCTTTCGAAGGCAAACCGGCTCCGGCAATTCGGGCTACAGAATTTCTGGGGTCGAAGCCACCTACGCTGGCGCAGCTTAAGGGGTCACCAGTGCTGCTTTTCTTCTGGGCGCACTGGTGTGGCGACTGCAAGGCGGAAGCGCCGATCATTACGCAACTGCGAACGGAATTTTCGTCGCAGGGATTGACCGTGGTCGGTCCCACCAGACTCTACGGCTACACAGCGCAGGTCGAGAAGGCCTCGCCCAGCGACGAACTCGCCTACATTGACGCGGTACGTCACCACTTCTACAGCGGCCTGCTCGACATGCCCGTTCCCATCAGCGCGTACAACTTCGATGTGTATGGAGCTTCGACTACGCCCACATTGGTGCTGCTCGACCGCGCCGGTAAAGTTGCCATGTATCATCCGGGGGCGCTGCCGTACGACGAACTGAAGGCCGAGATCGAGAAGGTCGTGGCGCGGTAGGCCGATCCCCATCAGGCGACTTCGCGTTTTGGATTGCTCGACGGGATACCGGAAAAGGCGCGCGTCGAGATGACGCTTCCGATCGCGAGGCCCAGGCCGGGCAGCACTACATCCCGCAACAATACCCAAAGGAACACAACGGCAGTTCCACTGATTGTCCCCG
>Ga0209380_10002072_pt1 | contig 13069 bp, 7 predicted proteins | sample HubBroMetageWFT6_FD_188347 | JGI IMG/M metagenome (GOLD analysis project Ga0209380, IMG submission 188347) | Warmed and freeze-thawed soil microbial communities from the Hubbard Brook experimental Forest, New Hampshire - Hubbard Brook CCASE Soil... | ecosystem: Environmental > Terrestrial > Soil...
CCGGGACATTAAAAAAGTTCGCCGCAGCTTACCTGAACCAGGTTTAAAGGAGTAACAGGCAGGCGTGCCCAGCCATCGGCCTGGACGAATTCCCCTAAAAAATTCGGATGGTTGCAGGGTGCCGGGAACTCGTTCACAGGAAAGAACAATTGATTACAGAGGCTGGATTTGAACTGACGATATCGAGCGGGGCAGTCCTCCTGCTCACGAGGCAGGCGCGTCCTTCTCAACTGTCTGCGCCCACAGACGTGAAGACCCTTGGGAGTCGCGGGCTACCTCCTTAATGGAGCCAATTGGAGCCTGGCCGAGAAAGGTTGTGGAGGCTAACTCACTGAAAAATATGGTAGGCCCGTGCGGACTCGAACCGCAGACCTCTACCGTGTCAATGACTTACAAGACCGCGGGGACTGCCAAAGTACGCGGAAGTCGCACAAGACATCATACACTGTGGGTTGGACTGTGGGTTGGAAATAATCACGGAGGCCTCGCTTTTCTGTATCTTCTATAACACAAGTAAACTGTTCACGCTCTGGATTTGTGCGACCAAGTCAAAGTTTTTAGACGTCAGTGGGCTCGTCAGCCCGACAGCACGTGGGCATAAGCTCTTCTCCAATACAACAGTGGCTGGAGGAGGGACCATGCGAGTCCGTAATCAACGGGGATATCTGCGGCTTGGACAAAGGAAGACGGGACCTGATCGTTGGGAGTTCCTTTGGTGGGACAGCGAACCTTCCGGAGTGCGCGTCCGGCGCAAAGCAGTCATTGGGACCATCCTGCAGTATCCGAATTTGGAAAACGCCTGGCAAGCGAGTAATGGACTCCGCGTATCAATCAACGAGATTCGCAATCGTCAACGCGAACAGACCATATCAGTTGCTGACCTTATAGATCACTACATCGCGACCGAGCTAGCCAGTGATCAACTTGACGGCGGAAAGTCCCACGCTACGAAGACGATCTACACAGATTTCCTCACGAGATGGGTGAGACCCATATGGGGGAGTCTGAACATCCGTGACGTACGTACAATCGCGGTCGAAAATTGGCTACGTAAACTGGCGAGGGCAAACGGAAGTCCATTGGCTCCTTCGACAAAAGCGAAGATCCGCAGCCTAATGAGCGTGCTTTTTAATCACGCCATCCGTCACGAGTGGTTGGAACAAGGAAAGAACCCCATCCTTCTCGTTCGCCAGAGTGCCAAGCGACAAAGAATCCCCGAGTGGCTGGAGCCTGAAGAATTGAGCGCACTTCTTTCGCAGCTCGATCGATGTTTTCGCGTAATGGTTTTCCTCGACGCAGCCACTGGGCTAAGGCGCAGCGAACTCCTTGCGCTGAAGTGGAGAGATATTGAGTTCGAAAATCTGCAAATTACTGTTCAGCGCTCGATTTATGGGAACGTCGTCGGGAATTGCAAGACAGAGGCATCCAAGAAACCTGTGCCCATGGATCCAATTTTGGCGGCCGAACTTTTGGCCTGGAAACGGGACAGCACTTATAGTCATTCCGACGATTGGGTATTCGCGAGCCCTCGTGCTAAGGGTAAGCACCCCTATTGGCCAGCTAGCATTCTTTCCAGCGTCATCCGGCCTGCCTTGGCGCGCTCCGGAATTCAAAAGCGTGTCGGCTGGCATACGTTCCGGCACAGCTTTTCCACGATCTTGATCGCAAACGGCGAAAACGTGAAGGTGGTGCAAGAACTGATGCGGCACTCGAATTGTCGGTGCACGCTGGAAATCTATACTCAGGCTAGGATTCAGGCAAAGCGGGACGCTCAACATCGGGTAATTCAGATGATCGTCCCTTGGAAGGGGGCGACAGAAGTGCAAGAGTGATGATTCACACCAAAGACACGGATACAGAGCCGAGCCGCTGAAGTGCTCCAGTGTGACAGCTTCCAGCGGCCCGAACTCGCAACTTGTGCAGTTCGAGTACCTGCTCTTGAAGCTGCGATCGCACTGCGATTGGGGACGAAAGCCCCAATCGCAGCCAATGTGAAGTGCGTCGCAGTTTTATTATGTTTCCGCGTAATGCTTTTACTCCACTACATTCCCCCTGTTGCTTTGACAGTGAGCTTCTTGGCCACGATTGTCTTCCCCTTCTGTTTTGCTGTGACGGTAACCTGCCACATCCCTCCAGAGCCCAGCTCACCTTCACCCTCATACATTCCGGCACCTTTACCTTCGCCCTTTATGACCGTCTTCATTTCAGGCATGTTCATCGAGGGCATGGCTGCCATGAAGAAAGTGACTGTGACCTCCGCCCCAGAGACCGGTTTGTCTTCAGCATCGGTCAATTTAACACGCACCGTATTTTTGCCCTTTTGAGCTGGCGAGGGGTCTGTGGTCAGCGTGACTTTGGCGCTCGCCTGCGCTCTCGCGGTTGAACTGCGCATGGTCGTTTGTATCGCGACAACTAGAAGCGGTATCGCTGCCATGGAAATGACGGATAAACCTGACCTCATCGTGTGCTCCCTTTTTAGTTGTTTTGGTACAACCAACAAAATTTATGCACGGCTTGCATCACTTGCAATCGGTCCTCCCCATCGCCGTGAACGTCTAACCTCGGACTAGGTCGTGGAGTGCTTTTGTAAGGTTCCGCGCCGCAAGGCACGCTCCTTCATCAAAGCGAAAAATACGGGTACCAGAATCAATACGTGAATGGTTGAAGTAATCATTCCACCTACAATCGGTGCGGCGATCGGTTTCATCACGTCGGAACCGATGCCTGTTTCCCAGAGGATCGGAACGAGACTGGCGAGAACCGCGAAGACGGTCATCAGTTTGGGGCGTAGGCGTTGAACTGCTCCTTCGATGGCGGCTGCCTCGATGTCTTTGTGCTTGACAGGAATGCCTGTGGCGAGGCGGCGGTCGAGAGCCTCGTGCAAATACACGACCATGACGACGCCCGTTTCGACCGCGATGCCGAAGAGTGCGATATACCCAACCCACACGGCAACGCTGAAGTTGTAGTTGAGCAGCCATTGAAGGATAAGACCCCCGGTCATCGCGTAGACCGTCGGGAAAATAAGCACCATGGCCTCTGTGACCGAGTGAAAGACCATGTACAGGAGCATGAAGATCACGAAGAAGACAACGGGAAGAATGAGTTTCAAGCGTTGTTTGGCACGCAGCTCAAATTCGTATTCGCCTGACCATTGGTAGGTGTATCCGGGGGGACGTCGCAGTTTCTGTTGCAGCAAACCCGAAGCCTGTTGTACAAAGCCGCCGTAGTCGCTCGAATTCAAGTCGATGTAGACGTAACCAGTGAGCTGGCCATCTTCATCTCGGATCATGGCAGGGCCACGCGAAAAAGAGAGGTTCGCGACCTGGTTAATTGGGATTTGCGCGCCGGAAGGAGTCGCAATAAGTACGCGGCGAAGCTCGTCCACGTCGTCACGGAAGTCGCGCTCGTAGCGAACGCTAATTGGGTAGCGTTCGCGGCCTTCGACGTTCTCTGCAACGTTCATGCCGCCTATGCCTGATGTGACCGCTTCTTGCACATCCGCAATCGTTAACCCGTACTTGGCGGCTTCCAGACGGTTGACTTCGACGTTCACGTAGAAACCTTGCGACACACGCTCGGCAAAGACAGATCTGACTCCAGGGAGACCAGATAGGATTTGCTGGACCTGAATGCCCAGTTCCTGGATGCTGTCGAGAGAGGGCCCTTGGATTTTCATTCCGACAGGAGTCTTAATTCCCGTCAAGGCCATATCGAGCCGGTTCTCGACAGGCATCGTCCAGGTGTTGCTGAGCCCCGGGAGCTGAAGCTTCCCGTCCATTTCCTGGATCAGTCTTTCGTAGGTCATTCCCGCGGGCCATTGGTCGCGTGGTTTGAGCATCACGGTCGTGTCGTACATATCGAGCGGGGCATTGTCGGTTGCGCTGTCCGAGCGGCCCACTGCGCCGAGTACTGTGTCCACTTCTGGAAAGGAGCGGAGAATCCGGTCCTGCTCTTGCAGCAGCTTCGAGGCTTCAACGATGGAGATGCCTGGTAGAGATGTGGGCATGTACAGCGAAGAACCCTCGTAGAGCGGAGGCATGAATTGGCTGCCCATTTTGAACATCAGCGGGAACGTAACCACCAAGAATATGAGATTCAGAAGCAGCGTCGTTTTCCGGTATTTCAGACAGAGTCGGAGCACCGGCAGGTACAAAGCCTGCGTGACCCTGGAAATGGGATTTTCTGATTCGGGTCGCAGCCTGCCCTTTATGAACATGACCATTAGCACCGGAACCAGAGTGATCGCCAGGACGGAAGAGAAGCCGACAGCGAGAGTTTTCGTCCAGGCCAGCGGCTTGAACATCCGTCCTTCCTGGGCCTCCAGTAAGAAAACGGGAAGAAAGGAAACAACGATGATCACGAGTGAGAAGAACAGGGCTGGCCCGACTTGCTTAGCAGAATTGATGAGAATGCCTCGACGCTCCGCCTCGCTCGGTGGGAGTGCTCTTGCGTTTCCCGCGGTCTCTCGCTCTAGTAGTATCGGTCCATTTGCCGTATCAAGTTCCTGCGAAGATATCGGCGCGCTTAGAACATATCTCTCCGCAAGATGCCGGTACCCGTTCTCAACCATGACAATCGAGGCGTCCACCAAAACACCTATCGCCAGCGCCAAGCCGCCGAGCGACATGATGTTCGAGCTCACATGCAAGTAATACATCGGTATGAAAGCCATCGACACCGCAATAGGCAATGTGATGATCGGAATCAGCGCAGATCGGAAATGAAACAGAAAAATGATGATGACGAAGCTGACGATGATGGCCTCTTCCACGAGGTCGCGCTGCAAGGTCTTGATGGATTCTTGGATCAAACCGGCGCGATCGTACCCCGCCACGATTTCGACGCCCGGAGGGAGCGAGGGTTTGATCTCTGCGAGTTTCTTCTTGACCCCGTCGATTACCGTCAGCGCGTTCAGGCCGTAGCGCATCACCACGATGCCGCCCACGGTTTCTCCGTCGCCTTGCCATTCGACGACGCCTTCCCGCATATCCGGACCGAATGACACAGTCCCCAAATCCTTGATCAGGACCGGCGTGCCATTCTTGGCCATGACCGGTACGTTCCGTAGGTCATCGAGAGACTTCAAATAACCCAAGCCACGAATCATGTAGCGCGTTCCGCTGAGTTCCAAGACGCGTCCGCCCACTTCGTTGGTGCTGGACTTCACCCGATCAATGATTGTCGAAAGAGGAATGCCGTATGCGAGAAGCTTGTTTGGGTCGAGGCTGACTTGGTACTGGCGAACAAAGCCGCCCATGCTTGCAACTTCAGCGACGCCAGGAACTGTCTCTAGTTGGTAGCGAAGGTGCCAGTCTTGAAGCGTCCGCAAATCGGCGAGGCTGTACTTGTGACTGTGGTCCACGAGAGCATACTCGTACACCCAGCCTGCGCCGGTTGCGTCGGGGCCAATCGCGGGATGCACATCCGCAGGCAATCGCCCTGCAATTGTTTGTAGATACTCCACAACTCGCGAACGAGCCCAGTACATATCGGTGCCGTCTTCAAACACCACAAACACGTAGCTGTCGTTGAACATCGTCTCGGCGCGCACGGCCTTCACGCTGGGAGCTGCAAGCAGTGCCGTCACAATCGGATAACTAACCTGGTCCTCGATGATGTTGGGCGGCTCGCCTTCCCAGTTGGTGTGAATAATGACCTCGACATCGGAAATGTCCGGGAGGGCATCAAGCGGAATGTGTCCCATACTCCAAATTCCGGTGAGTGTGAGAAGAATAACTCCCGTGAAGACCAGAAAACGATTGTGAGCGCACCATTCAATGACACGAGAAATCATGATTACATCCCTCCCGTGGCATTGATGGAGAGCTGTTTATTCGCAATGGTCTGGCCGTTTTGCTGCGCCGTAATCGTGACTTGCCACGTGCCCCCCGAGCCGAGAGCGCCATCGCCCTCGTACATCCCGCCGCCCTTATCGCTGGCCTGGACGACTGTCTTCATCGCAGCCATTCCCATCGCCGGCATTGCCGCCATGAAAAAGGTTACGTTGACCTGCGCCCCCGCGATTGGTTTTCCCGCCTGATCCGTCAACTTGATCCGAATAGTGTTCGAGCCCTTCTGCGGAGGAGACGGCACCGTGGCTAGTTCAGCAGTCGCTTGTGTTTGCGCTGGGGCATTAATGGCAGCAGCCTGCCCCGCACCCGGTGGTGGGGGCATGAACGCGCCCGCCGCAGCCGCCAACTGGGCTTCTGAATCAATCAAGAAATTCGCGGATGTGACAATCTGCTCGCCCACTTTCACGCCCTTTGAAATCACAGACTGATCGCCAACATGAGGGCCAAGCTCGACCTCATGCGGCTCAATGTTTCCATCCCCGGCGTAAGAAAAAATCAGGTTCTTGGTCCCTGAATGGAAGACGGCCGAATCGGGCACGATCAGCCGCTGACCCAAAGGCAGCTTCAGGCTCACGTTTACATACATGCCGGGCCGCAGTTTCAGTCCTGGGTTCGGGAAAACGAGCCGAACTGGCAACGTCCGTGTAGCCATGTCCAATTGCGGCAACAGGTAGTCCACTTTCCCTCTGAATACCTGTCCTGGGTAGGCGTCCACCGTGACCTCGGCTGCATCACCTGGCTTGATCTTCCCCGCATCGTTCTGAAAGATTTGGGCGAATACCCAAATTTCTGAAAGATCGGCAATCGTGTACAGCTTGGTGTCCGGCTGGACGGACATGTTTGGGAGTGCGTTTTTTTCTGTGATGTAACCAGCGACGGGAGAATTGACAGTCAGGTCAGTGATTGGTTCGCCTGTCTGATCTAGCTTGGCGATATCGCTCTCCGATATGTCGAACTGCTGAAGTCGCGACTTGGATGCGGTAACTAGCGATGCCGCACCGTCCGCGACTCCACTCACTGCACTTTGCTGAAGAGCGGCGGCACTCTTCTTCGCCAATAAATACTCACGCTCACTTGCCACAAGATCCGGACTGTAGATTGTGAACAGTGGCTGTCCCTTTTCGATGAAGTCACCAGTAGCATCCGCATAAATCTGGCGAATCCACCCTGCAAAACGCGTCTGTACGTAAGCGAAGCGGCGCTCATTTGCCTGGACATTTCCGTAAGAACGGATTTCGTCGCTTACGGCCTTGGATTCGACTGTTCCAACCTTCACACCAATGCTTTGCATGCGCTGTGAAGACAGTTGAATTGGAGCAAGCGCTGTGTCGGACGGAGGCGCAGTTGAGTCTGTAGCAGTGGCCGCAGGCTCCGTTGCCGACTGCGACGCTTCGATTCCTACGCTCATCGTCCCGGCAGGTTGTCCTGCGCGCGTCATCGGATTGAATGGGGAACGCCACCAGAGCCACGCAGCAACGCCCGCAATGGCAATGAATGCGATCAGCGTAAGCAGGAAAGCCCGGCGATACTTCTCTCCTGCGTGGCCCTGGCTCCCTGTCACTTCGGGCTGGCGCAACTTCGTAATGTTCTCCGTCATGGGAGAGTCACCCCCGTGAGTCGCTCGATATGTGCAAGTGCTGTTTCATGGTCGAGAATGGTTTGTTGATATTCGAGGTTGAGACTGAGGATATCCATGAACGAGGAAAACAGAGTCTCGAAATCCTCGCGATTGGATTGATAGTCAGCCAGTCCTGCCTGAATTGTCGCTTGCGCCTGCGGAATCAGGCCGTCGCGATAAATCAACAGTTGTTCCTCTGAAGTTTTGACCATGACGTACTGTTTCTGAACCTCAGCGAGTGCAGTCTGTAGTTGTGCATCGAGGTCTGTCTGAGCACGCTCGACGTTCACTTGAGCTTGAGCGAGCGCCGCCTGCCTTGGCTTGCGGCGAGGAAAATTCATGTTGAGTGAAAGCTCGTAATAGTCTCGAAACTTGCGATCCGTGTTCTCATACATGTAAGAGACCCCAAAGTCTGGTCGGAACTCCTTCCGGGCCAGTTCAACAGCAGTTTGATTGCGCTGCACCGTTGCTGAATTCTCGTGAATGTTTGGATTTTGTTCGCGGACTTTATCGAGGAGTTCGCTGGCCGTGTAACGCAGAAAAGTCGATGCAACCGGCTCAGCAATGATGTCAGGCGAGTCCTGTGTTCGTCGAACAATACGTTTGAGTTCCGCTTGCGCTTCCCCAACCAACTCGTGATGCATGGAGACTTCGCGGAGGTTTTTTGTTCGTTCAAGCTGCGCCTTCAGGACATCCTGCTGATTGCCCATGCCGGTCGAATAGTGCGCCTCCGCCTGTTGCTCCATCTGCTCCAGCAACGCGGCGTTCCGCTGAAGTATTCCCAGAGTTTGTTGAAGGTAGGCTAGGTGGAAGTAGGTCGTCTTTAAGGTCTCGATTTCATCTTGGAGAACGACGTCGACGTGGGCCTTTGCCGTCTCGGCATCGCGGTCTGCCACTGCGCCCCGCAGCTTGAGCTTTCCTGGGTACGGCAATTGCTGGGACGCCCCGACGCCGAAGTAGGCGAAATCGCTATTCGTGTAACCGGCGAACGGACGCGGGCTGCCAACGCTGAACTGTTGCACTGTGAATTGAGGGTCGGGAAGACTTGACATCTGGGGTGCAACAAATGTAGCGGCCCTGGCTGCTTGCTCGGCACCGTGAATCGCTGGGTCGTTCCTCTTTGCCTCTTCGATGAGTGTAGCGAGTGGCGTCGGAATCCCGCCCTCGTGCTCCATTTGAGGCTGCACCTGGGCAGGTTGTTCTCGTGGTTGCTCGCCAATTTTCTGGGGCGCGGCGAACATCTGCGAGGAAACAGCACCAGCGAGTACCCCGACAACCACCAATACAATCAACTGCAAATACTTGCACCTAACAAACATCCACACTGGAATGCGAATAACCTCCATCACTGTCCTCCGTCATGAAATTTGTGGGCGCTGGACACACGTGTGCGCCAACGGACAAACGGAGAGACAGAATTAGACCCTTATGACAGAAGTCGTTTCGGGCAGACTTAAAGGTGGGGAATGATACTGTGTAATGTTAAAAATCGAAAGGGCAACCAGAAGATTAGGGGTCGGCCCAACCGGCAAGAATGCCGCTACAACCGCCGAGGGCCCCACTTGGGGATGCACGCCGCTACTGAGATAGGGCTGAACGCTTTGTTGATTCGGCGACTTGCAGCAGGATTGAGGCGATGACATGTCTTTCGAGCCGCACTGAGAACCCATTTGACGGCAGCATTCACTCTGGTCCGCGCCGAGAAGTTCGTGGGGCACAAAACACGAAAGCCCTGGGGTGCCCAGAAGGGCCAGCAAAGCAGCCACCGCACAAAATCTGGTTCGCATCCTCATCTTCCCAAAAGTGTACCCCTATCTCTTTACTTGAAGCAATGGTCCTCAGAAGATTCCGTCACGCCGAGTGCTCGAGTCATACGTTGTTTGGACGCCACCGGTTAAAGGGGCGTAAAGAGGCCCCTGGTCCTCGAAGAGAAATTAGGAACTGAGCTGGGCAGTCGCGGACTACCTCCTTAATGGAGCCAATTGGAGCCTGATCGAGAAGGGTTGTGGACGCTAAGTCACTGAAAAATATGGTAGGCCCGTGCGGACTCGAACCGCAGACCTCCACCCTGTCAACCGATTCTTGACGAAGAGTTAACTTCCTATTGGGAGATGATTGGATAGGACTCCTATTGGGACAAGTTGTTCCTGATCCAAACTTCTACCTCGTCAGGTTCCGAATACGGTGCCAGCCTGCAATTCGGGTGGGTGATGCCCGTGATTAGGAGAGATATTTTGGTTTCGACGTCTCGCCGATAGAATAAGACTACTTTCTTCGTGGTTGCCCCCAAAAGGTACCCAGTCTCGAAGCCCAAGCCAAACGAGGAACCGGAAACCTCGGCAATGAACATGTCGCATTGTTCAAGCCACTTCATGTCCCGCAGGAACACTTCTTTGGGCGTCATCCGGCGGTCCACCTCCCACGCGTTGTCCTCGACCAAATGTCGAGTTAGCACTTCATGGTGCATTTCCACAAGGATGTCCACAATTTTTCGAGCTACGGTCACTGCTGAGCGGTCACCGGCTACGGTGAAGCCAAAATAGATTTTCATGCCCGTGAAATTATCCTCTCTAAATTTCTAGCAATCTTTCCTCCGGCAGAGCGTCTGCCGCAATTTACTTGGCGCGAAGTTTGCGAATGTCACCGTTTCGCTGCGTAACGCCGTCTCGGTCGAGTTGCTCAAGCAGCGGGACAATGACCCGTCGACTGCAGCCGAGTTCTTGCCGAAGCTGACTAACCGTGGCAGCTCCCTTGTTCCGAATGAATTGGCTTATCAAGTTGGTCATGCGCTTTAAACTGTCCGAGGCCAACACCACTCCCGCGTTGATCTCTACCGCCTCGCCGGTCTCGATCAAGAACCGTAGGGCCTGGTGTGAAGCGGAATCAGGCTCGAGCTGCTTCCGCGAAGGCGGATCAAACGGTTTGGCAGCCAGCGTGGTGCGTAGCTTCGCGGCTGCGGCCATAAGCGGTGGCGGCAACGCTCGCTGATGTGTCACTCGGCGAATTGTGTTTCCAACTTTGACGAATTCACTCCTGCATAAGTCGCTGACGAGGAATTCAAAGAGTTCGGAGAATGGAAGACCAGCTTCGAGATTCGTTCGCAGGTCCGAGAGGGACAAGCCTGAGTGTTCGGGGTGAGCGCGATGGTTCGCGTCGATGGCATCTGCTGCACGCTGGCGCGACATCTTCCAGCTGCCCGCGTCAACAGCGAAATCCGCCACGAGCACAAGATTCCCTCCTCCGGCTATCCGCGAAATAGCATTGGAAATGTCGGCAGCGCTGAAATTCGACTTCAACAACAATTGCGACCGCCTGACAGCCTGGTCGCGCGCGATTTGGGAGGCGACAAACGACGTCACCTCGCTGGGTGATTCGGCGCGGCGGCGGAGAAAACTGAACCGCGCTTCGCTCCGGAACAACTTTCGTCCCGCGTCGGGGTCGAGCACTACACCTCCAGCCAACGTGCTCTGTCCGGCTGAATCGCGGAGCACAAAGCGGTCCCCGGCAAAACCAAACACGTTCGCGTCAAACCTAAGTTGAGCGAGTGCGTGTTCTCCAGGACCTAACTCTTTGCGCGGAGAAAAAACTACTTTGGCGCGGGCATTGGCGCTGCCGTGGTGAACATGCACTTGCGCGCCGTCCCTGAGTGGACGGTTCGCTCTCTTTGAGACTTCCAGCGCGATGTCAAGTACGTCGCTGGCCGCTCCAAACTCGGCCAGCGTGACCACGTCGCCTCGACGAACGTCGTCAGAGACCGCGATATCGGTCAGATTGAGCGCAGTGCGTGTACCCGGCACGCTAAACTCGACATCATGGTTGTAAGACTGGATGTTTCGGATCCGGGCGATTTTGCCGGATGGTTGGATCGCAACACTTTGGCCGCGTCGCAGAGTTCCGCCGGTCAGAGTTCCCGTGACCACCGTGCCGATGCCCCGCAGCGTGAAAACCCGGTCAACAGGCAGCCGCGGTTTGCCAATATCGCGCGGCGAGGGCATGCCCGCCAGAACCTGTGCGAGGGCCGCTTTCAAATGGTCGAGGCCTCGTTCGGTAACAACCGATGTGGGAACAATCGGCGCACCGGCGAAGGGCGTGTCGCGTAACTTGTCGTGAATTGCGGCGATTACGCGATGTTCGTCCTCTATTAGATCGATCTTGGTCAAGGCGATCACGGCGCGATTGATGCCGAGGTAGGCGAGAATTTGCAGATGCTCCTCAGTCTGAGGCATCCAGCCATCGTCGGCCGCAACAACAAACAGTGCCAGGTCAATTGAGCCGACGCCCGCGACCATGTTCTTCACGAAGTCTTCGTGGCCGGGCACGTCAACGATCCCAAGCTGGAAGGACGGAGCCCCTGGCGCGGAGGCAACAAGATCTAAACGCGCGAAGCCGAGGTCGATGGTGATGCCTCTCGCTTTCTCTTCTGGCAAGCGGTCGGGATCAGTTCCGGTCAGCGCTTTGACCAGCGCGCTCTTCCCGTGATCCACGTGTCCAGCGGTAGCGACAATAAAATGTTGAGGATCCGCCATTGGAACTTTTTATCTGCTGCCCCTAATTGTGATGAAACCTGCTCCACTTGAATCAGATTGCGGCGCGAAGCGCTGCGACGATTTCAGCGTCCTGATCCGGAAATACGGTTCGCAGGTCGAGTTTGAGCTTGCCTCGTTCAATGAATCCGACGATTGGCGGCACATGAGAACGCAACCGCGCCGCCAATTCCTGCGGCTTGAGTCCGTCGTGACTTATATCGAGCGTCGTGGACTGCACAAGCGAGCGTGGCAGCGCGCCGCCTCCGATTTGGGAGCGGCCTTTGCCTATTTCCGCTTTAATCGGCAAGCCGCTGAGCGCCGTAAGGATTTTCCCAGCGCGCAATTGCAACGCGTCGTTCGATGTGTGCAACATCGCGAGGAGGGGGATGTCCTGTTGACTCATCGTGTCATTTACATTCGGAGGGTCAGTCGAGTTACGCAAGTAAATCTCCACCGTCGCCTCAAGCGCTGCCAGAATTAGTTTGTCGCAACGTAGCGCACGGAACAACGGCTCGCGCTTGAGCGCGGCGACCAACTTCGCTTTCCCCGCAATAATTCCGGACTGTGGGCCGCCAAACAGCTTGTCTCCACTGAAGCAGACGAGATCGACTCCATTCCGCAATACCTCCGAAGGGGTGGGTTCATGTTCCAGACTGGGGAAAGTTTCGGTTTGAATCATTGCGCCGCTACCCAAATCTTCGACGAACGGGACTCGTTTGCCGCGCGCCAGCTTCGCGATGGACTCGGTTGACGGAGAATCGACGAACCCATCCATGAAGAAGTTGCTGCGATGCACTTTCAACACTAGCGCCGATTCACGCGTGATGGCGCGAGCGAAATCGGCAAGAGAAGTCTTGTTGGTTGTTCCAACTTCACACAACCGCGCGCCACTCGCCTCGAGGATTTCCGGAATCCGGAACCCGCCGCCGATCTGAACCAGCTCGCCGCGCGAAATCACAACTTGATTCTTAGGCGGCGGATCTCGGTGAGGCGTACTCCTGCGCTCGCCATTAGTAACACGCGTCTCTTCCTTGCAGAAATGTCGAAGAATCAGAACAAGCGCACTCGCG
>Ga0209380_10002073_pt1 | contig 13069 bp, 8 predicted proteins | sample HubBroMetageWFT6_FD_188347 | JGI IMG/M metagenome (GOLD analysis project Ga0209380, IMG submission 188347) | Warmed and freeze-thawed soil microbial communities from the Hubbard Brook experimental Forest, New Hampshire - Hubbard Brook CCASE Soil... | ecosystem: Environmental > Terrestrial > Soil...
AAGACCACGCCGCCCATGCACTCGACCGGCGAGATCCCCTTGAACCGGCGCAGGTCGAGCTCGACCGGCTGCGGGAACCTGGACAGGTTATTGACGCAGAGGATCATGTCCGTTTCCTCCGCTTCCGGGTCCGGCGGTTCGGTCGGGGAATGCCGGTACTCGCGGACGAAAGCCAGCACGCTGGGGTTGGACGAGTTCAGTTCCTCGTAGCCGCCACGGCCGAAGACCGGATGCCGCTTCCTGATCTCGATCATCCGCCTGGTCCAGTGCAGCAGGGACCCGCCGTTGCGTTCCTGTGCCTCGATGTTGAGGGCCTGATAGCCGTAGATCGGGTCCATGATCAGCGGCAGGTACAGGCGGGCCGGGTCGCAGCCGGAAAACCCGGCGTTGCGGTCGGGGGTCCACTGCATGGGCGTGCGGACGCCGTCGCGATCGCCGAGCCAGATGTTGTCACCCATGCCGATCTCGTCGCCGTAGTAGAGCACCGGCGAACCCGGCAGGGACAGCAGCAGCGCGGTGAACAGCTCCAGCTGGTTGCGGTCGTTGTCGAGCAGGGGCGCGAGCCTGCGCCGGATCCCGATGTTGGCCTTCATCCGCGGATCCCTGGCGTATTCCGCGTACATGTAGTCGCGCTCGTCGTCGGCGACCATCTCCAGGGTCAGCTCGTCGTGGTTGCGCAGGAAGATCCCCCACTGGCAGCCGGAGGGGATCGGCGGCGTCTGGGCCAGGATCTCCGAGATCGGGTACCGCTGCTCCCGCCGCACCGCCATGAAGATGCGCGGCATCAGCGGGAAGTGGAACGCCATGTGGCACTCGTCGCCGCCGGCCTCCGGGTCGCCGAAGTACTCGACCACGTCCGCGGGCCACTGGTTGGCCTCGGCGAGCAGCACCCGGTCCGGGTAGAGCCGGTCGATCTCGGTGCGGACCCGCTTGAGGTACTCGTGCGTCTCCTTGAGGTTCTCGCAGTTGGTGCCCTCCCGCTCGTACAGGTACGGGACGGCGTCAAGCCGGAAGCCGTCGATGCCCAGGTCCAGCCAGAACCGCAGCACCTCGAGCATGGCGTCCTGAACCTTCGGGTTCTCGTAGTTCAGGTCCGGCTGGTGCGAGAAGAACCGGTGCCAGTAGTACTGCCCGCGAACCTCGTCGAACGTCCAGTTGGACCGTTCGGTGTCGACGAAAATGATCCTGGCTTCGCTGTAGCGGTCATCGGTGTCGGACCACACGTAAAAGTCGCCGAATGGCCCGTCGGGGTCGGTCCGCGACTGCTGGAACCACGGATGCTGGTCGCTGGTGTGGTTCATCACCAGGTCGGCGATGACCCGGATGCCGCGCTCGTGCGCCTCCTCGACCAGCTCGACGAAATCGCCTATATTCCCGAACTCGGACAGAATTGACATGAAATCCGAGATGTCATATCCGCCGTCGCGGAGCGGCGATTCATAAATGGGCAGCAGCCAGATGCAGTCAATGCCGAGCCATTGCAGGTAATCGAGCCTGGATGTCAGGCCGCGGATGTCGCCGGTGCCGTCGCCGTTCGAGTCGTGAAAGCCGCGGACGAGCACTTCGTAGAAGACGGCGTGCTGGTACCAGCGGGGATCACGCGGCTTGGCGAACGAGAACGAGTCGGGCACCGGCTCGCTGGGCGCGGCCGCCGTGCCGGGTTTGAAGGCAGGCAGTGCCTGGCCGATCGTGCCCAGTGACGTTGGCCAAGGCTGTGTGCCCACTACTGACTCCCGTTATCTCCGCCGGCCGGCCTGAACTCACGTTACGAGGGTGTCGTGCTGCTGTTCGTTACATGTCTGCAAATCGTTACGTCCCTGGTCCGCTGGCCGCCTGGCCGGTTTTCACGGTGAAGATGTGCGCGGGAGTCGCTCCCGGATCCAGCCGCACGTAATTCGCCTGGCGCCACCGGAACTCCTGGCTGGACAGCTCGTCCGTCACGACGAAGTCCTCGCCCGCACCGACGCCGAGGGCCGCGAGGTCGAGCCAGATCGTGGCCTCCCGGGGATGGTGCGGGTCGATATTTACCACGACCAGAACCGTGTCGCGTTCGCCGCCCCCACCCTCCGCTAGGACGCTCTTCGAGTAGCAGAGTATCTCCGGCTGGTCGCTGTAGTGAAAACGCAGGTTCCGCAGCTGATGGAGTGCGGGATGTGACTTACGGAGCATGTTGAGGCGGGTGATGAACGGTGCAATATCTGCCAGCGGCGGGGGAACGCTTTCGGCGTGTTCCCAGTCCCGCGGGCGGTACTGGTACTTCTCCGAGTCCAGATATTCCTCGCTGCCGGGGATCAGCGGGGCGTTCTCGCACAACTCGAAGCCGGAGTACACACCCCACGTCGGGGACAGCGTCGCGGCCAGCACCGCCCGGACCCGGAACGCAGGCGGGCCGCCGTGCTGCAGGTACTCGGTGAGGATGTCCGGGGTGTTGACGAAGAAGTTGGGCCGCATGTACGCGGCCGCCGCGCCGCTCAGCTCCAGCAGGTACTCGGTGAGCTCAGCGCCCGAGTTGCGCCAGGTGAAGTACGTGTAGGACTGGTGGAAGCCGATCCTCGCGAGGTTGTGCATCATCGCCGGCCTGGTGAAGGCCTCGGCCAGGAAGAGCACGTCCGGATCGGTGCCCGCGATCTCGGCCAGCAGCCGCTCCCAGAACGGCAGCGGCTTGGTGTGCGGGTTGTCCACGCGGAAGATCCGGATCCCGTGCGACATCCAGTGCCGGATGATGCGGAGCACCTCGGCGTAGATGCCCTCGGGGTCGTTGTCGAAGTTGACCGGGTAGATGTCCTGGTATTTCTTCGGCGGGTTTTCCGCGTATGCGATCGTGCCGTCGGCTCGCTTGGTGAACCACTCGGGATGCTCGGTGACCCACGGATGGTCCGGCGAGGTCTGGATCGCCAGGTCCATCGCGGTCTCCAGGCCCAGTTCCCCGGCTCGCGCGACGAACGCGTCGAAGTCAGCGATAGTGCCCAGGTCAGGGTGGATGGCGTCGTGACCGCCCTCGGCTGACCCGATCGCCCACGGCGACCCAGGGTCGCCCGGTCCCGCGTTCAGGGAATTGTTTGGTCCTTTCCTGGCCGTGATCCCGATCGGGTGCACGGGCGGGATGTAGACCACGTCGAAGCCCATCGCGGCGATCGCGTCCAGCCGCCGGGCGGCCGTATGCAGCGTCCCCGACTTCGGGCGCTGCCCGGGCCCCACGTCGCTGATGGCGCCTTCCGACCTGGGGAAGAACTCGTACCAGGAGCCGTAGAGCGCGCGCTGCCGGTGCACGATCACGGGGCGCCTGCCGGACCGGGTGAGCAGGTCCTTGAGCGGGAACGCGGCGATCGTCGCCGTGATGCCCTTGCGATTGGCCGCCGCGAGGCGGTCCAGGGCGGGGATGGCGGTGTTCCGCAGCGTAGCGGCCAGGGCGGCAAAGGCCGTTCGTGCGAGGGCGGCGTCGCGCTTGTCCGGGCTTGCGGGCGAGCGCGGGAGCCTGGTGGCCTGGGCGGCCGCGCGCTCGAAGAGCAGCGCGCCTTCGGCCAGCGTCAGCTCCACGTCCTGGCCGAGCGGGACCTTGATGTCCGCATCATGGAGCCAGCGGGCGATGGGGTCTCCCCACGCCTCGACCTCGAAGTGCCACAGGCCCTCCGAGGTGACGGTCACCTCGGCTCCATAGCGGTCGGTGCCGGGGGCGAGCTCGGTCATCGCCACGAGCGGGCGACGGCGGCCGTCCGGCCCGCGCAGCACCACGCCCGTCCCGAGCATCCCATGGCCCTCGCGGAAGACGGTGGCGCTGACCGGGAACGACTCGCCCACAACGGCCTTAGCGGGATACTCGCCGCCGGCCACGACTGGCTGCACGTTAACGATGGGGATCCTGCCGATCACTTAGCACAAGCTACCCGCGTAGGCGGCGGTCATGCGATCGGCTTGGCCAGCGGGGGCGCGTCGATGTCCAATCAACTCCAGACACCTATTAGGGTCGCTGTCCGTGAGAGCTATCCGCCGGTTCACCATACGGCCGCAGCTGCCCGAGCCGCTCGCCCCGCTGCGCGGGCTGATGCTGAATTTGCGCTGGTCCTGGCATGCCGAGACGCTGGACCTGTTCGCGGCGATCGATCCCGAGGGATGGGAGCGCGCCGGGCATGACCCGGTCGCGCTGCTGGCCGAGGTCGCTCCGGAGCGGCTGGCTGGCCTCGCGGCGGACCCAGAGTTCCTCGGTCGTTTGAACGGCGCAGTCGACGAGCTGGACGCGTATACCACGGGCCCGCGGTGGTACCAGACCGACCCGGACCTGGCCGGTGCGCCAGCTGCCGTGGCGTACTTCTCGCCCGAGTACGGCATCACCGAAGCGCTCCCGCAGTACTCGGGGGGCCTCGGGATCCTGGCCGGCGATCACCTCAAGGCCTGCAGTGATCTCGGGGTGCCGCTGATCGGTGTCGGCCTGCTGTACCGGCACGGCTACTTCACGCAGGCGCTGTCCGCCGAGGGCTGGCAGACTGAGCGTTACCCGGCGGGCGACCCGAACGGCCTGCCGCTGACCCTGCTCAGGGAGAGCGGGGAAGGGCTCAGGGAGGGCGGGGAGGGACTGCGGGAGGGCGGGGCTCAGGACGGCGCGCCGGTCAAGGTCAGCGTGGCGCTGGCCGACGGCGCGGCCATCGCCGCGCAGGTATGGATCGCGCAGATCGGCAGGGTCCCGCTGCTGCTGCTCGACTCGTACGTCGAGGAGAACGACCTCCCGCTGCGCGAGGTCACCGACCGGCTGTACGGCGGCGGCAGCGAGCACAGGCTCCGGCAGGAACTGCTGCTCGGCATCGGCGGAGTCAGGGCGGTCAGGGCATTCTGCGCGATCACGTCGCATCCGGAGCCCGAGGTCTTCCATACCAACGAGGGCCACGCCGGATTCCTCGGCCTTGAGCGCATCCGCGAGTACCTTGGCCAGGGCCTGACCTTCGATGAGGCCCTGCTGATGTGCCGGGCGGGCACGGTCTTCACCACCCATACGCCGGTGCCCGCCGGGATCGACAGGTTCAGCAAGGAGCTGGTGGCGGCGCAGTTCGGCGACGTCGCTGACCCGGAACTGCCGTCCGACCGGGTCCTGGCCCTTGGCGCTGAGACCTTTCCGGGCGGCGATCCTGACGTGTTCAACATGGCCGTCATGGGCATGCGGCTGGCGCAGCGCGTCAACGGCGTCAGCGCCCTGCACGGGCAGGTCAGCAGGCAGATGTTCACCGGCCTGTGGCCCGGCTTCGACACCGCGGAGGTGCCGATCGGTTCGGTCACCAACGGTGTGCACGGCCCCACCTGGGTGGCCCCGGAGATCCTGCGCCTGGCCCAGGGCGGCGAGTCGCAGGAGCTCGCCGAGGACGAGGCCGCCTGGGAGCGCGCGGCGGCGGATCCCGCAGGGATCTTTGCCGTGCGCAGCCTGCTGCGGTCCCGGCTGGTGGCGGAGACCCGGCGGCGCCTGCGCGCTTCCTGGATTCAGCGAGGTGCCTCAGAGGCCGAGCTGACCTGGATCGACGATGCGCTCGACGAGAACGTGCTGACGATCGGGTTTGCCCGCCGCGTCCCCTCCTACAAGCGGCTGACGATGATGCTGCACGACCCCGAGCGGCTTATTGCGTTGCTGCTCGATCCGGACCGGCCGGTGCAGATCGTGATCGCGGGGAAGGCCCATCCGGCCGATGACGGCGGCAAGCTGATGATTCAGCAGATGGTGCGCTTCGCTGACGACCCGCGGGTGCGGCACCGGATCGTGTTCCTGCCCGACTACGACATGGCGCTGGCCGGCGCGATGGTGCAAGGCTGTGACGTCTGGCTGAACAACCCGCTCCGCCCGCTCGAGGCGTGCGGGACCTCCGGGATGAAGGCGGCGCTGAACGGGGCGCTCAACCTGTCGATTCTGGACGGCTGGTGGGACGAGTGGTTCGACGGGCACAACGGCTGGGCCATCCCGTCAGCTGACGGGGTCGCCGACCCGGAGCGCCGGGACGAGCTCGAGGCGTCCGCGCTCTATGACCTGCTCGGTCAGTCGGTGGGGCCGCTGTTCTACGACCGGGGCCCGGACGGACTGCCGGGCCGCTGGCTGGAGATGGTGGCGCACACGTTGCGGACACTCGGGCCCAAGGCCCAGGCGACCAGCATGGTCCGCGAGTACGCCACTCAGCTGTACCTGCCAGCCGCGCGTTCCTCGCAGGCGCTGGCCGAGGGCGGCCCGGGGTTTGCCGGCGCCCGGGAGCTGGCGGCGTGGAAAGACCGGGTCACCAAGGCGTGGCCCGGCGTGGCCATCGAGCACGTCGAGGCCGACGATGGCGAGCAGAGCCCAGGAGCGAGCCTCGTGGTGCGGGCCAGCGTGGCGCTGGGCGGACTGTCTCCCGACGACGTGATCGTGCAGGTGGTCTACGGCCCGGCCGGGGACGACGATGAGATCGCCGCTCCAGCATTCGCCGACCTCGAGCTCGAGGGGGAGCCGTCGGGCGGTTCGCCAGCACGTTACGTCGGCGAGGCCGAACTCGGCCGTCCCGGGCCGTTCGGCTACACGGTGCGGGTGCTTCCACGTCATCCGCTGCTAGCCTCACCAGCTGAAATGGGGCTCATCGCGCTGCCAGACGCTCCGGCCGGGATGACCAACGGCGATCTGCGGTAATCCCCTGTTTTGGCTCCGTCGGCTGTTTTGGCCCCGTCGGCCATTGTCATGACGTAGCGTATCTGGCTAGTTACGCGCAGCAAGTAAACGGCTGCGCCGGCCGTAGCGTCCAGCTAAGTGCGCCGGCCGTGACGTCCAGCCAAGTAAGGACAACACGGCCTGCCAGGGAAATTTCTCCCCGTGCCACGCAGAACGCCAGCAAAACCCTGGCCGATGTGACATCCTGTAATAGAACGCTGGCGGTAAGTAATGGTCAAGTGTCGTTACTGTCCGTCATCGTGTAACTACCCCCAAGCGCGAGAGGACCATCCGTCGTGAGAACCCAGATCAAGCCGGAGAATCGTCTTCTGACCCCGGCCGAGGTTGCCGCGATGCTTCGGGTCGACCCGAAGACCGTCACCCGGTGGGCGAGGGGCGGCAAGCTGTCGTCGATCCGCACCCCGGGTGGCCATCGTCGCTACAGCGAGAACGAGGTCCGTGGATTCCTGAACGGCTGGCAGCACGTGTCCGTGCCGCGGTCGCCGGGCGAGTAAGCAACCGATTTTGCCGCAGCCTCTTCGGGCGCCACCGGCCGTGGCCGGGGGCGGGGGATACGACGAGGCCGGTCCGGGCGGCGGTGGCCGCCTCCCGCGCGAACCGTAGGTCCGGCAGCATCGGCGCCGCAGTGGCGCCGACGCCGCCGGTGATATGTCGGGTCCCGGCGCCGTCGGTGACACCGTGGCAGAGCAACTCCCGGTGTCACCGACGGCGCGCTCGAACGCTGACTCCCTGATACGGCGGCCCCGCCCCGAGCCCCCGGCGGCACCCCTGGGTGGCCGACGGCACCGCCCCGAGTGGCCGGTGGCACCGCCTGAGCGGTCAGCCGCGTAACAGGCCGCCCGGCTGCATGCCATCTCCTGCGGCCATTTCCCGATGGTTCCGAGAGCCCCGCGCCGTGGGCCCGCAACGACAGCGCCGGCGCGCCGCTGTCGCTGTGTGCTACGTGCCGTAACGGCGCTCTTCGGTTTCTGCCTTGATTCCCAGTTGCACCGCGATCGCTGCCAGGAGTTCGCGTGCCTGCTCGGGGCTCATCTCCCTGACCCGCTGCAGCATCTGCTCGTGACTGGCATCCGTTTCCCGGCTCGCCAGCGCCTTTGCCGCGTCCGCCCGGCCGACGTCGGTGAGCTGCTCCGGTGTAACGCCGGCCACGGCGGCCATCCGGGCCAGCGTCTGCGCTGGCCCGTGCACCGGCGCGTAAACCCCGGGACTGACGATCTGATACCCGCTGGCAATCTGCCGCCAGCGCCCCTCACTGATCCCGGCGCGCCTGGATGCCTCCCTCGCCGAGAGCTGCGCGTCGGCGAGAGCATTGGTTAGCAGAACCCCCCATGGCGGCGGGGATGGGCGTTCGGCCATGGGCCTACCTTCGCACGCCCTTCGCGTAGCTGTCTAGTCAATCAGACCGATCCTGGTACTTAACGTGGTCGATCTGCCTGCGTTTTTGCGATGGGAGCGAAAGACAACGGTCCGCGAAGTCCTTCGCGAGCCGCGTTGACCCTTCGCACCCTGCCCATTAAGGTTGCACAGGGGATCCGCGGCGTGGCGCCCGGACGCCCCACCAAGGGGGGCGTCACATGGGAGTCATGCTCTCGCTGGACCGGCACCGGTCTGCGAGCGGCCACCGCCGAGCTCAGCACGCGCGTCGTGAGGATGGCTGGGCGCGCGCCAGGGCGCTGGCCACCATGCGCCGCGGGGATTCGCCGGCTGGCGGAAGACTGCTAAGCAGCCTGATCCGAGTCCTTCTGCCGTGGCGGGACAGATCGGCCGGGAGCCGGCTGTCCAGCTACGGGAGCCGGCTGTCCAGCTATGAGCGTGATTCTTATCGCAGCGCAGGTGCCGGGAGGCCACGCGGCACTGCGGCGCCACGCGGCAGCGCGGGGGCACGCGGCAGTGCGGGGGCACGCGGCAGTGCGGGGGCACGCGGCGGCCGGGAGCCGGGCAGGGCGCCAGCGGCCTGACCGTGGTGCGCGATACTGGCGGGATGGCTGATTTCGTAGAGGTCGAGACCGATGAGGCGGTTGCCACCATCCGTCTCACCCGCCCGCCGATGAATGCGCTGAACGCGCAGGTCCAGGACGAGATCGCCGCGGCGGCCGCGCTGGTTACCGGCGATGACGGGATCCGTGCGGCCGTGATCTACGGTGGCGCCAAGGTCTTTGCCGCCGGGGCGGACATCAAGGAGATGGTCGAGGCCAGCTACGGCCGGATGGCCGCGGACACCAGGCGCTTGCAAGCCTCGTTCACCGCGGTGGCGAAGATCCCGAAACCGGTGGTGGCCGCGATCACGGGGTACGCCCTCGGCGGCGGCCTCGAACTCGCGTTGTGCGCGGATTTCCGGGTGATGGGCGAGAGCGCGCGTGTCGGGCAGCCCGAGATCCTGCTCGGCATCATCCCGGGGGCGGGCGGCACGCAGCGGCTGCCCCGCCTCGTCGGCCCGGCCAGGGCCAAGGACATCGTGTTCACCGGCCGGTTCGTCGGCGCCGAGGAGGCGCTGGCGATCGGCCTCGTCGACAAGGTGGTCCCGGACGCCGAGGTGTACGACGCGGCTCGAGAGCTCGTCGCGCAGTACGCTCGCGGCCCGGCGCTCGCGCTGCGCGCCGCCAAGCAGGCCATCGACGACGGACTCGAGGTCGACCTGTCCACCGGGCTCGAGATCGAGCGGCTGCAGTTCGCGGCGCTGTTCGCCACCGAGGACCAGCGCGCGGGAATGCGGAGCTTCGTGGAGAATGGACCCGGGAAGGCAACCTTCGCCGGGCGGTGATCCCGCCGCCACGGTAGGCAGGGCGCGTGCCGAGGAGTAGCCACGTTTATGAGCCGAGCAGCTGACACCGACGGGCGGGACGGGCAGTGACCGAGCTGGACAACAGCCCGGGCGGACCGTCGCTCGACATGGTCACGGCCGCGCTCCGCGCGGACAGTGCCGACGTCACGCTCTACACGCGCGTGCTCACCAAGTCGCTCGGCGAGGCGCTCCCATCCGAGTGGGTCACGGTCGACTGGGACCGGAGCATGTCCGACCGGATGCACGGCCGTCCCGGCCAGGTATCGAAGATCACCGTACGGCTCGGGGACCGGGTGATGACGCTGGGCATCCAGCGTGGTGCGCCCGTCGCCGAGGTCTGCAGTGAAGTGCGCGGGGTAGTGCTGTCACGTCAGCAGGTTCCGCTCGGTGTTTGGGCGGAAGAGCTGGCCAAGGCTCTCCTCGCGCATGCGGAGCAGAATGCCGAGGCAGCCAGGGCGCTGCGCCGGCTTGTGGCTGGAAGCTAGCTCGCGGTCGGCGGCGTGCGGCGGGGGACCGCTGAGCCGTTGGCTGCGGAATACGAGGGGACATGCAACACGCCTGCCAGGCCGCGCCCGTCACCACCGGTTGGTCGGCCGGGGCCACAGCCCGTCCGGGTCGGCCAAGTAAGGTGCGGCAGCAAGGAAATCCGTAGGCTGGTGGGGTCATGACAGCTCAGGACCACACGCCGGACAGGCTCGGGCCGTACCGCCTGCTGGAGCGGCTCGGCGAGGGCGGCATGGGCGTGGTCTACCTGGCTGCCGACCAGCAGCAGCGCCGGGTCGCTGTCAAGGCGCTGCGGCCGGCCATAGCAGCGGATCCGAATGCCAGGCGGCGGCTGGCCCGCGAGGTCGAGACCATGCGGCGGGTGCGCAGCCCGTTCGTCGCCGAGGTGCTCGACGCGGACGTGACCAGCGATCCGCCGTACATCGTAACCAGGTACGTGAGCGGCCGGACGCTCGAGGACGTGGTGGGCCAGGACGGCCCGCTGACCGGCGCGCAGCTGGCCAGGGCGGCCTCGGGACTGGCATTGGCCCTGTCCGCGGTGCACGCGGCGGGCGTGGTACACCGAGATCTCAAGCCAGGCAACGTCATGATCGCCAATGGCGAGCCGGTCGTGATCGATTTCGGGATAGCCCAGGTCCCCGACTCGACCAGGCTCACCCAGACCGGCATGTTCATGGGCACGCCCGGGTACCTCGCGCCCGAGGTGATCGAGGGCAAGCCGAGCGGGCCCGCCTCGGACGTGCACTCATGGGGAGCCACGCTGGCGTTCGCCGCGACCGGCCGTCCGCCGTTCGGTACCGGGGCCTTCGAGACGATCTTCTACCGGATCATCAACGGGCAGCCGGACCTGAACGGCTTCCCCGCGCCGCTGGTAACGCTCGTGGGACAGGCGCTGTCGCGTGACCCGGCCCGCCGGCCGGACACGGCCGAGCTCTGCCGGAGGACTGCCGCGCTCGACCCGGCCTCTCTGGTGCCCGCTGCTGCTGCGGCAGGCGCCGTGCCATTCGTCACACCGGGAACCGTGGCCGACCGGCCGGCACCGATTCCGGCCGCCCTGGCCGACCACGCGGGCGCCGCCGCGCCGCCGGCAGCCTGGCCGCCGGGCACCCGGCCGTGGCCTTACGCCGCGGGCGGAGCCGCCGGCGTCGGCGCGCGGGTTCCCGACACATACGGCGACGTGCTCCCCCCGGTGCAGTACGGCCAGCCAGGCCAATCGTCGGCACCTGCGGCCTGGCCCGGTCCTTCGGCTCCGGGGCCCCCGGTCACCCCGGCCAGCCGGTCACCGGCCGGGGCGCTGCTCGTCGGCGCCTCGATAGCCGCGGCCGTGGCCATCAGCCTCGTCTTCCCGATCGCCGGCACGGTGGCAGCGATCGTCGCGCTGATGGCGCTGCGGGCTGGGGACCGGGCCGCAGGGGGCATGTCGCGCCGGCGGGCGCGCCGCGGCTCGCGGGCCAGCGATCCGCTGCTGGCCGCTGTCATGTTCCCGGCGGCGCTTGCCTGGTCGGTGATCCGCTCGGTGCTGCTCCTGCCGCTGGCGCTGGTGGCCGCCGCGATCGCGGCGGGCGTTGCCGTCGTCGCCGTGCCGCATCACGCGATCCCAGTGGTCTGCGCCTACGCGGCCGGCATGCTGGTCGCCTTCTACGGGCTCGGCCCGGGTTCCGCCGGGGGGCGCAGGCCGATCAGGAGCTTCTTCGACAGCGTCGCCGACACGCCGCTGCGCGCGACGGCGGCGTTCATCGCGATCGTGGGTGTCTTCGCCGCCGCGGTCGCCGTGGTGGCTGCGCATCCGCCGTTCTTCTGGCCGTTCGACAACCTGACCACGTGGCTCGGGCATTTCAACATCGTGCATACGCTGCTGCACCAGACCAGAGCCAAGGTGCTCAGGGTGTTCGGCAGGTCCTGAGCTGTTCCCGCGATCTGTCAGCCGGGAGTGGCGGCGCGCAGCCCGCCGGTGCGCCGTCGGCCGTGCGCGCCCGACGGCGCGGCCTGCGCCGGAATCGTCGGCTGCGACGGCGCGACGGCTGCCGGCGCCGTGTCCGCCGGGGCCGCCGGTGCCGTGTCCGCCGCGGGCTGCGCTCGCTCTGCCGCGGGCTGGGCCCGTTCTGCCGGAGGCTGTGCTCTTTCTGCCGGAGGCAGTGGCCGGACCAGGCCGAGCGCTACGACCTCGTTGGCCAGCCGGACCCGCCGGTTTGTGCCCTCGGGGATCCGGAACTTCTGGTACAGGCGGAGCAGATGCTGCTTGACCGCCGCCTCGGTCACCACCAGGTCCGCCGCGATCTCGCGGGCCGTCGCCGGTGCGACGAACGCCTCGTCGGACAGGGCCGGCCGGCAAAGTGAGGTCACCACGTCAAGCTCCCGGCGGGTCAGCTCGGGCGCCGCAGGCCGCCTGAGCTCCACCTCGGCGGCGAACTCCTCGGCCACGAACCCGAATACCCGGCAGCGGGCTGCGCCGAAGCTGAGCACGTCGCCCTCATCGAGCACCCGGCGCGCCACCAGGCGGCCGTTCACCCGGGTCCCGTTGCGTGATAATCCCAGGTCGGTCACGTAGGCGTAGGCCCCGCGGCGGACGATCTCGGCGTGCAGCCGGGACACGCTCGGATCCGACAGGTGAACGTCGACGGACCTGCCGCGCCCGATGGTGGTCACATCCTCCCGGAGCGGCATCGTGAGCCCGCTGTCCTCGACTCGGATGTAGGGGCCATCCATAGCGCATCCTCCCGACTGTCGGAGCAGCTACTGAGATCTCACTTTCCAGCTACCCTTTCCGGCGGTTGTTGTACCCCGTCCGGTGCAACGGATTACCGGGCGATGGCATGCAGCTTGCTTTTTGCGGCTGTGCAGGCTGCGCACAGCGTGCGCAAGTACACTGCCGAGCGAGCCGTCCGAGAGGAAAACACATGCCCGTCTGGCTGCCCGTGGGCCCGGCGCGATGAGGCACTCCGCGCCTCCGGCGTCCCGTCTTCACCGGCACCGCCGGGCGGTGACGACGAGACCGGCCGATGCTCGCCAGTGGTGGCAGCAGCTTCCCTACGCAGTCGCGATCTGCGGCGTGGTCCTGGCGTTGGTCTGGATGCGGCAGAACGGACAGAATGTCAGAGGGGGTACGTTGGCGGTGG
>Ga0209380_10002075_pt1 | contig 13049 bp, 12 predicted proteins | sample HubBroMetageWFT6_FD_188347 | JGI IMG/M metagenome (GOLD analysis project Ga0209380, IMG submission 188347) | Warmed and freeze-thawed soil microbial communities from the Hubbard Brook experimental Forest, New Hampshire - Hubbard Brook CCASE Soil... | ecosystem: Environmental > Terrestrial >...
CCTGGTTCGCGGCGTTTTGCAGATCGACGTCTAGCGATGTGTAGACCTTCAATCCGCCCTCGTGCACCTGGTCAGCCCCGTATTTATTTTCCAGGTAGCGTCGTATCTCTTCGACGAAATATGGAGCCAGCGAGTTGGGATCGTGCTGCAGATTCAAGACCAACAGCGCCGACCGCGCGTCTGCCGCCTGAGCCGCCGTAATCTTTCCGTCTTCCAGCATGGCATTGATCACCAGGTTCCGGCGTTTTATCGCTCGATCGGGGTGACTGATGGGCGAATAATACGCTGGACTCTTGGGCAAACCCGCCAGCAGAGCGGCTTCCGGCAGCGTAAGCTTCCGCGCCGGCTTGCTGAAATAGAATTCCGATGCCGCCTCGAAGCCGTATACTCCGTGGCCCAGGAAAATCTGATTGGCATACAGGGTAAAGATTTGCGGCTTGGTGAAGCGGCGCTCGATCTGAATCGCCAGCAGCGCCTCCTGCACTTTGCGATGGAAGGAGCGGTCGGGAGAAAGAAACAGGTTGCGCGCCAACTGCATGGTCAGCGTCGATGCGCCCTGCACTTTTCCTCCGGATTCAATGTCGCGATACGCCGCGCCCACGATGCGCCAGAAGTTGATGCCGGAGTGCCGGTAGAAATCCTTATCCTCAATCGAAATCAGAGCATCCCGCAGCACCGGCGCAAAGTCGTCATAACTCGCTACCACGCGGCGCTGCAGCGCGAACGACCCAATCACGCGGCCGTGGTCGTCATACAACTCCGTGATCGAACTGGGGCGATAGGCTTCGAGAGCTTCCACCTGAGGCAAATCGGTCGTATAGACCAGCAGCAGCCCGGCAGTCGCGCCCACCAGGGCGGAAACCAGCGCCAGCAGGCCGAACAACACGCGGCCCACAAACTTCCGTCCGGCAATCTCCACCGGCGGAAGATCTTCATAGAGCGGTTTCATTGCGAGATGAGTTCAGAATAGCAGGGCGCTAACCCTCCCGGAAATCGCCCGAGCCGATGGGTAGTGGTGCAGTTTGGCTTACGTGTTGGGCCGGTTAAGTCACAGATCCTTCGCTGCGCCTGAAATACGGCTTCGCTCAGGATGACAAAAACAAATCGCGCACCTTACGGTGCGCGATGAAAGTCTGAGCCAGAGCCACGTTTAGCTTGAACGGCTCTTCAGCACTTCGATGGCTTTATTCAATTGATCGTCCTGCATGCTCTTCGGCTTGGCTTCCGGTTCCGTGGCTGCGGGTTCCTGCTCGTCGTCGTCGGAAATGACGTTGTCGGTGTCGTCGGCTACCAGCACGTTGGGGGTCACCGCGTTTTCCTGAATCGCCTTGCCGCTGGGTGAATAGTATTCGGCTATGGAGAGAATCAGAGCTCCTCCGTCAGGCAGGTCGATGGTTTTCTGCACCGAGCCGTCGCCGAAGGTCTTGTCGCCCACCACATCGGCGCGGGCGTTTTCAAGGAGCGCGGCCGCCACAATCTCGGCTGGCCCGGCCGTTCCTTTATTCACCAGCACGGCGACCGGAAGCGAGGTCACGGCCTTGACCGGATCGGCGTTGAAAGCTTCACGCGGAAACTTCTGCCCCTGCAGATAAGTAATCGTGCCGTGATTCAGGAAGAGGTTGGCGGTGGCAACGCCCTCGCTCTCTTCGCCTTCGGAGGTGTTGCGCAGATCGAGAACCAGTTTCTTGGCTCCGGCTTTCTCCAGAGACTTGATCTTTGCAGAAATTTCCTGCGCCTTGCCTTTGCTGAGAGCGTCGACTTTTATATAGCCAATACCTTCCTCCAGCATCTTGTCGCTGACCGGCGGAACAGTCACGAGATCGCGTGTAATCACCATCTTCTGGGGTTCGGCCCGCCGCGCCCGCACCACCGAAACATTCACCGTCGAGCCCGGGACGCCGGCCAGCGCCTCACGAATCTCAGGCAGCGACATGTCCCGCGTGCTCTGGCCTTCAATCGATTCGAAAATGTCGGTATCTTCAATCCCGGCTTTATCCGCGGGCGACCCCGGCAGCACTGAAACGACGTCGGCATATCCGAAGCGCTTCGAGACTGTCGCTCCGATCTCGCCCTTGGCCTCCGTTTTGTGAGCCTTGAGGGCCTTGTAGGCAGCGGGTGTCAGGTAGCTCGAATTGGCATCGAGGGACTCCACCAGACCATGTAGAGCGCCATCCGTCACCTTGGGAATATCCGGATCGACCACGTACTCGTTCTGTACGCGTGACAACACTTCGCTATAAACCTGCATTTGCCGGTAGGAGCCGTCGTTCGACGAGGCGTGCACGCCGCCCAGCGATCCGACCACCACAAACAACAGCACGGCAAAAGATGAAACCAGAATCGCAGCTTTGATTTTCATGGACATCGAATTCTTCGTTTTCCGGAAAGGAGTCACTTCCCTGATGCTTGCCTCATTATATCGTGTAGATGCGGCTTTTTGTCAGCGGGCTGCACCCAGGTGGCGCCGCCGGTAACCTCGCCCAAGTCAGAGGTGCCAGGAATTGAGACGCTTGAGCCTGAGGTCCGTTACCAATCCTCTACGCAGGCGGAGCGAAGTTCAGCGAAATCACAGTTTGCACCGACACCGCGCGTCCATTCATGGAATAAGGTTTGAATCGCCATTGCTTCACCGCATCAATGGCAGCCCGCGCAAACACCAGCGAACCTTGCAGGAATTTTGCGTCCTGCACCGCGCCATCCCGTCCGATAAGCACCTGCAAAACCACGCTGCCCCGCAAACCGCCCGCCTTTGCCGCATCTGGGTAAACCGGGTCGACGGGTTGGGCCAGAAGCTGCCGGGCCGCACTCTCCGGCAGACTCACGGGTTCAATTGATGACATCGCCGCCTCGGCCGGCATTGTCCCGCTGCTCTCGGGAGTCGAGGATGCAATCCGCGATTTCAAGCTGGAGGGAATATCCGTACTGCTTGCGCCCGCCGAAGGCGGCTGCGACGGCGCGGGGTTCTGCGCGGGAGCGGCGACCGGGTGCGACGGTGGCGCGGGCTGCGATGCTGGCGGAGTTGACGGTTCCTGCGCTGAGGCCGAAGGTGCGGGTTCAACCCCGGTCCCCGGCACATTCCCAGCGCTCGGAGTGGTTGCCCCTGCCGGCGCCTGCGCGCCCGGATTTTGTCCAGTTTGACTTTGATTCGTCTGTCCTGGGTTCGTCTGACCTGGGTTCGTCTGAGTTGGATCGGTGGTGCCGCTCGCGGCCTGGGATTGCGCTTGCGCACCATTTGCATCGGAGTTTTTGTCCGGTTTTGCGGTTGGATCGATCACTGGAACGACACGAATCTGGGAGGGATCGGTGGTCGCGTCCGGAATATTCGCCGCCGCCGGAAGCTTGTACTCGTCACCCGCCTGCCCGAAACTATCGTGCTGAACCACGGCCTGGGGCAAAGGCGCCGGGGCCGGGTTCAGCCAACTTTTTCCCGCCCGCACCGCATTCCGGTAGAAAAGTCCCGAATTCAAGCGGGCGCGCGGCACGGCTACCAGAACTATCCCGGCGAGCGCCAGAACACCGGCGAAGAGCAATCTGCCGCCCTTCCCGCTCCTGGAATGAGGCTCTCTGTCCGGTTGCGAGCTTTCCTTTGCTTCGCCCGAGATATAAGCGAAAAGGGCCGCTTCCGATTCGGCGTCCTGTTTGGACTCCCTCTTGACGGGCTCTTTCTTGACCGGTTCTTTGGTTTGCTCCGCAACTGGGCTCGCTGTGGGTCCGGCATAGGAAGTACTATCCGCGTAGGACAACATTTCATTCGCCGGCGGAGCATCCTCGGTCGGCGGTGCCGGGGCCCGTTTGACCAGCCGGGCTTGCAATGCAGCCCAGCCAGTAAGTGGTTCCTGGGTTTCCGTTGGTTCGGTTGGACCGGCCGGTTCGGTTGGACCGGCTGGTTCGGTTGGTTCTGAGACTGTCTCCTGTACTGCGGCGGCCGTCGGTTCGAGTTCTGTCAGAGCGTCGACTTCGGAGGCTGCGGCCTGGTCCAGCGATTTCTGAACCTCTGATTCTGTATCGAATTGTGCTCCCGGCGCTGAACCGGGCGATTGCAGGAATTCTCCGGCGCGGAAATTCTTCTCGAAGACTTGGCCGACGGATGCTGGAGCCGTAGCCGCACTCGCCGACGCCGACGCGGCCAAAGCGATGGTATCGGTGGCCTCGCGTGCTGGACCTGGCATCGGCGGCAGAGGCGGCGCTGATGCCTCCCCAGCCGGTCGTCCCTTCGATCGCAACAGTTCGCACGCGGTGCTCATGGTGTCGCGCACCTGTTCAATTCGAATCGGCTTCATCAGAACTGAATTGGCGCCGGCCTGCAACGCTTCCGGTAATTTCGCACTGTCGCTTACGATAGCCAGGGTCAGCGGGCGGTGGGCTGCTTTCAAATCGCGGGCCGTCTTCAGCAGGAATCCAGCCTCCGGTTGATCCTCCCAGTCGGTGATTACGATTTGAAACAACTGCGTTGTAACTCGTTCGACTGCATCTACTGCGTTTCGGCAGTACTCTCCCTCGATGCCCAGATCGGTGAGCACCTGCCAGATCGGCTGAACCATCTCCTCATTGGACGAGAACAGGAGGCAGCGCAAGGACATACTATTCCAGACTAGGGAGACGCAGTAACCACGGCAAGTTACCTAGGTGATTGAGGCAGTGGCCAGTGGTCAGTGACCAGTGGCCAGTCATCACGCTGCAGTTTTGCTCTTGCTGGCCCCTGACCCCTGGCCACTGACCACTGCGCTAAAATGCAGGGTCATTCCTCAAGGCTGCCTGAGACCACGAAGATGCAGACCGCGGATGTCGTAATCATCGGTGGAGGGATCGTCGGCTCCAGCATCGCCTGCCACCTTACAGCGGCCGGCTGCCCCAACGTTCTGGTCATCGAGCGCGAATCGGCGCAGGGCAAGGGATCGACGGGCAAGAGCATGGGCGGGGTGCGGGCGCAGTTTTCCACGCCGGTCAGCATCCAGATGTCGCTTTATTCGATCCCCTTCTATGCCAGCTTTGAGGAGCGGCTCGGGTATCCCTGCGATTACCGTCCGCAAGGCTATCTATTCTGTGCGACCTCAGACGCGCACATGGCCTACCTGCGAACGAACTACGCACAACAAATAAGTCTGGGACTGAAGAACGTTCGCCTGTTGCCAGGCGACGAGATACGGGGCATGTTTCCGCAGCTGCGCGCCGACGATATTGTCGGCGGAAGTTTTTGCTCCAGCGACGGCTTCGTCGACCCTTATAGCGCCATGACCGGATTCATGACTCGGGCGGCCGAACATGGCGCTACATTGTGGAAGAACGCCGCCGTCACTGGTTTGTTGCGGGATGCACATGGAATCGCATCCGTGGAAACGACCCGCGGCTCTGTCGCTACTCGTAGAGTTGTAAACTGCGCCGGGGCATGGGCTGCGAGCGTGGCTCGGTTCGTCAGCGTGGATTTGCCCGTCGAACCGCTGCGCCGCATGCTGGTGCCGAGTGAGCCCTTTGATGAATTTCCTCACACCGCGCCTATGATCGTCGACATGTCGAACGGGTTTCACTTTCGTCCGGAGGCCCGCGGATTTCTTCTCGCCTGGAACGATCCTGAAGAGACGCCTGGCTTCAAAACGGATTTCGACCCCGCGTTTGTCGAGAAGATCCTGACCCGCGCCGCCGATCGCGTACCCTGCTTCGCCAATCTTCCGGTGAATTCCAAACGGGCGTGGGCTGGGCTATATGAGATGACGCCGGATCATCATCCAATTCTGGGCGAGGCGCCGGGCGTGCCCGGTTTCTTTCTGGCCAACGGTTTTAGCGGACACGGAGTGATGCATGCTCCGGCGACGGGAAAAATTCTCAGCGATCTTATTCTCACCGGAAAGACCCACTTGATCGATGCATCGTTGCTGGGCTTATCGCGCTTCGCCGAAGGCCGGCTGATTCACGAAACGGCCGTGCTGTAAGAACGAGTTTTGAAAGGGCGCTGCTTCAAGCCGCGCCGTGGGGCATTCCAACAGGGAACATGGCGCTGCAAGAGCACAACTACTGGCTTACGACTGCGGAATTTCCGAAACCGGAAATATACCCGCTGCCCGATCGTGTCGATGTCGCCGTGATCGGAGCCGGCTTTACCGGACTCTCTGCTGCGCGCACTCTAGCCAAGCGCGGCGCCAAGGTTGCCGTCCTCGAAAGCGAAACCATCGGCTGGGGAGCCAGTTCCCGCAACGGCGGCATGGTTCTGACCGGCATGAAGCTGGGGGTGAATCAGCTCATTTCCATGTACGGACGCGATCTCACGCGCCGAATGTACGCCGCGTCGCTCGATACCATCGACTGCGTGGAGCAGATTATTCGAGAAGAAGCCATCGACTGCGACTTTTCGCGATGCGGCCATCTCGAAGTAGCCTGCAAGCAGAAGCATTTTGACGACTACGCGCGCCAGGCGGAGGTGATTGCCCGCGAGTTCAATCACCAACTGCGCGTTTTACAACGCAATGAACTGAGTTCAGAAATTGGATCGACAATTTACTACGGCGGCATGGTCGATGAAGTCAGCGCCGGATTAAATCCCGCTCGCTACGTTGCCGGACTCGGCCGCGCTGCAACAAGAGCCGGCGCACAGATTTTCGAACAAACTCGCGTCGAAGGCCTATCGCGTGAATCCCGCCAGGGTGAAGCCGGCTGGAAGATTGTCACTTCGCGCGGCGAGCTGCGGGCACGCGAAGTTTTCGTCGCCACCAGCGGCTACACCGGCGAAGCCACTCCCGCGCTGCAGAAGAAAATCATCCCCATCGGGTCTTTTATCATTACAACCCAAACCCTTCCTGAAGCTCTGGCCCACGAACTCAGCCCTCGCAACCGCATGATCTACGACTCGAAAAATTATCTCTACTACTATCGCCTCACGCCTGACCGCCGCATGTTGTTCGGCGGCCGCGCCGCATTCTTTCCTGAGAGCGACCAAACCATCCGCCGCAGCGCCGAAATTCTGCGCCGCGGCATGATCGACGTTTATCCCCAACTGCGCGACACGAAAATCGAATACGTCTGGGGCGGCACGCTCGACTTCGCCTTCGACATGATGCCGCACGCCGGACAGATCGACGGCGTCTACTACGCTCTCGGCTACGCGGGCCACGGCGTCGCCATGGCCACGTATCAAGGTCAGAAAATGGCGGAGCTGATTTCGGGAGACAAGCCCGAAAATCCCTTCGCAGGCATTCCGTTCCCCGGCGCGCCGCTCGGCTTGTATAACGGCAAGCCATGGTTCCTGCCGTTCGCAGGAATGTGGTACAAGCTTCTGGACTGGGTGAACTGAGGTCTATCTCCCGTTGCAATCCGCGTACTCAAGAATGATTCCTGCCGGATACATGGCGAAGCGCGTGCGGAAGCCCAAAGGCTTTCAAATTGATGGCATCGGCGACGTGTACTCAGTGAGTGGCTGCGTAAACGAGAACTTCGCCGACTACATCCAGTACTGGAAGCACAACGGATACTGGCTCTTTGATTCGCCTGAGATTATTCGGACGGTGGCGCAGGAAAATTGTATCCAACTTGACGGGACATCCCTTTTTTACTACGAGGTGTACGAGATGGAGTTTGACGGGAAGACTTGGTCAAAGTACGAAGCCGTGTCCTCACTTCCCACCAACGTCATTCCCCCGCAGGAAAAAGTACTCGAAGGTTTCGACGTGGTCACGTTCTATGCGAAGAATGCCCCCGAGCATTCGCCCCTTTCTTGCAACGGCCTAGCGAAAGAGATTCGAACGAATCAGCATTGCCTGCTGGAATCATTTACCGAGGCGTACGACCAACTTAATGGCGGAGCATTCAACAACGCGGAACCGGGATCCTACCGCATCTTCGCGGTGTATTAAGTCGAATGGCCCCGAAGGCCCGATTAGATGGCTTGGCGCTCAAAATGGGTTTCGAATCGTCAGCCGGTTATCGATGACCTGCCCATCCTGCATATCCTCCGAGTACAAGATGGCGCATCGCGCCTCCAGGGCAGAGGCGACCATAAGAGCATCATAAATTCTGTAGCCATATTTTTCCGCAATCGCTAGCGCTTCCTTGTGAGTATCAATCGTAACCGGGAGCGGGTCGGGACATAGGGCCTTGATGCTATCTAAGGCGAGACGAATCTCGATCCAAGGCATCTTGGTTTTCTTCCGTGCCACTGCGGCGAACTCGCTCAAAACCTGCACACTGACCTTTCCGCCTTCGGCAATCAATTCTTCAGCGCGGTCGGAGCGGCGATCATCCTGGATGATGGCGTACACAAATACGTTCGTGTCGAAGAACGCCTTATCCCTCATCGCGCTTCACTCATCATTCTTGCTTCCTCGTTCATGTGCCTCTTCGCGGTCGAAGACGAATCCAGGAGGGAAAGGACGCCGGAGTTTGCGCAGGTTCTCCAAGGCGCGTTCCCGGCTCTGATCGCGGCTCACTTCAAACGCGCGCTTGCCCGCGAGGTGAATCTCGATATCGTCGCCCTCCTTCAGTTCAAGCGCCTTGACCACTGCGGCAGGCAGGCGAATTGCCAGGCTGTTCCCCCACTTCGAAACCTGCATGCGTTCCTCCTTGGATATACATATTAAATTGTATATCTAGCGAGGCTTCAATGCAATAATTCCATAGACTACCGGCCCCAGCACGATCGCGATCGCCCCGCCGATTGCGGCAAAGCGGTCGCTGCCCAGCAGCGCGACGATCGCCATCACTACCGGAGCAGCGACTACATAGAACAGACCACCTCGCCCGCCGGGGATCACGAACGCGCGCGGCATTTCAGGCCGTGTCCGCCGAAGTTTCCAGGCCGAGAGCACCACCAGCAACGTCGTGGCCGAGCGCAGCCAGTTGTATACGGAAATGAGCTGGCCGAGGCTCTGCCACGCCAGCAGCGCATAGATAACCGCCGACAGCACGATCGCCAGCCACGGCGTGCCATAGCGCGAATGCTTGCGGGTAAGCGTTGCGGGAAGGTATCCATCTTCAGCCATGGCAAACGGCATGCGCGTGGCGGTGAGAACCGTGCTATTCAAGAGCGCTATGTTGCAGACCATTGCCGCCAGTGTCATCCAGGTACCGAGCCAGGGGTATCCGAACAAGGTGCCACCAATGATCTTCGCCGCGTCTGAGAAATAGCCTGTGTGCCATTTCTGCCACTCACCCGCCGAGGCTAATCCCGCAAGCGTAGGTAGAAAATATGCCGCGATCGAGAGCGGCACCACCAGCGCCAGGGCGCGCGGATAGGCGCGCTGCGGGTTCTCGACTTCTTCTGCAACGGTCGAGAGTTGTTCGTACCCTGAATACAGCCACAGGCCCAGCGCCAATCCGACTCCAAAAATCTTGAACGTGGGCTGGTGCGGCGGAATCAATGGGACAAACGGATTGTGATGCCAGTGCAGGAGCGCGATCACGATCATCGTCGCCACTGGAACAAAAATAAAAATCTCAAGCGTGGTCGCGACTTTCCCGACCATTTGAATGCCACGCACGTTGATCCAGGTAATCACGGCGATCACCGCCAGGGAAACGAGGTAGTGCTTCCAACCTGTGATCGCGGGAAAGTAGTACACGAGATAATCGGTGAAAAGAACGGCGTAAGCCCCACCAAGCAGGAACGACGCCGACCAGTTCCACCATCCCGCAAGAAATCCCCAGAAGTCGCCGAATGCGGCTCGGGTCCAGCGATAAAAGCCGCCCTCGACCGGCATCGCGGTGGTGAGTTCGGCCGAGACCAGCGAAACCGGAATGCACCAGAAAAACGGCAACACCAGCAGGTAGATCAGCGTCATCCCTGGGCCGGAGGTGGTGACCATGTCCTCGAGGCCGAAGGGACCGCCCGTGGTGTAGGAGAACATTACAAAGACGAGATAGAAGAGTCCGGCCTTGCGAAGAGTGGATGCGTTGCCGTTGGAGGAGTTCAAAGTGTTGTGATGTTATAAGGGCGCTAGCCAAACGCGCCCTTCTGTCGCTCACGCTCTCTCAGGATGACAATCCAATAAACCTACGCCGCAAGCGACCCGCTCAACGCGCCTTCGAGTTCGAGCAGCTTGCGCTTTACGTCGAGGCCTCCGCCGTAGCCGCAGAGTGAACCATCGGAGGCGATCACGCGATGGCAGGGGACGACAATCGCGACCGGGTTGCGATTGTTCGCCATGCCCACCGCGCGAAAGGCGTTTGGCTTGCCCACCGCGCGGGCAATGTCTGCGTAGCTCCGAGTCTCTCCGTAAGGAATCGCCAGCAGCGCTCGCCAGCAGGCTACCTGGAAATCCGTGCCGCGAAGATCGAGCGGAAAGGTAAACTTGCGGCGCTTGCCGGCGAAGTATTGTTCCAGTTCGCTCACGTAAGGCCGCATCAAGCGAGGGGCATCCTCGAACTCTAGTCCAGTTCGCTCCTCTCGAAGATGGCGTGGGTTGGGGCGGATCGATTGCTGCCCCGGCAATCTGGTGTCGAACTCGAGCGCGACCAATCCGGAAGTCGAGCCCGCCAGGAACAGTGGGCCGATTGCCGAGTTCATGGTTGTGCAGTGAAGGGTTGTGCAGTGCAGGGTTTCCATCAACACCGAACCTCCTGAGCACATAAACATAGCAGACGATTCGGCAGTTCTATACAGGACTTTTGCTTACCGGTAGTGGTGCAGTTGATTGTCATTCCGAACAAGCGTTCTTTGCGCCGTGAGGAATCTGGGCGAGCCGCGCGAAGTGTCGCGTTCTTTGCGACACTTCAATCGCGCGTTTGGCTCGCTTCCCTAGTTAAACTGCACTACTACCGATTTAGCCGCCTGCGAGTTGACAGAAATCGGGTTTTGGCCCAAAGTGTGTGCGGCGTGCTTATGGGCGTGCGTCTCTCCCCTATGAATAGGGGCCTCATCATTATTTTGGCCGTGGTGCTGGCGCCGGTCCTGCTGGTGGGACTGGTTGCGCTGGCCGCATCGGACTGGCGGACCGTCGGTGCCACTGCCGGCGGCGACCAGGTTCTGGTCAGCTCGGTTACGGCGCGCCGCAACGGGCTGCGGACGGCATGGGTGCGCGTGGAATATAAGGAACCGACCAAGCTCCCGCAGGGAGGGCCCTTCGTGGAACTTCGAGCGCGGGTTCGCTTCAACTGCTCCGGCGGCGCGGAAGCGACCGGCGTGGCGAGCATCGTTCCGAACTCCGAGTGGTTTTACTCCCGCGACCGGGGCGGGAAGCTCGTGGTCAGCAAGAAAGCGCGCCGCGATGATCAGTTCGGGCAGCTCGCGGAGGGCGACTTCGGCGAGATTGCCCGGGATTTTGTTTGCAAACAGAAATAAGCAGTGACCGGTGCCCAGTGACCGGTAAAACCCGGACACCGCCCGTCAATCTGGCCGAAGCTCAAAGCGTGCCCGACTCCTGCGTTTTACTGATCACTGGCCACTGACCACCGGCCACTGCTTTTCCACAGGCTGGCACCTCGGTAACTTTCCACCCACTTCCTCTGCGGCGGCTTCCGTCATATTCTGGTAGCGAAACCTAGCTGGCGGACTTCCCGGCTACAAACTTTCTCATCCCCGTTTATGGATTCATTGCGTCTCTATTCGCTGGTGATCGCAGGCAGCGCTCTTGCGGTCGGTTGTTACGCGCTTTTGCGGCGCAAGCCGAAGGGACCGGCAGAGTTGGAGCGCGAACGCCGTACCTGGCTCGACGGCGTCGGACGAATCACCGACGGCACCGTCATCGATGTCCAGGAGCTGCCGGTCAGCGACGGCCATCACGCGGCCGTCCTGCTCATCTACAAATATGACGTTGCCGGTGTCTCGTACGAGTGCTCGCAAGACGTTACCTACCTGCGCCAGTGGATCAACCTGCACTCCTGCCGGCTGGGACTGCCCACCTCGGTGAAATACGATCCGCATAATCCCGGGAACTCGCTGGTGGTATCGGAGAGCTGGATGGGGTTGAGGCAGTAAAATCAGTGGCCAGTGTTCAGTTACCAGCGGCCAGTAAGAACGAGTCGCATGGTGCTTGGTTTTCACTGACCCCTGACCACTAACCACTGGCCACTGCCTTTCAGATCTGATAGTCCAGGTAATCGTCCTGAAACAATTCTTGAGGAGAAACAGGCGGCGTTGAGGTTCCGTCGTCGAGTGTGATGTCCGGTTCGGCGCCCAGCGCTTCGTGCTTGTGCTGCTGGAATTTCTCACGCAGGTCTTGAATCTCAGCCGCCAGCCTGATGATTACGTCGGAGAGCGGATCGCGTATATCCTTGGGATCGGTGATCACTACGCGTTTGCCGTCGCGCAGAACAATGTGTCCGGGAACCCCCACAATGGTGGAATTCGCCGGCACACTGCGCAGCACGACCGAGCCCGCGCCTACGCGGCAGTTGTCGCCAATCGTGATGTTGCCGAGCAGCTTGGCGCCGGAGCCGACCGAGACGTTGTTGCCGACTGTGGGATGGCGCTTGCCTTTCTCTTTCCCGGTCCCGCCGAGCGTCACTCCCTGGTAGATCGTCACGTCGTCGCCGACGACAGCGGTCTCGCCAATCACCGTGCCCATACCGTGGTCGATGAACAGGCGGCGTCCCAGCTCAGCGCCGGGATGAATCTCAATGCCGGTGAGCACCCGCGCTACCTGCGAAATGAATCTCGCAAGGAAGCGCAGGTGATGACGCCAGAGCCAATGGCTCAAGTGATGGAACCAGACGGCGTGCAGACCGGGATACAAGAGCAGGACTTCGAAGTAGGAGCGGGCGGCAGGGTCGGACTCGAAGACGGCGGCAACATCCTCACGCACCGAGCGGAAAAAGCTGGTCATGATGCAGTTCTCAGCTCTCAGTTCTCAGTTCTCGGCAAAACCCCGCGCTCGCACGCCGCTGTTGAGAACCGGGACTGAAAACTTTCTCACTTGTCTCCATGAACGTAGCCCAGCGAGGAAAAGAGTGCAAGGGGCACTGTAGCGCTAAGGGACGAAGGGCGCCCAAAGAAAGGCGACCGAGACACCCAAAGCCGCATCGCAAGAAGCCGAGAGCCGAGAGCCGAGAGCCGAGAGCCGAGAGCCGAGAGCCGAGAGCTGAGAGCTGAGAGCTGAGAGCTGAGAACTGAGAACTGCCTAGCTTCC
>Ga0209380_10002079_pt1 | contig 13042 bp, 8 predicted proteins | sample HubBroMetageWFT6_FD_188347 | JGI IMG/M metagenome (GOLD analysis project Ga0209380, IMG submission 188347) | Warmed and freeze-thawed soil microbial communities from the Hubbard Brook experimental Forest, New Hampshire - Hubbard Brook CCASE Soil... | ecosystem: Environmental > Terrestrial > Soil...
CCGCCTCCACCAGCGGCTCGGCGAACGGCCCCGGAGCCGCCGCCTGCCAGGTCGAAGAGATCCCGCGCAGGGTCACGCTTCCTGAAGGCAGAGAATTACAAGAGGATGATCATGATCCCGAGCAAAAAGACGGTATTCGCTATCCTAGGCGCCGCGGCGATGATGATGTCCGCGTGCAGCGGCATCAAGCAAGCCGCCACGACCGGCGGCGGAGGCGGCGGCGGCGGGACCGGGCCATTCACGGTGGGTGGCACGGTGATCGGCTTGTTGGGCACCGGATTGGTGCTGAACAACAACAGCGCCGAAGACTTGCCGATTACCGGCACGGGCGCCAGCATTCCATTCACGTTCAAGACCGCCGTTACCGGAAAATATTCCGTCACTGTGAAGACGCAACCTTCGACCCCTACACAGTCCTGCAGCGTGTCCGCCGGGAGCGGCACAGCTGCGGCGAATATCACGAACATCCAGATTACCTGCGGCACGGTGGTCACCGTTGGCGGAACGGTTTCCGGGCTGACTGGCACCGGACTGGTTTTGTTGGACAATGGCGGTGATCCCCTGACGGTAACCGGGACGGGCATGGTCAATTTCACGTTTGCCACGCCGCTATCGACCGGCGTGCAGTATGCGGTTACAGTCGGCACGCAACCCTCCAACCCTGCGCAAACCTGCACGGTCAGCAATGGCAGCGGAACCGCCAACAGCAGCGTGAACACGGTTCAGGTGCTCTGCCCGCAGCCGACGTTCACGATTGGGGGAACGGTCGTTGGCCTGGTTACCGGCGCTGGCGATACTGTGGAACTCCAGAATAATGGCGGCGATAACATATTTGTCACCGGGAACAACCAGAGCTTTACATTTCCCACTCAGGTCACAAACAATGGCGCCTACAATGTGTCCATCTTTTTTGGACCCACCAGTCAGCCGCAGCCCTGCTGGCTCTTCTTTTATACGGGAGTGGCGAAGGCGAACGTCTCCGATGTAGTTGTGGATTGCCAGCACAACGACTGGACGTGGATGGCGGGCCCCAATACCGGGACTCAGTTCGGTTCGCTCACCCTGCCACCTCCCGCGCCTCCGGCTCAGAATTCAAACACACCGGGAGGGAGAGAGTATCCTGCCACCTGGTCGGATGGTTCAGGAAGGAAATGGCTGTTTGGAGGGTATGGCCTAGAGGTGAAGGGCAAGACTCCTCCGGATCTCCCAGGCCTTCTGAATGACTTGTGGTATTGGCAAGCTAGTCTCCTTGGTGGCAGTGCCTGGGTTCCAGCCGGCTTGCCCATAACCACCACGGTAACCAGCGGTGTAACGGTAAGCACGGCAGCAATCTATCCTACGCAAAACACCGATAATTGCGGCAACAGCACCGCAAGCGTAGGCCCTCCCCCGGCTCCCGCGGTTCCAGGCGCGCGATACGGCAGCGTGACATGGACCGATGCCTCCGGGAATCTCTACCTGTTTGGCGGTGAGGGATTTGCTACAAACTGCGGATACGGATTGCTGAATGATCTTTGGAAATTCACTCCCGGCCAGTACGACGTATCTGTCGGAACAAATTACATAGGTTCGTTCAGCCAATTGGGCACTTGGACGAATCTGAGTGGAGCTACCAGCATCAATCAAGGCGGCACTTACTCGGTCGGCGGTGTTCCTGGAGGCCGTTGGGGAGCAGCCTATTACACTGATGCCGCAGGCACAGTGTGGATGTTCGGAGGGCAGGGCTTTGACTCAACGGGCACTCTCGGGTTGCTGAGCGACCTCTGGAAGTACAGCGGTGGGCAGTGGACCCCCGTAGCCGGTTCCACTGTTGGCCAGAAAAACGGTGTCTATGGCGCACAGGGAACGGCAGCACCGACGAATGCACCCGGGGGACGGCAGACGGCCGTACTCTGGGCGGACAACGCCGGGAATATCTGGCTCTTTGGCGGACTGGGACTCGATTCCGTGGGAACGAATGGAGCAGCGACCGGCGGTCTCCCCAACGGTACGACTCCCAACGGAGCGCTACTCAACGACCTGTGGAAATACAATATCGGCACCGGCCAGTGGACGTGGGTCTCGGGCGGTGGAGCGACCGGCCTGGCCAACCAGAACGGTGCTTACGGTACTCAACAGACCGCCGCAGCCGGCAACATTCCCGGCTCCCGGTGGAGCGCTGCGGGTTGGGCGGATAGCAATGGCAACCTCTGGCTGTTCGGCGGCTGGGGATACGCTTCCACGCTTGCAAAGAGCACTGGATTCCTGAACGATACTTGGGAATTCCATCCCTCCACCGGTCAGTGGACCTGGTGGAAGGGATCCAGCGACGTCAACCAGAATGGTTCTTATCCGACACAGTTCAATCCTGGGTATGGAGTTCCCTACGTAAACAACGTGCCTGGGGCGCGCCGCGGCTTTGGCTTCTGGCAGTCGGACTCCCTGGACTACGTCTGGGTGTTTGGCGGACAGGGATATGACTCCAATTCGACCACAGGCAACGGTTACCTGAACGACTTGTGGAGATACTTAGGGTTCCCATATTAGGAAATAGCCTGGGCAGTTGGACAAGGATTCCGATCACCACCGGCCGGGGACTCGAAAGGGTCCCCGGCTTTTTTTTGCGCAGTGACCCAGTTCGATGGCCGGATCGGGAGAGTCCCTGCACCGGATTGGATGCTAGTGCATCGTTAGTGGCACATAAGGACGTCGCAGTGGGGCAGGTATGGCCATCATGTATAATTATGGTGAGGGGAAATCTGCAAAAAATGGGCCTGGTACGGCAAAAAGGGAAAGCGTCGGCGGCTACGCGGCGCAAGCGGCGGCTGCGGTTTTACCGGACGCGGTTGCGCGAGCTGAGGATGATTGCGAAGGCGCTGGTGTCCACGAAGCACCCGGTGCTGGTGCACATCATTCCGATGCGGCGCTGCAATCTGGATTGCGGGTATTGCAACGAGTATGACGATGTTTCGAAGCCGGTGCCGCTGGAGGAGATGAAGCGGCGGCTGGATACCCTGGCGGCCATGGGGACCTCCGTAATCACCATCAGCGGCGGCGAGCCCCTGATGCATCCCGATCTGGACGAAATTATCCGCCACATCCGGGCACGCGGGATGATCGCCGGCCTGATCACCAACGGATTTTTCCTGAACAAGGAGCGCATCGAGCGGCTGAACGACGCGGGGCTGGAGCACCTGCAGATCAGCATCGATAACGCGGCGCCGGACGAGGTCTCGAAGAAAAGCCTGAAGACGCTGGACGGGCGGCTGGAAATGCTGTCCGAATGGGCGGAATTCCAGGTGAACATCAATTCGGTACTGGGCAGCGGGGTGAAGAATTCCGAAGACGCGCTGACGATCGCGCATCGCGCGTTGGAGCTGGGATTTACCAGCACGGTGGGAATCATCCATGACCATGACGGGCAATTGAAGCCTCTGGCGGATCGCGACCAGGAGATTTTTGAAGAAATTATGACGCTGGGGAAGCGCTCGTACTCGCGCTTCAACCAATTTCAGCACAACGTCGCCAGGGGCCGAGAGCACGACTGGAAATGCCGCGCCGGCTCGCGCTACTTGTATATCTGCGAGGACGGGCTGGTGCATTGGTGCTCACAGCAGCGCGGCTATCCGGGTATACCGCTGGCGCAGTACACGGCGGAGATGCGGCACCGGGAATACTTGACACATAAAGGATGCGCGCCACGGTGTACCGTAAGCTGCGTGCAGCAGGTGGGAATCCTGGACAACTGGCGCTCGCCGCAGACATTGCAGCCGGTGCCGATTGCGGTGTCCGCGAAAAGCGATTTGGTGCAGATCGCTAAGTAAGCAGAATTTTCACCACCGAGGACACAGAGAACACTGAGACGGAATCGGAGAGAATTTGGACTAGGCGTTCCCATAGTGGAGCGCCTTTTTTGTTTTGGAGTTGCTGGCTGCGAACACGGTGCGCCAGCACCGGTTGACGATGCGCGGTGGCTTCTCAAGAATATGGGTATGCCACAAGGTGCGATTGAGATCGAGCATCTCTCGAAGGAATACCCGTATGGGTTCCTGAGCCTGAAAAAAAAGAAGTCGTTGGAAGACCTGACCATGCGCGTCGAGGATGGGGAAGTGTTCGGCTTCCTCGGCCCAAACGGGGCGGGGAAATCCACCACCATCAAGCTGCTGATGCGGCTGATTTTTCCCACCGCAGGAACGGCGCGGATTCTGGGGAAGTCCATTGACGATGTTTCGATGCACGGCTCGATAGGCTATCTGCCGGAGCAGCCTTATTTTTACGACTACCTGACCGCGCACGAACTGCTTGACTACTTCGCGAGGTTTCACCGATTGACGGCGAGCGACCGGGCTGGGCGCGTGCAGGCCATGTTGAAAAAGGTCGGGCTCGACACCGCGAAGAAAATTCAGCTTCGAAAGTATTCGAAGGGGATGCTGCAGCGCGTGGGGCTGGCCCAGGCGATTCTCCACGATCCTCAGGTGGTGGTGCTGGACGAGCCGATGTCGGGACTGGACCCGCTGGGCCGCCGCGAAGTGCGCGACATCATCCTGGGACTCAAACGCGACGGCCGCACGGTTCTTTTCTCCACGCATGTGCTCTCCGACGCGGAAATGCTTTGCGACCGCGTGGGCGTGATCGTGGGCGGAAAGCTGCGAGGCATCGGCGCACCCGGCGAACTGATGGACATGAAAGCGCAGGGGATGGAAATTCTATTTGAGCTTTCCGGCGCGGCTGGGAATCTGCCGCTGCTCGAAAAGGCGACGCGCACTGGCGAAAGGTATCGCGTCCAGTTGCCGGAGACGGAATTGTATGCGGCACTGGATGCGCTGAAGGCCGCGGGTGCGCGCATTTTGTCGGTCACCCAGATCAAGCCGACGCTGGAAGAATATTTCATGCACCTGGTGGAAAACGACCGGGCACAGGCGAGCGCCGTCGAGGTGAGCGGGAAATGAGAAACGTTCAGACGGTGGCGGCGAACACGTTTCGGGAAGCGGTGCGCGACCGGGTGCTTTACAACCTGGTGTTCTTCGCATTGCTGATGATGGGCGCGGCCATCCTGGTGGGGCAGATTTCCATCGGCATCGAGCAGAATGTGATTGTCAGCCTGGGGCTCAGCGCGATTTCCGTGATCGGCATTTTCATCGCGGTGTTTCTGGGTGTTGCGCTGATTTCGCGCGAGATGGAAAAGCGCACGCTGTATGCCCTGCTGGCCAAGCCGGTAAAACGCTGGGAATTCCTTCTGGGAAAATTCTTCGGCCTGGTGATGACGCTGACGGTGAACACAGCGGCAATGGCCGCCGGTTTATACATCGCGTTGTGGACGGTGAAGCATCCGCTGTTGAAGAGCGACGCGTACATCCTCGTCGCGGTCTATCTGATACTTCTGAAACTGGCCCTGATCGTGGCGCTGGCGCTGCTCTTTTCCTGCTTCACCACTCCTTTCCTGGCGATTTTATTCACCGCGGGAATTTATGTGGCGGGATTGTTTGCCGCCGACTTGCGAACCATCCATGGAGTGGACCTCGATCCCGGAGCGCTGCGGCTGATGCGCGGCATTTCCTACTTGCTGCCGAATTTCCAGAATTTCGACGTGATGAGCGCCGTGGTGCATGGGCGCGGCGTTCCTGGGACGATTGTGTGGCACGCCACGGTGTACGCGATTTTGTACATCGCCATCGTGCTGACGGGAGCCGCCGTCGTATTTTCACGGCGCAATCTGAAATGAATCGCCGGGCGATTCACGGAGCGATCTTGGGCGCGGCGCTCGCGGCCGGGTTTGCGTGCGTTTGGCAACTGCAGAAACGGATGGACGCGGAGAGAACGGCGCTCCAACTCGAGAGCGACGAATTGACGCTGCGCTCTCCGGCCGTCTTGAAAAAATTGAGCCTGGAATACGCTCCGCTGTTGGGCGCGATCTACTGGACGCGCGTGGTGCAGTACTTCGGAGCAAAACACCATGCGGGCGACCAGAATCTGGATCAACTCTGGCCGCTGCTGGATATTACGACCACACTGGACCCCAACCTGCTCGTCGCCTACCGCTTCGGCGCCATGTTTTTGAGCGATTCGCCTCCACGTGGCGCGGGCGATCCGGATCACGCAGTTGAACTTCTGCAGAGGGGCATGAAAGCGAATCCAGACTACTGGAAGCTTTATCAGGATCTAGGAAACGTCTATTACTTCGACAAGCGGGATTATCAGAAGGCTGCGCAGGCGTTTGAAACCGGGAGCAAATTTCCGGGCGCACCGCCATTTATGAAGGCCATGGCGGCAAGTATTGCGGCGGAGGGGGGATCCCTGGAGAATTCCTACGCATTGTGGCTGGACATTTACCAGACTTCGACAAACAAAGAGATGCGCAAGAACGCCGAAGACCACCTGCGGCTGGTGCAGGCGGAAATGGATATGCGGGAAATCGACAGGCTCGCGGACGAGTATGAAAAGCGAACGAAGCATCGCGCGACGCGCATCAGCGAGTTGGTGAAGGCGGGGCTGCTGCCGGGGCAACCGCGCGACCCTGATGGATTTGCCTACGTGCTGAATGACCAGGGAAAGGCGGAACCAAACCCGAAGAGCCCGCTGCGGGAAGAGTGGCTGAGGGATAGGAAGTAACGAAGTAACGAGGCAAAGAAAGACGCGGCTTTACTCCGTGATGCAGAGAAGGGTCATGTGCGGGTCAATCAGCAGCTTGTGGGGCTGAAGGGCGGAAGTGAATGTGAAGCTGGTTTCTTCACCGGTGGCGACGACGGTGCCGAGGAAAATCGTGCGGCCCAGGGTGGTGGTGGCATAAATGGGGACCGGCGCAATGAACGAGCGCGGCACTCCGTCCTGCAGCAGCTTGCCGCGAATCTGAAATCCCTTCTCGCCACCGTGTGAAGTGAACTGCACTTTGTAGTGCGGGATGCCCGTTCCGCGGACGTACTCGTCGAAAAACCATTCCATCGAACGCCCGCCTTCCAGATCCATCCGCGGGGTCATGACCGCTTCGACTTCGCGCTGCAAGTCGGCCGTGGTCAGCGCCTTTCGTGCATATTTGGAAACCAGCGTGTGCAGCAGGTTGATGAAGCGGGCGTCGGGATCCTTTTCGTTGGCGGCGGTTGGTTGGCGGAGCATTTCGCGCAACATGTGCATGATCCAGGCGCCTTTGGCGTAGACCACCACGCTGTACGCGTCGGGCGAGCGCGAGGAGATCAGTCGTCTTCCGGCGATGACGGGACCGATGTCCGAGGGAAGGCGATCTTCGCCCTCCGCTTTGGTGGTAAGGCGTTTCCGGTAGTGAGTCAGCCAGGTGTTGAGCGGATGCTCCTGATTCTTCTGCGAATCCGCGAATTGCAGCGCCAGATATTCGGAGATCGCTTCATCGATCCATTGATCCCGGTAGGAAGACCAGCCCACCACATTGCCCCACCATTGATGAGCGACCTCATGAAAGGGCACCAGTTCAGAGAAGAAGGCACGGCCCGTGGGGCTTAGCCCGGCGCGGTACTGCGCCTCGTCGGTGAGGAACGAAAATGTGGAGAGATAGAGCAAGCCCGGCCATCCCTGGCCGAACGCTCCGGGAATCTGCGAGACGCCGAGATTCCGGAAAGGAAAAGGGCCGAAGTAAAGTTCGTAAAAGCGGATCGACGAATCGATTTCGCGCACCAATTGTTTAAGAAATGCGGCGGGGCTGGGAGGGAGTGTGGGAATGTCTCCCAAGTCAGGTCTCGTTCTGGAGCTGTGCCGGGAAGCAATCTCCGGAGGAGTGGGAGCCGACAAGCGCTGGCGCAAAAATTCCTCGAGTTGCTTGTTTGCGTAAACGTCGATCGTGCGATTCTCGGAGGACAGCGAAGTGCTGGCGTATTCGCCCAGGTTGAAACCGGCTTCGGGCACGGGAATTTCGGTTTTCCAGGTGGCGACGCGGGTATCGCCTTCCTCGCGTTCCGCGGACTTCGTGCCGGTGGCCACCAGGCGAAGCCTCTTTGGCCAGCGGAAGGTCAGATCGTAAAGCGCAAACTCGGACGAATCCCCGTAATGGGGATACCAGCTTTCCCTCGCGCCGACAAACAGAACGCTGTTGCCCGCGTCTTCGATGACGTTGCCGCTGTAGCGGAAATGCAGCTTGAACGTGCTGCCCGGTGCCGGAGATTTTGGCAGGAACACGATCAGCGAGTCCTGGCCGCGAGAATTGACTTCCTGCTGGGTGAGGCCTTCGTTTTGGAAGAAGGGAACGGCTTCACCGCCGTCTCCGGTGATGGCCGTTATTTTTAGGGCGCGCGAAAGCTGGACGCCGAGAAACTGCTGCGATCCGGCGGCGGCGCGGAATTCGATGGAGGCGCTTGCCTCGAGCGAATTGTCGGAATGAATGGTGGTGTCAATGCCGTAGTGGATGGCGTCGATTCCCATGGAGAATGGAGTCGTGCCGGGTGTCCGGTAAGAACTCCACACGTCGTAATAGGTGGCTTTTCCGACTGTGCGAGGCTGCCCCAGGCTGAAATTGTCGTTTTGCATGTCGTCGAGAAGAATGTCCAGCGGCCCATTGACAACCCCGTCGATTCCCGCGTGGAAAAAGGGCGCGGGGGGATTCGAATATCTTTCGGCCAGGATTCGCAGGGAGTGGGAGGGGTTCAGACGATCGAGACTGGTCCACCAGAGAGAAGCGAACTGTTCGTCCACGGCCGGCGCTACACCCGCGCGCTGGAATTCCCGTAGAAGGTCCTGGTCCGTGCCGTCCGTAAAACGGACATAGGCGGAAAGAAACTGCTCGTCGAGCACCGGCGCGCCGAGGAACCGCGCGACCTGCTGCTTTTCCACCGGGTCGCGGGGCAGCGCAACGACGTGCCCAATCCCGGAAAAGACGAAACCGGTGATGCGGCCCTCAAACGACTGGAAGAAGGCGATTTTCCCGTCCTGAAAAGCCAGCACGGTATCAGCTTTCCGAAGCTCCACCCGGTCCTTGGTGGAAACCGTGTAGACGTGTTGCGAATCGATCGCGAGGGCATTGAGAGCGGTGAGAAGTTCGCGCGGGGAAGAATCCGCTGCGTTGCAAATGGAAGGGAAAAGAAACCCAAAAACCACCAGGAGGAGTCGAAGCCGCATGAAATGAGTGTAGACATATTCGGCATGCGGGAACAAGGCGGACGGCGCAGCTTTCCGCGGCGAGTTAAAATGAGTGGATGCCGCGTATAGTGAATCAGCTTCCGAAGGTGTTGGCGATGGTGGGCTGCGTCCTCCTGCTTGCGGGCGCGGCGCGCGCGGACAAGATTGTCCTGAAGAATGGGCGGAAAATCATCGCCTACAACGTGGTGGAAGACGGGGACAAAATTCGCTACGAAACTTCCGCCGGTCAATTAGCCCTGCCGAAGTCGATTGTGGATCACATTGAAAGGGGCGGACTGATGCCCGGGATGGGCTCGCCGGCGGCCGCCGCAGCCAGCCTTAACCTGGAGCCTCCTGAACCGGCCGCAACCGCGAATGAGTCTGAGATCGACAAGGGCGCGGTGCACGACGGCTCGGTGGACCGCAACTATATCAATAACCTGGAAAGCGGGGCGGCGGCTGGCGGCGAAAAGGCGATCCGGGCGGCGCGGGCACATCTTGCCGCTTCCCGGTTCGAAATGGCGAAAGGCGACCTGGAGCATTCGCTCAGCGATGCTCGCGCGGCGGTGTCTTACGCCCCGGAAGATCCGACGACGCTGATGGAGTTGGCCTACGTGTATCTGCGGCGGAGTGAGTTCAAGCAGTCGCTCGAATATCTGGAACGGGCGAAACGCTATGCGCCGAACAGTCCCGACGTTTACAAGCTGGAAGGCTGGACCTATTACGGACTGAACCGCCCGGACCAGGCTGCCGCCGAGTGGAAAAAATCGCTGGCGTTGCGGCCCGATCCGGAAGTGCAGGCGGCGCTGGACAAGGCGGTGCGCGACAAAGCCGAGGAAGAGAATTACAAGGAAAACGAAAGCGCGCATTTCCAATTGAAGTACAACGGGGCGGCGGAGCCCGGGTTGGCGCGCGAGGTGCTCCATACCCTGGAAGGGCATTACCAGCAGATCGAGTCGGAATTGAATTTTTCGCCGCCGGATCCGATTGGCGTCGTGTTGTACACGCAGGAGGGATTTGCGGACATCACGCGGGCGCCGGGCTGGGTGGGCGCGCTGAACGACGGTCGAATTCGCGTGCCGGTGCAGGGATTGACCGGGGTGGATTCGGAATTGTCGCGAGTTTTGCGGCACGAGCTGACGCACAGTTTTATCCAGCAGAAAACGCGCGGGCGCGCGCCGACGTGGATTCAGGAAGGCGTGGCGCAGTGGATGGAAGGAAGGCGGAGCGACGAGAACGCCGCCACGCTCGTGCAGGTTTATGACGTGGGCCAAGCCGCGTCGCTGGCGCAGTTGGAAGGTTCGTGGATGCGGCTGCCGGGCCCGATGGCGAGCTATGCGTATGCGTGGGCGCTGGCGAATATCGAATATATTGTGCAGACCCAGGGGATGGGCGATATCGAGCGGATTTTGGATCGCCTCGCCGCGGGGACTTCGACGGAGCAGGCCCTGCGCGAAGTTTTGCACGACGATTACGGGGATTTGATGCAGGCGACCGCGGAGTATTTGAAGAAGAATTACGGACGGTGAGAGGCTAAGGAGCTACTCACTGGCGACAGGAGCATCGCGCGTGGGCTCAACCAGAGTTAAATCGACGGATTTGTGGTCGCCCTCTTCGAGGTGGACGGAAACGCCTTTGTCCTCGTGGGGTTTAAGGAAATCTGCATCCTGCCAGTCACCATCCTCCACCGAAGCCCAGCTGAAGAGTTTGTAGTCGCCCGGCCTAACTGTCTTCAACAGAAAGCGGCCATTCTGGTCGGTCTTTCCCGCAGAGTAGTTCCAGGACGAGTCACGCAATCGGGCCTCCGGAACGAGCGCCACAAAAACTCCGGCGGCGGGAAGTGAATCCCCGCTAAGTACCTGGCCCGAGATCTGGGCGGCACGGCAACTCACAACGAATTCCAGTGAACTGTCGCCGCCGGAATGGATCGCAAGCTTTCCGTCGACCATGGAACTGGTCCCGGCGCGGGCGGATTTCAGGTAGCAGGCTTCGTTTGTGCTGTTGACGACAGGGTGGTACTCACCTTCACTGAGGTTTCGAAACTGAAAGGAACCGTCGGGTTTGACCGCTTGGGGATCCCACCCGATAGCGTTCTCATCCGTCGGGTGCAGGAACAACGTCAGAGCGCCAAAGTCATCCGATTTGTTTCCATCCCATACCATTCGACCACCAACGTTGAACGTGGGTGTAATTGCCAATACGAGGCCATCCATATCCGAGCTTGCAAGTTCCAATTCGTGGCGAAGGGTATGCCGGACTCTTGAGTCCGGATCGGAGTAATACACGTCAACGTAATACTGCCCCGGGGGAACAGCGTAGAACGCGAAGGTCCCATCCGCGCTGAAACTTTCGAAAGCGCCCCAGGAGATGGTCGGGAGATCAGAGCCACGGGGAATGAGGGAGACGTTTGTGCCCCTTCGAGCGGGATTTCCCGGAAGATTAAGGACTTTGCCGCTGACCGTATTCATGGGGGTTAGCTGCAACCTGAAATCCATAGCGGCAAGTTCGTCTCCGGGGTTGAGTACGACCGTTTGGGCTTTCGATGGATCGGTAGTGTCAGGATAGTAGATCATTGGGTAACCTTTTTTTCTCCATCGAGGGGGAGGCGGGGGGCCGAACCCGCCCCCGATGGACCATGGATTGTAGCTGACACAAACAAAGTAGCGGCCGGGCTCAAGGCCGAAGACGCGATACTCGCCCAAATCATTCGTAAGTGCCTGGCCAGCTTCCTGCACGTAGCGTTGTCTGCCCCGCCTGGCCTTGCGCATAATCCGTACCATTGCGCCTTCGACTAGCTCGCCATTTTCGTCGGAAATGCGGCCCGTGATGACGGCGGTGCGTTGCAGTTTGAAAATCAGATCGGTCATCTTCTGGCCGGGGTAGAGGGCGAGGTTGGCGCCGGGATCGCCTGGTTTCCGCTGCCCATAGGAAGCATTCACGAATCCCGTGTGGGAAACAGTCAACAAATAGGAATGACATGGCAAGTCGTCGAGAAGAAAGTGACCCTGGGCGTCGGTGACATCCGAGGTGGAGTCCTCCCGCTTCTCGGCTGAGGAGAGCGACACAGTGGCTTTGCTGAGAGGTTCGCCGGTGTCCTGTCGGAGAACGGTGCCGGAAACGGAGCAGGAATCTTTGGCGGCTGGTGCGGTATCGGCGGCTCGGGGTGGAGTTTGGCCGTTGGCCAAATGGGGGAGAGAAAAGAGCAAGGCGATGGCAAACGCACGCTTCATGGGTGGTGTCCCGAAGGATAAGTCCAAGCTGAGTATCTAACGGCCATGAGGGGAGGAGAAGGGAATTGTTTTAGGAGAAGAAAGAGAAGCGCCACAGAGGACATGGGGAGCACAGAAAACGCAGAGAAGGGATTCCGCTATCGAGTCGGTCGTTTGGTAATTCCTGATCAGGCCGAGGAGAGCAGGGCAGCGAGGAGGGCGGCGCGCTGCGGCATGACGTTGATTACAACGTGTTCGTGGGTGGCGTGGGCGCCGTCGCCGACGGCGCCGAGGCCGTCGAGCGTGGGGATGCCGAGGGCGGCGGTGAAGTTGCCGTCGGAGCCGCCGCCGGCCGCGGCTTCGCCGAGGGGGAAGCCGAGTTCACGGGCGAGGGCTTTGGCGCGGGCGAAGAGGGCGGCGCTGTGTTTGCGTTCGAGCGGGGGGCGATCGAAGCCGCCGAGGATTTCGAGTTTTGCGCCGCGATGCACGGGCTTCAGGGAGTGGAGACGCTTTTCGAGGGCGCGCATGTCGGCCTGGCGCCAGGCGCGGAGATCGAGCGTGGTGTGGGCGCGGTCGGCGATGACGTTGGCGCGCGAGCCGCCGGAGACGATGTCGGCGTTGATGGTGACGCCGCGGCGCAAGTCGTTCCACTTTTCGAGGCGGCCGATCTGAGCGGCGAGTTCGTGCACCGCGTTGATCCCTTTTTCGGGAGCGAGCCCGGCATGCGAAGCGCGGCCGTGGACGATGAGTTCTGCTTCGCCCACGCCTTTGCGCGAAGT
>Ga0209380_10002080_pt1 | contig 13041 bp, 13 predicted proteins | sample HubBroMetageWFT6_FD_188347 | JGI IMG/M metagenome (GOLD analysis project Ga0209380, IMG submission 188347) | Warmed and freeze-thawed soil microbial communities from the Hubbard Brook experimental Forest, New Hampshire - Hubbard Brook CCASE Soil... | ecosystem: Environmental > Terrestrial >...
GTGCAGGATCTCATCGGAATAGGCGTTCCCGATACCACTCACCAATCGAGGATCCGTCAGTGCTCGCTTGAGTGTGTGGTTTTCGGCACTGAGCGCCCCGCGGAATGTGTTGAGGTCGCTGGAGAAAATCTCGATTCCGCCGGGATCGATGGATCGCAATGCTTCCTCCCCTTGGAGCAGGTGCAGCGACGCACGGTGTTTGGTGCCCGCTTCGGTAAGAACCAACGAACCGTTGGGAAAGTCGAACGCAGCCAAAGTCCGACGGCCCACCAGCTTCGCTCCCCGCGACTGCCAATGCAATCGGCCGGCAATCATCAGATGAAGCGCGAGCCAGAGATCGTTCTCCAAGCCGATCACAATGCGCTTACCAATTCTCCGCACCCCGCGGACCACTTGCCCCCCCACACTCGACACCGGCGGTTGCGCTGTTCGCAACAGGAAAGGGTTATTAAAGCGAATGGGCTCGAGTGGCTGACCGACGATGCGTGGTTCGAGCGCACTGATGTAGGCGGAGATATCGGGCAATTCTGGCATGAATACCAGCTTGCACGTCGTAGCCGCTGTTTGGCAACGGCGCGGAAGCTGACGGGAACGCAAGCGCAACGAGCCGAGCCCGGCGCTAGTTGAAGTCGACCTTCTCGAATCCCAAGCCCTGCAATAGACTCGTGATCGTCGAAACTCCATTCTGCTGGGCGGTCCGCAAGATGCCTTCGGCCATGGCGGATTCTTCCAGCTGACGTTCTGCCTCCTGGCGCACCTGGGTTTCCAAGTTTGGGTCGGCGGGTACCAGGAGCCCGGTTTGCCGCGAATAGACCCGGGTCTTACCGCTGTCGATTCGAGTGCTGAACACCTGGGGCGCAGGAAGATGCAAGTGAACCTGTTTGCCGTCTAGTTTGACATCCCCCGGTTTGAGGCTCGAAAAATCAATTCCGGCGACAACTTCGCCGTGCACCAGCATCAGCAGGCGATCTCCCGCCAGAAAATTTGGAAAGATGACGCTTTCTTTCGAGCCGGACACCAGCTTGTCCATGGTGTAAACCACCGTCTCCAGCCGCTGCAGACGCTGAATGCGATTCACCACTGTGGGCTGGGTTACATCGATCGTGAGGGCTCTGCCGGTGACCGCCGCCCAAACATGACTCAACGCGGCTCGTCCCGAATCTCGAGAGAGCATCAGCCATCCAATCAAGACGACCGCCAGCACGCCGAAAAGCAGTCCCCCAACTAGGGCGCACCCTAACGCAGTGCGGGATCGAATGGATTTTGCAGGTGGGAGTAAGTCAGGATCGTGGGTCATGCAGCAAGGTTATCATTTGGAAAGCGCGAGATACCGCGCCAGGCTCCGGCCAAGGCACTAGGAAGTTCTAGGCGAGGGCTCCTGGGGAGAGAACTAACGCTTCATCATGTGAATCTCGGTGCCGTTCTTGTAGAACTTCACTTCATCCATCAGTTGATTGATGAGAAAGATTCCTCGACCGTGATTGGAGTAGAGATTCTCTCCCACCGTGCAGGTGGGAATCGCCTGGGGATCGAACCCCGGCCCGGGATCGCGCACAATAATGAGAATCCCGCGTTGCTCGTCGCAAGCCACAATGCACTCCACAACTTTGGTGGGGTCTTCCTTCGCACCGTGGACCACTGCATTCGCCAAAGCTTCCTGCAGCGCGAGTTCAATAGCGTCTTCCTTGCCGTCTGCGCACTTCATTTCACGGACTGAAGACATCACCTGAGCCACGACCGGATCCACGGACTTGCGATCGGCCGCGAGCGTGACTCGCACCCGTAAATCAAGTTTTTCTGGATCGAAATCGTACTCCGGGAGGTGAACTTCGGAAGAAGCCTCGGATTCCATTTTGGCTCGCTCGTCCTGTCTCCGGCCGTGGAGCGGCCTATTGCGATTCTAGCGGCACATGCCAAATCCGGCAACGTCACAAGTCGCACAGAACATTACTTTAGCGTTCTGTGGCGCGGTCAACAGAGTATCTGCCCCTTTTGCGTGCCCTGCTCAAAGTTTCTGTGTTCCACCATTCTGTTCTCCAACTGCCTGCGCCAATCCAGTTCTTCGACGAACTGCCGGGAATCCCGCCAGCCCGGTTGTGCTTTGACGTAAAGTTCGAGAAAAACTTTAGTCCCTAACATGCGCTCGATCTGCAAACGGGCCGAAGTACCGATCTTCTTGAGCATCTTGCCGCCCTTGCCCACCAGAATTCCCTTCTGCCCATCGCGCTCGCAATAGATCGTCGCCGCGATCCGGGCCAGTCTCGCGCCTTGCTCGAAATTCTCGACGAGCACTGTAGTCGCATAAGGGATCTCTTCGCTCGTGTTCAGAAGCACCTGCTCGCGAATGATCTCTGCTGCCATGAAGCGTGCCGGTTGGTCTGTGACTTGGTCTGCGGGAAAATACGCCGGACCCGCCGGAAGAGCTGCGATCACCATTTCCAAGAGCTTGTCCAAGCCTTTCCGCTTGAGCGCGGAAATAGGAATCACTTCGCTGAAGTTATAGAGCTTGCGATATTCCTCGATCAAAGGCAGCAGTCTTGCCTTCTCGCGAATCACGTCGACTTTGTTCAGGATTAGGAATGCTTTGGTCTTCGGCCGTCGCAGCAAATCGAGCGCAAACTGGTCGCGGGGGTCGAATTTGCGCGTCACGTCCATGATCACGAGCACAAGGTCGCACCCTTCCAAAGCCTCGCGCACCTCCACCATCATTTTGCGGCCCAGAGAACTGTCCGGCTTGTGCACGCCCGGGGTGTCGACCAGCACAATCTGCCCACCGCCCTTGCCTTTCGCCTTCGGAACGTGAACCACGCCCTGGATGCGGTTCCGCGTGGTTTGCGGCTTGGGCGAGATGATCGCCAGTTTCTCGCCTACAAGCGCATTGAGCAAGGTGGACTTGCCCGCATTGGGGCGACCGAGAATGCACACGAAACCGGAGCGGAATGGCATCGGGGATCAGCTTCTAGCTTCTGCTAAGCACCTGGCAATATCTTTCATTGTATGTGTAGGATCGAGTTTTTTGTTGCCGGGAGACGAAACTCAGAAGCGAAATTGCGGGAACCGACTCGCTAGAGGCTGTCTTCACATCAACTTCAACTGCTGAGGCTGCACTGCACTCACGCGCACGCGCTCCACCTTGCGGTCGGTAGACTCCAGGACCTCAAAGCGCAGGCCGTCATCCTGCACCACCTCGCCTTTGCGGGGAATTCGTCCGGCGAGTTCGCTTACTAACCCCGCGATGGTCGCCGACTCTTTTCCCTCGGGCTTGCTTCCGAACAGTTCGTCGAGGCGATCCAGGTCCATTCCTCCGGCCACAATGAACGAGCGGTCGCCTTCGCGCACGATCTCGGGCTTTTCGTGATCATCGCGGATTTCACCCACAATTTCTTCCACGAGATCCTCGATCGTAACCAATCCCGCTACGCCGCCGTATTCGTCGACCACAATCGCCATACGGATATTCTGCTTCTGCATTTCGCGGAGCAGATCGCTGCCCAGCTTGCTTTCCGGCACGAAATAGACATCGCGCCGCATGATCGTGCTCAGCATGCGGACGTGCGCCTCGCTGTCGGGCACCTGCAACACGTCTTGCGTATAGACGATTCCCTTAATGTTGTGAATACTTCCTTCATACACCGGCACGCGCGAATAGTGCTTCGCGCGCAGCATTTCGATGAAGCGCTCAACCGTAGTATCCGACGGAACCGCGAACACCTGAGGACGCGGCTGCATCGCCTCGCGCACCGTCTTGCCGCTGAATTCGACCACCGACTGGATCAGGTCGCGGTCACCCTCCTGAATGATGCCTTCTTCCTGGCCCGCTTCAATTAACGCGTCCACCGCCTCAGCCGAGGTCTCCGGTTGCTCGGTGGTGTTCTGATTGGTCAGCGATGCCACCGACTGCAGAAAGCCGAGCACAATCGTCACCGGCATTACCAGGTAGATCAGCACCTTCAGAACCAGGATCCAGTGAGTCAACCACTCCCCTTTCGTGCGCGAGAAGAACACAAACGGCAGAAAGCGGTTGAAGACGATGACAATGAGGATCAGGCTAATCGCCGCCTGCAAAATCTCGTAGATGCTCCAGCTTTGGTCGCTGAAAACCAGGAAGCCCGCCAGGAAAGCAATCAACGCCATGGTCAACTGCGTAAGCACTGCCATGGACAGGGCAGCGCGGGAGCGGGCCACCCCCAGTTCCGGTTCAATTTTCTGTTCGAAGATGTCGATGTTGTCCTGAAATTCGCGGGAGAGAAATTTACCAACTTCTTGGTAGACTCGATGGACGTAAGAAACCAACGTCAGCAATCCCAACAGTAGCAGGAGCGCGAGCGCGATGGCGTAATTCATGTCATCCTCCGCGCTCCCGTAGCGCGCCGGACTTTTGACGATCTTCGATTCTCTGGATGGGCTCTCTCGATCAAACCAGCCGGCAACCCAAGCAGCTGTCGCAACCTGGCTTCCTTGCGCGCCATTTGACCATTATCGCGCTCGTGGTCAAAGCCCGCCAGATGAAGTATCCCGTGCAGCGCCAAAATCTTGACTTCCTCCAAGGCTGAATGTCCAAGGCAGAAAGCATTTTGCCGTGCGATGTCGGCGGAGATGGCAACATCGCCCGCGACCTTTGCTGATTGGCGAGGATCCGACAGGGACGAAACGAAAGGAAACGACAGCACATCGGTTGGCTTGTTCTGCCTGCGAAATTGGCGGTTCAGCGAGCGCACGGCCGCACTGCCGGTCACGAGCACATTCACTTGTCCCCGCACGCCCACCGCTCTCCGCACCCGCAGCACGAAGTTTCGTAGAGCGTTTTCGGTCAATCCTGCGACTTTCTTTTTCAGAATCACCAATCTATTCTCAACAACCCTTCTCTTAATCGAATGGCACAAAATCAAACAGGAGGGCCGGGTCGGCCCTCCCGCCCAATCTGTACAAACTATCCCTTGGCTTCGGCCGACGTCGCCTTTTGTCCGTGCACGGCCGCTTCGCTCGCCGCGGCGGCGGCCTGCTTTTCGGCGCTCGCGGCGTCAGCGTGCCTGGGCTCGGCCAGCAAAAGCATCTGCTGCTCTGCGACTCGCGTCTTGTGCTCATCGTAGGCTCGAACGATGCGTTGCACCAGATGATGTCGCACGACGTCGCTTTCGTCGAAGTGTACAAATGCCAGTCCGTCCACGCTTTTCAGCACATCCATTGCCTCGAGCAGCCCGCTGCGGCGAGCATTGGGCAAATCGATTTGTGTAACGTCGCCGGTAATCACGGCTTTCGAGTTGAACCCGAGACGCGTGACGAACATCTTCATCTGTTCCGATGTGGTGTTCTGCGCTTCGTCGAGAATGACGAAGGAATCATTCAGAGTGCGCCCGCGCATGAAAGCGATGGGAGCGATCTCGATGACGTTCTTCTCCAAATAGCGATCCACCTTCTCGGGATCGAGCATGTCATACAGAGCGTCATAGAGCGGCCGCAGGTAAGGATCGATCTTGTCTTGCAGCGTGCCTGGCAGAAACCCCAACCGCTCGCCCGCTTCCACCGCAGGACGTGCCAGGATGATGCGGTTCACCCGCTTGGCCAGCAGCGCAGAAATCGCCATCGCCACCGCCAGATAAGTCTTGCCGGTGCCGGCTGGGCCGATCCCAAACACCATGTCGTGGCCTTCGATGGCTTCGAGATAGCGGCGCTGGTTGCTGCTCTTGGGCTGAACGGTGCGACGTCCGAACGAACGCTGGCGGCCAGCATCGGCCAAACTTCGCAGGGTCGTGTTCGGGTCGGAAGCCAGCACTCGCAGCATGCTGTTGAGGTCGCCATTGTTGAAGGTGTAGCCCGAGCGCTGCAAGGTTTCGTAGTCGACGAAGACCTGCTCTGCGCGCGCCACGTCTCGGGGGGCGCCCTCCAGTTCGATTCCGTTCGATCGCAGATTGATGGTGATGTTGAGTCCGTCTTCCAGCAGCCGTACATTTTCATCCCGCGTGCCGAAAAACGTCTCGATGTTGGGACTAACCCCGATGCTCTTCTTCATGCTTGGATTTTTGCCTTTGGATTCATGCTCGTGTGGGCCCGGATCTTTGACCCGGAAGGGCCGGACTAAGCCCGGCAGCCGCGGACATTGAGGTACACCTGCTCCACGTCACAGACAAGGCAGGGTTTCGGTTGGAGACGGGACCATCCGGAATGCGCATGCCCAGAAGGCAAGTCACTACCATTGGTTAAAGCCTACCCCGCGGCGAAGAGGGAGTCAATGGCAGGCGAAGGGAAGTTGATCGATCCCTTGAACACGGGGTTCTTGCCTGTGGGAAACTGTGAGGTATGAAGAAGCCCACTCTGCATGTCGTTCAATGGCTTGGAGATATTCCAGTGGAAGCTGAATGCACAGCTTGCCGCGGGGAAGCGAGATTCCGTGCAGCATCAGCGAGCCATCGTCCAAACCGCGAAGAATTCAGCAGTCAGTTGCAGCGCGCGTTCGATCGTCATTGCAAGACGGTTCACGGGGCAGCGGAGTCCAGACCGTCGGATTAGAATCGAGTTCCCTCCGTCAGTCGGGACGAGTCTCAACTGGCGGGCGCAACGATGGCGCGGGCCGATGCGGGCACCGCCCTGGTGCGGGCCCATTCGCGCAAGGCAGCAATCTCTTCCGCCCGCGTGGTCGAAAGCGGCACGGTTTGCGCCAACGCATCCAGAAGCGACTGCGTTGAGAGCGTTTTCTTTTCCGAATACGCTGCGTACAGCGCACCCTGCAGGGCAGCGTCAATCTCGGCGCCGGAATAACCGTTCGCGGCAGCAGCCGCCTGCTCCAGATCAAAGTCCGCCGGATTCCGTTTGCGTTTCGCGAGTTGAATCGCGAAGATCTGCTTCCGCTCGGCCTGATTGGGCAAATCGACGAAGAACAATTCATCAAACCGGCCTTTGCGGATTAGTTCGGGCGGAAGCACCGTCACATTGTTGCAGGTCGCGGCGACGAATACGGCTGCCTTGCGATCCTGCATCCACGACAGAAACGAGGCCAGCAGGCGCGACGAAACACCTGCGTCAGCCGACGCCGAGTCCGGGCTACTTCCGGCGAAAGCCTTTTCCAACTCATCAATCCAGAGGACGCAGGGCGCAAGTCCCTCGGCAACTTGAAAGACCTTGCGAATACGCTTTTCCGTCTCGCCGATGTACTTGTCATAGACCGCCGAGGTGTCGAACTTCAGGAGCGGCAACTTCCACTCCCCGGCCACGGCGCGCGCGCACAGCGACTTGCCGCATCCCTGAACGCCCAAGATGATCATGCCGCGCGGCGGTTCCAGGCCAAACTCGCGCGCCGAATCTTCCCACGCCCCCCGACGTTGACCCAGCCAATGCTTCAAGTTCTCCAGACCACCAAGGGTGGCCATGTTGTCGCTCGCCTCGATGAACTCCAGCACGCCGGAATGCCGCAGGAGTTGCTTCTTGGCGTCGAGCACATCTGTGACGCTCTCGAGACACAGCGCATATCGCGTCACAAGGGCCTGAGAAATCGCGCGCTCGGCTTCTTCTTCGGTTAGCCCTCGCAGGTTGGTCGACATGGCATCCACTCCGGCGGAATCCAGTTGCAGCTTCAGCGGGTAAGTCTTCGACAGCCGCGTGAACGTGTCGTGAATGAGGTCGTGGAGCCGCTCGCGATCGGGCAGGGGTAGATCAAAATACTCCACCAGGGTTGTCAGCTCCGCGGGCACGGCGATTTCGGGCGCGGTAATAACCACGGTCCGGCGGTTGGTTGCGAATTTCTGCCCCACATCGCGCAGGCGGCGTATCACGACCGGATCTTCCATGTGACGATGAAAGTCTTTCAGGATGAAGACGGCTTCTACCGTCATCGACTCCATGTTGGCCAGCGCCTGGACTGGCTCGCGCGTGTTGTAGATGGAACCAGCGGCAGCAGCCGCACCGTCGCCGCCCAGAGACGACCGGATCGCCCGCGGCAGTCTTTCGCCTTCCGCACTGCCGGGGCTCAGCGCGGTTTTCGTTTGGGCCTGACTGCTCTTGGCCTGGGCCCAGATCGAGTTCTGGTCGATCCGGGCCTGCAGCGACCCTTTGTTTCCTTCAGCCGGAGCGTTCGTACCGGAGCGCAACAGGCCGTCGGCAATACTCCACTCGAACGTCGCCATGTTGAGTTCGCTACACGCCGTGCGCACCATGTTCACGGCGTGCATCTCTTCCGACGTCTCCATCACCACAATGGGAGTGGATGAGCTGATGAGAACCTTCAGGCGATCGAGTCCGTCTGTCATAAGGGGAAGAACCAAGTCTGGATCTGATCTTGAGCGAAGCGAAAGAACCTATGTATTCGCGGTCCTTTGCGGCAAAGGGCGCCGCTCAGGAGGATAAGCCTTTGATACGAATCTCGCCGTTGAAATGCCGCAGCATCTCGACTTCACAAGTTTGACCGGTCGGGAGCGCCCCCCCTATAATAAGTAATTCGGACCCACCCGAATACTCTCTGCACTTACAAAGGTAACGAACCAGCATGGCAAATCATCTTTCAGCGCTGAAACGTGCGCGCCAAACCGAACGCCGCACCGTGCGCAACCGCGCCAACACCTCCAGTCTGCGTACCCAGCTGCGTCTTTTGCGCGAGACCATCGAAAAAGGCGACAAGGCAGCCGCCGAGCAGATGTACCGCCAGACCGTATCCGCCCTCGACAAGGCGATACAAAAGCGGACGCTGCACGAGAACACCGCTTCGCGCTACAAGTCCCGCTTGGGCGTGCGCGTCAGCGCGATGAAATAGGCTGTCAGCAGCCAACCTCCCAAGAATTGGGCAGACCGCTCGCGGCGGCTGCCGTTTTTCTTTTGGCCAAAAACAATGTCCGGCGGCCGCTTTCCGGCTTTCAGCCAACCCTGAATCGAGGTCACAAAGGGTATCCACATTTTTTCCTAGCTAGATCTCTAAAATCCTTGTTTTCATAGATTTGCCACGGAAGACGGGCCGAGAAAGGGCCAAAATATTGATTCTCTGAAGACTTGGGGACAAAATATTGCGGAATAAGGGGTTAGTAGGCGGCCACGCGCTGCGAGATTTGAGGCCAGTGTGATTCTCTGATGATGACATTCAAGCATGTCCCATTTTGCTTTTTCCATATCCTCAGTAAAGGTTGCTGGTCACAGGGTCTGCATTTTCTGCTGTAGAAAAGAAAGTACCCTTGGCGGCTCGGAAACTCGGAGCGTCAGGCCCAAAGTCGAGTGTCTTGACGCAAACGGGCGATGTCTTTGGTCGGGGCGTTCCCGAAAAGGCGGCTGTATTCGCGGCTGAACTGCGAAGCACTGAGGTAGCCCACGCGCTCGCTCGCCATACCCGCGTCCAGCATGCTCGAAAACATAAGACGCCTCGCCTCCTGGAGGCGCAGCACCTTTTGATAGTGCAGCGGGCTCATCGAAGTGACCGACTTGAAGTGTTCGTGGAAAGAGGAAACACTCATGTGTACCAGCTCGGCCAGGTCTTCGACCTTCATGGGTTGAGAGAAGTTCGTGCGTAGCCAAGAAACGGCCTTCGCAATCCGGTCCACGCTGGACTCTGCAAAACCCATTTGAGCCACGCGAACCCCGATGGGGCAGCGAAGTAGCCGGATCAAAATCTCATCCACGATGAGTGGAGCAAGCAGTTCAGCGTCTCCGGGCTTCGCCAGACACTCCATTAACCGAATGGCGGCGTTGACCATATTCCCATCAAGCGCACTGACGTAAACCGCGCTTTTCGCTTGCACAGGAGGCAGGCCGTGCGGGTACACCTTCAGGACTAACTCGGCAATCTTGTGCGGGTCGAGGTCGAGCTTGAAACCAAGGTACGGCTCGGAAGTGCTGGCTTGCGTGATCTGAGAAACCACCGGCAGAGCCACCGAGAATACGATCATGCGCGAGGCATCGTACTCGTAGACATCTTGTCCCACGATGACGGTCTTCGCTCCTTGCACGACGATGCACAAAGAGGGCAACCGGAGGGTATGAAAGCATTCCGGGTTGATGCGGGACATGCGACTGGCGTGCAAACCCGGGATGCGCAGTTCGAAGCTACCGTCGTGAGGGGCATAGGCGGCAAGCAAGCTGGCGAGTCTCGCTGTGTTCGGTTCGCTCGGACCCGCTTGCTTGTTCGCCCGCCGCATGGGCACGACCTGGCCGTTTGTTTTCACCTCTCGAGAATACCTCCTTTTGCAATCGACAACGCTCGTCGAGCGCGCACTATGGTCTGGTCAGGGGGAAATAGCTGCTCGTGGAGGCCTTCCCAAGCCATGCGATGGAACAATTCGTCCGTCTCCTGGGCGGGTTCTTTCGCACCGCGATCAAGCCACCATCGCAGAGAGTCTGGCCCAGCGGGTGTGGGTGCCATGCTGTCCGAGCACCGGGCTCGAACCGAACACTTGCGCCGACCGTGCGTGCTGGATCGAGTACCTGAAACCGAGGGTCGACGCGTACGGTGCCGGTAAATACTCGGCCGCTCCCTTGGCAGAAGGTTGCGAGCCAGCTCTCTTGATTTCCAGGTCTCAATTCCGTCCCTGCTATTTGGTGTCGTCTCGATGCTCATTGCTCATATTCGCCTTTGCGACGAAGACATGGTAGGCGACGCTGTCCCAAGAGTTGTGGATGCCGATGAAGAGCAACAACAGCGTCGCGCCTCCCACGCCAAACAATGCCTCGCGCGTGTACGAGGGCGCCGCGAATGCCGATAGCGCGAGTATTGCGTACGCGAACAAAGGCAGCGCCCCATGAGACAGCCAGTCCTCGAAAACTGGCTTATATGCGGCTTGCTTGCGCATACGCCGGGTTACGATCACCGTGTACGCAACTCCGCTGAAGCCCAAGAGACCCCAAAGAGTGGCGGCGCTGATGATCGTTTGCCACGGAACGTGCAAAAGCGCTGACACGAACAGAGTCGCTCCGAAATGAACGATCGTTGGGCTGCCAAATGCGGCACCGGCCTCAGCCCCACCGACTGGCGGCCTCTCGGCAATGAGCGTCAGGACGACGAACTGCAATCCAATGAGAGCGCCCGCGGCCGACCCGACAATTACGTAGAAGCTGTCCCATTTGGCGATTTCTGACATGATGACGTTCATTCCCCAAACCGCTCGAACCGGTACGCCAACTCGGGCCCGCCTTCGCCTTCGTAGGCGAGTTGGCCGATGAGTAATGCGAACGGCTCGGTGTAACGCGCAATCCGAAGAGGGCCGCAATCCACGGGATCGAAACCCACGTCCCGAATCAACTGGACCGCGACATCTTTGGCGCTCTGGTCGTCGCCGCAGTACACCAGGCTCGGACGAGTTGCCTTGCTCTTCGCTTCGAACACGCCGAAAAGCACTTCGCTGGGAACAGTATTAAAAGCACAGACTAGTTTCGCTCGTGGAACTCTCGCGGCAAGTTCTTCGGCTCCCGATGTAGTGGTACCGATAATGAGCTTCGTGTTGTCCGTATCCATCGGCAGCGAGCAGGTCAAGATGACCTTGCCAGACAGATCGCCTGCCTGTTTCAGCACATCTTCGATGCGAGACCAATGCACGGCCAGCAGCAGGGTGTCCGCATCCTGAGCGGCCTCGGCCGGAGTGCCGGCGCGTGCCTTGCCTTGGGCGTCCCGTGCCAGCTTCTTGAGTTTGTCGTCGCTCCGCGCGTAGCTGAACACGACTTCATGCCCGGCTCGTGCAAAGATCGTGCCGAGTTTGGCGCCCATCAAGCCCGAACCTAAGATGCCAATTCGCATGCAGCTCTACCTCGCCTTTGGTTTCTGTTTTGCTGCTCAACGGCCCACAAGTTTTTGCAACTCTTCGGGATACCGAGCACCTTGAACCGTGATCTTTGAAGCTGCAGTGTCCAGTTCGCGAAGATCTTCGGGCGTAAGTTCGAACCTAACGGCGCCAATGTTTTCTTCCAGGCGATGCAACTTCGTTGTGCCGGGGATGGGAACGATCCAGGGCTTCTGCGCCAATAGCCAGGCCAGCGCGATCTGAGCAGGTGTCGCTTTCTTCCGTTCTGCGACTTTGGCGAGCAAATCCACCAAAGCCTGATTCGCTTTTCGGTTGTCTGGGGTGAAGCGAGGGACGATGTTGCGGAAGTCGCTTTTGTCGAACTTCGTTGCTTCGCTGATCTTGCCCGTGAGGAAGCCCTTTCCCAATGGACTGAAGGGGACGAATCCGATCCCGAGTTCCTCAAGCGCGGGTATCGCTTCCTTTTCCGGCTCTCTCCACCACAGCGAGTACTCGCTCTGGAGCGCAGTGACGGGCTGAACGGCGTGTGCGCGGCGGATCGTCTGCACGCCCGCCTCCGAAAGGCCGAAGTGCTTCACCTTGCCTTGCGCGATCAAGTCCTTCACGGCTCCCGCCACGTCTTCGATCGGAACATTCGGATCGACACGGTGCTGATAGAACAGATCGATGGCGTCGCTCTTCAGCCGCTTTAGCGAGGCCTCGGCGACTTCCCTGATGTGCTCTGGCCGACTGTCGAGCCCGGCCTGCTTGCCGGTGTTCGGATCGATTTTGAACCCGAACTTGGTGGCGATCACCACTTGTTTACGGAGGGGAGCGAGGGCTTCGCCGACGAGTTCTTCGTTGGTGAAGGGGCCGTAGACTTCGGCGGTGTCGAAGAAGGTGACGCCACGTTCGACGGCTGCCCGAATCAGCGAGATCCCCTCCTGCTTTTCCACGGCTGGACCGTAGCCAAAACTCAGTCCCATGCAGCCGAGTCCGATCGCGGAAACTTCCAGATTGTTTTTTCCAAGTTTGCGTTTTTGCATTGTTTCTCCTCGACTGCGAATTCCGTCTGCCTTGACCGGAGCCTAAGCCTAAGCATAGCTTCCCGAACCTTGGGCCCGTTGCCTATTTCTATGAAGTTCTTGCCAAATTCTCCGAAGACCACCAAGTAAAGCAGTAAAGCATTCTGTTCTGGATTCGACGAGGCCGCCGGGAGCGCACAGCAGAAGTAGCCATTTTGCGGGGGATCAGTGTTGGGGATGGAGACAGCTTCGACCTGTGGCACTCGGAATTTCCCAGATCAGTGGGTGGGTTCCCAGCCCTCGGGCAGCATATCGAATGCCAGCGTGTCACG
>Ga0209380_10002081_pt1 | contig 13039 bp, 12 predicted proteins | sample HubBroMetageWFT6_FD_188347 | JGI IMG/M metagenome (GOLD analysis project Ga0209380, IMG submission 188347) | Warmed and freeze-thawed soil microbial communities from the Hubbard Brook experimental Forest, New Hampshire - Hubbard Brook CCASE Soil... | ecosystem: Environmental > Terrestrial >...
GCGGCTCTGACAGCGACGAACTGGCGACCGCAGGATGACTCTTTCGGGATGAGATAGACTCCCGGAAAATCAGCATCCCGCTTACGAAGAGCGGACGGCAGCGCAAGAGCACAGAGATTTATTCAGTTCCAATCCCGGCATTTCGACATTGCTGCGATTGCTGGCCTGTGTACGCCCCTGTCACTCGATTGTACGATCAGAGCCTTTGTCGCTCGGCTTTGTTCTTCGGCGCTTGTGTGTCATGCTGCCTGCACATTCGTGGCAAGGCGGCTCCATCGCAAGCTAGAAAAACGGCGGAAGGCGTTAAAGCAGGACGGCCGCTACTACGATGAAGTCCTCATGGCAAAGGACCTGAAGGCGGATTGAAATTCAGACATCACCGACACCGGGCGCACCGCCGCCCCCAAGGTCGGGCGCAACGATCCCTGCCCCTGCCCCTGCGGCTCCGGCAAGAAGCACAAGCGGTGCTGCGGCGGGGCGGGGGCGAACTGAGCCCCCAACAACCAGCGAGTGAACGCCATGAGCGCGAGGAACGATGCGCACTCAAGAGGCTGTACAAAAGGCTGTACAAAATGAGTACAACAACACCCCAGAACGCTACTTCTCACACATCAACCATCCAGAACAACCAACAACTTACGCACGGTTGGACGTTTTAGGAAACCGCTGCTCTATCCATCTGAGCTACGGGGCCATCGGTTTCAAACACACAACTTACAAACAGCTTTCAATGAGCAAAACAGCGGTTCCTAAGTTGATTGCCCGGATCGGTATCGCACGATTCAGCAAACAAAACCCACCATCATCACAGGCTCCGAGGCTGTCTGGCTTCGATTCTACCGTGATGGGGGCAAACGGCACCAGAGTGAAGGTCGCCGAATTCCTCTTGCCGAAAAACAGCGAGTTCCTTACAGCAGGCGCCGGTTCGGTCGCTGCCACTGATAGTCGCATGGGTCAGAACGAGGAAACAACATAAGGAACTCTTATCCCTGCCCGAAGAACCTACCAAACACCCAGTTTCCCAGTGAGCCCGCGAGAGTGAACGGCACGAACTGGGGAGGACCGCATCGGACGTTTCTGAAGGTCTCCCATATTGAGAAAAAACAGGAAGCGATTCTCCGTTTCTTGAATCTGTTCTCTTAAAACGCCAAATCAAAACAGAAGGAAAGGAGCGGATATGAATATTGGAATCATTGGAGCAGGACACATCGGTGGAACCCTGACACGGCGTCTCACCAAACTAGGGCACAGAGTCTTTGTGGCCAACTCTCGAGGGCCGCAGACACTCGCTGACCTGACGCGGGAAACGGGCGCGGAAGCAGTTACCCCAGAACAAGCGGCTCGGAAGGGAGAGGTGGTGATCGTGGCGATTGCGCTGAAGAGTCTTCCCAAACTTCCTCGCGGTTTGTTTAGAGGAGTGGATCATGGCGTGGTGGTCATCGACACTTGCAATTACTATCCCCAACAGAGCGACGGCCGAATCGATGCAATTGAAAACGGCATGCCCGAGAGCCGATATGTTGAACAGCAGCTCGGCCATCCGGTCATCAAAGCGTTCAACAACATTTACGCTCAACACTTGATGGATCTCGGACGTGCAGCTGATACACCCCAGCGTATTGCCTTGCCGGTCGCAGGCGACGATGAAGCCGCGAAGGCCATCGTGGTGCGACTTGTGAACCAACTTGGATTCGATGGCGTGGACGCCAGCAGTCTGGATGAATCCTGGCGACAACAACCCGGGACTCCCGTCTACGCGAAGGACTTCGACGCTGAAGGTGTCAAGCGCGCGCTGTCTCAAGCCAGCAGAGAGCGAAAACCCGAATGGCGCGCCCAGGCGAGCAGTCTCGGGAACTTGGCGAAGTCGGCCTAAGCAGCTACAAGCTTTTTGCGGCTAGCTTCCAGCAAAGCGCTTGGTGTTCCATGCGAGGCACGGCGCGAAAAGTCTGCCGTGCCTGGCATGGATGTTCCGGAATGCTGGCATTCCGGAAACAGTTGGGTTCCAGGTCTTATTTCGTTAGACTTATTTCGTTAGACCTGCAGATTGTGGAGATAAGAAACGCTGGCTTTCATCATTGGCAGATCCATTTCGACGAAGTAATTCTTAATGCCGCCGGTTTTCGCGGCAGTAAAGATTGTCTTCCAATCCAGAGTGTCTTGCCCCACGGGCATGATCTTCTTGGCTTGCGCGGACCAGCCTTGCACATGCATGGAAATGAAGCGGCCAGGGTACTTCGTGAAATACTCGGCGGCATCGTAGCCCCGGCTGATAGTGGAGACCTGGAACTGAAACTTAACCAGCTTCGGATCGAGCAGGTCGAATAACACGTCATACGTGCGCTTGCCATCAACGGTTGAGAGCTCAAATTCCTCATTGTGAAGACCCTGTTGGATGCCCGCCTTGGCCGCTTGTTCGCCCAGCTTGTTGTATTCGTCGGCCGCGCGCTTCACGTCGTCCATCGTGGGTCGCTTGGGCCCGCCGAGGCTTGGCACCAGCATTTGTGAGAGGCCGACGTCTTTCGCCCAGGCAATTGCGCGCTCCTGATTGGCCCGGAGTTCCTCAATGCCAAAGTGCGAGCTGATACAACTGACTCCGGCGTCGCTCAGAATTCTACGGAGTTCAGCACCGTTATATTTTGACAAGCCTCCAAAGCCAGACTCGGCGTAGCCTACCGGCGAACAGAGTTCAATGGTCTTGAATTCGGCAGCGGCAAGCTGCTTAATCGTGCCGGGAAAGTCTTTGGCGATCATTTCCCTGACGGGCCAAGTCTGGCACCCAATGGGCATGCCGAGCGGATCGGCGCGAAGTTGCAGCGTGCCTGCGGAAACGAATCCCGCGGCAGCCGTGTACGTGGCCGCACTCTTCAGGAAATCTCTTCTTGAAATCACAGACATTGATGCCTCCTCACTTGCTAAGTCAGTACCGTCCTATGGGACTCGCGGGTTTTGCCGACTCTCACCCGGCACTGCCGTGCCGGGCTTTCACGTGCCGCCGCTTCGCGGCTGGAATGCCACCGCTCTCAACGCCTTTTGCTCCCCGCCGCAAATTCAGAGTCCGTATTTCACAAATCAAGGGCATATTTATTGTCTCTGCCAGGCGTTAGGGAACCCGAGGCCTCTAGTGAGAGCCACTTGCTAGAGTTCCCAACCGCCTCGTCGCTCCGGAGCGACGTACTTTTGCGCGACATCAGAGTTGACGCGCAAATTGGAACGATCCCAGTTCAGTTTTTGTCCCATGCGAGCTGCGACGTTTCCCAGAAGCAAGGTTTCGGTGACGACCCCTTCGAACTCGAAGTTGCCGCCGGGTTTCACTTTGCCTCCTTTGCAGGCATCGAGCCATTCACGCTCGTTGCCGGGCGATCTCGGCAATGTTTTCGGCGGCTGTTTGTAGCTATCCATCTTGCTTTGTGGAATCAGCTTTGGATTGCCGCCATTAAACGTGCAAAGAATCTTGCCACGGTCCCCAATAAAGAGCATACCTTCGTCTTCCTCTTCGCCCACCTGTTTGAACGGACGGTTGTCTTCGAGTTCCTCAGGGCGCGCCGGCTTCAGGCCACCGTCATACCAGGTGAATTTCACGGGCGGCATGTCGCCGCGAGCCGGGAAATTGTAGCGAACGATCGAGGATAGCGGATACGTCTCTTCATAACGATCGCTGGAACTGGCTTCCACGCTCTCAGGCGCCTCAAGCTTCAAGACGCGAAAGATTGTGTCGAAACTGTACGACCCCATGTCGCCCAGAGCGCCACAGCCGAAGTCGCTCCATCCGCGCCACACAAAGGGCACGTAAGCGTGGTTGAAAGGCCGCTCTGCTGCGGGTCCGAGCCAGAGGTTCCAGTCCAAACCTTCGGGCACTGCCTCCGTCTGTTTCGGCCGTTCGATGCCTTGAGGCCAGAACGGACGACTCGACCAGTTCTTGACCTCCCGCACCGGACCGATAGCACCGTCCCAAATCCATTCACAGAGCTGGCGGGTGGATTCGGATGCCTGATTGGCTACTGCAATCTGAGTTGCGACACCTGTTTCTTTTGCAATTTCAGCAATCCGCCGTGCCTCGTAGATGGTATGTGTCAAAGGCTTCTGGCAAAAGACGTGTTTGCCTTTCTTCATCGCCGCAGCGGATACGGCCGCATGCAGATTGTCGGTGGTACACACAACGACGGCGTCCAGATCTTTCTGCTTCTCCAGCAACTCGCGAAAATCGTTATAGGCGGAACAGCCACGATAATGGCCGGAGCGCTGCTGCGTCGCGTAACAAGCTTCTACGATTTTCTGACATGGTTCGCGGCCAGCAACGCCGCTCGTGACGGCCAGCGAATGGCTCAGCTGAATGGGTTGGTCAGGACTGAGCCAATCCCAACCGCTATCGACTCCGAGCAAGGTGCGGACGGAGTGGCAGAACTCGTGCGTGCCCCACTGCGGATAGTTCGCGCCGGACTTGTTGACGTCACATACAGCTACACCCTGCACATCGGATTCCTTCAAGAAATGAAGCATGACACGCAGACCCTGAGCGCCAACTCCGATGAAAGCGACGTTGACCTTGTCACTGGGCGGAACATATCCGCTGCCGCCCAACACGCGACGCGGAACGATCGTAAAGCCAATTGCGGCGGCGGCCGCCTGCCCGAGGAACTTGCGGCGTGAAACCGAGCTCTTCAGGAATGCTTGAGGCTGAAAGCGGTCCTTCATCGTACCTCCCTAGCCGCAGCTCGCGCATCCGAATTCGACTGCTCTCCAGACGTTGCGAAGATCGACTGCATTACCCGGCAACCCGATACTCTAAATGAAAACAGAGGGCTGTAAACGAGAAAGTTGGTCGCTCGAACGCCCTCAGCCGATCACGCGGTGCCTTTATTGGGAACTTTAGTGCGATCCGGAGCGTATCTACAAAAAGGGAGAGCTGTCTATGAAACATCTTGTCGTTTTCGCTCTATTGCTAGCGGCCAATATTCTGAATGCACAACAGTCCCCTCGGCGCCAACGGTTTATCTCCGGCGGCGCGATCCGCATGCACCTGGAAGCTGGCGGCTACAAAATTACCCCGACCGATTCGAACGATATTGTGGTGACTTGTCATGCCAACTCGGATGACGAGCTCAAGAGGGTTAGGGTAGATGTCGATCCGGGACCTTCGACCGCGGAAATTTATATCCGTAATACACCCCACAATAACTTCAGCGCCACAATCGAGGTCCCTCGTCGTTCCGACCTGTGGATTCGACTGACGGCTGGACAATTGGACGTTGGGGCCGTTGAGGGCGACAAGAACTTGGAAATCAGGGCAGGGCAGCTCGAGGTTGCGGTTCCTGATCCGGAGCAATACGGGCACCGTGATGCCGGCGTCCTTACGGGGAGCATCGAAGCGTCGGCCTTCCACGTCTCGAAAGGCGGTCTGTTCCGGTCATTCGAGCAAGCAGGGTCGGGAAAATACCGCTTGCATGCGCACGTTATGACCGGGGAGATCGATCTGCGCTGAAGGCATTCGGCTCAGCGCTTCAGCTGCCCCACTCGGCCTCGCCCGAGTTAGCGTAATACTTTCGGTGCGCGGTCGGTTCCGCCGGGCTCGTTGCCAATTCGAGGAGAGTTAAACGGGCCGCGGCGAGCATCAGTTTCCGCTCGTTCTCTGCAGCGCGATCCCAGCAAGAGGGTTCCTCTTCTCCGACACGGCAGTCGCCGTCATGCGTCAACGCCTCTTGAAAATGATGGAATACCTTCGCCAATTGTTCTGCGGAAACGTCTTCGATCGTCGACATGAATTCCTACCCTTTCTGTGGTTCGGCGACCTGCTCCGGGCCTTGGTTGCGTCCTCGTTTGCACAGCTTGATCAAGACTCCCAATCGCCACCGAAGCATTTCATCCATTCGCGGGTGAGGATTGTTAATCCTTTGCGCCCTCGACTGATTTGATCATGGAAGCCATAAAGATTGAATAAAGGGTTCATAGAATCTTCCTAAGAAAAGCGAGGGGTTTCAGGCGCATGCGGGTAGACGACGATTCACTCCCCGGGTTCGAAGCGATATCCAACCCAAGGTTCGGTAACGATGTAACGTGGCGACGAAGCGTCTGGTTCCAGCTTCTTGCGTAACTGACCCACGAACACGCGTAGATACTCGACCTGTTCAGTGCTTTGTCCACCCCAGATTGCGCCCAACAAAGTCCGATGGTTCACGACCTTGCCCGGACGGCGCGCTAAAAAGACGAGCAGGTCGAATTCTTTCGGAGTCAACCGCACCTCGTCTCGGCGAACCGTCACTTTGTGTGCGCCGGTATCAATGCGAAAGTCGCCAACCTCGATGACTTTGTCAGCGGGATCGCTTTCCGAAGGGACTCGACGAAGATTAGCCCGCACCCGCGCCAGCAGTTCGTTCATGCCGAAGGGCTTGGTCACATAATCGTCGGCTCCGGCATCGAGCGCCTCTACCTTCTGCTGCTCCTTGTCTCGAACAGAGAGCACGAGAATGGGAACCTGCGAGACAGCGCGCACCGTCCGGCAAAGCTGGATACCGTCGATCGATGACATGGACAGATCGGTGATGATCAAGTTGGGCGACCAGTCTTTCATGATCTCCAGCGCCATTTCGCCGCTATTGGCAATGCGGATGTCATACCCTTGGGCCGAAAGACTGGTGCGCAGCACGCGCGTAATCTGTGGCTCATCATCCACGACCAGAATGTGAGGTCGGTCCACCATTAGCGGGCCTCCTGTGTGACGATGTGTACATCAACGGACGGCGAGTCGCGCAGAAACCGCTGAATGGCGGACATATAAAGATAGCGCTGCCATCCGGAGCGTGCGGACCTGCCGAAGATGACCTGTGTGATGTGATGCTCGCGCACCAGCTGGGCGATGCCTTCGGCGATGCTACTGCCGGACCCACGTACCGCGTGTGCGCCAAGGTTTTCTGCGAAGCGGATATTTTCGGCGAGAGACTTTTCATCCTCCGGCCGCGTATCGCGGCCTACATCGACGTAGAAAACATAGAGCTCGCCGCCCATGGCCGACGCCATGCGTGAACCACGGGCAATCAGGTACTGAGCTGCGGGATTCGAACTGACACACACGCCGATGCGCTCGCGCACGGTATGTGTCGGTTGCGAGCCGTCTTTTTCCAAAAAGGCGTCGAGACTACGGTCGACCACGCCTGTGACCTGCCGCAGCGCCAATTCTCGCAAAGCGATCAGATTGCCGGTTCGAAAAAAATGCGAGAGCGCGCGCTGCGCACGGTCTCCGGGATAAATATCACCGCGCTGCATGCGTTTCAGCAGAGCCTGGGGCGTTAAATCCGCCAGCACAATTTCGTCCACTCGCAGCATCACCCAGTCCGGAACCGTCTCTCGAACCTGCACGCCGGTGATCTGTTGCACAGTCGGACCGACGCTCTCCACGTGTTGCACGTTCATCGTGGAGAGAACGTCGATCTTGGCCTCCAGCAATTCCATGACGTCTTCGTACCGCTTCGCGTGCTTGCTGCCCTCGATGTTGGTATGCGCCAACTCGTCGATCACAACTACCGCTGGCTTGCGGGCGAGAATTCCGTCAACATCCATCTCGTCAAAAACCGTTCCCTTATACTCGATTTTGCGCGGCGGAATGCGATCGAGTTTGGCGGCAAGTTCTGCGGTGGCCTTGCGACCATGACTCTCGACCACTCCCACCAACACGTCTTCCCCACGGCTGGCGCGACGAATCGCCTCGCTCAACATGCTGTAGGTCTTACCTACTCCGGGAGCGTAGCCGAGAAACAGTTTAAAAATTCCGCGCGACTTTTCCTGCGAAACTTCGCTCAGCCACTCGTCGGGTGTCTTCGTCATCGAACCTATTGTCTTTCGCGACGCCTGAATTGTCACCTCCATCGTACAATGCGGATGTGAAAAACGCGTTCAGGACCCAGGTCGTACGCTACGCAATGGTGATCGCCGCGATCGGCCTGATCACGACCATAGATTTCAAACTGCACGTGAATCACACCACGGTGGCGTTAATGTTCCTGGTTACCGTGCTGTTGACTTCGGCTTACTGGGGATTGCGATATGCCGTAGTGATGGCCGTGGGCGCCACCGCAGCCTTCAATTTTTTCTTCCTGCCTCCCATCGGAACGTTCACCATTTCTGATCCGCAGAATTGGGTAGCGTTGTTTGCCTTTCTGGTGACGGCACTGGTGGCGAGCAACCTCGCTGAACGTGCCCGTCGCGAGGCCGAGGGCGCGAAACAGCGTCGACGCGAAGTCGAGAGGCTTTTCAGTCTGAGTCAGCGGTTGCTGGCATCGGAGAACGTTCTCGAACTACTGAACGCGCTTCCGCTCTATGTGCAAGAGACCTTTTCCGTCGGCAGCGTAGTCGTCATGGCCGCAGACCATCCTACTGTTTACCGCTCCTCTCTGGATGCCAAATTCGAAGAGAGCGTTTTACGCTCTACACTTTTGCGGGGCGAACCCGTCACGCAAGGCGGCGTCTCCTATGTGCCTCTGCGCCTCGGGATGCGCACTGTGGGAGCACTGGGAGTCACCGGGGATGAGCTTTCGCGGGAAACGCTCGACGCCCTGGGAAGCCTGGCCGGTCTGGCCATTGAACGCGCCCGCGCTCTGGAAGCCCTGAGCAAGAACCGAGCCGAGCAAGAACATGAGCGCCTGCGAACCGCCTTGCTCGACTCAGTCACCCACGAGTTCCGAACGCCTCTGACCTCCATCAAGGCGAGCGTAACCACCATGCTGTCGGGCGCCAGTCTCGACGACCAAGGCCGACGCGAATTGTTGACCGTCATCGACGAAGAGACCGACCGCCTGAACCGCTTGGTGGGCGAAGCCTCGGAGATGGCTCAACTTGATTCGGGAATGTTTAAGCTTGATTCGCAGCTTCACTCGATCTCCGAAGCGCTCGACCTGGCCCGGCAGGACGCCAAGGCATCGCTAGAAAAGCATCCCCTGGAGATCGTCACTGGCCCTGACTTACCACCGGTGCGGATGGATCTGCAACGCATCCGAGAAGTGCTGATGCACCTTTTAGAGAATGCCGGAAAATACTCCGGCCCCGGAGTTCCCATCAAGGTTACCAGCGAGGTGCAGGGCGACCACCTGCTCACTAGCATCGCTGACCAAGGCCCCGGCATCGATTCGTTCGAACAGTCTCTGATTTTTGAGAAGTTCTATCGCGGCCAACACCAGCGTTATACCGCGCCCGGAACAGGCATGGGCCTGGCGATCGCGAAGGTGATCGTCGAGGCACATGGCGGAACGATCGGGGTGGTGAGCCAATTGGGCAATGGATCGGTGTTTTCCTTCAGCCTTCCGCTGGAAAAGGCGTCGAGAACGTAGGGCTGCCGTTCCGGCGTTGTGGTGGCGGCTCGCTACCGCCGGCAGGACGCCGTCGCTACCTTTTAGGGATTCTTAATGTAGAACGCCGCTTCTTCCGGCCGGACCACGCGCGGAATCCACAACGGCCGACGCAATCCGCCCGGCCCCGGAGCAGGGCGTGCCAGCGCTTTCCATCTCTGATAAACGGCGAACGAAAGATTCGTATCCACAAAAATATCGCCGTAGCGGTCATCGGCCCCAGCCTTTTCAACCCGCACCATTTGATGCCAGCAATGCATTCCGCTAATCGGATCGGGGTGAACCGGAAACGTGATGTCCTGATGCACTCCCGCATCACTCCACCACACACGCTTCGTCTCCGGGTCGGCACTCTCGTAAGGGGAGACGCTTTCAATCTGCCGCATCTTCCACTGCCCCTTGCCGACTTCTTTCAGATCGACCCACGCGCTCGACATGCGTTCCACCTGATCTTCTTTATTGATCCGCCAGCGACCGAGGTGATGAGAACAGGCAACCACACCCGGCGTCAGCCCTTCGGTGACCCAGGCATGGAGCACGAAGTAGCCAATCTCGGTGTGAACCTTCATCAGGTCGCCGGTGCGGATGCCGCCAAGTTTCTTCGCGTCCACCGGATTGACCCACAGTGGATTCTTGTGCGAAATCTCATACAAAAACTTGGCGTTGCCCGAGCGCGTATGAATCAGATTCGGCAGACGAAAAATCGGCAGCAGCGTGTAAACCTCGCCGCGCGCGTCTTTCGGCCAATCCACCACGGGCATGTACTTCGCATCAAAATCTTCCCCCGCTTGCCCCACAGATGCGGCTTGCGCCGAGCGATGAATGTGGCTTCGGTAGTATTCCGGCAAGGTGAACTCCGGCCACTTCCAGTCCGCCATGGTTTTCGAAAACAGCTCGAGTTTGCGAGAAGGAGTGTTATAGCCAACGACTGCCTGGTCTTCGATCATCACTCCGACGGGCTTACCCGCCTTCGTCACCACTCCGTTCGCTTCCACTTTCGAACCCGCAAGTTGGGCGGCTGCCACGGGCTTCTCATTCTGCTTGTAAACGTCGCGCGTCACTTCGAAGGCGCCATACCTGCGCATATATTGCAACGGCGTGAGCCCTTCTTTTTTGGCAGTCTCGGGCAGACCAGGAACTGAGTTGTCGAAAATCCAGCCGTAGTATTCGTCCACCGTCAGCTTCTGCCCGGGCCGGTACGGCGATTCAAAATACTGGCGAATGCCCATCGATCCGTCCGGATCGATGGCCCACGAAAGATTGATCCAGAACTCGTCCTCTTCCCACACCTCGCCGGGATTCGTCTGGTAGGTGTAGTCGAACTTCTCCCCGCCTCTTTCGCGCAGGACACGATTCACAGGCTGGCGAAAACCAATCCATTTTCCAGCGTAGGATTCCTGGCTCATCAGGTCGTGGCGTTCCGAGCTGAATCCCATCGGCAAGACGTAGTCGGCAAACCATGCCGTCTCGCTCCAGGTCGGAGTCAAGGCCGCGTGGAGGCCGAGTTTCTCTTCATCGCGCAGCATCTCGATCCACGAAAAGCCGTCAGGATACGTCCATACCGGATTGAATACCCGCGTGAAGTACGCTTCGATTCGGCCTCGTCCTTCCTTCAGAAAATGCGGCAGCAGAAACGACATTTCATGCGTACACAGCGGCCACTCCTGCGGATAAAGCAATTCATTCCAGTTCTTCTGCGGCGGCGGAACTTTGAATGTCTTCGGCACAAACTTGTTCCACGCGTTCAGATTATGTCCGCCTTCGGTTCCGACCGAACCGGTCAGCACATGCAGCAGCATCAAGGCCCGCGCCGGCTGCCACCCGCCCAGATTTCCAGAAGCGCTGCCGCGCCATAAGTGCGAAGCGAACCGGCTTCCCGCCGTGGCGATCTCGCGCGCAGTCTTGACGACTATGTCCGCCTTGACTCCACTTTCTTTTTCAGCAAACTGCGGCGTGAACTGCGCGTAGTGCTTCTTGAGCGCTTCAATGAGCGCCTCAAAGCTCTGCCCCTTCGCCTTGAAGCCATCCACTTCCAGTTCTTCCCAGTTGGTCCAGTTCTTCACGAATGTGGCATCGAATCGGTTCTCGTCGAGAATCACTTTCGCCATCGCCAAAAGAACGGCAGCTTCGGTTCCCGGATACGTCGGCATCCAGTAGTCGGCCATGCTTGCCGTGTTCGACAGACGCGGATCCATCACTGCCAGCTTTGCCCCCGCCATCTTTCCGTCAATGATCCGCTGCGCGTGCGGATTGAAGTAATGTCCCGACTCCAAATGCGCCGAAAGCAAAAGAATGAAGCGAGCGTTGGCGTGGTCGGGAGATGGCCGGTCGGCATAGTGCCACAGCAAATAGCCCAGACGCGCCGACGACGAGCAAACGTTGGTGTGCGAGTTGTGCCCGTCAATGCCCCACGCCTGCAGCGTCCGCTCCATGATGAAGTCGTGGCCCGGGCGCCCCACGTGGTACATCACTTCTTCGCCGCGTCCTTCCTGAATCGCTTTGCGAATGCGTGTGCCGAACGTCTGCAGCACTTCTTCCCACGATGTGCGCGTCCACTTCCCTGCTCCTCGTGCTCCGCTGCGCTTCATCGGATACAGCACGCGATCCGGATCGTGAATCTGATTGATCGTCGCCGGGCCCTTGGCGCACAGGCGTCCGCGGCTCGCGGGATGCATGGGATTGCCCTCGAACTTTGCTACCTTCCCCGTTTCCTTATCGACATACGCCAGCAGTCCGCAAGCGGATTCACAATTGAAACAGACCGTGGGAACCAACGAGTAGTGCTTTTCAACGCGACGCGGCCACGCTTCGGCATCCAGTTCCACCCAGTCATCCCACTTCTCCACCGGCGGACAATAGGCGAGGTGGCTGCCGTCGCGTTTGAAATCGGTCATCGAACTGTTCTCCGTACGGCTCAACTATTCGGTACGCTCTGCCCCGCCATCACGAAACACCACTCAAAGATCAACAGACCAATGAGAGCGAGCACTCCTGCGACCCCGGCATTGTGGAAATCGAAAGGCGCAAACCAGAGCAATGAACATGGCAAAAGCCCGCCCCCCACCACTGCTCCTCCCCAGAACCAGTTTCTGAAGGGTCCGTGGGTGATCAATCGAGCTGCGTACGCCGAATTGTCGGTGGAGTGCGGCATCATGAATTCAGCCGCAACGCTGAGCAGGTGCAGACCCAGACTGAATCCCAGTGCTTCCTTTGCGACCGCCAGAACCTGCGCTGAGCCTCCCGCTGCAGAAGGGAGTAGCGCCAGAACAGCCGCGCCGCACAGGAAGGCCTGCACGATCAAATGCACGGGAAGAAGCGGAGTCTGCCACAAGTCTCGCCCCTCGCACTGTCCAAAAAGAAATGCGGTGTACATGGCAGCGAACAATCCCATCAACACTGTGGGCCATAACAACGCGGCCGCGCCCGCGGAAAACCCGAACACTGAGGCCAGCCAGAACAAACCACTGAGCCCGCTGTAGGCAATGAGAATGAAGGCTCCGCGCGCCAGCCACGATTTGCTCTGCGGGGTGAAGACGACCCGCAAAAAACGCGCCTTGTGCTCGAGATCCCAGACCAGCAGCACCGTCGTCAGTGACGTAGGCCTGGACGGCGGCGCTGCGCAGGTTGCCCATCGCCCCGGTCACTGCCTTCTGGAGCTGGCCCAGCTTGACCTCTGTCACGTGCAGCTTGGCCTGGTCTTGCTGGAG
>Ga0209380_10002082_pt1 | contig 13038 bp, 9 predicted proteins | sample HubBroMetageWFT6_FD_188347 | JGI IMG/M metagenome (GOLD analysis project Ga0209380, IMG submission 188347) | Warmed and freeze-thawed soil microbial communities from the Hubbard Brook experimental Forest, New Hampshire - Hubbard Brook CCASE Soil... | ecosystem: Environmental > Terrestrial > Soil...
GCCCTTGTCATCGAGGCGATAGACGCCTTGAAAGGGGATCTCCTGTTTCTCCCCGGCCACCAGGTCGAGCGTCGGATCGGTGAAATAGAGCGCGCCGTCTGGTCCCACAATCACGTCGTTCGGGCTGTTGAATTTCTTTCCCTCGTAGTGATCGGCGAGAATCTTGTATTTTCCGTCCGGAGTTACCGCGATGATCGCGCGCAGCACGCTCGCACAATCGATCAACCGATGCTGGCGGTCGAAGGTGTTGCCATCCGGGTCGCCCAGCGCAATGACTTCTTCTTTTTTGCCATCGGGATGAACGCGAAAAATCTTGTTGATGGTCTCGTCGCTGACGTAGAGGAATCCGGCCGCATCCCACATGGGCCCCTCGGTAAAGCCAAAACCGGTCGCAACCGTTTGCAGCTTCGCCTGGTGATCGACCAGATCCCAGAACTTGGGAGACAGCGGTTGCAGCTCAAAGGAGCGCGGAGTTTGAGCAGAGGCTGTGAGCAGCAAACAGAAAACAGTCGTCAGATGAAACACTATGGTGTTTTGAAGTTTCATTGCTCAGAGTCCTCTGGTTTGTGGGAGTTGCGCGGCTCGCCTGGTGCGGGACCGACATTCATCAGAAAACTCACCAGGTCGTTGAGTTCGTCAGGACTGAGTCGCTGACGATAATTTGTCGGCATCAGAGACTGGCCAGCAGGTTCCACGGACCGCAGTTCGGATTTTTCAAAGAAGTGATAGCTGCCATCCTTCGTCTGAAGCTGCAGCGAGAAATTGTCTTCATTGCGAATGATGCCTTCCAGACGATCACCTTCGCGAGTAGTCAGTACGGCTGACCGGTAACCGGCCGGGACGTTCCTCTCGGGCCGGACGATCTCGTCCTGAATCGCCTTCGCCGACATGGCAGATCCATAGGCAGAGAGGTCGGGGCCCAGGAATCCGCCTGCGCCGGAAATCGTGTGGCAGGTGGAGCACTCGCCCTTGCCGAAGAATATTTCTTTGCCATGTGCGACATCGCCGGGGGGGGCTTGAGCTTCACCTTTGCCCTGCAGGATTCGCAGATAGCGGACTAACGAGCCAATCTGCTGCGCACTGAGATGGTGGAAGGCTGGCATGCCGGTTCCTGGGACCCCCTTCGAAATGATCGCAGACACTTCTGCGTCAGAAAGACGCCGCACCTTGACGCTGCCGGCAATGTTGGCGCCCTTGTCGCTTCCACGACCATCCAGTCCGTGGCATCCGGCGCAGGTTGAGTTGAAAGAGCGCGCGCCGGGTACAGCGGCTTTCTCGATGTCGCCATCCAAGGAATCGTCCTGTTGCGCAAGCAAAGAAGAGGCCTGAAAGGCTGCGGCACACAAAAGAAGGGCGAGCCCCAGAAATAAGTGTGAAAAGTTATAACGTGAGAGCATAGGCTTTGCTTCACTCTTCCAACCGGGGTAGCAACGGTGTTAGAGTCCGCGAACATATATACAACCGGGAGGGGGGAATGGACAAATCTCACACGTACGCGAAAAGCCGCGCACTCGCCATCCTGTTCGCGGCATTGGGCTTGGTTCTGGCCACGGCCAGCGAAATCCGAGTGGTTCGGGCGCAATCCAATGCGGCGGCTTCTTTATCTGACAGCGAGCTGATTGCGGAGTTTCGGCGCGTCGAAGTCGCCTCAGTGTCGGATGCGATCGAGCAGATTACGGGCAAGCGGATGTACATGAGCCACCGAATGCAGCCGATTTTCACGACCAAGTTTGCCGGCTTTGCGCGAACCGTTCAGCTCAAGAAGGATGAAGGCAACAAAGACCCCGAGGCCCTCACCGGGATGCTCGAGGCCATTGACCAGGGATCGACCGATTCGGTTTACGTGATGGTGCTGGAGGATGGAGAAGACATTGCAGGCATGGGAGGACTGATGGGCACCGCGATGGCCGCGCGCGGCTATGCCGGGGCCGTGATTGATGGCGGGGTGCGCGACGTGGCGTACTTGCGGAAGATCGGATTTCCAGTTTTTGCCACGGGAATCGTGCCTTCCACGTCGGTTCATCACTACCGCTTTGCAGGGGCGCAGATTCCGGTGGTGTGCAACGGTGTGCCCGTCAGCCCCGGCGATATCGTGGTGGCTGACAGCGATGGCGTGGCGGTTGTGCCGAGAGCGCAGGCGCCGCAAGTGCTCCGCCTGGCACAGCAGATGGATTTCAAGGAGCACTCCATGTACGCCGTTATCGAGCAACTGAGGTCGATCGTGGAGGCGGTGAAAAAGTTCGGGCGTCTTTAGGCCAGCACCGAGGTTGCAGGAAACTGACCTTTCATCGGATAATTCGCACTCTCAATTTTCCAGTCGGCGGGGTTTCCTCGACGACGTGCACCGGTTGCTCAGCACCGTACAGCGGAGGCTATGCGGACTGCAATTCGCATTCTGAGCATTCTCGTAAATTAAGAGTCCAACTCGAAAGGAACAGGTATATGAATCTCAATTTCACTCGCAGGATGTTTGCGCAGCGCTTCGCTTCCGTGCTCTCGGCTTTGGGCTTTACTGCGGCGGTGTTGCCCACGCGTGGCTTCGCCCAGAATTCCGCCCCGCAGGATGCCAACGGAATTCATAAGTTGAATGGAGAGGGAAAGCCCGGGAGCGAGAAAGACATCATCATGCCGGTGATCGTCCATAACGGGTTGATGTATGTCTCGGGGCAGGGCGCGCACGATACCAGAGATGCGAAGGAATGGACGATCGAATCGCACACCACCATGGTCATGGATAAAGTAAAGAAGCTTGTGGAAATCGGCGGCGGGTCGATGGACAGCGTTCTTCAGGCGAACGTATTTCTGGTGAAGATTGAGCACTGGGATGGAATGCACAAGGTATTCTCGACGTACTTTCCCCATGGCGGCCCGTCGCGCACGACCGTCGCCGTCGCCGCGCTGCCGGGAGATTCGCTGGTGGAAATCAATTGCATCGCTGCCGTAACTCGGAAGTAAATACGCCAGGGAGCGCTCGAATGCGAATGAGCTCGAAGTGGAATCGGCGCGGGTTTCTCGGCACCGCGGCCGCCCTCGCAGCATCGATCGTTGCACCTCGTAAGCTTTTCTCGACCGCTGGGGTCGCGGCTCGGACAGGCGTCGAGGTCAGCGGCTTTGGGAAGACGGGCAATCCCTACGAAGAACTTGGCGTGCCCACCGTGATCAACTGCGAGGGGACGATGACGGTGCTGGGCGGTTCTATTCTTCGTCCCGAACTTGAGGCTGTCATGACGATGGCTGGTCGCCATTTTGTAAGTATTCCGGATCTGGAAGTGGCAGCAGGCAAGCGCATTGCCGAAATGCTGAAACTTCCCGAGAGTCATACCGCGCTGGTGACCTCCGGCGCGGCTGCGGCGATTCAGTCAGGATTGGCCGGCATTCTCACCCGCGACAACGAAGCGCTGATACGGCAGCTCCCGGATGTGACCGGCATGAAGTCGGAAGTGATCATCCAGAAGTCTCACCGCAATCCGTTTGATCATCAATTGCGAGCGACGGGCGTCAAGCTGGTTGAGATTGAAACCCGCGAACAGCTGCATGGCGCGGTGAACGATCGCACCGCCATGATGCACTTTTCGAATTTTGCCAACGCAGAGGGTCAGATCAAAGTTGAGGAATGGGCGAAGCTGGCCAAGCAATACAACTTGCCTTGTATGAATGATGCGGCTGCCGACATGCCACCGGTTTCCCACCTTTGGGACTACACCAACATGGGATACGACCTGGTAACGTTCAGTGGCGGAAAGGCGATGCGTGGTCCGCAATGTGCGGGATTGCTGGTTGGGCGCAAGGATCTTGTTGCTTACGCTCTTCTGAACAACAGCCCGCACGAGGACACGCTCGGCCGCAGCCAGAAAGTGGGTAAGGAAGAAATTATTGGAATGGTGAAGGCGCTTGAGATTTATCTCCAGGACGACCACGATGCGCTGGCGAAAGAGTGGCAAGACCGCCTGGATGGGATCTCAAGGGAGCTCACGAAAGTTCCCGGCGTGAGCACGTCGTTCTTTACCCCGGACATCGCGAATCACGTGCCCCACATGCAGATCACCTGGGATTCCAAGATTGCGGTGACTCCGCAACAGGTCTCAAAGTTGCTGCGAAACTCGAAACCCGCGATCGTCATCGGTGGCGAAGAGGGCCGGCCAGGGCTGGCCATGTGTTCCTTCATGCTGCAACCCGGCGAAGACAAGATCGTCGCCGAACAACTGTCGCGCGTTTTGCGGGAGCACTCGGCGTGACCCGGATCGCTTGATGCTGATTGAATGACATGTCGCTCCTGCTCAGACGTGGGTCCACCTCGGTGACACCTGTGGAGACAAGCCACGTGCACTGGTTTCTGGTGTTCTGGCTGTTCGTCCTCAGTGCCGTGTCTTATCTCGACCGCGTCAATATTTCGATCGCCGGGGGGGCGATTGTCGACGCCTATCACCTGACGGATGTGCAACTCGGAAAGGTCTTCAGCGCGTTGGTGGCTGGTTACGCGCTGTTTCAAACGGTCGGCGGCCATCTCGCCGATCGGTATGGTCCGCGACGCGTGCTGACCGGCGGGGTTGTTTGGTGGGGAATCTTCACCGCTTTGACGGCCCTGGTTCCGGCCGATATCGCGCACGCCCTCTGGCTGTTTGTGGCTGCCCGTTTTCTTCTCGGCGCCGGCGAAGCAGTCATCTATCCCGCCGCCAATAAATTCGTTGCGAGTTGGATTCCCGCGCGCGAGCGTGGTATCGCCAATGGCTGGATCTTTGCCGGCGTCGGCGCCGGCGCCGGTCTTACACCGCCGCTCATTACCTACCTCATGGTTCATTACGGGTGGCGTTCCTCGTTCTGGGTTTGTGCGGCCGTCGGATTACTGGCCGGAGGGGTCTGGTTCATCGCGGCGCGCGATACTCCGGGAGAGCACCCGCAAGTATCGCCTGCTGAGCTCGCGGCGATTCGATCCGGGCTTACCCTAGCCCTAGCGAATGATCAATCGAAACCGGCAAAAGAAGATAGGAGCAAGGCGCTTGTACCTTGGCGGCGGGTGATTCGAAGCCGTGAAGTCTGGGCAGTTACCATCAGTTATTTTTGCTACGGCTACGTTGCGTGGATATTTTTCAGTTGGTTCTATCGCTATCTTGCGAAAGTGCGCGGACTTGATCTGAAGGCCAGCGCTTTCTATTCCATGCTGCCCTTTCTGGCGATGCTGGTCTGCTGCCTGTTGGGAGGAACGCTGAACGACCGGCTCACCAAGTGGCGTGGACCGCGCCTTGGCCGCTGCGGACTGGCAGCATTTGCCATGGCGGTCGCGGGGATCTTCATCGCTTTCGGCTCGCGCGTTCATAGCGCAGAGCTAGCCAGTGTTGTGCTGGCCGGCGGGGCCGGAGCGTTGTACTTGTCTCAAAGTTCCTTTTGGTCTGTCACGGCAGACATCGCCGGCGGCTCCGCCGGATCGGTTTCCGGGTTCATGAATATGGGTGGTCAGATTGGCGGAGCCGTGACGGGCTCGCTTACGCCCTGGATCGCGGTGCGCTACGGCTGGACGGCATCTTTTCTGGTGGCGGCTGCTTTATGTCTGCTGGGCGCAATCAGTTGGCTTGCAGTAAACCCGCTGAACACCCTGACCGACTAGCAAGAATGATCAGCAAGAGCGAAGTAACCCCTTTAATCACAGTGCATTGCATTCGTGCAGTCAATCTGCAGACGAACTTCCGAAAGATAATGCCAAGAATCCAAATGACAGATTCGGGACTCTAATGCATCATGCGTGGACGAACAGGCCTAATCGGTTTTATCGCGGTGATTCAGTCCGTTCTTTTCCTGACCCATTATTTCCTCTATAAGACATGGACATTTTCGCCCGGACAGAGCGAAACAACCGGCGCATTCTGGAGCAAACTCGTCCTTGGATTCTTGTCGGTGAGCTTTGTTGCCGCTTCGCTACTTGCCTTTCGCCATACAAATGCTGCGTTGCGCGCGTTTTACCGGGCTGCGGCAGTCTGGATCGGTCTGGTGAGCTTCCTTTTTCTCGCAGCGATTTCCTCATGGATAATTTTCGGAGTGGCGCGGGTGGCGAGGCTGGACGTGAGCTTCCATCGGATCGTGGAATTGCTGTTCAGTGCTGCAGTGGTAGCCGGACTCTATGGGGTTTTCAACGCAAGCTGGACGCGGATCACGCGAACAACCGTGCGGCTCGCGAACTTGCCGGCGGCATGGCGCGGGCGAACCGCGGCGCTGATCAGCGATGTGCATCTGGGGCACGTGCGAAACCGCGGTTTTCTGCGGCGCTTGGTTGCGAGGATCCTGAGGGAAGAACCGGACGCTATTTTCGTTGCTGGTGATTTATATGATGGGACGGCCATCGACGCGGGGCGAGCGGCGGAGCCGTTGAACCAGCTGGTGGCGCCCCAAGGTGTGTACTTCGTCGCGGGAAATCATGAGCAATTTGGAGACGACAGCAAATATCTGAACGCCATCGCGGCGGCCGGAGTGCGCGTGCTCAGCAATGAGAAAGTGGAAGTGGACGGTTTGCAGATTATTGGCGTTCCGTACCGGAACGCGACACAGGACGGACAGCTTGCCTCGGTGCTGCGTGCCATCGGCTTGGATCGCGACCGCGCGAGCATTCTGTTGACGCACGCCCCTGACCATCCGGAAATCGCGGAGGCCGCCGGTGTCTCTCTACAGCTGTCCGGGCATACGCACCTTGGCCAGTTCTTGCCCTGGAGTTGGATGGCGCGGCGGATTTACCGGCAGTTTGTGTATGGCTTGAGCCGGATCGGAAAGATGCAGGTTTTCACTTCGAGCGGAGCCGGAACCTGGGGACCGCCGCTGCGGCTGGGATCGAATCCCGAGATTGTAATGCTCCAGTTCGAATAGGGTTTACAAGCACTAATCCCGAAATCCGCTCGATCCTCCAATCCCTGAGTGTTCGGCCCTGACAACTATGACGGAAAGGTCTTCCAAACGGTGATACCCTCGGAGTCAGTGAGGGCTTATGTCTGGTAGGCGCGCGTTTCGGCTTCTAACACGGTTGGGCTTCACTGCGGGGTTGCTGGCGGCGGCTCTGCCGGCGCTTGCAGCGAAGAGCGCGAAGCCAGTGTTCGGGCCCAATGTAGTGATCTTCGATCCGTCGATGCCATCGCAGGCGATCCAGAAGCAGATCGATGCAGTGTATGCGATACAGCAGCACAACGAGTTTGGGCCGCAGCGCAATGCGCTGCTGTTTCTGCCCGGAAGCTATTCGGTGGACGTGCCGGTAGGCTTCTACACGGAGGTGATGGGCTTGAGCGCGTCGCCCGATGCGACCCGGATTGCGGGCAACGTGCACGCCGATGCGAACCTGGGGAACAACAATGCGACGACGACCTTCTGGAGAGCTGCGGAAGGGCTCTCGGTGGGACCGACGGGCGGTACGATGCAGTGGGCAGTCTCGCAGGCGGTGTCACTGCGGCGCGTGCATGTGCGCGGCGACCTGGTGCTGCACCAGAATCACGGCTGGGCAAGCGGCGGCTGGATGTCGGATTCGCTTGTGGATGGGAATGTCGACTCCGGGAGCCAGCAGCAGTGGATCTCGCGCAACTGCGATTGGAAGAGTTGGACCGGCTCGAACTGGAACATGGTGTTTGTCGGTGTGGTCCATCCGCCGGAAGGCACGTGGCCTTCGCCGCCGTACACGAATGTAGCGCAGACGCCCGTGGTGCGCGAGAAGCCGTTCCTGCAGGTGGATGCTGCGGGCGAGTTCAGCGTGCGGGTTCCGGGGCTGCACAGCGACAGCGTCGGGATAACGTGGCGTGGCGGAGAAACGCCGGGAGAGACGATTCCGATTGAACGGTTTTACATTGCGCACTCCGACGTTGATACCGCAGAGACGATTAACGCGCAGCTGGCGCTGGGGAAGAATCTGATTCTCACGCCGGGAATCTACGACCTGACCGCTCCCATTCGCGTGACGCGGCCTCAAACCGTGGTGCTGGGGCTCGGCTTTGCGACGCTGCGTCCGATGAAGGGCACGGCGGCGATGACGACTGCCGATGCGGACGGCATCGAGATTGCCGGGCTGCTCTTCGATGCGGGACCGAGTGAGTCGCCGGTTCTGCTCGAGGTGGGGACGGAGGGAAGCCAGGCGCGCCATGCGAAGGACCCGATCACGCTGCACGATGTTTTCTTTCGCGTGGGCGGCGCGGCGGTGGGCCGCGCCAAAGTGAATTTGAGGATCAACAGCAACGACACGCTGGTGGACCATACCTGGATCTGGAGGGCCGACCACGGCGCCGGAGTGGGCTGGGAGCTGAATACCAGCGAGAACGGGCTGGTCGTGAATGGAAACGAGGTCACGATCTATGGCCTATTTGTGGAGCATCACCAACAATTCCAGGTTCTGTGGAATGGCAATGGCGGGCGGACATACTTTTATCAGTCGGAGATTCCTTACGATCCTCCGAACCAGCCGAGTTACACAAGTGCGCCGGGGGTGAACGGCTGGGCCTCATACAAGGTGGCGGACGGAGTGACGAGTCATGAGGCGTGGGGGCTCGGCGTGTACAGCGTCTTCCGGCATCCGGATGTGGTGCTCACCCGGGCAATCGAGACGCCAAAGAGCCCAGATGTACGCTTCCACGACATGATCACCGTGGCCCTGGGCGATCACGGAGCAATCAACCATGTGATCGACGACACGGGCGAGGCCACCGCGATGCATCCTCGTGTGACGCCGAAGGTGACGAGCTTTCCCTGAGCGGCCGTGCCGAATCCACGAAAGGGATAACTGCTGTCTGGAGCCTCGCTAGCTCATTTTATGAGAATCTCTCCTGCCCTAAAGAAGCGCGCCGCGCAGATCCAGTTGCTTCTTATGGATGTGGACGGCACGATGACGGACGGTAGCGTCACTCTGCTTTCGCAAACCGACGGCACCGCCCTCGAAATAAAAACCTTCGACGCGCACGACGGCCAAGGCTTAACTCTCGCCCGGACTGCGGGCCTGCGAACGGGCTGCATTACGGGTCGCGAAAGTGCTGCGCTTCTCCGCCGCGCTAACGAAATGAAGATGGAATTTATCTACATGAAACAGCCGGTGAAAATGCCTGCCTACGAAGAAATTCTTCGCAAAGCCGGCGTCTCCGATTCCGCCGTCGCTTACATTGGCGATGATCTTCCGGATATTCCCATAATGCGGCGCGCGGGCCTGGCCGTCGCCGTGGGCAATGCCGTTCCCGAGGTAAAACACGCCGCGCACTATACAACGAAAGCCCTCGCGGGACACGGCGCAGTTCGCGAAGCCGTTGAACTGGTTCTCAAATCCAAAGGCATCTGGGAAGCAATGATCGACAAAGCGCTTGCTTGATGTGGTTTTCCGTCTTTATCCAACTCCCGAAAGTTAATCGGTTACTCGTATCTACCCACGTTCGTTTTGCGTTGCTCTTGATATATACTCGTGGCCCTAGAGATCGCGATCCTTTGGGATAAGTTGCAAATTCCCCCTGGTTGTTGGCTTTTCAATGTTTCAAGACTTCGTGTGATCGCGACGCGGCTTCGATCTACCTCCCCTGATTCCGCTGCTGTGTTCGAGACTCTTCTGCATGAGCCGAGGGGCGAGCAGCAAGATGCCTGAAAAGTGGGAGCAAGTAAAAGAACTGTTCGCCCTCGCTCTGGAGCAGGAGCCTGCGGAGAGAAGCAGATTCTTGCATCAGGCCTGCGCTGGCGATGACTGCTTGCGCGTGGAAGTCGAATCGCTGCTGTCGAGCTTTGATGGCGCCGACACTTTTCTTGAAGATTGTCCCGCCGCTGATCTGTTAACCAAGCAGTCGCGCGCGATCGCGGGGAAAAAGATTGGAGCCTACCGCATCGTCCGCGAGATCGGGCGGGGCGGCATGGCGGTGGTGTATTTGGGCGAGCGTGACGACCAAAGCTATCGCAAGCAAGTTGCGATCAAAATGGTCAAGCCGGGAATCGACACCGAACAAATCCTTCAGCGTTTTCGCAACGAGCGCCAGACCCTCGCTGCCCTGGACCATTCCAACATCGTGAAACTCCTCGACGGCGGCAGCATGGAAGATGGCCTGCCGTATCTGGTAATGGAGTATGTGGAAGGCCTTCCCATCGATCAGTATTGCGATCTTCACACGCTCTCCATCAACGAGCGTCTGCCGCTGTTTCGCCAGGTCTGCTCGGCGGTGCAGTACGCGCACGAAAATCTGGTGATTCACCGCGATCTGAAGCCGGGAAACATCCTGATCGCAAAAGGCGGTGTGCCGCGACTGCTGGACTTTGGCATCGCCAAACTGCTGAATCCCGGGCTCTCGCAGGTTCCCCTGGCGACGCGAACGGGCTGGCGTCCGATGACGCCCGAATATGCGAGCCCCGAGCAAATTCGCGGGCGTGCCATCACCACCGCGGCCGATGTGTATTCGCTGGGAGTATTGCTTTTTGAGTTGCTGACCGGTCACCGGCCGTATCGAGCCGCCGTGGGCCAGTCTCTTCTAGAAATGGAACGGCTGGTTTGCGAAACCGAGCCGGAAAAACCGAGCGTCGTCGTGAGCCGGATGGAAGAAAAAACCTCTGCCGATGGCGCTGCACCCACGGTCGTCACTCCGGAATTGGTGAGCACGCAGCGTGGCTTGCGGCCGCCTGAACTGCGGCGCCGGCTGCGCGGCGATCTCGACACCATCGTGATGAAGGCGATCCGCAAGGAGCCCGAACGCCGTTACTCCTCGGTCGAAGAATTCTCAAAGGACATCGAGCGCTATCTGGCGGGGATGCCGGTGCTCGCCCGCAAATCCACGATCGCGTATCGCGGCGGGAGATTCCTGCGCCGGCATAAGGAATCGTTGGCCACGGCTTTGACGCTTCTTATCCTGGTTGCGACGCTCGTGGGAACAAGCCATTTCCTCTTCCAACGCCCGAACCCCAACCTCACGGATAAAGACACCGTGGTGTTGACGGATTTCACCAACACCACGGGTGATCCCGTCTTTGATGAGACGCTCAAGCAGGCGTTGGCCGTGCAACTTGGACAATCTCCTTTTCTCAACATCATTTCAGAACAGAAGCTTGCCGAAGCGCTGCGCCTCATGGGGCGCCAACCCAGCGACCGGGTAAGCGGGGAGGTTGCGAGGCAACTCTGCGTGCGCACCGGTAGCAAGGCCATCGTGTCAGGTTCTATCTCCAACCTGGGAGACGAGTACGTGGTTGCGCTCAGCGCCGTCGGTTGCACCAGTGGGGATACGCTCGCCCAGGAACAGCAGGAGGCCGGGACCAAACAGGAGGTTCTGAAGGCCTTGGGCAAAGCGGCGAGTAGTCTGCGGGGCAAGCTGGGGGAATCGCTTGCGTCGATTCAAAAGTTCGACGTACCGCTTGAGGCCACGACCGCATCGCTAGAGGCGCTGAAAGCTTTCAGCATGGGCGCCGCGATCGGCGGAACCAAAGGGGACGCCGAGTCGATTCCCTTCCTCAAGCGCGCTATCGAGCTTGATCCCAATCTTGCCCTGGCCTACCTCTATTTGGGTAATGCATACGGCAACCTGGGCCAAGGAAAGCTGCACATAGAAAATATTAAGAAGGCCTACGCGCTGAGCGCTCGGGTCAGTGAACGGGAGCGGTACAAAATCTCTGCTCTGTATTTCTGGCTCAGTGGAGACTTGGAGCAAGTCAGCCAACTTTTCGAAATGTGGGGCAAGAGCTATCCCAAAGAAGTCACGCCGCCCGCCGACTTGGCCGTCATCGGCGTCAGCCTCGGGCAGTATGAGAAGGCCGTGACTTACACTCTGGATGCTTTGCGTCTCGAACCGAACAGGACGGTTGCCTATTCCAACCTGGCACAATGTTACCTCGCACTCAGCCGGCTGGATGACGCAAAAAAAGCAATCGAGCAAGCGCGAGGCCGCACACTTGAAACTGATTTCATCCACTTGCCAGAGTACGAACTTGCCTTCCTGACGGGTGACGCCGCGGAGATGGAGCGGCAAGTAGCTTGGGCAGCAGGCAAGCCCGGGATGGAAGACCTGCTGCTCTCATTCCAATCTGACACCGAGGCATACTACGGAAGGCTTGCGAAAGCTCGGGATTTCTCCCGGCGCGCGGTAGATGCGTCCGTCCGTGACAACTTGAAGGAGAACGCTGCACTGTGGCGGGTGAATGCCGCTCTGCGGGAGGGGGAATTTGGCAACACAGCAGCTGCAAAGCAGGATGTTGCGCGAGCGTTGACGCTGGCTCCTGGCCGTGCGGACGTAAAATTGTTTGCTGCCCTGACGCTGGCACGAATCGGTGAAATCGCCCGGGCTAAGCAACTTGTGAAAGAACTCGAAAGGGACCATCCGTCGGACACCCTGCTGAAGCGCTACTGGCTGCCTACCATCAAGGCAGCACTGGAAGTCAGCCGTAACAATTCCAGTCAAGCCCTCTCGTTATTGGAACCTGCCGTTCCCTACGAATTGGCTACACCACCAGAATTGCAGATCGGGACTCTGTTTCCGGTCTACGTTCGCGGCCAGGCGCAATTGATGGCACATAACGGCGCCGCAGCCGCCAGAGAGTTTCTGAAGTTCGAAGATCATCGTGGCGTGACCGTTAATTTCCCTCTGGGGGCACTTGCCCATCTCGGCTTGGCCCGTGCCTACGCCCTGGCAGGTGACACCACCAAAGCGAAGACCGCGTACCAGTACTTTTTCGCTCTCTGGAAAGACGCCGACCCAGACATCCCCATCCTGAAGAAAGCCAAAGCGGAGTACGCCAAGTTGTAATAGCTGGCAAAGTCCCTGCTTGGTCCTCGCTGTTTGCCCAGGCAATCGCTCCGAGGCGTTCAGGCCGAGAACAGCATAGACAATATCCACGAGTGGCGCAGGAACAAGCTGTTTAAATCGGGTGTAGAATATCCGCATTCCTGGGTCAACGGAGGTACCGTGATGACACTCGGGAGAATCGCACGCCAGAGTTTCCGCGGAATCGTAGCCGTGGTCTTGACCACCAGCGTCTACGTTCTTGGCCAAACCAGAGCAGCCCCTGTAGACCCGGGTGTGCGCGGTGGCCCGGCCGGAGCCGGAGCTGCGCTGAAGGGCCTTACCGCGGATGAAA
>Ga0209380_10002084_pt1 | contig 13033 bp, 13 predicted proteins | sample HubBroMetageWFT6_FD_188347 | JGI IMG/M metagenome (GOLD analysis project Ga0209380, IMG submission 188347) | Warmed and freeze-thawed soil microbial communities from the Hubbard Brook experimental Forest, New Hampshire - Hubbard Brook CCASE Soil... | ecosystem: Environmental > Terrestrial >...
TCGAGAACGTCGTCCGCCTCGGAAGAGTCGTCCGTATCGGGCCGGATCGCATCGAGCTTCAGGGCGGATCTATCCCGACCGATCGCGGGCAAGTTCATGTGAACTGCTCGGCGCCGGGCCTGAGGATCAGGCCTGGCCGCCCGGTCTTCGCCGACGGCCAGATCACGCTGCAGCAGGTCCGGGCCTGCCAGCCGGTCTTCAGCGCTGCGCTGGCCGGCTACGCGGAAGCCACGCGCGATCAGGACGCGGAGAAGAATCAGATCTGCCCGGCCAACCCCTACCCCAGCGCCGCCACGGACTGGATCCCCGTCACCTGCACCGCCCAGCAGGCCGAGATCATCTGGGCCACCGATCCCGACCTGTATAAGTGGATGCAGTCCTCGCGGCTGAACGCGACGCGCGGCATCGCGGAGCACGGAGATGACCCGCAGCTCAAGTCGGCCCTCAACCGCATATTCGCCAACGTCGGGCCGGCGATCAGCAGGCTGCAGGCATTCAGTGCCGGGGCGCCCGCGTGAAGACCGCGTGGACGGTCACGACGTTGTCCCGCCCTACCGTTCCCAGCCAGTTCCAGGTCAGCCCGAAATCGATCTGATTGACGTGGACCACCGCGTCCAGCCATACCTCGGTGTCCCCTCGCGCAGCGGCCGTTCCCTCAAAAGTCATCGGCTTGGTGCGACCACGGACGGTCAGCGTTCCCAGGAAGGTAACGGCCTGGCGGGCCGGCCGGACGCCGTCCACGGTGAAGGTGATGTCGGCATGGTTCTCGGTGTCGAAGAAGTCGGCCGAGCGCAGGTGCCGGTCGCGCCTGGCGTTCTTCGTATCGATCGACGCCGCGGCGATCGTGAGGGCGCCGGCGACGTCGCCGTCCGGCGAGACGGTGCCGTGGCCGGAGATCTGGCCGAACGTGCCGTTCACCGGGGCCAGGCCCCACATGGCCCGGTTCCGCAGCGACACGGTGGAGCGGGCCGGGTCGAGGCTCCATTGGCCCGTCAGGGCCGAGGTTTCCAATAGTTCTGTCATGGCAGTCTCCTAGCTCTGGGGCACAGTTGCGTGCGGCGCGGTTTGCGGTGCGGTGCCGGTGTGCGGGGTCGAGTCGTGGTAGCGGACTTCGTAGCGGCGGTCGGTGAATCGCCAGCCGTCCGGGGTGCGCTGGTAGCGGTCGTGGTAGATGGCGTAGTTCAGCTCCGACTGGCCGTCGCGGAGTCCGATCAGCTCGAACATGTACGCCCGGCCGGACGCCGTGTCGCCGTCCAGCTGGATCGGGCCCGGATGCGTGTTTTGGATGAAATGGCTGACGATCGCGGGTACGCGCTCGCCGAAGGCCCTGATCTCGTCCAAGCCGGTGAGCTCGACCGGGATGTTCGGCATCCGCAGCGTGCCATCGGGGGTGAACAGGCGGCCGACGCGGTCGTAGTCACGCATCATCACCGCGTCGGTGAATTCGGCCCGCAGCGCGTCAATCTCGACGCGGTCCGCGATGGCCTGGAAGTCGCTCATGACCTGCTCCTCTCGGCTTCGTCCTTCCGACGACGCAGCCGCTGCGAATGTCAGGCGGCGCGCTAGCCTCACAATCTCGGGCGGTATTCCGTCGGACCGGTGAGGGCAGAAGCGATCTAAGGAGCCGGCGCCAGTGACCACACCACCTGTTTCCGGATCCGGCCAGGACGATCCGGGCCTGAGCGCGATCATGAGCGAACGGCGTCAGCTGATCAACCTCGCCTACCGGCTCCTCGGCTCCCTGGCCGAGGCCGAGGACGTCGTGCAGGAGACGTACGCCCGCTGGTACGCGATGACGCGGCAGCAGCAGGAAGTCATCGAGTCCCCCGGCGCCTGGCTGACGACCGTCGCCAGCCGCATCTGCCTCGACCTGCTCGGTTCCGCGCGGGCGCGGCGCGAGCGCTATGTGGGCGAGTGGATCCCCGAGCCCCTGCCCGAAAGTACCGAGTGGATCAGCGGGCGACCCGGCGCGATCGCTGCCGACCCGGCCGACCGGGTCACGCTGGACGAGTCGGTCAACATGGCCTTCCTCGTCGTGCTCGAGTCAATGACGCCGGCCGAGCGCGTGGCGTTCATCCTGCACGATGTCTTCCGCTACTCCTTCAACGAAGTGGCCTCGATCGTCGGCCGCACCCCGGCGGCATGCCGCCAGCTGGCCTCCTCGGCGCGACGCCGCATCCGCGATTCGCAGCCTCCCGCTACCCCGACCGTGCGCCAGGCGAGCCTGGTCCGGGATCTCAAGCAGGCCTGGGAAGCCAGGGACATCCAGGCCGTCATCGGGCTCCTCGACCCTGACGCCATGGTCATCGCCGACGGCGGCGGCCTCGTCCCGGCCTCCCTCAGCCCGGTCGAAGGCGCCGGCGAGATCTCCCGCTACATGGTCGGCCTCTTCGAACTGGCGCCGGACTTGGTATTCCTGGAACGCACCGTCAACGGGCAGCCGGGCCTGGTTGCCCAGCAGGACGGGGTCACCGTGACCGTGTTCGCGTTCGAGTTCGCCGAGGACCGGATCAAGCGCATCTGGGCGGTCAGGAACCCCGAGAAGCTCCGGCCCTGGACGTCGGCCTGATCAGGCGAGGACCTGGCGCTTCAACACCAACCCGTGGCCACGGCAGCTCGTAGCCAAGGGGTAACTAGCCGCAACCAAAACCGAAGACGAACGGCGCAGTTCGCTGGCCGTATGGCGCCGCCCCCACGACCCCGGCGAGCCGGCGCGGCGACCTGATCAGCATCTGCTCGTGCCGGGTAACCGGGTTGAACCACAGCAGCGAGCTGCTGCTGTCAGCACAGGGACTCTGCTGCGCGCTGATCAGGAGCCGGGATCCGCGAGCGGCAACGATCCAGTTGTTCCCGGCAGTGCCGGGAACGGTTATGTCCGCGACCTGCCCGCCGGTCGCCGGACGAAAGATCCGAAACATGCCCGTGGGCATCAGCGCCTGCAGATAGAGCCGGCCGCGCACTGGCCAGGCGTCGATATCACCAGGATCGGGGCTGTGCTTGCCCCGCTGCGCTGTCAGCGCGGTGGGTCTGGCGCCATCTGCAGGCACGAGCCATAGCCGACTGCGGCTAGCAGCCGTGGCCGCGCAGGAGACCAGAATGACGCGCGAGGTCCACCATCGCGACGGTGCGCAGGTGCTCCGCACACCTGGGACGGGCAGCTTGCGGCTGACGCCGTGGCTGCTGATCAGCACAACGCCGTGCGAGCCGCCCGCGGCCAGGACACTGCCGTTGGCCGAGTACACGGCGGCGATGGTCGCGGCATCCGGGATCACCACCTTGAGCAGCTGGCCGTTCAGTCCGTAGAGCGCTAGTTGCGTACGGCGCTCCACCGACCGCCAGGCGAGCAGCTCGTTCCCGTCAGGCGGCGTGTAGCCGATGACCTGCGCTCCGCCCGGCAGATTGAACCGGCTGATCTTTCCCGTCGCCAGTACTACTTGCTCGAGCGCGTCGGATGTGGACACGAGCGCGCGGGCCTTGTCTCCGGACCAGTCCACGAGATAAGGCGGGTTCTTCGTGACCGGCCACCGATACAGCTGGTACCGGCCTCCTGCCGGGTCGATCAGGTAGAGCGTCGCCGTCGCTGCCAGGGGCTTGGTTTCCCACTCGTACCGGCCCGGCCAGTATTCAGCTAGTACCCAGCCCGGCCCGACGGCCCGCCACCGCACCGCCGACCGCGGGCCGGTCTGACCTTCGCCCAGGCTTATAGCGGATGCGTCAGTGCGGCTGCCCGCAGTGGCGGCAAGCGCGCCGCCACCGTTAAGCAGGGTTGCTGCCAGCGCCGCAGCCACGACGAGGTGGTAGCCGCGCAGTCGGATAGCTCTCCCCGTCATCGCAACCTCCGGCGTGCCACCTTCGTTGTCAGGCGGTGCCCGACCCGAGGGAAACTATTTCAGACGCTGCGCGCCGATATGCCGGATTGCGGACGACGACCCCGGCCGCTGGCTTCACGCCCAAACTGACATCCCGCCACCGGCGTCACGGCACACACCTTCTTGATGAGAGTGAGAACCGCTGAGCGGCGGGATCAGATCTTGGTGCGCATGACCCACCGCCACTTCGCGATCTTCCGTACCCGCGTGAAGCCGTATTGCGCATACAACTCCTCCGGTCCTGTGTGCAGATAGGCGCCACGCTGAGGCGGCCGCTCCTCGGTCTGCTCCGGATACGCCTCGACGACGCCGCCGCCAGCCCGCTTGATCTCATCGAGTGCCGCTGCGACCGCAGTGGCGACGACGCCCTTGCCGCGGTCCTTCGAGTTGGTGAAGATGCAGCCGATCCGCCAGTCAGGCGGATCATCGGCCCCTCGGTCGTAGGCGCCCCGGTTCTTGATATTGGGGAGTTCCTGCGGGGAGCCGAACTGGCACCAGCCGACGCAACGGTCACCGTCGTAGACGAGCACCTGGTGGACCGTTCCGCGCATCACGTGCTGACGCTTCGCCTCCCGGTTTCCTTCCCGGGTGTGGCCGGCACCGACGCCCTCCGGGTGGAATCCCATGCACCAGCAGCCGCCCCACACGCCGTTGTTGGCCTCGACGAGCGCGGCGAAGTCGTCCCAAGTGTCCGGCGTAAGTATCCGGGTCGTGAATGTCATACCGGCAGTGTTGCCGAGTGGTCTGACATCGCGCGACGGCACAGCTACCTGCATCGGCTAGCTGGAGCGGCACACGGCTGCACAGAGCCGCGTCCCGTGCAAGGTCATGTACACCCACTTTGGGTACGCGTGGCCGATCTGCCTGCGAGGTCAAGCCGTCCGTCTTCGCTCTACTCGCGCGGCGCTCTGCCGCGCTAACTACTCGGCGTGTTTGAATGATTCGGTCGTGTATTCAGAATGGCGCGAGATGGCTAGGTTCTCGTTTCCACCTAGCGTGGGAGGACGAGGTCGATGTCCGTACTTGTTGGAATCGTTATCATCGTGGTCATCATCGTCGCAATTAGAGCTGTGCTCAAGTTCTACTGAAGGCCTGTGAACACGAGTCGCCCAGACTGTCGAGATGGCTGGTGTCGCCTAGGGCAAGTACCCGGCGGCTGTGGAAGTAGTCGTCCTCCTGCAACTTCGTGACGCTGCCGGATGCCACGGCGAAGTTCACGTAATCAAGCGCGCTGATGGGCATCTTGATCCAGGCCGCGAGCAGGAAGGTGACTGCACCACCGTGCGTCACAATCACCTGGTGCTCGCATTGGCTCCGGAGGATGTCGTCCATCGCCGCGTAGAGCCGCCGCGCGAACACCGCCCTGGTTTCCGCGCCAGCGATGCCGTCATTGTGATTCATCCGGTCACCCGCCGCCGGCGGCGGAACGAAACGTGCGTGAAACCAAGCCTGGGGTCGCCCCTCCCCCTCGCCGTATGACTTCTCCCGGAGGCGATCATCGAGGACCGGCCGGATGCCTAGTATCTCGCTGACTGGTGCGGCCGTTTGCCGCGCTCGCTTAAGGTCTGAGCTGTAAATCTCGACCTCAGCCCCGGCTGGTATCAGCGACCGAAGCCTGGAGCCGATAGCGACTGCGGCGCGCTCGCCACTGGCCGTTAGCTGCGAGTCGTACCAGCCGCCGACAACCTCATCAACGTGATGGGTCGCCTGCGCATGAGTCACGACGTAGACCTGACGCATATACGGCTCCTAGATGCTCGGGGAGGCAACCATCTGGCCCAGCCAAAGCAATCCCCTTGCCCTTGCATGCCAATGCATCCGGGCTCCCGGGAACTGTCGGTCACCTGGGATGGAACCCTCAAAATCTCGAAGGCTGACGTCGTGTCGTCCCGGCCCGTCAGCGCTCCTTAGACGCGGGCAAGCGCCTCACGCAACGGGTCAAGACCCATAGCGCCCAGGCTGAGTGCCGCGGCGTGAAAGTCCTTGAGGCTGAAGGCTCCGCCGACCCGTGCCTTCGCATCGTCCCTGGCCTGTAGCCAGATCCGTTCACCAAGCTTGTATGAAGGGGCCTGGCCCGGCAAGCCGAGGCAGCGACGTAGCTCGGAGCGCAGTTGCCGGTCATCCCAGCTGGAGTGGGCTTGCAGGAACTCCCAGGCGATCTCGGCGTTCCACCGCTCGCCCTCGCGCCACCCGGTGCCTTCTGGTACATCCAGTTCCAGGTGCACCCCGATGTCCAAGGGCACTTGGGCGGCGAGCAGTTGCTGACTGTCAAGCATCCCGAGATACGCCCCAGGGTCGTCGAGGTATCCGAGCTCGCCCATAAGCCGCTCCGCGTAGAGCGCCCAGCCCTCGCCGTGGCCGGATACCCATGACATCCGCTGCCAGCGGTTCAGGCTCTCCTTCTCCGCCATGGCGTGCGATATCTGCAGGTGATGGCCGGGAACGCCCTCGTGGTAGACGACTGTGATTTCCTTCCACGTGGAGAAAGTCTCCACACCGTCCGGCACCGACCAGCACATCCGCCCGGGCCGGGACCAGTCTTCGGAGGGCCCGGTGTAGTAGAGCCCTCCGTCGTTCGTGGGTGCGATCACGGCCTCGATCCGGCGCGCGGGCTTCGGGATGTCGAAGTGCGTCCCGTGCAGCTCCGAAATGGTGCGCTCGGCCTGTTCCTGCATCCAGGTGCGGAAGTTCTCGCGCCCTTCGACGCGCCGGGCTGGGTCTTGGTCCAGGATCGCCACGGCCTCCTCCACGGTGGCCCCGGGACGGACCAGGTCACTGACGCGCGCCATTTCGGCCCGCAGCCGGGCGATCTCCTCCCAGCTCCAGGCATAGGCCTCCCGCAGATCCACAGCGGCGCCGAGGTAATGCCGAGAGGCCCGCTCGTAGACCTCCGGCCCGCAGGCATCCTTTTCCCTGGCCAGCGGCATGAGTTCGCGGTCGAGGAAGGCGCCAAGCTCGGCCGTAGCGGTCGTGGCCGCGCGCGCGGCCACGTCCAGGTCTCCCCGCAGCGTGTCCGGGACTGCGGCCAGCCGCCCGACCAGTCCTGAATAGAAGGAAACGCCAGGCCTGGTCCAGGCCGCGCACTGTCCTGCGACCTCCTCGACCTGCCGCCTGGCCGCGGCGCGGCCACTCCTGGCTGCGTCGAGCAAGGTCGCGGACAACTGGCGATATGCCTGCGGCACCGCCGCCAGCCGCCTGGCGATGTTGGCGGCGGCCTCCTCGCCCTCCGTGGGCATCAGGTCGAAGGCCTCGCGTACCTTCTGCACCCAGCTGTTGATGGTGTTGAGTTCGCTGGTGATGTCCCCGGCGTCGTAGCACTCCACAGCGAGTGCCAGCCGCTCCCGCATCGCGGCCCGCGCGACCTGCTCGCGCGGGTCGGGGGCTTCGGCCGCGTCGAGGGCCGCGAGGGTTGAGCGATCTAGCCCGCCCCGGTCGGCGAACCCGTCAGTACTGAGATCCGGCAGCTCGTGGTCGTGCCCCGCGACGCCGGCGTAAGTGGCCCAGCATGGGTCCAGGGCGGCGGCGCGCTCCACGTACTCCGCGGCGATGTCGTCGATCGAAGGCATAGCTGAAACCTAGCCGGACTCCGTGCCATCGGCAGAGCGGGCCGCGGGCGGAAGCCCGGACCTGGCCATCCGGCGGTTAATGTCCTTCAGTCACACGTGCGTTTCCCCACGCTACCTCGATGTTCGCCGAACTGCCCGCCGAAGTGATACCGGGGGTAAAGCATTCAAGCGTGAGGACGTGGACCCCCGTTACGTTGACGTCGACGGTTTTTGGCTTAAGGACGCTGACATTAAAGCTAGAGAGAGTGCGACCATCGCCAAGCAGCGACACGCCCACTATGTAATCGGAGGGCCACTGGGCTTCGATTCCGACAGTGGCTTCGAACCGGCGAGCGTTATGCTTCAGTCTATATACCGCAGGAAAAGCAGCTAGATCACCATTGTCACAGGAGAACGAGATGCTATTGGGATAGATTGACCCGTATATCTTGACCGGACCTGGGTAGACGAGCTCGCCGAGATTACTGGAAGGGGTCAGATCTGAGATATATGAGAACGACGACGTGCTAGAAGCTCTCGGAATTACCACTGGTGCTGCCTTGCCAGCTTGAGAGCTTGCGCCGGAAGAAATGTGAGGTACGGGCGACGAGCTTGGCACAGGCGAAGAAGCCGCTTTTGGCGGCGTGCCAGGATTGAGTAGGAGGACTGCTATTACTACCGCCGACGCAGCTAGGACGCTTCCGATAATCGTCCAGAAGAGTTTCCGCCCTCGCGGCATCGGTCCTCCGAGGCCATCGTGCCCAGCTACGGGCATCTTAGCGTCATCTCTATCTTAAGAAAACGCGCAAAGGGCGAGGCATTCAGCTTTGGTACTGGCGGGCCGACAGCCTGGGACCGACCGATCTCCGGGGCATCCAGCCGCCTGCCTCGTACCGCGCGCCAGCCAGCTGTGCCCGCTCTGCCGGGAAACACCCCACCGGCCCGTCGGGCCAGCCAGCAGCGCCTAGTCAGGCCCTCCGATTAGCGGTGCGGAAGAGCTGGTTCTCAATGCCGGCAGATTCGCTCGTTGAGGCATATAAGCTACCCCGAAGCAGGAAATACGTCTGAATCGGGAGTGAGTCATGAAGCGTCGCCTGGCACTGGTCGCGCTGGCCGCAACCGCCACCGCCGGACTGGCGGCCTGCAGCAGCGAGGCCCCGAGCACGAGTGGCACGGCCAAGCCCACCGCCTGCACCTACGCCGCGATTCAGCGCGACCTGTATCAGAAGGGCCAGCTCACGGTCGCCACCGACCAGCCTGTCTACCCGCCGTGGTTCGAGAACAACGACCCAGCGAACCGCAAGGGCTACGAGAGCGCTGTGGCCTACGCCATCGCCAAGCTGCTCGGCTTCAAGACCTCGCAGGTTCACTGGGCCTATGAGCCGTTCGACGCGTCCTATGCGCCGGGCCCGAAGAAGTTCGACTTCGACATCAACGAGATCTCCTACACCGCTCAGCGGGCCACCGCCGTGTCGTTCTCCGCCAGCTACTACGCCGACCAGCAGGCGCTGGTCGCGCTCAAGGGCTCGCCTATTGCGACCCGCCACACCCCAGCGGAGCTGAAGACCTATGTCTACGGCGATCAGATCGGGACTACCAGCCTGGCGTTCATCACGAGCAACATCCAGCCTTCGGCCCAGCCCAAGGTGTTCTCGACGCTGAACGATGTCAAGGAAGCCCTGCAGACACACCAGATAGCGGCCTTCGTCACCGACACACCCACTGCCCAGTACATCTCAGCCGACGAGATCCCCGGCACCGTCATGGTCGCGCAGTTCCCGAGCACGGGCGAGCACTACGGCCTGCTGTTCAGCAAGGGCGATCCGCTGGTCGGCTGCGTCAACAAGGCGATTGCGACGCTGACTGCCAACGGCACGCTGACAGCGCTGCAGAAGCAGTACCTGCAGATCTACCTGTCCGTCCCGACCATCGAGCCGTAAGAGCCGGAACGGCTCGCGCGAACGCTGCTGCCCAATGAGCGATAACCAGCACGCCTGGTACGGAAGTGCCAGCCCGGATCAGCCTGAGCCGCTGTCGCCAGGACTGAGCGCCGGCAGCCCCGCGGCGGGATTCGGGACCGCGGGCCGCGGCCCCCGGCTGTTGTCGGGCGGCGGCCGCCGGGCAACGGTCGTCTCGGCCATGAGCACGGTCGTGCTGCTCGGGGTCCTGGTGGCGATCTTCCTTGCCGCGCCGGGCAGCAGCGAAGTCCGGCACACGTTCTTCGACCTGCACGACATGTGGCAGTCCTTCATCGGCGATCCCAGGAAGGGCTACTACTCCGTCGGAGAGGCCATCTGGCTGAACATCCGGATGTTCCTGGCCGCCGAGGCCATGATCCTCGTCTTCGCCCTGGTCATCGCCTTGATCAGGCAGTCCACCGGACCGGTTCTGTTCCCCCTGCGGCTGCTGGCCATGATCTACGTGGACTTCTTCCGCGGCGTTCCGCTGCTGCTCGTGATGTACGCGGTCGGCTTCGGTATCCCGGCGCTGCGGCTCACCTTCGTGTCCAACCAGTCGTTCGCTGTCTACGGAGTGATCGCGCTCACGCTGTCCTACTCTGCCTATGTCTCCGAGGTGTACCGGGCCGGCCTGAATTCCGTGCACCAGAGCCAGGTCGCAGCGGCCCGGTCGCTAGGGCTGTCGCAGGGCACCGCGCTGCGATACGTGATCTTGCCGCAGGCGATCCGCAACATCGTCCCGCCCCTGCTGAACGACTTCATCAGCCTCCAGAAAGACACAGCCCTGGTGGGCGTCCTCGGCGCGATCGAAGCTAACCAGGCAGCACAGATCTATGGCAGCACCGTGTTCAACTACTCCAGCCTGACCGTGGCCGCCATCCTCTTCCTCATCCTGACGATCCCGCTGGCCAGGTTCACCGACCGGCTGATCGACAGGGACCGGCGGCGGCGCCTGGCGGGAGCCGTCACATGACCGGCGCTGACCAGCCGGGCAGGGAGCAGGATGCGTGGGCCGACGGCACGGCATGGGCAGGCCCCGCTATTGCAGTTGAAGGCGTCTCCAAGTCCTTCGGGCCTAACCAGGTGCTGAACGGCATCGACCTCTCGGTCGCCGCGCACGAAGTCATCTGCCTGATCGGCGCCTCCGGCTCAGGCAAATCGACCTTGCTGCGCTGTATCAACCTGCTGGAGCCGATCAACGGTGGCCGCATCCTCCTGCTCGGCCAGGACGTCACAGCGGCTGGCATCGACGCCAACGCTGTCCGGCGCCAGGTCGGCATCGTCTTCCAGTCGTACAACCTCTTCCCGCACATGAACGTGCTGGCGAACGTGACGCTGGCGCCGATGAAGGCCCTGCGGATACCCAGGGCGCAGGCCGAGGAGGCGGCAACCGAGTTGCTCACCCGATTCGGGCTGGCCGACAAGAAGAGGGAGTACCCCGACAGGCTGTCGGGCGGCCAGCAGCAGCGCGTCGCGATCGTCAGGGCGCTGGCGATGCAGCCGCAGATCATGCTCCTTGACGAGGTGACCAGCGCGCTGGATCCCGAACTAGTGGCAGAGGTGCTCGACGTCATCAGGGAGCTGGCCGGAGCAGGGATGACCATGCTCATCGCCACCCATGAGATGGGCTTCGCGCGGGACATCGCGAACAGGGTCTGCTTCCTCGAGGAAGGCAGAATCATCGAGGCTGGCCCGCCGGCCCAGCTCTTCACCGATCCGCAGGACGAGCGCACCCGACGTTTCCTGCGGCGGATCGTCGACGCTGGCCGGATGTAGACCCGGAGCCCACGGCGCCTCGGCCTGCTCACAGCCGCACTTCCCTTGAACGAGCAAGGCCGCGGACTGCCCCAGGCGGACCACAAAGCCGCGTCTGATTCCGCAACCGCAGCGGACTTGCGTCGTCTCAAGGGTTGTGAAGAACCGAACACCGCTTCTGGCGGTCGGCGCGCTTGCGCTGCTGACCGCGTGCGGATCCGCCGCCCCGAGCGGGGGCATGAAGGCGACCGGACCGCTCCTCAATGTCTCGCGGGCCGCGTCTGTCACCGCGCCCGCTGGAAAGGCACGGACATCGGCGACGGGCGCCACCGCGACCTGCGTGCCAGTGCCAGGCCTGGCGGGAAACACCTTCAGCCCGATTGACGCCTCTTTCACCTCGGCATCAGACGGCTGGCTGCTCGGCGTCGTCATGAATGACTGCGCTTCCCGCGGCATCATCGAGGAGCGCACAACCGTCGACGGCGGGCTGCACTGGGCAAAGGCCCTTGCGCCGCCCGCCCCGTGGGGCGGTGTCGCGCCGAACGGGTCGGGGAACGTGCCACTGGACGGCGTGACCAGGATTTTGTTCGCCAACGCCAGGGACGGCTGGGCGTACGGCCCAGGGCTATGGGTCACGCACAATGGCGGCGTTTCCTGGCACGAGGTCAGCACGCATCGGCACGTGGTATACGACATGGCCGTCACCAGCGACTATGTCGTGGCGACGTTCGACAGCTGCGGCTCGATCAGCGGCTCCTACTGCTCTGCCCCGGCCACGTTCACCGTGGAGACGACCCCGGTCCACCATGACGCCTGGCGGCCGACCCCCGGAGCGGCCGGCGAAGGCGCGCCGGCGCTCACCGCCGCGGGCGGTACCGCCTACGCGTATGGCGCTGGCGCGCCCAGCTTCCCCGGCAAGCTGACGCTGCTTGTCGGCCCCGCGAACGGATCCAGTCGCTGGCACTCGCAGGCAACGCCGTGCCCGGAGGGCGCGATCACCGCGTCCGCGGCGTCCGCAAGCCACCTGCTGCTGGCGTGCGCGCTGCTTGGCGCGCACCCGACCACGACGCACCTGTACCGGTCAGCCGATGGCGGTGCGCGCTGGAAGCAGTTCGCGACCCGCCCCATGTTCGACGGCGCGAGAATCATCGAGCAGAGCGGGAACGGGACGCTGCTCGTCGGCGGGATCTACAACGGCATCGAACTGTCCTACGACGGCGGCCGCACCTGGGCCCAGCCAGCCAATATCGACGATTCCAACTCGATCCAAGGCGGCGGTTACCTCGCGGCGGCGCTAGTCACGAACCACGACGGCTACGTGATCGGCGACCTGGGTCCGCTATGGATCACCCGCAACGGGGGGAAGTCCTGGCGGCAGATCTCTGTTCACTAGGCGCCCGCGCTTGCTGCTGTCATTAGCTAGGCGGGCCGATGTAGCTCACGATCTTGTCGGTCGTTTCCAGCGGCGTGCGCGTACCTTTCAGGAACAGGCTCAGCATGCTGAACCACGAGATGGTGACGATGTACTTCCTGGTCAGTACCTCGCCGAACCCCGCACACAGCCGCAGCCGGCCGCCTTGACGCTGACATTGCCGCCGCGTCGGCCCCATCCGCGCGCACCCGGCACGGCCTGCGGGTCAGGGAGTCGCGGGCGAGTTGCCCGGCCCGTCCCGGGTCGCGGCCAGCGCTGCCAGGATCTTCTCGGTCGCCACCCCAGGGCCGCCCGCAGCCGCACACGGGCGCGGCCGAGCAAGATCACGGAGTCCGGTATCACCGCAGGTCAGGGGCATCAGACCAGGGCTTTCATACGGTGGGGCGGCTGGGGCTCGAACCCAGGACCGGCGGATTATGAGTCCGCTGCTCTGACCAGCTGAGCTACCGCCCCGTGAACTGCGTGACCATTACA
>Ga0209380_10002086_pt1 | contig 13027 bp, 9 predicted proteins | sample HubBroMetageWFT6_FD_188347 | JGI IMG/M metagenome (GOLD analysis project Ga0209380, IMG submission 188347) | Warmed and freeze-thawed soil microbial communities from the Hubbard Brook experimental Forest, New Hampshire - Hubbard Brook CCASE Soil... | ecosystem: Environmental > Terrestrial > Soil...
CGGTCAAAGTGGCGGCCAAGGTCAGCAAACTCTTCGCCACGACCCTTTTCGCGGCGTCGCGCGGATCAATCGAGATCGCGTCGACTAGGGAGCTCCGCTGTCGCGCCGTCCGCCCTAACAGTCCGGACGTCTCCGCGCTCGCGACGACGTAACCCATTGCCTTTCAGCGGCGCGCCTGAGTGGGCAATCGATATCGAAGCCGGCCGTTCGGCCGCTAGACCAACGTGTCATGGCTCCCCGGCGCGTCCTCGAGTGTGCGCTTCCTTGGCCGTCGATCGGCCCATTGGTCCTTCGTTGCGCAGCGCGCCAATGTGTCGCCGGCCTATCCAGCAAGCTCAACGCAATTCAGGTTTGGCGCTAAGCCCCCAGCTGTTGTCTTGGGCAGGGAAGTAGGACCGACAACAAGGGCGAGGACAGCGGTCCTCGCCGAATGCCCCCGCCAGCGTCATCAATACGCACGCGATCCAACTCAGGCCGCTATGTCCGATCCAATTTTCACCAGATAGGAAGCGCACTCATTCACCGTGTTGTATTCCCACAACAAAGTCGGGGGCAGCTCCACACCGACCTCCTCCTCAATTTCCATCGCCAAAATGACTGCATCGATGGACTGCAATCCGTATTTCGAAAATGGAGCGTCCGGATCCATGCCGTTCTTTACCCTAAGCGAAGTCGAAATACGCTTAATCAGCCACTCTTGCATCTCATTCAGATCTTTGGCCTTCGACATAATGTTGTTCCCCACTCGTTGTTGAGCACCCGACCTTGAAATTTTTGCCTTAGTTGCATCCGAGGGCGGCCGCACTAACCGAAAACATGCGGTTGTCTCGGTGGAGCGTCCGGAGCTCTTGCAGCAGCTCCGGCCGAGACGCGTCAATGACATCATCGTGATGGATACCGAGATGTTTGTCAAAAATCCTCGCAAGCGCCGGGACTAACCAAGCGCCCCTTGCAAAGAATGAAGAGCTGTTGGTTCGATTCCAGATCCAGGCGTGCAAGCACGATGCGGCGGCATGCAAAGCGCAATATCTTTGTGCGGCTCTGAACATCGCGGCCGATTGCAAGTGCCCATGTTCGAACTCGGATTCAATGAACTTAGCGTTATGCGCTCCGATCTCAAGCATAAGCTTTTTGCCGAACGCTAAAATTCGATCGATTTCGGCCGGATCAGCGATGTTGTCAGCCCGAGTCGATTTCAGATGCCCGAGGCTGTACTCCACACCCTCCAAAGCGTCGTTGGCTTGCGTACTCACCAAACTTAATCTTTGACCGTTCCAAGCCGGGACGGTGGTGTTCATGTCGAAGATCTGGCCAAGCCTGGAACCCTGATCGCCGCGCACGCCGCGCCGTCGGGCGAGATGCCTGAACTGAAGCATCAACGCATGCAAATTCACAACTGTGCTGCCATCGAAGAGACTGACAACTGCGGCGTCTCGCAAGACCCTTTGAAAGGTCCCAAACTCATGCTCTTCGCGCATGTAATAGCGCGCCCCAAGCACGACCGAGAGGTTCTGGATCATCGTTTCCATCGTTGTTGGAACAAAGTATTTAACGATCGAAGCCCAAAGGCTGGACTGTTCCGGCACAGCGTGAAACGATCTCAGTCCAGAATTCGTCACGCAATCGCAAATAAGGAGATCGAGGAACGCATCGGAAAGCACCCCCGCAGCGTGGGGAAGATCGATAACAAGCTCGTCATACAGCTTGCGATTCAGTGCAAAATTTAATGTGGTTCGCAACGCAGTGTCGCCGGCTCCAAGAGAGATGGCCGCGCAGAGGGCTCGTGTGATCTGGAAGCCTCTTAGCGCGAGCTGAAGACCTTCTCCTTCGCGGCCAAGCAAACTTTGTGCCGAAACTGGGCAGTGTTCAAACTTGATCCCGCTGATGTCCGAGCCACGCATTCCGTGTGTGAGGATCTTAGGAAAATTGGAATAGCGCTTGGGGTCGAGCTCGCTTTTATCCAGCATGAACAGCGACAAGCCGCGGGGGCCGGCTGACGGATCAGTTGTCGCCAGAACAAAACAAAGCCCTCCGACGGTCGCGCGATTAATGGGCCACTTCTCGCCCGTGATCTCAAATCCGTCTGTGGTTCGCCGAGCTATGGTATCGCTGGCCGCCAAATCAGCGCCGTGGTCCCTTTCCGAATAGGCCAGGCACATCGCCCCACGCCGCTCCATGATGTAATCGGCCAGCCATCGCTTCTGTTCGTCCGTGCCGCCAGTCCAAGTCAAAAACGACCAAAACAACGTGGAGAACGTCACGGCGCTGGACGCATCGCGTCGCGACAGCACACGTATCACCTCCCCCAGCTCGGAGAACGACCGAAACGCTCCCCCTAATTCCTTTGGGACGTAATGGCGCGCGAGTTGGCTATCGTATAGCCAGCGAATGGCCTCTTCGGGAAACTGTTCGGTTTCATCAATTTTCTGTGAATAGGCAAACGACAGCGGGTTGTCAGGATTATTGGGATCACCCAATTGAGATTCCAACGCTTCCGTCAGCGTGGTCTTCGTAATGGCTGCTGTAATTTGGTTCATGTCCAATTCCAATAAATTAGGACAGCGGGCCGTCGTTCAGCACAAACAGTGTCTCAAGACTGCCGTCCAGCAGCGCCGCGCGGCACGCTCGCCGCTGTATTTTCCCGCTTGATGTCTTCGGAATTGTATTCCGCCTGACCAATGCGACCGCGTACGCGCGAACCTCGAATTCCAAAGAGATCTGCTCACGAATCTTGGCGGCGACCTCCTCGAACTCAATAGTCGACGGATGGTCTTTTCGGTTCAACTCCTGGACGACGCCGAGGCTCTCCTCTCCGTCGATCGTCAGCGGGAACGCGGCGCTCTCCGCGGTCTCCACCGCCGGATGGCACTTTTGCGAAACCCACTCGATGTCCTGAGGAGCATAGTTCGCCCCACGAATGATGATCATGTCTTTCAGCCGGCCTGAAACAAAAAGCTCTCCATTCTGCAAAAAACCTAGATCGCCGGTCCGCAACCATGGCCCTTCTCCCGTATCTTTCAAGAAGGCGTTGAATATCTCCTGGGACTTGACCGGCTGATTCCAATATCCGGCAGCCACTGCGCGATCGGACACCCAGATTTCCCCGATCTCGTCTCCTCGGCACTTGGTTAGATTCGTTGGATTGACGATGGCGACTTTTGTGTCGCCCACCAGCTCACCGCAACTGACAACCTTCCGTCCCACACGGCCCGTCTCGACAGGGGTCAGGCGCCCATCAAAGGCGGCATCTGCGTCCACATCGAGAACACGTGGTCCGGCGTTAAGTCGTGTTGATGAAACGAGCAACGTCGCCTCGGCAAGGCCATAAGCTGGCGCGGAGGCGGCTCTCCGAAAGCCGCATGGTTCGAACGTCTCGATAAATTTCTCCAACACCACTGGGTTGATGGGCTCTGCCGCATTTCCAGCAGCTTTCCAGCTGGCGAGGTTTAACCCCGCGCGTTCCTCCGGGCTGACTCGGCGAATGCAATGCTCATAAGCGAAATTCGGCGCCTGAGAATGCGTGCCGCCGTATTTGGTGATTGCCCCGAGCCAGTGGGTGGGTCGTTTCAGGAATGACAATGGCGACATGAAATAACAGGGATCGCCGCTGAACAAAGGCTGCAACAAGCCCTGCACCAGGCCATAGTCGTGAAAATGAGGCATCCACGTAACGGTCACGCCGTCACCGTAGCCGCAAGACTTGTGCAGGGCGGCCAAATGATGCATCAAGTTTCGATGCGTTATAACCACCCCAGACGGGGAACTGGTAGATCCTGAAGTATACTGAAAATAGGCTGGCGCCGTCACGTCAATCGGTTCGGCGCCCAAGTCATCGTCGCCCTCCTCGAGTTCGTCGGTCACGATCCACGGCGTGCCCTCGAAGTCCCAGAGGCTACTGCCACTGGCCGAGGCCATGTTGAAAATCTTGCGGGTCGTCAGGACGAAGGATGCGTCAGCGTCCTCAGCGACCGCCCTCAGGCGGGGCATCGTGCGAAGAAGATTCCAAGTCTCAGGGGCCGGCACCGGGACCGCCACCACGTTCCGAGACAGGCAGGCCAAAAAGGCCGCCATAAAATCGGGACCTTGCGGATAAACTAGCAGAGCTCGTTTGCCGGTTGATCCGATCTTCCGGAGATGTGCGCCAACCTTGGCGACCTCACGATAGAGATCCGCATAATTCCACTGATTTCGAACTTCAAATCCAACGAGAAACGTATAACAGAGTTCTTTTTCGCTTTGCCGAACCCTATCGTCCAGCAAATCCCGCATCGTTACGTAACGTTCAGTCATTCGCCGAGTCCCAAGATTTGCTGCTGTTAGCGTTAGCTGAGATTCGTAGGCGGGGACTAGCGCTGCCTTTGAAAGTTGCCCTTGCCGACGTCTCTCTATGGTCGTAATAATAAGCAACATCATGTTGGACAACGCAACTAAATTTTCGGTGTACGACCAGTTTGCCTCAGGGGCGTCAGGATTCTCTAGATATTGTTAAGACTTAAGTGAAGTCGTGACCGTTGAGTGACAGGGATTTGGAGTGCAGGGCATGAAATTCCGACCGCCGCCAATGCAGCCGGCCTTTTACGGGACTGGCCACCTTGTCGTTTGGATTGCGGCGTTGGCTGCGATTTTACTGTCGCCAATTTTGACCGCGCTCATTGTAAGCCCCGAAACGCGATATCTCGTGATGTCCAAGCGCGTTGGCCCCTCGGACTGGCACACGAGCCAAGTCCTCAAAGAGACGGGACCGCTCGACATTCTCGTCCTCGGCAATTCAAGAATGCTGACAGCGATCGACCACGCGGCCCTTCGCAAAGACGTGCATGCTCCAGACGGGCCCCTGAGGTCTGAAACAATCGCCGCCAGATTTAATGGCTACGATTTGAGTTATACGTTTCTGAAGGACTTCTTTATCCATCGGCGCGCGCGGTTGGTTGTCATAAACTATCCCGATATTCCTCAAGTCGATAACCACCCGGGTGAAAAATACATCCGGACGCTCGGACAGCCTGATCCAGGGCTGGATATCAAAACCCCCAGCCTCGCCGTCACCAATTACGCGGAGATGGCCCTGATAGGACCGCGACTCGCTCTGGCTTCCATCATCCGCCCCGGATCGGTAACCGAGCAAGGATACCGAACGAAGGAGGATTTTCCTGACTATCAACGGACGCGAGGAAGTTACACGCCCGATGAGGGGTACCAAGAGAACAAAACCTCTCCTCGAGAGGCCTTTGCGTCGTACGATTCCCCGGACAAACCCCAACCAGCCATAATCATAAGCCCCGGAGCGCCGCTTCCTGCCGGGGTGATCTTGACCGACCGACCGCTCACGCCGATCGAATCCGCTTATCTTCCCGCAATCAGAACGCTATGTGAAAAAAATGGCGCCCTCCTTGCGTTTATGTTGCTGCCAATGGCGACCGGCCAAGGGCCGACGATTGAGATATCGAGTCAAGTGCTTGCGCTCGGAGTTCCTATCATCGCCGCGTCACCCGAATCGATGTTCGGAAACATCTCAGCCGATCGTATAAAAGAGAACTACTTCGATTATCTACATCTTAACTCAAACGGGGCGCGTCGAAGCGCTCAGGTTTTTGGTCCGGCGCTTCGAACGTTGCTTCAGCAAACCAGAGGCTGACAAATGCGCTCTTTCCTGTTAATTTTGTTTTGCCTTCTGGCGTTTCTGTCAGTTGGCCTGTTTGCTAACATTTCTCCGCTTAATATGGACGCTGGCGTCCTGTACGCGCAATTTTGACATGTCAGATCTCATTTTTTCGACCACAGCACTCGTCGCCCTCTGTTATTTTGCAATTGCGATTGCTGTCGCGCGCCTAATGCCAGTCGGCGCGACACGCAGCGTCGTCTTCGCTTTTATCAACATTGCCGCCGTGTGGCTAATATTCTTTACGGGAACGAAATCGGGCGCATGGTCGATGGTGTTGTACATTCTTTTCTTGTCGGTGTTCTGGGTATTGCTTCGGGTTGCACAAACGAGATCCCGCCATCTGTTCCTGCTCGGGTTTGTGCCCCCGATCGCATGGCTCGTTTTTGCCAAGTCAACCGGTCTTCTGTTCTTCGTTGGACTCTCCTATATGTTATTTCGTTGCGCCCATGTGGAGTGGGAGCTCAGTAAGCGCAAGATCAATATAATGTCATTCCCTGACTACATGGCGCATTGCTTCTTCGCACCTACGTTCCTTATCGGGCCAATTTCTCCCTACAGTTATTTCGATAGTTCCTTCAACGCTGGATCAGCTTACAATAAAGAGAGATCGATCAAGTGTTTGCTTAGGATCCTAAAAGGAGCAGCAAAAGTCGTAGTCATCTCTGGCGTTTTCCTACAAATAAGCCCAGATGCTTTTATTATTGACTATAGAACGCACAGAATATATGAGATCCTTATAGCAATTATCGGGTTTTATATCTATATGTATGCCAATTTCTCAGGCCTGAATGATGTGTCAATCGGCGCTGCCGGTCTCATGGGAATCGCGGTAAAGGAGAATTTCAACCGGCCCTACCTGTCACAAAGCGTCACCGAAATGTACACGCGCTGGCACATGACTTTGTCGGAATGGATGAGAGATATTGTCTTCTTTCCACTGGCGGCTTTTCTGATGCGCCGCGCAACGTGGCTCTCGCGCTATCAGTCGTCCGCGGTCGCGACGATGACTGTATTTATACTTTTCGGCGTGTGGCACAGCGGCGCGAGCCTCGGCTGGCAATACTGGCTCATGGGGTTCCTCCTGGGCGCGGCCGTAGTCGTCGAATTTTATCTCGGGCAATGGGCTAGGCAATGGCCCGAAGACGGACGTTTCGCTCTCCCACCTGTGGTTGCGAGGGTGGCGCGCACGCTGTACGCAAACCTCTATTTCGCAACAGCTGCGTCGCTGATGGCGATCAATTGGCAACAACGGGGTGTAACTCCCGCCGACTGGATAAGAGGGATTGGCCGGTTTTTATGAGTGGATAGCGCCGACATGATCGTGCCCGACAAGCCGACGGCCGCGTTACTCTGCGCCGTTGACGCAGAACTCCGCACGATAGTACTACATTGCTCGTTGAGTTCCGAATATTCTTAGGCAAAAAGCCGTTGGCAAGTGGGCGTTCGCCGGACTCGGAGTGCTCAAACAATCGATGGTATGGTGCTCAAGACGCCGCGCTTCGCGTTGCGTTTCCAAAGGGAGGAACACGTATGAATCTGAAAACTCTCGCCGCCGCGGTCGCACTCGGGCTCCTGACTGCCGGAAGCGTCGCGCACGCGCAGGACAAGGGCACGATCGGCATCGCCATGCCTACCAAGACTTCTGCTCGGTGGATCGCTGACGGCGATAATATGGTCAAGGTTCTCCAGTCCAAGGGTTACAAGACCGATCTTCAATACGCCGATGACGATATTCCCAATCAACTCGCGCAGGTTGAGAACATGATCACCAAGGGCGATAAAGTCCTGGTGATCGCGGCCATCGATGGCACGACGCTGTCGAACGCGCTGCAGAAAGCCGCCGACGCTGGCATCAAGGTCATCTCCTATGACCGTCTAATCGTCGGCTCGCCGAATGTCGACTATTACGCGACCTTCGACAATTTCAAGGTCGGCGTGCTCCAGGCCACCAGCATCGTCCATGGTCTTGGCCTCGACGCCGGCAAGAACGGCCCGTTCAACATCGAATTGTTCGGGGGGTCGCCCGACGACACAAACGCGTTCTATTTTTATAATGGCGCGATGTCGGTCCTGCAGCCCTACATCGACAGCGGCAAGCTCGTCGTCCAGTCGAAGCAGATGGGCATGGACAAGGTCGGAACCCTTCGCTGGAAGGCGGAGGTCGCTCAGGCTCGCATGGACAACCTCCTCAGCGCCAATTACACCCAGAAGCGCGTGGACGCCGTTCTCTCGCCTTATGACGGCCTCAGCATCGGCATCATCTCTGCGCTGAAGGGTGTCGGCTATGGCACGGCGGATCAGCCGATGCCGATCATCTCCGGGCAAGACGCCGAAGTCCCGTCCGTCAAGTCTATCATCAACCACGAGCAGTATTCGACGATCTTCAAGGACACCCGCGATCTCGCCAAGGTGGCTGCTAACATGGTTGACGCGGTGGTTTCCGGGGGCAAGCCCGAGATCAACGATACAAAGACCTACAACAACAAGGTCAAGATCGTACCATCCTATCTGCTGACCCCGGTCACAGTCGACTCGACCAACTGGAAGCCCGCTCTGGTCGACACGGGTTACTACAAAGCCGACCAGCTCCAGTAATCCGGCAGCTGACGAGCAGGGGCTTCGCGCTGAACTTTTCGCGCGCTGAAGCCCCTTTCTCGTTGCCGGCGGAGGCGTTCACATTGCATGGTCTGGCAGGCTAATCGCCTGCCGCAACTGACGAGCCTTGAGTCATGACTCCCATTCTGGAAATGAGGGGGATCACAAAGACTTTTCCCGGCGTCATCGCGCTGCGCGATGTCAATCTCTCGGTCCGCGAAGGCGAAATCCACGCGATCTGCGGCGAGAACGGTGCCGGCAAGTCGACCTTGATGAAGGTGCTGAGCGGGGTTTACCCTTACGGTTCTTATGAAGGGCAGATCGTCTTTCAGGGGCAGGAACGCCTCTTTTCGCGCATCGCCGACAGCGAGCATCTTGGCATCATAATCATCCATCAGGAATTGGCGCTCGTGCCGCTCCTATCGATCGCCGAGAATATCTTCCTCGGCAACGAACCAGCCAAAATGGGCGTCATCGATTGGAGCGTGGCCTTCAACCGGACGCGGGAGCTCCTGAGCAAGGTTGGGCTCAAGGAATCGCCGAATGCGCTCATCACCAATCTGGGAATCGGCAAGCAGCAGCTTGTCGAGATCGCCAAGGCGCTCGCCAAGAAGGTGAAGCTGCTGATCCTCGATGAGCCGACCGCGAGCCTCAACGAAACCGACAGCGACGCTTTGCTGCGTTTGCTCGTCGAGTTCAAGGCTCAGGGCATCACCTCGATCATCATTTCGCACAAGCTCAACGAGCTGGCCAAGGTAGCCGACAAAATCACAGTGCTGCGCGACGGCGCGACGGTTGAGACCATCGACTGCCGCCGCGAGAAGATCAGCGAAGGCCGCATCATCAAGAGCATGGTCGGGCGAGAGATGTCGGATCGTTATCCGCTGCGCGTCCCCAAGATTGCCGAGCGCCTGTTCGCGGTCGAGAACTGGCGCGTCGAACATCCCCTCCACGCCGGACGCGAAGTGATCAAGGGCGTCGACTTGCACGTCAACCGGGGCGAGGTTGTCGGCATCGCCGGATTGATGGGCGCCGGGCGCACCGAGCTCGCCATGAGCATTTTCGGACGCGCTTACGGACGAAACGTCACTGGCCGCGCCCTCATGGAGGGCAAGGAGATCGACGTCTCGACGGTGCAGAAGGCCGTCGCCAACGGCATCGCCTACGTGACCGAGGACCGCAAGAGCCTCGGACTGGTCTTGAGCGAGGACATCAAGAACAACGTCACGCTCGCCAATCTGCCCGGCATCGCCTGGCGCGGAGTGATCGACAAGCACCAGGAAAACCGGATCGCGCAACAATATCGCAGCCTGCTCAAGATACGCTCCTCGGGGATCTTTCAAAAGACGCTCAATCTCTCGGGCGGCAATCAGCAGAAGGTCGTCTTGAGCAAATGGCTGTTCGCGCAGCCGAAGGTGCTCATCCTGGACGAGCCGACGCGCGGCATCGACGTCGGCGCCAAATATGAGATCTATACGATCATCAACGATCTGGCGGCGGCAGGAAAAGGCGTCATCGTCATTTCATCGGAAATGCCAGAATTGCTGGGCATCTGCGACCGCATTTACGTCATGAACGAGGGCAAGTTCGTCGACGAAATGCCGGCGAAGGACGCCACCCAGGAGATGATCATGGCCTCGATCATGAGGCAATACGGGGTTGCGGCGGCATGAGCACGGAAACGATCATCACTGGAGTGCCCGCCGCTGAGACGTCGGGCGCGGACGCGAGCTTCTGGAAGAACAATCTTCGCGACTACGGCCTGCTGGTTTCCCTGCTTCTCATCATGGCGTTCTTCGAGGTCGTCACCGGCGGCGTGCTCTTCCGCGGCGTCAATGTGACCAACCTCATCCTCCAGAACAGCTACATCGTCATCATGGCGCTCGGCATGCTGCTGGTGATCGTCGGGGGCAACATCGATCTTTCGGTCGGCTCCATCGTTGGATTCGTCGGCGGCTGTGCGGCGATCATGATGGTGGGATTTCACGTTCCCTGGGTCGACATCGACGTCAAGCTTCCCTGGCAACTGGTCATCGTGCTGTCGCTGATCCTGGGTGGCCTCATTGGCGCGAGCCAGGGCTATTTCATCGCCTACAGCAAGATCCCGGCGTTCATCGTAACGCTCGCCGGCATGCTGATCTTCCGTGGGCTCACCGGGAACATGCTGCAGGGCCAATTCGTGGGACCGTTCGCCAAGGGGTTCCAGTCGATCAGCGCCGGCTTCATCCCGGACTTCAGCGACGTCGGATTCCTCAAGGCGCCGCCGGGACAACCGCAGTTCTTCTGGCTGTCGATGCTGGTCGGGGTGGTGGGGGCCATCTTGCTGATCTACACGAGCACGCGCCGATGGATGCGGGACAATGCGCAGGCGATGGAGACGGAGCCGTTCGCGCTGTTCATCGGCAAGAACGCCATTTTCGCGATTCTGACCGTCGGGTTCAGCTATCTGCTCGCGTCGAACAAGGGCTTGCCCAACGTACTCATCGTCATGGGGGTGCTGATCCTCCTTTATACCTTCGTCACCACCCGCATGACCATCGGACGCCGCATCTACGCGATGGGCGGGAACCGGCTGGCGGCGCAGCTTTCAGGCGTCCGCACCGAGCGACTGACCTTGCTGACTTTCGTCAACATGGGTGTCCTTGCCGGACTGGCGGGCTTGATCGTCGCTGCGCGCCTCAATTCTGCGACGCCAAGCGCGGGCAATTCCTTCGAACTCGACGTCATCGCTGCGTGCTTCATCGGCGGCGTCTCGGCCTCGGGCGGCGTCGGTAAGGTGATGGGTGTCGTCATCGGCGCGTTTTTCATGGGAGTGATGAACAACGGCATGTCGATTCTCGGCATCGGCATCTTCTGGCAACAGGTGGTGAAGGGCCTAGTGCTGCTGGCGGCGGTCTACGTCGACGTCTATCAGAAGAGCAAAGCGTAGCGCGATTGGGCTCCCGCCATTGGCCATTTCGATGCGCTTGTGCGCGCGTTCGCTGTTGATCGGCGCACCTGCCCGCTATCGAGCCACGGAGCGTTCATGTTCACCCTAGGCGTCGATTTCGGAACCAACTCGGTGCGGGCGCTTGTCGTGCGCTGTTCGGACGGGGCGGAATACGGCACCGGTGTCGTCGATTACCCTTCGGGCGCGCAGGGCGTTCTGCTTGATCCCAAAGACGGCCTGTTGGCGCGTCAGCATCCGGGCGACTATCTGTTCGGCCTGGAGGAGAGCATAAAGAGAGCGCTCGCGGAGGCTGGGCGCAAACCGGATTTCGACCGGTCGAAGGTCATCGGAATCGGCCTCGACTCGACAGGGTCCAGCCCGATTCCGGTTGACGACGGGAACCAGCCGCTGGCCTTGAACGCCAAGTGGAAGAACGACCTCAACGCGCAGTGCTGGCTGTGGAAGGATCACACCAGTTGGCGCGAGGCCGCCAAAATCACCGAGCTCAGCGCAAAGGTTCGGCCCCAGTACATCGACAAATGCGGCGGGGTCTACTCTTCCGAGTGGTTTTGGGCCAAGCTCTGGCATTGCTTGGATGTCGCTCCGGAAACGTTCGGCGCTGCGTTCTCTTGGGTTGAGCTTGCCGACTGGATCCCTTCCGTACTCGCAGGCGTCATTGACCCGCGATTGGTCAAACGAGGGGTGTGTGCCGCGGGCCACAAGGCCCTCTATTCCGACGATTGGGGCGGCCTTCCGGACAAGGAATTCCTGGGAGCGCTCGACCCGCGCCTTGCCGAACTTCGAGATCGCCTTTACCAAAAGGCTTACGACGCAACTGAGCCTGCCGGGTCGCTTTGCTCCGAATGGGCGACCAAGGTTGGGCTCACCGCGGGCATTGCGATCGCGATCGGCGAATTTGACGTCCACTACGGCGCGATCGGCTGCGGCGTGCGCGAGGGCGCGCTCGTCAAGGTGATCGGCACCTCAACCTGCGACTGCGCGGTCGTATCGGCCGAAAAACCGATCGCCGACATTCCGGGTATCTGCGGCATTGTGAAGGGCGCCATTCTGCCGGGCTTCTTCGGCATCGAAGCGGGCCAGTCGGCCGTCGGCGACATATTCAAATGGTGGGTCGAGGTGGTTCTGGGCGGCGACCGTGCGCTACACGCTGAATTGACCGCCGAGGCGGCGAAGCAGCGCCCAGGTCAAGCGGGCCTCTTGGGGCTCGACTGGAATAACGGCAATCGCACCATTCTCGTCGACCAACGTCTCACTGGCTTGCTGCTCGGTCAGGACCTTTATACGACACGGGCAGATATCTATCGCGCGTTGATCGAAGCGACCGCGTTCGGGGCGCGTGCGATTATCGAGCGCCTCCGGCAATATGGCGTGCCTACGGACCAGGTTGTGTGCACTGGCGGAATCGCTGAGAAAAATCCGCTGCTCATGCAAATCTATGCCGACGTCACCGGCTGCGTCATGCAGGTGGCCGGCTCCAGTCAGACGTGTGCGCTGGGCTCGGCGATCGCTGCGGCCGTATTGGCGGGCGCGCATCCGGATTTCGCCAGCGCGGAGACGGCGATGACATCGTTAAAGCCGGAGGCGTTTGAACCGATCGCGGAAAATCGCGCCGTCTACGACCAACTTTATGAGCTGTACCGTGAGCTGCACGACAGTTTCGGAGGATTGAGTAAATCCGCCGACCTGTCGCAAGTCATGAAGACGTTGCTGGATATCAAATATGCGCAACGGGGATGATCGTCGTTCGCGGGACCGAGCGCCACACCTCGCCCGCCAAGAACGGCGGGTCAACATGGGGCAAAGCTCCATTCATTGCCAGA
>Ga0209380_10002087_pt1 | contig 13024 bp, 12 predicted proteins | sample HubBroMetageWFT6_FD_188347 | JGI IMG/M metagenome (GOLD analysis project Ga0209380, IMG submission 188347) | Warmed and freeze-thawed soil microbial communities from the Hubbard Brook experimental Forest, New Hampshire - Hubbard Brook CCASE Soil... | ecosystem: Environmental > Terrestrial >...
GTCGATCCTGCGGCATGAGGAAGTCGCGCCCGAGATGCGCAATGCATACCTCAGCCTCGCGGCGCAGCGCCGCCGCCAAATGGGTGAAGAGAGCGAGGTCGCGGCGGCTGCGGTCACGAATGGCGATCAGCCTCCGGAACCAGATGAGGATGCGGGCGAGGCGCCGATCTCGGAGGAGCAGTTCCTCGATCTCGCGGCGCGTGAGGAATTCGTCCTGAGCGTCACCGAAAAGGGCTTTGGCGTGCGCAGCTCGGCCTACGATTACCGCATCACCGGGCGCGGCGGGCAGGGCATCAACAACATGGATCTGACCAAGCGCCAAGACGCCGTGGTAGCGGTGTTTCCGGTCGGGCATAAGGATCAAATCATGCTGGTGACCGATGGCGGCATGGTAATCCGCTGCCCGGTCAACGACATTCGCATCGCGCGGCGAGGCAGCCAGGGCGTGGTAATTTTCAAGGTCGGCGACGGCGAGCGGGTGGTGTCGGTGGCGCGCCTGCCCGAAACCGACGAGGAGAACGGCGGTCCCGACGCGGATGGGGCCGCCGAGGAGAATGGCGCGCCGAACGCGAACGGCGCCGGCGAGCCGGAACAGGAGGGGGACGAAACATGAGCGGGCGCGTCGGCATCTACCCCGGCACCTTCGATCCGATAACGAACGGCCATAGCGACATCATCCGCCGCGCCCTTCACGTCGTCGATCGTCTGGTGATCGGCGTCGCCCGCAATGACGGGAAGGGACCGCTGTTCTCGACCGACGAGCGGGTGGAGATCGTGCGCGGCGAAGTGGAGCACCTCGAAAACGGCGGTGCCGACCGCATCGAAGTGCGACCGTTTGAAAGCCTGTTGATGAGCTTCGCCGAGTCAGTAAACGCCAGCGTGATCCTGCGTGGCCTGCGCGCCGTGTCGGATTTCGAATACGAATTCCAGATGGCGGGGATGAATGCCCGGCTCAATCCGAACATCGAGACGGTGTTTCTGATGGCTTCCGACCGGTTCCAGTTCATCTCCTCGCGCTTCGTGAAGGAGATCGGCGCGCTCGGAGGCGACATCTCGCATTTCGTTAGCCCGCGCGTGGCTGAGCGTCTCTATGCCCGGTATGGCCGGACACAGCCGCAGCGCCGGGCCGGTTAGCTGCCATCCCGACGGATCGTAGAAGCCCAAATTGTCATCCCGGCTTTCGCCGGGCCGCGATTTAGAAATTGACGAGAACCAAGTGACCTTGCGCTCGGAAGACCTTGTGTCACGCGGCTTGGTTGCCCCCGACCGGCTCGGTGAACTGCGCCGGGTCGCCGAGGAGTTTTCCGTGGCGCTCACGGATGACGTAGCGGGCCTGATCGACCCATCCGATCCCAACGATCCGATTGCCGCCCAATTCGTGCCGAGTGGCGCCGAGCTCACAGACGCGCCGGAGGATCGGACGGATCCAATCGGCGACGAGCGCTGGTCGCCCCTGCCCGGCATCGTGCATCGCTATCCCGACCGGGTGCTCTTAAAGCCAATCCTCGTTTGCCCGGTGTATTGCCGCTTCTGCTTCCGGCGCGAGCAGGTCGGCAAGGATGATGGGGTGCTGCCGCCCGAGGCGCTCGAACGCGCTCTCGATTACATCCGCGAGCATCAGGAGATTTGGGAGGTCATCGTTACCGGCGGCGATCCGTTTCTGCTGTCGCCGCGGCGCATCGGCGTGATCGTGCGGGCGCTCGACGCGATCCCGCACGTTCAGGCCATCCGCTTTCATACCCGCGTGCCGATCGTAGAGCCGCGACGGGTTGGGCCAGTTCTCGTTGCTGCGCTCGCGGCAGAGAAAGCGGTCTATGTCGTGGTCCACGCCAATCATCCGCGCGAATTGACCCCGAAGGTACGTGAGGCTGTCGGGCGGCTCGTCCGTGCCGGGATTCCAGTCTTGTCGCAAAGCGTGCTGCTGCGCGGGGTCAATGATGACGCTGCCGTGCTGGAGGCGCTGTTCCGCGGTCTCGTCGCGATGCGGGTCAAACCCTATTACCTGCACCATCCCGATCTCGCCCGCGGCACCGGCCATTTCCGGCTCGGCATCGAGGAAGGGCGACGGCTCATCAAGGTCTTGCGCGGCAGGATCTCGGGGCTCTGTCAGCCCTCCTACGTGCTCGATATCCCGGGCGGCTATGGCAAGGTGCCGATCGCAGCGAGCGCTGCCGTACCAGGCAACGAGCCGGAACACTGGATCATTACGGACGCCGCCGGGGTGGAGCATCGATATCCGCCCGTTGAGCCTGCGGAGGACTGACTAGCGCCGCCATGGCACCGCGCGGCGAACCCACCATGATCATCATCGGCGGCGATCAACTGGCGCTCAGCACCGCGCAGGAGCTGAGCCTGTTGCCCGGCCAACGCGTTGTCGTCCTTTGGCCGGCCGATCCCGATTTCGAGCGGGCGGTCGAAGGCGTCGGCGCCGTCTTCGTTCCTGGGCGTCCGGAGAGCGGCGAAGGACTCGAAGCCGCCGGTGTCAAGGACGCGTCGACAATTCTGGCACTGTCCCGCGACGACCAGCTCAATCTGCGGGCGGCGCTGCGCGCGCGCGACGCCAACGCGAAGATCCGCATCGTGCTACGCCAGTTCAATCGCACCCTGGCTACAAAAATCGAACAGAACCTGTCGAATTGTTCGGTGCTGTCGCTGGCCTGGCATTCGGCGGCGACTTATGCCGCGGTCGCGCTCGACCGCAGCTGTTTCCGCGGCGTGCAATTCCCCGAACCCGACGGGCCGCTGACCGGGTTTGCCACCCGGATTGCCGATCGCGATGACATTGCCGGAAACAGCATCGCCGAGGCCGAACGCATATTGAGTTTACGTGTTGTGGCGGTCAACGGCGCCACAGACATCAAACTCAACGAGACGATCGCACCCGGAGCGCGGCTCGTTGTTTACGGCGAGCTTGATAGCTTGCTCGCCTCGGCGCCGCGGCAGGTGCCGACAGAGAGGAACCCGCCATTATGGCGCCGGTTGCGTGGAGCGCTGCGCCACAGACGCTCGCGACTGCGCCACATCGATCCGATCGTCGGTGCCTTTGCCGCAGCTGCGCTGGGTCTTTTTGCGCTTGGGACGTGGCATTTTCGCGATTCCTTTGGCACTGGCTGGCTGATCGCGGCGTATTTCGTGGTCACGACGATGACGACGACAGGGTTTGGCGACATCCATCCCAATCATCAAGACACGCTCGATGTCGTGATGGCGATGACTCTTATGCTGCTGGGAACCGTGTTCACCGGCATCTTTATCGCCTTTCTCGCCTCGCGACTGACGCGCGTGCAATGGGTCCGCATACAGGGGTTGCGGCCGATCACCCGGCGCGGGCACATCGTTATTTGCGGCGCCGGCAGTATCGGCTCGGGAGTGATCGACCTGTTGCTCGACTTCGACAAGCCACTTGTCGTTGTTGAGCAACAGCCCGATCCGACGCTGGTTGAACGGGCACGGGATCGAGGTTTCGATCTGCTGACCGGCGATGCGGGCCGTGACGACACGCTGGATCTCTGCAACCTCAGCGCGGCGCACAGCCTCATCGCATTGACGAATGTCGATACGCTGAACCTCGAAATAGCCCTCGGGGCGCGCGTCCGCAGTCCGAGCCTGCCCGTTGTCCTCCGCATTGCGGAGGCGACCTTCGCCGCCTCGATCGCGCGGCATTTCGAGTTTGAGACAACATTTTCCGTGGCAGCGTTGGCGGGCCCGGTTTTCGCCGGACTGTCGCGGTTGCCGGGCGCGCGCGGTCGCATCGCCTTCGACGGCCAAGAATTCGGTATCGCCGAGATCGTGCTCGCGGAAAATGGTGAGCGTCAGTTCCCGGCGGGGGTGATTCCGCTTGCTGTCGGCAGCGACGGTGGCGACTTGTTGCTAATACACGACTTCGCCGGGCTTGACGCCGGCGCACGGGTATTGGTCCTCGTCGTGGTCGCCAAGGTGCGCGAAGATCCGGGGCCTTTTGTCGCTTTGGCCGAAGCCAGCGCCGAGGCGGAGCGCGCGCCGGCTCAGACCGCCAGCTCGCACCAGATCGGGGTGTGATCGGAGGCGCGATCCTTGCCGCGCGGCGATTTGTCGATCTCGCAGGCGGTGACCCGGTCGGCGGCATGCGGTGACAGCAGCAGATGGTCGATCCGCAAGCCCTCGTCGCGATTCCAGCGCCCTGCCTGGTAGTCCCAGAAGGTGTAGCGGTGCGGCTCGCGGTGAAAAGCGCGATAGGAATCGGTCAGGCCGAGATATAGCAACGCGCGGAATCGGGCGCGCGATTCCCTCTGGCACAGCGCGTCGTCGCGAAACGCGACCGGGTCGTAGACGTCCTCATCGGTCGGACAGATGTTGTAATCACCGGCCAGAACGAACGGAAGCTCGCGGCGGAGCAGCGCCTGGGCGTGGCCGAGTAGCCGGTCCATCCAGGCAAGCTTGTAGGTGAATTTGTCGGTGTCGATGGGATTGCCGTTCGGCAGGTAGATCGACGCGACGCGGACCTCGCCGCCGGCGGCGCCGGTGAAAGAGGCTTCGATGTACCGTGCCTGGTCGTCATCGCCCGGTTCGGGAAGGCCGCAAACGATGTCGCGCGCGGGCTCCTTCGAAATCAGCGCCACGCCGTTATAGGCGCGCTGCCCGATCGCCTCGACCCGGTAGCCGAGCGCCTGGACTTCGAGCTGGGGAAAGTCTTCCGCGGGACATTTGATTTCTTGCAGGCAAAGTACGTCAGGCTGCGCGCTCTTCAGGTAATCCAAGAGATGCGGCAGCCGTACTTTGACCGAGTTGACGTTCCAGCTGGCAATCTTCACGTCGAGGACGAACTAGGCTCAAGCAACCGAGAACGAATTGCCGCAGCCGCAGGACGAGGCAGCGTTCGGGTTCTTGATCTGGAACGAGGCACCCATCAGGTCCTCAACGAAATCGACCTCGGAGCCGCTAAGGAGGTCGAGCGATACGTCGTCGACCACCACCTGGATGCCATCGCGCTCGAAGACCACATCCTCAGGGCTTTTCTCGTCGTCGAAGGACAACCCATATTGAAAGCCGGAACAGCCGCCCCCGGAGACTGCGATGCGCAGAAACACATCGGTGGCGGCCTCTTCCTGCTGCTTCAAGGCGGCAATGCGGCGCGCCGCGCTCTCGGTGATGATGATGCCGCGTTCGCCGACGGCCTGTGTCGCGACCTCTGACATGTGCTCTCCGTGCTTCGTCTCGCCCGCATCGTCCCACGGGTGTATTTAAGCACGATCCGCCTCCTGTCAAAGCGCGTGAGTGCCGCGGCGCCGGATCGCGTGGAGGCGGATCAGGGAATTCAGAGGAGCTGGGGATGCTGCGGGCATTGCCGGGAGGACGCAGTCGCGAGCCTGAGACCGTGGCGGCCGACAAGCTCGCTTGCCTCGCGGCGCTCGAACGCAAGGTGCTGTGGCTCTCGACCTGGATGATCCACAACGCCAACCATCTGCGGCCGAGCCGCGACGGGCTCAAGGTCGGTGGCCATCAGGCATCGAGCGCCTCCGTCGCGACTCTGATGACCGCGCTCTATCTCGACGTCATGCGGCCGCAGGACCGGGTGGCGGTAAAGCCGCATGCCGCGCCGGTGTTTCATGCACTGCAATATCTTCTTGGCCAGCAAACCCGGGAAAAACTCGAAGGCTTCCGCGCTTACGGCGGCGCGCAATCCTACCCCTCCCGCACCAAGGACGGCGACATCGTCGATTTCTCGACCGGTTCGGTGGGCCTTGGAGTCGGCATGACCCTGTTTGCCTCCTTGGTGCAGGATTATCTGCGGCTGCATCGCCTGATCCCGGGTGACGCTCCGCCGGGACGGATGATCGCGCTGGCCGGCGACGCCGAGCTAGACGAGGGCAACATCTTCGAGGCGCTGCTCGAAGGCTGGAAGCATGATGTCCGCAATCTGTGGTGGATCATCGACTACAACCGACAGAGCCTCGACGCGGTCGTCTCCGACCGCCTGTTCGGCCGCATCGATGCGCTGTTCGAGATGTTCGGCTGGCGGGTCGTCAGCCTGAAATACGGTCGGCTGCTGCAAGCCGCCTTCGACCGGCCAGATGGCGAGCACCTGCGCGAGTGGATCGACGAATGTCCGAATTCGCTCTACTCAGCGCTGGTCTACAAGGGCGGGGAGGGGTGGCGCGAGCATTTGCGCCGCGATCTCAATCGCTATCCCGGGATCCGCGCGATCCTCGAAGAGCATGATGACGACGCGCTGGCGCGGCTGATGACCAATCTCGCCGGGCACGATCTGGGTTCCGTGCTCGACGCGCTGCACGCCGTTACCGACGACCAGCCGACCTGCTTTATCGCCTATACGATCAAGGGCTACGGGCTCCCCTTCGCCGGCCACAAGGACAATCACGCGGGGCTGATGAACCCGCAGCAGATGGCGATATTCCAGCGCAGCATGGCGGTCCGGCCGGGAGAGGAATGGGATGGCTTTACCGGCCTCGACATTCCGGCTGAAAAGCTCCAGGCGTTTCTCGCGGAGGTGCCGCTTGCCCGCGCCGGTATACGCAGTCACCGAACGCCGCCGATTCCGGTCCCAATCGAGCTGGCGGCACCAAAAGGGCAGCTGCTGTCTACCCAGGAGGCCTTCGGCCGTATCCTCGGCGCGCTGGCCGCCGGCGATAGCGACTTGGCCGGGCGCATCGTAACCACGTCACCCGACGTGACGGTTTCGACAAATCTCGGCGCCTGGGTCAATCGCCGCGGCATCTTCGACCGCACCGAGCGCGTCGACACCTTTCGCGAGGAGAAGGTCGTCTCAGCGCAGCGCTGGGGTATGACGCCAAAGGGGCAGCATATCGAACTCGGCATCGCCGAGCACAACCTGTTCCTTGAACTAGCAGCGCTCGGGCTTGCCGGCCCACTGTTCGGCGCGCGCCTCCTGCCGATCGGCACGATCTACGACCCGTTCATCAAGCGCGGGCTCGACGCCTTCAATTACGCGCTTTACCAGGATGCGCGCTTCATTCTCGTCGCGACCCCGTCGGGCATAACGCTGGCGCCCGAAGGTGGCGCGCATCAGTCGATTGCTGAGCCACTTATCGGTCTCGCGCAGCCGGGGTTGGTCGGCTTTGAGCCGGCTTATGCCGACGAGCTCGCCTGCCTGTTGCGCTGGGCTTTCGAGGAAATCCAGCGCGAGGACGGCCGATCCGTCTATTTCCGGCTATCGACGCGGCCGGTCGAGCAGCCCCGGCGCGAAATGGGCGCGGCGCTGGCCGAGGCGATCGTCGCCGGCGGCTATTGGCTGCGCGAGCCTGAACCCGATGCCGACCTGGCGATCGGCTATTGCGGTGCGGTCGCACCTGAGGCGCTCGGTGCTTACGAAGCGATTTGTGAGGATGTTCCCGGCGCCGGTCTGTTGGCGATCACCTCCCCAGACCGGCTGCATCGAGAATGGCGCGAAGCGTTAGCGCGGGGTGGTACCTGCACCGCGGAGCGGCTCTTGCGGCAGCTGCGGCCGGGCGCGGCACTCGTCACAGTCGGCGACAGCCACCCCGCGACCCTGTCTTGGCTCGGCAGCGTCGCCCGAAATGTCGTGGTTCCTCTCGGGGTAGACCGGTTTGGCCAATCGGGTGACATCCCGGACCTGTATCGGGTCCATGGTATCGATGCGGACGCGATCCTGGATGCGGCGGCGCGCGCCTGCGTGCGCGCGTCCTCGGAAATCGTGGGCTAGCTCAGAACATCAGCCATGCCGGCCGACATCAGGCCGGCATGGCTGCGTGGCAGGCTTACTGGTTTTTTGGCTGCGCGGTGTTCGGGATCTGACCGGTGATGCTGTTGCCGCCAGCGCTGTTCGGGAGCTGGTTGGTCTGCGGCGTCATCTGCGGATTTGGATTGCTGGATCCAACGCCGACCGGCTGCGTGCCCATCTGCTGACGGTGCAGCTTGGCCGTGCGCGTGCGCTGGTGGCTCAGAGCGGCGGTGCGGGTATGCTTCCGGGTGAGAGCCATCGCGTGCCGCGACTTGGTAATCTTGTGCCGGACCGCCACGCGTTTGGTGCCCTGGTGCATTTGCTGGGTGGATCTGGATTGCATCGTCGGCGACGACGTAGTGCTGGGCTGATTGATGCCCTGCGCCTGAGCGGCGGCGGCCAAGCCGATTCCCAAAACGAGAGCGATCACTGCTCCCCTTGTATGTTTCATCGAGTGTTTCTCCAATGGTTGAGGCACGACCACCCCGTGCCCCCACAGTTGAACGGGACGGTCCGCATCAAGTTACCCAGCCATCGCCAAAGCTGAATGCGTCGCTTGAGAGTCGCGCATTCTGAAATTCGTCCGAATGCCCATGTAGCGAAGCGCCAGAAAAAACGACGGCCTGCCGGCCATCGCTGGCCGGCAGGCCTGCCATGCGCAAAATCCGGATCGGAACAGTTCAGCGCGCGAAGAATTGGCCGCCGGTGCTGATGCCGCCTGCACCCAGCGGAGAAACCTGAGGGTTGTCCGGGCTCGTCATCGGCCCGTTGCCGAGGGGTGGCGCGCTGCTGCCATAGCCGACGGTGGGATTGCTATTCATCAGCCAGGCAAACGTCGTCCGGTCGAGCGTGTCGGTCCGCGGCAGCCCGTTCCGCTGCTGGAAGGCAGTGATCGCGGCCCGCGTGTTCGGATCCATCCTTCCGTCGATCGGTCCACGGTACAGGCCGAGCGTGCTCAGCTGCTGCTGTGCCTCTCGAACACTCGCGGTCGCCGCTACCGGAGCGGTGCCAGGAAGCGCGTTCCGCCAATCGGTGGGCGTCGGACCGCCAGTTGCCCACGATTGGGCTTCGGCCGCTCCGGCCAGTCCTATGGCGAAAGCGAGGGCGAGCGCTGCGGTGGCGGAATACTTCATCGGGTTCTCCACTGGTGAGCACGCGAATTTGCCGTGTCACACCGAACGGTCATCGCGCCGTGGCGTTCCCGGTTTATCCCCCAGTTGAAGCGGCTTGCGATATTCAACCGCTAAGCGTCAGCCTATTGCGGACCGGCCCGCACCGAGGCCGGGTGCCCCGGCAACTTGAAGCGTTGGCCGGTATCGCTCAGCTTATCGCCGTCAACTTTCAGCACCGACATGTCCTGATCGATAAAGTTGCCAATATAGAGATAGCCGCCGTCCGTGCTGAACGCACCGCCCTCCGGTAGCGCCCCGACCCCAACCTCGCCGGTCTTTGTCACCTTCTTTCCGTCGATCTTGAGCGCGGTGACCGCCCCGCCGGGGTGGTAGTACCAGGTATCCTTCGACCGGTTCGAGCCGCGCGCCTCGATCGTGACGACGAGATCGCCCTTCGGGCTGAGCACCAGCCCCTCGGGCGAATCGCCGACAGTGATGTGATCGATCACTCGCGGCGGATTGGCTTCGAGGTCGATCACGCTGACCGTGTCAACGTGACCGTCGGAGCTGCCGCCACTGCCGGTATCGGCGACAATTCCCAGCTTGCTGTCGGGCGTGATCACAACATTGTACGGATAGATCCCGACCGGCAAATCGGCGTTTTTGTCATAGCTAACTTTGTCGCCGTCGATCGCCAGCATCGCGATCTTGTTCGCCGCCGACTTGGTTGCCAGCGCGCGCTTGCCGTCCGGAGCAATCGCGACGGCGGAAACCTGGTCCGGTCCGGCGCCGACAGCGACCGAACCGACGGCTTTGACCTCCTTGCCCTTGATCGACAGCACCGAGACGGTGCCTTCGTCGCGGTTGGCAACGAGCGCCATGTCGCCCTTGGGCCCAATCGCCAAGCCCGACGGCTTCTTCCCGACCGCGATGGTGTCGATCTGTTTCGGCGGGTTCGCCTTCAGATCGATGACAAAAACCTTGTCGTCGGAGACCAGCGTGGGTTTCCCGTCCTTTTCGGGGCCGGGGATGACCGAATTAGCGACCAGCGCGATCTCGCCCGATTGGTGGATCGCCAGGTTGGTCGGCGGCCCTTGGATCGAGTTCATCAATGGGATCGTCGCCGCGATCCGTGGCGCCGCCGGCTTCGAGATATCGATAATCGACAGGGTGTCGTGACCGGCCTCGTGGATGTTCTGATCCATGCCCTGCTTCTCGTCATTGCCGACGATCATCAGCTGGGCCCCGGCCATCCCGCAGAAAAGGCCAGTAACGACCGCCGCCAATGCCGCGCAACCGCAGATGCGCCATCCAGGCATTTCCCCCTCCGATGTTATTTCGGCACAGTGACCGGCACCATTGCGGGAGATGCTGCCGCGATTGCCCGGCCACGGCAAGCGCTAGCCGGGCATCTCGGCGAAGTGCGCCATCTCCACGAATGCCTGTGCACGAGCCGGGGCTATACAGCTGGTACTGACCCGATGAAGGGCTGCCCGAAGCACAGATCGCATTCTTCAAGGAAGGCGAGCTCGGCGGCGGTTGAGGGCCGTCCGAGGATCGGGTTGCGATGCGGGAAGCGGCCGAAGCGTTCGATGATCTCGAGATGGCGCCGTGACATGTGCGAGTCCGTCGGTCGGCCGGGAACCGGTGGCAACGCCTGCAGCAGCGCGATCCCGCGTTCCTGGTCGGCGAGCACCTCGCTGTGTTCGAACGGCAGGTAAAAAAACAGGCGCCAGGCGGTGGGCACCTTCTGGTCGAAGCCGCAGACCAGCGCCCGGTTGGCAATGGCCAGCGCCTGAGGATCGCTGGCGAATGCGCGCGGCGTGCTGCGGAAGATGTTGCGGGGTACCTGATCGAGCAGCATCACCAGTGCCAGCGCGCTTTCCGGCATCGCCTCCCAAACCGCCAGCGCGCCGGCGATCGCCAACTCGTGATCCGCGGCGAAACCTGTTCGCACGGCCTCGTCGAATTCCGGCGTGCTGCGAAACCAGATCTGGCGATGGTGCAACCGCTCCGGGTCGCCGGGCGAGCCAAACCAGAAATCCAGCAATGCCCGCGCCCGTTCCGGGAGAGGGCTGGCCTCTTTCACGGAAGCGCCTGCGCGGCGAGGCTGCGGGCAGCCGTCGAGAGCGCGATCACCGGCTCTCCAGCGAGCGTCGTGCGGCGCACGTCGCGCACTTCGTTGCGATCGAAGCGACGGGCGCGATGCATTGTCGCGCGGTTGTCCCACACGACAAGATCGCCGACCCGCCATTTATGCGAGTAGACGAACTCGCGCTGGGTCGCGTGCTCGGTCAGGTCGCGCAGAAACATCCGTGCTTCCGGGATGGTCCAGCCAACGATCGCGCCGGCATGTGCTGCCAGAAACAGGGATTTCCGCCCGCTCTTTGGATGAATACGAACCAGCGGGTGCCGCACCGGTGCGAAGGCTTTGATCTCTTCCGGCGTCAGGCCGGTAAAACCGATCGCCTCGCGCGAATACAGCAGCGAATGCTCGCAGACAAGATCGGCGATTTCCGCCTTGGCACGCGCATCGAGCGCGTCGTAAGCGGCCCGCATGTCGGCGAATTCAGTATTTGCGCCCCAGGACGGGAGCACGCGACCGGAGAGCAGCGAGTACTTCGCCGGCACCGGACGGAACGAACTGTCGGAATGCCACAGCCGGTCGCCGAGCTTGAAGAACCACACCCGGTCGTCGGCGGACATGATGTTGCCGTGCCTGTCGAGGTTCGAGAAATCGTTGATCCCCGGGCCGAGGCGCTGCTCCTCGTGGTGACGGATATGCCCCGGCGTCCCGTAGCTCTCGAGCTCGCCGAAATGGCGGGTAAAAGCGATCTGCTCCTCGTCGGTGAGCGGCTGCTCGCGGAATACCAGCACCGCATACCGATCCATGCCGTCCTCGATCGCGGTCACCTCCTCGGGATCGAGCGGCCTGCGGCAATCGATGCCGGTAACTTCGCCGGCAAAAACCGGCGTCAGCGGGCGGATCGACAAGGTCATCCGGGCTTCCCCTCAAATTATAGCAGGCCGCGGCCGGCGAGGTTGCGCATCAGCGCGAGCGCGCCGAACTCCCAGGGCGGGATCTTGTCGCTGCGCCCCACGCGATTGACGAGCGCGCCCAGTTTCGGCGAGGAGACCGTGACAATGTCGCCCGTCTTGTGGGTGAAGCCTTGGCCGGGTGCGCCGCGGTCGTCGATCGGCGCGAACATGGTACCGAGAAATAGCACGAAGCCATCGGGATACTGATGCGTCGGCCCGATCGCTTGCGCCACGATTTCGGCCGGGTCGCGGCTGATCATCGTCATCGAGCTGTGGCCGTTCAGCACGTAGCCCTCGGTTCCCCGCACTTCCAGCGCGACCTCGGCGCGGCGCGCGTCGTCGAGCAAGAAGGTGCCGTCGAAGAGTCGCAAAAATGGTCCGACCGCGCAGGAGCCATTGTTGTCCTTGGCCTTGGCGAGGAGGAGCGCGCTGCGCCCCTCGAAGTCGCGCAGATTGACGTCGTTGCCGAGCGTGGCGCCGACGATCCGGCCTGCGGCGTTGACCGCGAGCACGATCTCCGGTTCGGGGTTGTTCCATACCGAGGCCGGATGCAGCCCGATCTCGGCGCCGATGCCGATCGAGGCCATGGATTGGCATTTTGTGAAGATCTCGGCATCGGGGCCGATCCCGACCTCGAGATACTGCGACCACATGCCGCGCTTCTGCAGCGCTCCTTTCAGCCGCTCGGCCTCGGGCGAGCCCGGCTGGACCGCGGCGAGGTCGCCACCGATCTCGGCGGCGAGGCTGCTGCGCACTTCGGCCGCACGGGCCGGATTGCCGCGTGCCTGCTCCTCGACGACGCGTTCCAAGAGGCTGCGGATGAAGGTGACGCCGGCGGCCTTGACCGCCTGCAGATCAATCGGCGCGAGAAACCACGGGTGCGCCGCGTCGCGTGCCTCGGCCCTGCTATTCTCCAGGATTTCGGCGACGGCGCCAATGCGGCGGTCGCGCGGTGCGGTCGCGAGCGTCGCGACCGGATCCGGCTCGTTCAGTAGCCCGGCGACGGTCGGTGCGGTGCGGCTGATGTCGAACACACCGTCGTCCCGCACCAACACGACGGCTGGGCCCTCGTCCGGCAGCCAGACGCGGCCAACCAGTGTTCCGACGCAGCCGTCCTCCGGCAGGCATTCCTTTGGCCCGAGTTGCCGGGTCATGGTGCCCGCCCTTCGCCGAG
>Ga0209380_10002088_pt1 | contig 13022 bp, 7 predicted proteins | sample HubBroMetageWFT6_FD_188347 | JGI IMG/M metagenome (GOLD analysis project Ga0209380, IMG submission 188347) | Warmed and freeze-thawed soil microbial communities from the Hubbard Brook experimental Forest, New Hampshire - Hubbard Brook CCASE Soil... | ecosystem: Environmental > Terrestrial > Soil...
GCTTTGCACCGTGATCGAACCCAGGATACGGCCCTGTGTCTTCAGGCGCACGCGCTCCTTGGCTTCGACGGCGGACTGCAGTCCGGCCGGCCATCGGCGGTTCTGGGCAATGCGACCCTTGAACTCGTCCACCATGTCGATGGAGCCGTTCTTGACGACGTAATCCACATCGCGTCTTAAGAGCGCATGCGCATGCAGCGCATCCTGCACGGCAGTCAGAACCCGAAGATTCTGCTCGTCGAATAGGTTTCCGCAGCTGAGGGCTACTTCGACAAGTTGAATACCAGCATCGGTCAACTGCACATTCCGGGCAAACTCATCAAGCGTGTAGTGGACGCGAGGGCAAAGCTTTGTCACCACTTGGTCAACTCGGTATGCGAACACGGAATCTTCGGGGACTCCACCCGCGATGACTAGCGGGATGCGAGCCTCGTCGATCAAGATGGAGTCGGCCTCATCGATGACCGCAAATGCGAACGGACGCTGAACCAGTTCCTCCGCGCTTCGCGCCAAACCATCCCGCAAATAGTCGAAGCCGATCTCGTTCGCAGTCGCATAGGTCACATCACACAGGTACGCCGCACGGCGTTGCTCTGGGGGCATGGTCTGCGAGATATGAGCGACGGAAAGTCCGAACCAGTCGTAAATTCCGCGCATCCACAGGGCGTCCCGGCGAGCGAGATAGTCGTTGGCGGTCAGCACATGAGCTCCGCGGCCCTGACGCGCGTGCCAAATCACGGCAGGCACAGCCGCGAGTGTCTTACCCTCGCCGGTCTGCATCTCCGCGATATATCCGCGTTGCAGCGCGAGCGCGCCCTGGATTTGCACGTCGAACATATGCAATCCCAGTACACGCTCGGCGATTGCGGCTGCCAGCGCGAACGTTTCAACAACGTCCGCTTCACAGGGCGGAACTCTCGCAGCAGACCTGAGTTGATCGTCGGTTAGCTCAGACAACTTCTGTCGTCGCTGGGCAATCACCCGCAGTTGATCTTCGAACCCACGATCCCCAAGCCCGAAAAGACGCAGTAAGCTCGTAAACACAGATCTCCATCCCGATGGTAGCCTACGCTATCACGGCGCCACGAATCCTCTCCAGGCTTCCCGAGACCAGCCTCTTCCAAACGTCGGCCTGCGCCTGATCGCGCGGCTTGGCGAGGCAGAGGAAGAGCACGTCCCGCAGTTTGATCGGCCCGCCGGGCTCGTATTTGGCGAGCTGATACTCATCAACTTCGGGAACGCTGCCGTCAGACCCTTCTTCACCTGACATGAAAGCGGCACGCGCCCGTCCTTCCAGTAAATGGCGACGAACTCAGCAAGTTCGTCGGCACGCTGGATGATTTGGGCAAGCGTCTCCGACACCAGAGCGCGATGCGTCTTGTGGCGAGCCATTTCGCGCACGAGCAGAAGCGGCGTATGACGCAGCTTCATGCTCTCGCGGTCTTCGATTGCCATCGCTGCCACCTTCTCGGCCGTGGCCTTGGGAACGAGTTCGGCAATGCGGCCGGCCATCTCGACTCCGTCCTCTTAAAACTGACTTTCCCAAAGCAGGCACGCCAGCACTGAGCGGCGCAGCTGCAGGTCGGGAGAAATGTTTCGCGACGGAGCGCCCTCGTGCATGCGCTCCAAAGTTGAGATTCAGCAGATTCAGTCGGGCCATTCGTCGCCTCCTTTCAAACTCGCAGCTCTTACTGATTCGTTATTCGCGGTAGCAGTCAGCAAATGGGCACTTGGCTAATGCTGCCAAGGTACGACTTGGTTGAAACCTCGCCGGGGATTAAGTCGACGACGGTATTTGTTCCGATGCTCTACGACTGATCTAAATTGGTGTGAATGCCAGGAACGTTCTCATTGGCAGGTTTGTGGATTTTGCTGCGAAACTAAGCTAACATCGCCGTCCTGAGGGGGCTTTCAAATTAGGGCCAGCAAGTCCGCTTCCACGTTTGCCTCCTGGAGGTGTTGTGCGTCCAGCCACATTCGTTCCGAACGTTCTCGCTGTCACAGGTCTGACATTTTCGATACTCATGGCCGGGTGCGGCAGTGGAACCGGCTTGGGAGGCGGTTCGCGTGGCGGGCAGCCTTCGTCAAATCCTGTTCCAGCGATTACATCTCTGAACCCGAATTCTGCGACGCAGGGTGGGAATCCACTAACCGTGACGATCACCGGGTATAACTTCATCTCTTCGTCGAGTGTGCAATGGAATGGCAGTGCGCGAACAACGACCTACACCTCAAGTACTCAGTTGCAAGTGCAGATCGCCTCGGTCGACATTGCGAACTCTGGCTCGGCGGCGGTGAGCGTCACGAATCCGAGCCCCGGCGGAGGAAACTCGGGATCGGCGGAGTTTACGATTAATCCGACCTCCAATCCTGCGCCTCAGCTTCAGGCCTGCAATCCTAGTTCGGTCAATGCTGGTAGCGCCGACATCATTTTTACTGTGTACGGTTCGAACTTCATCCCTACATCGGTGATTCAGTGGAATGGAGCAGCGTTAACAACCAGTTACCTTTCGGACTCGTACCTGGAGGCTCAGGTTCCAGCCTCGAATCTTTCGAATCCGGGAGTCGCGGAGGTCGTAGTAGTAAATCCCGGCCCGGGAGGTGGAAGCTCCCCATCGCTTCAGTTCGCCATCAATGGCTTCAGCTACGCGCCATTGGTGGTAAGCCAACTAGCAAATGACATGGTGTGGGACCCGGTCAATCAGGTGATCTACCTCTCGGTCCCTAGCCTGGCCTCGGCTAACGGGAATACGATAGCGGTGTTGAATCCCACTAGCGGGATCACCCAATCAACGCAGTTCGCAGGCAGCGAGCCGGACGCGCTGGCGATCTCCGATGACAGCCAATTCTTGTATGCGGGACTGGATGGTTCCTCATCAGTTCAGCGTTTCACGTTACCGAGTATGCTTCCCGACATCAAGTACTTGCTTGGGGCAGGCGCATACCCGTACGGTCCCTTCTTCGCCGACGATCTACAGGTTGCGCCAGGTCTACCTCACACAACGGCAGTTTCGCGCGGCGCCTCCAACATTAGCCCCACTGCTTTGGGTGGAATGGAGATTTATGATGACGCGACGCCGCGATCTCAAGTCGCTGATGCACCGGGAGATCTTTATGATTCGCTGCAATGGGGATCGGATACGCAAATCTATGCAATCAATAGCGAGATTACCAGCTTCGACTTTTATGCGCTCACAGTGAGCTCCAGCGGCGTTCAGCTTAGTGATGATTACCAGAACGAGTTCTCCGACTTTTACGTCCGGTTGCATTATGACAACGGCACACACTATGCCTATACCGACGATGGCTATGTCATAAACCCCGCCAATGGTCAGCACGTTGGGCAGTTTCAGGCGTCCGGTTATATGGTCCCGGATTCGAGTCTGAACAGCGCATTTTTCCTGGGTCAGACGCAGAGCCAGGCTGGTTCGACCAGTTTCACCATCGAATCCTTTGATCTCACGACTTTTGCGCCCATATCCGAGATAACGATTCCTAATGTGCTCGGTTATCCGCTGCGCTTTATTCGCTGGGGCGCGAGCGGGCTGGCCTTCAACGACGATGCCGGTTTTATCTACATCATCAACAGCTCGTTCGTGAGCAACAACGTCGAAAAGAATACTGCGCCCAAGCGTAACTTGTTTCACGTTATGCGGAGCTGGCCGAACCCAGTCATTCGGTCACGTCAGAAGGTCCGGCCAGAAGTTCGCTCTCAGCCAAAAATCAAGCCACGGCGCATGCTGGCTGATCCGCAGGATTCAAATCCGGTTCCTACAATTGCGGCACTGAGCCCGAGCTCTGTGGTAGTTGACTACACCGGGCTGACCGGATTCACCCTGACTGTGACGGGAAGCAACTTTGTCTCGCTGTCCACGGTCGAATGGAACGGAAGTCCGCGGCAAACGGAACTGGTTTCGACCACCCAGCTGCAGGCCCAAATCAACTTTTCCGATGTGCAGAACGCGGGAACTGCCGCAGTCACCGTGGTCACTCCGAGTCCAGGCGGAGGTACATCGAATGCGCTAACGTTCACGATCGCAAGTTCGTATTCCCTGCCTCCCGTTCCATCGATTATTGCGTTGAATCCAAATTCGGCTGTGGCTGGCAGTGCCGGACTCCTGGTGGATCTGAGCGGGGTCTGGCTAAACAATTCGGATACCGTGGAATGGAACGGCAGCCCCCGCACAAACACCTCTCAGGGGTTTCTGGCCGCCCAAGTCAACGCTTCGGACCTCACCACCCCCGGCTATGCCGAAGTCACAGTCGTCACCCCGGGCGGCGTCGCTTCCAATGCGGCGGAGTTTCAGATTCTCTATCAGCCGACTGCGGTAAGTCAGTCGGCGAATGACCTGGTATGGGACCCAGTGAACCAGGTGTTTTATATTTCCGTTCCGAGTTCCGCCACCACACATTCGAACCAGGTCTGCGTACTCAATCCGACAACCAGTGCAATCACCAACTGCCAAGCTGGGAACGAGCCGAACATGCTGGCGATTTCTGACGACAGTCAGTTTTTGTACGTCGGGATGGATGGATCTAATTCGGTACAACGCTATGTGCTACCAAATTTGACTCCGGATATCAACTTTACGGTGGGCACCGATCCTTACGACGGGCCGTACATAGCGCTCGATATTGAGGTAGCGCCAGCCACTCCTCACACAGTCGCAATTTCGCGGGGAATTTTGAACCTTGAGCCGGATACCGAAGGTGGGATCGCGATCTACGATGACGGCGTGCAACGACCGATCGCTACACAGGGCTGGGGACCCACGGACGATAGCTACGATTCGATCCAATGGGGAAAAGACGCCACGGCAATTTATGCGGCCAACAGCTCCACGACAGGATTCGATTTCTATACGCTGACCGTCAACGCTTCTGGAGTTGTGCTGGATCAGGATTATCCCAGCGTGTTCTGGAATCCAGGGCGCATTCACTTCGATCGGGGCAGTGGATTGATTTATTCCGATGACGGATTTCACGCCGTCAATCCCTCAACTGGATTGCCTGCGGGCATTTTTGAGGTCGGAGGCGGCTGGCCTATGGCCCCGGACTCTTCGCTCAACTCCGTGTTCATTCTGACGCAGTACATCTGGCAGTCCAATTCAAATTACACAGTCGACATTTTTGACATGACGCACTATGTTCGCGTGGGTTGGGTTCCATTTCCTACTACCGCGGAGCCGGGAGTCAACCCGCTGGGCCGCTTCATTCGCTGGGGATCGAACGGATTGGCCGTGAATTTTAAGGGCAATCAGATATATCTTCTTTCCGGATCATTTGTATACGCACAGAATAAATCACGTGCATACCCTTACAAGAGGCCACATCGAACGCCTTAGCCGCTTGGTCGGCGAGATCACTAAAATCGGCGAAGACGTCACCCGGATCCGAAACCGGCCAGACCCACCATCTTGAACTCGCGCGGGGAATCCAACCCGGATTTCTTCGTTAGGACCGAAGCGTCATCATGCCTTCGACCACGCGAGCCTAACTAACTTAGCACCCTCGCCAGGAAGGGCAGCCGTTTGGACGTGGAAGGCATACAACCAGGAGCCGCAACTCTCGTGATCCCGAACGTCGAACAGCGCTTTAACGATGAAGCCTGGGTTTGTAGCTTTGGCTTCTGGGGCAGGGTCGTTATTTTCAGAAAATCCTCGATCCGCCGCCGGGGCAAACGTGTGATGCTCTAATCGGAACGCTGTTCCGAGTATTCCTAGAGCGGGCATCGTTTCCCTCGAACGCCCTTTTAGAATCGCTGGATCGACCATTCGCAGACCTCCGACCTAACGCTTGCAATTCAATGCCTTCAGGCCCAGGAATCTCGACGTTGCGCCCAACTCCTCTTCGATTCGCAGCAATTGGTTGTATTTGGCGATGCGGTCGGTGCGGGAGGCGGAGCCGGTTTTGATTTGGCCGGCGCCGGTGGCGACTGCGAGGTCGGCGATGAAGGTGTCTTCGCTTTCGCCGGAGCGGTGCGAAATTACCGAGGTGTAGCCGTTGCGGCGGGCGAGATCGATGGCGTCCAGAGTTTCGCTGACCGAGCCGATCTGGTTGACTTTGATCAGGATCGAGTTGGCCACGTGCTTGTCGATTCCCTCTTGCAGGAATTGAATATTCGTTACGAAGATATCGTCGCCTACCAGCTGAATCTTGCCCCCGAGCTCTGTGGTTAGATTCTGCCAGCCGTCCCAGTCGTTTTCGGCGAGGCCATCTTCGAGTGATACGATGGGATAATCTTTCACCCACTTCGCCCAGAACTTCACCATCTCGTCGGAACTCTTGGTGGATTTGTCGGACTTCTTGAAGACATATTTGCCGTCCTGATAGAACTCGCTGGCGGCGGGATCGAGGGCGATGGCGATTTCTTCTCCGGGCTTGTAGCCGGCTTTGGTGATCGCCTCCAGCACAACTTCGACGGCCTCCACATTGGACTTCACCGAAGGGGCGAAGCCGCCTTCGTCGCCGACGGCGGTGTTGTAGCCGCGTTTTTTCAGCACGCCCTTGAGCGTATGGAATACTTCAACTCCCCAGCGCAAAGCTTCTGAAAAGGAAGGAGCTCCGACGGGCATGACCATGAATTCCTGGAAGTCGACGTTGCTGTCGGCGTGGGCCCCGCCGTTGAGAATATTCATCATCGGAGTTGGCAGGGTGTTGGCGCCTGCGCCCCCCAGATAGCGGTAGAGAGGAACATCAAGGCTCGCAGCCGAGGCGCGCGCGGCCGCCATGGAGACGGCGAGAATGGCGTTCGCTCCTAGTCTGCCTTTGGTCTCGGTGCCATCAAGTTCGATCATTTTGTGGTCGAGGCCGCGCTGATCGAAGGCGTCCCAGTTGGCCAGGGCTTCGGCGATTTCGCCGTTGACGTTCTCGACCGCTTTGAGCACGCCTTTACCCTGAAAGCGGTTGCTATCTCCGTCACGCAGCTCGACGGCTTCGTGCTCCCCGGTAGATGCGCCGCTGGGAACGATGGCACGGCCCATGGAGCCGTCGACGAGAAACACTTCCGCTTCCACGGTAGGATTGCCGCGTGAGTCCAGAACCTCTCTGGCATGAATGGCTGCGATATTTGACATAGGGTCGATCGGTTTCCTTTATGGGTTTCGGGGACCAACGATTATATCGGATGGAGATGGACGCGATGTGACGGAGGACACATAGGCTGGCGCTCGACGCCAGATAAGACTGAGATTCCTCCGCGCGCGAAGAAAAACGCGCGCTGGCGGAATGACATGTCTGAATCGTCCACGCCCACATTTCTGCCCTTGTCTCTGCTGGTTCCCCGCATGGTTCGCTGGTTGTATGCGGTTCCGGGGTGGACTAGAGTTAGGTGGACAATATGGAGTTGCAGGAGGCGCGATGAAGAAACTGACGGTTCTACCTGGCATTCTGCTGCTGGCGGCGATGGCTGCGGCGCAGGCGGTGCCGGCGGGCACGGCCTTGATGGTGAAGCTGGATACGACGCTGGCAACTTTCAGTAATAAGGCTGGAGATCCCTTTCAGGGCAAGCTGAGTCAGCCGGTCATGCTGGGCGGCAAGATTATGATTCCTGCGGGCGCGACCGTGGAAGGTCGCGTGACCAAGGTGAGCGAACCGCGGCGCATTTCGGGCAAGCCGACGATCGCGATTCTGCCGGAGGCCGTGATCTTCCCTAACGGCGAGCGCTATTTTCTGGATGCGACGCTGGTTGATACAAACCTGGGCCGCGGCTCCGATGTAGATACCGAGGGCCGGTTTAAAGGATCAGGCTTCGATAAGGACGATAAGATCGAGACCGGCGCAGGTACGGCCGGGGGAATGCTGATCGGCGGGTTGGCTGGAGGCCCGCTGGGACTGGCGATTGGCGGTGCGGTGGCAGCGACGGCGACCACGGCGCACTGGCTGGAAAAGCATCGGTCAGCGATTTTGCCGGCCGGGACCGAATTGACTTTGGAGTTGAATCGTCCGCTGATGGTTTCTGGAGCGGCGAGTGCCCCGGCTAGCGGCGGGCAGTAAAGTCCCGCGGCCAGGTGGGCGCGCAGAAAATTGAAGACTCGAAAAGCGTGCGACCACCGGGGCTGAGGCCCGCTATCGAATGGGACTGTACGCGGCGCTGAAGAGCCGCTTTTCCACGTTACTTACCTAGCTGTTCGCCATTTACGAACCCGTTCTGTCCAGATTACTTACCCTACTGCGTACAGCAGGTCTCCCTCGCTTAACAGTTGCAGTTCAATCCATCCTTCCAAGGGCAGGGCATCGACCGGGAGTCGGTTCTGCCACAGGCTGAAGCGCAGGCGCAATTTGGTGGCTGCGGCAATGGGGCTTGTCGGCCTTAAGTCGCTTGCCGTCGCGCCAGTTCCTGTGGCGGGATTCGCCAGCAACCAGACCAGAGGCAACTTGAATTCAAAATTGCGCAGCAAGGCTAACTTGGCCGCGTCGTCGGGATGAGTGGACGAGGCCAGGACGCGCTCTTCGGTACCGCCTTCCACTGTCCAGCCGCGGATACGACCTTGTTGCACTGCGGCCTCAAGGCGCAGGGCGCGCCGCGGCCGGGTTTCGGAACCCGCCCAGGATTCCAGGTTAACCACGAGTTCAAAGTCGGTTTTCGGAAGATCGCCGTTGAAATCGAGACGTCCGTAGACGTAGGTTGCATCGATCCCCGCATACACCGCGTCCAGCAGAAACTGCTTGCCGTGCATGGATCCGGCGCGATGGTCGGCGGTGTAGATTGCGGAACCCATCCATTCGAAATAGCGCACCTTGTCGCCGGTGACGCGAGGATGAATGTAGGCGGTCTGCGGAATAAACGCGGGGCGCACTTCGACACCGGTGATGGGCTGCGAGAGGTAGTCGGGCGGAGTCGCGCCGAGCGCTTGATAGACGTTCGAAAGATGAGTGCGGTAGAGCTCGTCGAAATCGCGGTCGTTGGCCGAGTGATGTTCAGGACCATACCACCAGTTCCAATCGCTGCCCTCGGCGATCAGGATTTCATCAAAGGCTAGCTTACGCTGCGCTTCGGGGGCGCGGGCCGCATTCTGGGAGTAAAGGTCGCGCGCGCTGTGCAGGTAGTCCCACGCGCGATTGTCTTCGGGAGCGCCGATCCAGACGTTGAAGTTGGCGTTGATCCAGGAACCGGGGACCAGCGATGTCAGGCGGTTGAAGTTGTTATGGCGGGCGATGGCCTCGGAGATGGTGACGGCCTCCACGCCGGGCTCGCGTTGCAGGTCGTCGTAGAAGCGGCGAAGGAATTCGCGGCCGGACTTGGGATAGTATTCCCAAGCATTTTCGCCATCGAGAATGATGGAAACGATGGCGTCGCGGCCCTGCGCCAGCACCGGCCGAGCTGCCTCTTTGATGTTGCCGATCAAGTGGCGGGCGGCGTCGGCTGGAGGCATGCCGGAATAGACGAATCCGATGAGGTCGGAAATCGTGTGATCGCGAAATACCAGGTTCATCGCCACCGAACCGTTTTCGTAACGATGAATGTTGTAGAGCTTTTCGGCGCGGTCCGCGGGCAAGCGGCCGGTACCATCGCGGTTGAAGGATGCGCCGATGCTGCGTCCGAGGACGCCTTCGTCGGTGGCCATCCACTCGATGCCGAGGCTGTGGGCAATGGCGATCGCTTCCTCGGAGACGCTGCCTTCGGACGGCCACATGCCTTTGGGGCGGACGCCGAAAACCTGCTGGTGCAGATCGAGGCCCCGCAGAATTTGCTCGCGAGCGTCTTCGGGATGACGAAAGCGATTCTGAGGAAGCGGCAGGCCGGGGGAAGACACGGCTCCGGCATTGGTGTCGCAGATAAGTGGAAGAATCGGATGGTAGAAGGGCGAGGTGGAGATTTCTATCGATCCCTTCTGAGCGGCCGCAGTATGGGCTGGCAGAACCTTGCCCAGCAGTTCCCTTTCGCGAGCCATGACAAAGGTCTGGTCGTCGAGCGAATAATGATGGCCCTTGGTTACCAGCGCCGCAACGTCTTTATCTTCGAGAAAGAACTCATCAAACCAGGCGATTTGCGATAACACTTGCAGGTCGGTGAAATCCTGTGGCTGAAAATATCGTTCGGCACGCTCGGCTGAGTCGCCGTGCTCGCGGAAACGTTCCCAGAGTTCACGGTAGCGGGGATAGCGTCCGATCAAATTGATGGGGTTGGCCTGAAAAAGATATTGCAGGGCGAAGCGGCGTTCGCCAACCGATAGATCCTTGGCCGGCTTCGCGGCCACGCTGAGAAATGGGTCCTGAGCGGTGCCCGCGACGTAGTCCTGAATTTGGACCATCAGCGAGGGCACGATGTTGAAGTTCTGGTGAACGTTGGGAAACTCATCCAGCAGCTTGACCATGCCGTAATAATCTTTGAGTGCATGGAGGCGAACCCAGGGCAGACGATATTCGCCGGAGACCAGGTCTTTGTAAAAAGGCTGGTGCTGGTGCCAGAGCAGGATGACGCGGAGAGCGGGCATGAGTGGAGGAGTCAGTCTAGCATGGGGATTCGCGGTGAGGGCGGGGCGGATTGGCCGGTCGGGTCAAAAACAGTCGAGCTTCGCTCGACCGGACAGCCGAGGGCGGCTGTTTCCACACCAGCATCTCGTTTCGGCGCTGGAGGGCTGTCTTCCGGTACACTAGGGCCGCACGTCTCGCGCACATCTTGCGCCCTATATGAGCCCTGAATCCAAGATCGCGATCGCATCGCCCCAGTTTCTTACTGAACAGGATCTCTATCTCTTCAATGAGGGCAGCCACTACCGGCTGCATGACAAGATGGGAGCGCATCTGGTCGCGCAGAAGGACCAGGCCGGGGCGGTGTTCAGCGTCTGGGCACCGAATGCGCTGTCGGTCTCGGTGGTGGGCAGCTTTAATGCGTGGAATCCTAAATCGCATCGGCTGGAGCCGCGCGGGTCTTCGGGAATCTGGGAAGGTTTTGTTGCTGGAGTGACCCAGGGCGCGCTCTACAAGTTTCACATTGAATCGCGGACTGGCGGGTACAGCGTGGATAAAGCCGATCCCGTTGGGGTTCTGCACGAGCAGCCGCCGCGCACGGCTTCTGTGGTGTGGGACCTGTCTTATGAATGGGGCGACCGCGACTGGATGCAGAAGCGCGGCGAGCGCAACTCGCTGCGGGCGGCGCAGGCAATTTACGAGGTGCATCTGGGTTCGTGGATGCGCGTGCCCGAGGAGAATAACCGTCCGCTCACTTACCGCGAGACTGCTCCGCGGCTTGCCGAATATGTGCAGCGCATGGGCTTCACGCATGTGGAATTTCTGCCGGTGATGGAGCATCCGTTTTACGGCTCGTGGGGATACCAGACCACCGGCTATTTTGCGCCCACTTCGCGTTACGGAACTCCGCAGGACTTCATGTATCTGGTGGATTACCTGCATCAACATGGCATTGGGGTGATCCTCGATTGGGTGCCTTCGCACTTCCCTTCTGACGAGCACGGCCTGGCGTTTTTCGATGGCACGCATCTTTACGAGCACGCGGATGCGCGGCAGGGATTCCATCCTGATTGGAAGACTTACATTTTTAATTACGGGCGCAGCGAAGTGCGCAGCTTTCTGATGTCGAGCGCCATGTTCTGGCTCGACAAGTATCATGCTGACGGCCTGCGCGTGGATGCGGTTGCCTCGATGCTATATCTGGATTATTCGCGCAAGCAGGGCGAGTGGATTCCGAATAAGTTTGGCGGACGCGAGAATCTGGACGCAATAGATTTTCTGCGGCGATTTAATCAGGAAGTGTACAAAGAGCATCCCGATGTTCAGACCACGGCAGAGGAATCGACTTCCTGGCCTATGGTTTCGCGGCCGGTTTACCTCGGCGGGCTCGGCTTTGGCATGAAATGGGATATGGGCTGGATGCACGACACGCTGGAATATTTCCGCAACGATCCCATTCACCGCAAGTATCACCACAACAAGCTGACCTTCCGCATGCTGTATTCGTTCCACGAAAACTTTGTGCTGCCGTTGTCACACGACGAAGTGGTGCACGGCAAAGGGTCGCTGATCGGTAAGATGCCGGGGGACGAGTGGCAACGTTTCGCCAACCTGCGCCTTCTGTTTGCCTACATGTATGCGCAGCCGGGCAAGAAGCTGCTGTTTATGGGATGCGAGTTTGGGCAGGTGCGCGAATGGGGGCATGACACCAGCCTGGAATGGGATGTGCTGCGGTATCCGGTTCATCGCGGCGTGCAGGCCTGGATGGAGCAACTGAACCGCGTTTACCGCAGCGAGCCTGCGCTGCATGCGCTCGACAACACGGTGGATGGCTTCGAGTGGGTGGATTGCAACGACAATGCCACCAGCACGATCTCTCTGCTGCGCAAGAGCGAGGCGCCGCAGGACACGGTGCTGGTCGCCTGCAACTACACGCCGGTGCCGCGCGTGGGCTACCGTGTGGGAGTTCCCCATGGCGGCTACTGGCGCGAACTGCTGAACAGCGACGGGCGCGAATACGGTGGCAGCGGGATGGGGAATCTGGGCGGCGTGCAGGCGGAGGAAATCCCCACACACGGGCGGCCGTTTTCGCTGAATCTTACCTTGCCGCCGCTGGCCGCGTTATTCTTCAAGGCGGACGGGAGCTAAAGCCCATAGGCGCTACGTTAAGAAACAGGCTTTAGTGTTCGTGGACCTATTCTTGGTAAATGCGTATCGCAGAAGAAAACTGGAAGGTGCCCGCCTCGTTGTTTCCCGCAGGATGGCGGCAAACGGCATGGCAGTCGGGCGCGGTCGAGCGATGGTGCGGGTTTCCATCGTCTGAGGTGCTGTTGCGTATGCGTATGCTAATGCTGCGTGTGGCGCGGGGGCGCTTGTTGCGGAGAGGGTTGTGCGCGCTAAGCTGGCGCACTGGGCCGACATTTCCGATGTCGCCTTGCTCAAACGCTTGCGCAACAGCGGGCAGTGGCTACGTTGTTTGTGTATCGAATTGTTTCGCGAAAACGTCGCGTACCGGCTCGAAGAAGGTATCAGTCGGACGATCCGGATGCCGAGTCGTGGGCCCCGTCCTCGCCCATCACTTCAGAGTTGCCGACAATAGGGAGTTAGGG
>Ga0209380_10002089_pt1 | contig 13006 bp, 7 predicted proteins | sample HubBroMetageWFT6_FD_188347 | JGI IMG/M metagenome (GOLD analysis project Ga0209380, IMG submission 188347) | Warmed and freeze-thawed soil microbial communities from the Hubbard Brook experimental Forest, New Hampshire - Hubbard Brook CCASE Soil... | ecosystem: Environmental > Terrestrial > Soil...
GTTAAAAACGGAGGGGTAGGAAAGCGGTTGACTCCGGCGGTCTTGAAAACCGTTAGGCCCGAAAGGGTCTCGTGGGTTCGAATCCCACCCCCTCCGCCAGCCTGTCATAAGTTTTCTCTCCGTTCCCATTGTTGTTGCGGAAACCTCAATATTCGGCCCAATTGAGGGGATTCACAACACGCGCCTTTTCTCTCTCCAGCGACAGTCCGCTAAAAGCCTAAACGAATCGGAATATTCTCCTACACCACTCGCGAGGTGCACTTTCGTAGACCGGTCCGAATTTCTAGCGACGCCAGGTAGCGTTCGTCGTGGCGTTTCGTCAAAGATTTGCCGAGTCACCGGTTCGGGCCACGGCTGGCAGCGCTGGGTTACTCCTTCCCTCACACCGCCTCTCAAATATCGATGATCATGTTCCTGCGTGCCTTCATTCCAAGCTTTCTGCGCTCGGCAGTAAGGAACGCGAGAAGCGCGTCGAGGGCAATTCAGTCTCCGCGAAAGCCGCGTCCGCTCGTGTCGCCTCAATCAGCGGAACATCCACGTAGCCGGCAAACTGGCGAGCTGCCTTCATCCACATTTGATGGAGCTGCTTGGGGCGGACTAGGCTATGCGCCCTAACGCAAGAAATAGCAAGACAAGACCATCGCACGGCCGCTTCATTGATCTTTCGCTGGAGATCGTCAAATTGTTGCTGCAGCTTCAGGTGCTATGTCAAAGCCCTCGGACAGGGTGAACTCTCGAATCGAACGCCTTGAGGCAGAGGTGGCGGACTGGAGGCGGACAAACGAGTGCCGATGTCAAGGCAACTTTTGGGCTTGCTGTTCGCGTTTAAGTCGGAAGTTCACGCCGGCAGGTGCATCTTCTTCAACAGTTCGGCATAGCGTGGGTCCCGGCGGAGGCTGCTCATCAAGGGATTGAATTGCAATCCGGGTGCGCCGGGGTCGCGCTGTTGAATGGCGGGTCCATAGAGAGACCATTTATCTTGATGATTACCGTTTTGCCCTGAAGGTGCTTCTTATCCACCATTGCAATCCCCCTATAAACACCGCACTGTGGCGTCCCGCTGCCTTTCTCACTTCGGATTCATTCTCCTTTTTGGTTACTCCTTAGACCTCGTACGCCAGTACACGCGCCACCCCGCCGTACATTTCGACGCTAGTGTGATCGTATGGGCCGTTATGTTTGCGGCATCGCCCCGGTCGAGTGCGGAGAGTAATGTGTCCGCGACGCGACCGATATCCTGCCCGAGGGCACTTTGCAATTTCGAAGTCAGAAAGCCTGCTTCAAGCAGTATCTTAGTGCGAAGCACCCCCTCCTTGGTTGGTTTCTTGGCGCCGGCGAGCGCGGGATCGCGCACGTAGCTTCCATGGACCGGTATTGTGGTAGCGGTTGCACTCGTCACGTAGATTCCGAAAACACCCAGCTTTCCCATTTCGTACGCATCGCGTAATCCAAGCCCGCCCGCCCACAAGACCCTGATCTTCAAGTTCCGTGCGTGCTTCTCGATGCGCTGTATCTGCCTCCAACCTAGATATCCCTTATTGTCGCTGGGGTTCCTCTTTAGTAGACGTCGTCCTGATGCCTTTTCAATCGTGTCGATAAGTACAACGCCTACGCCATGCGGAGCTACTGTGTTCAGCCAAATCTCAATTCCTCTCGGCAAATCTCTCTCTACGTCGACCGCTCCTTCTCGCAGCAGGCCCTGGTCGACAAAAAAAACGGGAGCCGCCGACCATCTCGGCAGCCACCGCTGTTCCTGTTGGACAACATAATCGATTTCGGGGAGTGTCAAGGGGAAGCAGCCATATTTTCCAAGATTCGCTCCCATACTTCGCGCTGTATTGAGACCAACCCAAACGCTGCGAGCAATGGTGTCAGTATCCGGAAGGTTGGCGGCACGCAACTCTACGTTTTCTTGCTTCGCCTTGCGCAAAAGAGGACCAACAATGCCCGGTTCGAAGTAGTCGAGCAGGCCCGCCAAAGAAATGGCTTGGTCAGCGGCCTTGCGCTTTACGCCATCGAGCACGACAAGCTTTAACCCAGCACCGGAGGCGACCTTAATGGCCGTAATCGATGCGTTCCTGCCAGCAATGCCTCTTCCGACCCATGCCAAGAGGCCGAGGGCGTGTCCTTTCGGCGCCCGTCGCATTCCTACGGCCTGTCCAGACTTAACGAATACAGCGAGTGCTGAGAGGGCTGATATCCTCCGGGAAGTACTGATCTGTACAAACCGAGGAATGTCGACAAGAACTGTGAGCGCTCTTGGTTGTCTGTCAGGCGTTTCTACAAAAGGTCGAAACGCGGCTGCGATCTCCGCCTTGGCCCGTTTCAGATCCTCGCTACTATCGCCGCGTAATATGATGACCGGCTCGCGACGGTAGACGCGCAAATTCACTCGGGTGCCGACGTTTGTCGTAATTAAAACGCGGTCTACGCTTGCCAGCCATATGTCCGCGTACTCCTCAGGACCTACCGCTAGCTCGCCGATCCCTCCTAGGCGCTCCGCATCCACCGCGACCCCGACAATCAAGGACGTGCGTCGGGTCGATTTTGGAAGCGCGAGGATCTTCGGAGATTCAAGAGCAGCGTCTCGAATCTCTCCAGCGGCACTTCCCTCGTCGCTCACTCCAACGAATGGACCGTAAAAAGCCTGGTCGTAGTCCTTGAGGGAAGCACTACTTTGTTCTGGATCTCCACCAAGATAGAGGTAGGCGCGACGCGCCAGGGCAGTCAGCTTTGTCGATGGATCTAGGAAGGCAACAGTTTTGTGGTATTTGGACAAAATCTTGCGACATGCGTCGGCGAGCGCGTGGTTCTCCTTTTCGGAGAGTGGGCGGTGGACTCTAAGGAGCTTCAAGGGTGCCGCTGTACCGTTGGTCATATGTTCTTCCCCTCTAACGAACATTCGAAGCGAAGACAGGCAAGATACTTCTGCGACCTCTGCGAGTCTCATTCTCGGCCGTGCGTCGTTTTGAGATTCATGTCTTAGACCATGCCGACCCTGTGAACTAGACGGGTCTAACCGTCCGTGAGCGGTTCAAACCTCTGTTTTCATGGAGAGCGTTTCAGTTGGTCTGAATTGTTTTCTCTCCCGCCTCTCAAGTAATAAGCGCGATGAGTCTGCAACACATTGCGTTAAACCGGGAGCATGCATTCACCTTGGCAAACCAAATGTCTCTTGTAAGTGACCCTTGAATCAAACGGCTCAGTAGGCGCTGTCAACCTGCGCGCCCTTTCCCCGCAGCCGTTTCAGATTCCAAAGTAGCCAATCGTCGTTGGTTATCCATCGCCCTGAGATAGGGCTCCACTTTTTCGGCAGACGTTTACTTAGGAACTCTAGAAAAGGTAACAAAGGTCTCTCTGGCGGACGTCGCTCTTCCTGTTCGTCCATAGGAATGGCCTGCCACCGGAAGCGGTTCCTGTATGCGCTGAACCCAAAACCGTCAAAGAAGTGTTCGCCTCCAATGAGAGGCATGTACCACAGGCTAGGAACCCCGTTCGGGTTGGGCTTGATTGGGACCTCCTCTTCAAGTCTTTCCAATAGTTCGGAGCCGATCCGATCATTTCGGGACTCTAGGTGAACTTTTAGTTCATCGAGTTTGAGGAACTGCACGTGCGGGCTCACAAATAGGACCGGCTTACGCTCCTGTCGGGCTAGGATGATTTCGTGGGGGGTGCCGACGCTATAAATGTTGGTGGGGCAGTAGGCTATGAGGAAATCGCTGGTGTCCACCATCCGCAGGTCTATGTGTAGGCTAGGCCAAAACTTCTCCGCGCAATAGGCGCGTGCCTCAGCACCAGTTTTACCCGATTCCCATTTCCACCTCTCGCGCTCGGCGGAACTTTTATCGTCCTCGCGGCCGTATTCATGAAATCCCCTGACATCAGGTTTGTTCCACGGGTCGAACACCGTCACGCCAAACTCCCGCAGGAACTCGCCCACCCGGTTGCGCCAACCAAATTTTTTTTCATTTGCCCGCGATGCGACGAAATCCATAGGCCCGGAAAGGTACACCCTAGACTCTCTGAGTAAGTTGGGTGCATTCCGCCGCTCGGTGCGCTGCTTCCCTCTGCGCGAAAGCTGGGCTCGCACTTTCCGCTCCGCCTTCCGAGTCATTTTGTCTTTTCTCATGGACATTAGCGGCCTCCTTTTTGTTTCGCTGATTTCGATGGCCACCGCAGACAAAATCATTAGTCCGAACCGCGCCCGAACTATGATGCAGTGTTCCTCCCTCGGCTGCACAACCCACTCGAACAGGCGCTGGACCGTGGCAATCTCGTAGCGACATTCGGCCAGACAACAAATAAGGTCGGCACGAAATTTGTTGATCCTCCGCGAATAGGTAGATCTGCAGTGTGGCTATGCGAACATCCAGGTTTCATCGATTGAGGCCAGAACCTGCGATTCCGCGCGGGCCTATCAAATACCGTCAAGATCCTGCTTGACAGCATCAGTGCCGCTCCAACTTCCTATGCGGCGAGAGAACATGTAATAGCGGGGCGGCTTTGACCAATCGAGCTTCTCAGCAGCCTCGCGCGACCTGCCAGGCTCTGCCTCCAAAAATAGCCGCTCGGCTGCAGCAGGGATTGCCGTCGGCTTCACGTCCCAAAGTGCAGAGGCCTTAGCTGTAAAGCCGGCAACTACCAGACCACGCAATTGATCCGGATGGCCATAATCGCGGCGTCCTCTCGCAACTGTGGGTGCAAACTTATCCCCAAGAACTGAGACTAGCGATACATAGGCAGTGAGCACCGATGTTGCAATTTTCGAGGTGGGTCGACTGTCCCGAAGCGTGCACCAGTGTTCCCAGGCCTTTCCTCCATCCACTGTGCTTTCCACAGGCTGATCGAAATCCTGCCGCCGCCACAGGTTAAATAGCCCCGGCGAGTCATTAGCTCCGCGCGCGGATATGCGGCCGCTAGAGTTGCCCTCCACAAAACCCAGCAGGGTGGCACCATCCACAAGGTGGCGTCCCTCCGCAGAATTCAACCTGTATGTTTGAGGTGTGTCGGTACTTCTCACTGAAACGCTCGCGTAGTAATCGTCCGCGATAGGATTGTGTGAAATTTCAAGCCATAGAGGCTTTTGCTGGGCCGACTCCATAACCCCACCGGCCGCGGCAAGATGACAGGCGACGTGCCAGGCACCGTAGTCAAAATCACCGGCGTCGCCCGGGCCGAGGTAGTACCCTTGGATCATTGAGCGATCCAACCAAAGTTTTCGAATTAGCTCGACGTTTCGTGCGCTGTCTAGTAGCGTTCCGTTTGCAGTGACTTCGAACTGGAAGGTGCCACGTTTCATTGAGTCACCTCGTCTGTGCTCAATCCACGACAAACACTGGGTAGATCAAGAAAATAGCAGGCAACACCGGGTAAGGCTTCACACGATTACCGCAGCCATCATCGGCAACTTCCGCGCGCTGTTCGTCCGTTTTGCGCTGCTATGCGCTCCGTTTCCTACTAACAAGCCATTAAGGAATCTTCAAACCTCACCAGTTGATCAAGTCAGGCTCCCAGAAGAACGTGCGGTCAAGTGGTTTGAGACAGATCTGACGCGACCTGCCGTGCCGAACTCCAGTGCCCAATGCGACGTTTGAACATGAAGTATTTTGGTGAATCGCTCCATTCGAGGAGCTTTGCTGCCGCGAGGCACTTTGATGGTTCTGCCTCAAGGAACAGCGGTTCCGCTTCGGAAGATATCGGTACAGGGGTGGTGTCCCAGAGGGCCGCTTGGTCAGCGGTGAATCCAGCTCGGACGAGAGCAGCCAGCTGCTTGGGGTGGGAATAATCCCGGCGGCCCCTTGCGACCGTTGGCGCGAAGCGGTCACCCAGCGCAGAGCATAGTGCCGCGTACGCCGTCACGACTGAGATTCCGATTCGAGCCTCGGGTCGGATGTCTCGAAGCGTGCACCAGTGTTCCCATACTTTGCCGCCATCCGAGGAACTGTCGATCGGTTTATCGAAGGATTGCCTGCGCCAGCGATTGAAGAGAGTCGAAGGATCATGCATGTTTCGAGCAGAAATCCGACCCGTTGAGTTCCCCTCCACAAAACCCAGCAGACCGGCGCCGTCCAAAGCCGTCCGGCCCTCCGCAGAGTCAAGCCGGACGGTTTGTGCACGTCCGGAATCTTCCCGCGTTACGCTGGGGTAATATTCGTCCGGAGTTTGATTATGCGAAATCTCCAGCCAAAGAACGGCGCCCCTGCTATCGCGCATCACTCCACCAGCTCCAGCCAAATGGCAAGACACATGCCACGCGCCGTTGTCGAAATCCCCCTGGTTACCGGGTCCCAGATCGTACTGACCGAGGAGCGACCGATCGAGCCACAGGCGCCTCAGCGTCTCGGCATTTTCTGAACTGTTTGTCAGATTACCGCTCGGTGTTGCGTCGAATTGAAAAGTTCCGCGCTTCACGTTTTGCCTCCACCGTTGCTGTGTGAGAAAGGCGGCTTAAATCCTTTCTTCGCCGCATAGGCTAGCATCTCATCCATCGCTGCGGCGTAGAAGGGACGAAGACCCGTCTCGCATCTCTGCTTGAGATCATTCAAGCTCCGGTCGTCATCCGAGTTCACCGAGCTGACGAGAGCCTGTTTATACTCCAAGAGGGCAAGTTGCTGCTCGCGCTGGCGCGCGTCGCGCAGTGGCTCGCGGTTCAACCCAAATACCTCGATTGACTTTCGCCCTTTGTCGGAGACCCCTTTCGCCCATCCGGGCTTGTCTCCATTGCTGCTGCAGGTCGGCATAAATCGAACGTGATCGAACCACTCATCACGGTCCGGGTGCATGAGAAGAGGCATTTCGTCATCGAGCGAGTCGGCAGGTGCCTTCGCCCTTTTGCCCCCAACCGGAAAATGATTCTTTTTTGCTTCCTGGTTACAACGCTGGCAGGAGGGCAAATAATTGTTCGGATCGTAGGCCAGCCACCAGTATCCCGGATGTCCGGGTTCCTCAGTCACGCGGCCCTTGGGCCTGTAGTGCTCAACGTCTCCATATCCAAAGGCTTCGTACGCTCCATCGCAGTAGGCGCAGCGGTGGCGATAGAGGTCCTGAAGATGTTCTTTGAGGTCTCCCCAAATGTTGGCGAATGTGAAGTCTTTATTAGCGAAGGATTTTGCAGCCTCTTCGTATTTCTGCTTCGCTTCATCCTTCCAGATTTTAAAATCATAGGCGTCTAACGACTGCACCACGTATCCCTTTCTATCGAGCATCTCACGTGCCGCAGCCTCGGATTCGGCATAGAGAAGCCGTGAGAAGGGCTTAGCACCGGGAGGATCGGCTACCTTGGTGACTCGGCAAGTGAAGTTTGGTTCCTTAAACATCAAGGTCTCCTCGAGCCGGTGACATTCTCCTGCGCCTGTACCTTTGCTTCCTCCATGAGTTTCTTTCGCTTTTCCGGAGGTAGGTTTGACAGTTGCAGCTCAAGGGCCTCTTGCATATTCTCGAAAGCCACGCGCGCCACTTCTCTCTCGTACGGAGCCGGAAGACGAATCTGTAAACTGTCGGCCAGCGACTCTAGTTCGGCCTGCTCTTCCGTCGTAAGTGTGTTCTTAGCAGCAAGCTCCGTGTAGCGTTTCCGTTCAGCGTCCAGATCCGGTGCCAGCGTGCTGTCCAGATTGAAAAGGCTGCCGCCGGTCAAAATCTGATCCGCACGGAGTCCTTTAAGCTTTTGCCTGGGCCACTCCACTACAACGTGACCGGCATGCGGCTCGTCGGGGCCGACTCGGCGGGCCACGCGCACTTCGCGACGCTCCAGGCCGGCGACAACCAGAGGTGAATGGGTTGTGACGATAAACTGCACATTGGGAAACAGCTGTTTCAGGGAAGGTACGATAAGCCGCTGCCATCTGGGGTGCATGTGAGCGTCAATCTCGTCCATAAGGACCAATGCATATTCGTCCAGCAGCGAAAGGGTTTGTCCTGCGGCCGCATTTTGCCGATCATCAGAGTCTGCTCCGTAAAAATCGTTCAATCTCTGCAGCAGAACCCCGACCCAGCCAAGGAGGGACTGAGTGCCCTGGCTTACCAACTCAATTGGCAGAACTCCGTCGTCGGTCTCAACACGAACCTCCTTCTTATCAGCGTCTATTTCGACGTTGCCGAGTTTCAATCCTGGAGTGAGCCTGCGGATGACTTCGAAGAATTGATCGAGGAGGCGCACGAACTGATTCGGCATATCCCCTTGGTGGAAGTAGGAGAGCAAGCTGCGGTGCGAGGCTCGTTGGTTCTTGTCTCGATAGTCGAGATCGATGATCCAGTTTTTGAGCTTATCCAATCGAGGATCAATTTCACCGCGAATCAGTGGCATCAAGTCTTCCGACGTCAGTCGCTTGAGACCCTTTGACGGAAGCTCCGTCGCCGGTGCCGATGTAAAACTTCGCAAGGGTGGGAATCCGATCGCGAGCCAGCCTTCCGGTTCCAACGGACGAGAGGGTCGGGACTCGACAATGGTCTTATCTCCTCGGCGAATCTCTGTGATATAAAGTTTGCCAGTTTCGGTTTCCAGGATGATCCTGGCGCCGTCCTTCTCCCGGCCGGCCTTCACTAATCTCCGCGCATATTCAGCCGCATCGGGCCCGGCGATTCCGACAGCAATAGCTCTCAGAATTGTGGATTTTCCAACTCCGTTGTCGCCCAGAAGAATGGTCCAGTTCCGGTCGAGGTCTAATTCGAGGCGGTCGAAAGGGCCAATGTTCTCGAGCGTGACGGTCTTTATCCGCGAAATTGCGCGAGCCGACATCGAGGCCTGCGTGCCTTCCGCGGCAACTCGAGCCGAGAGTTTGCGGACGAACTCTTCGACCTCGGGATAACCAGGCCCGGGTGTGTAGGCCAGAACCTGGATTCCGAAACGCCGGGCTAATAAGTCGGCTTTGGCTTGCCAGGCACCGCCTTGCGCAACGACGAGTGCAAAATGTCTTTGCGGTAATGATGTTGGGAATCTGATACCGGTCAAATAGGACTCGATCCCTTCGAGACTTGCGCCAATGAATAGCAGCGTGCGGGAAGAGAAAAGCGCCTCCATAAAGCGCGAATAAAGCAAGTTCCGCGCCATAGCCTCAAGATACTGTGACGGTGCAAACAGCACTGAACCCGGGCGTTCCAGAGAGCCGTAAAGCTTCAACAAAAAGAACTGCCGCTTGCTGAGGGCCGCCAGCAATTTCTCGGCATCTTGATGTGTGTAGACTGTCTCGACGCGGTCCTTGAACACTGTGTCGAGGAGATCGTCGAAGTTGGTGGTCAACAGTGCGGAAAGATTGAGCGAGCGCAAGAGGTCGTGAACACGCGTGGGACGAATGTCACGGCGCAAGAACTGCTGCGTCAAAAAATCTCGCAGCATACTCTCCTGGCCGCGTAGTGCGTCAACCAACCCGTCCGCCACGAGATCCAGTTGGCCATCTATGAACGCTTCCTGGAGTGAGCCCAATTGCGCCGCCTCGATTAAGCCCTTTTTGCTTACTTCGGTTAGCGCCGCTTGTATCAGGGGGCGCCAAGTAGGGAGTCCTGCTTGCGCGCCCACCCCTGCGCCAACGTACGCGACGCAATCTCCCGCGAGACACGCCTTGACGAGCCTATCCGGCGGATCCGGTAGCGGAATAGGCGGCGCGGTTTCTCCGTTTGCCGTGGGCACACGCTGCAGCGATCGCTCCTGCTCGCTGCGCAAGCCAATTTCCCGCCGCTTTCGGATCTCTTCGACCCATAGTCGCGTGGCTGGAATCACCGCCAAAAAGACAACCCAGAAACCGAGCCACGCAACGGTTATTCCGATGCCCCGGTTATTCAGAACTGTGGACTCTGTTAAAGACGCTTTGGCAGCGAGCTCGCGGTTCGCAAAAAACAGAGACTCGCCCGAGGGGGCACCCGAATCATCTTTCGTCCGCGGCCAGACTAGAAGTGTCGTGCCGGTTGTGTCCTGCACGACGAGCTCCGCTGGCTTGTGCTGTCGCAGTAGAAAGATTCCCCGAAACCCGCCGCCCACCAAAATCTGGTCCGCGTTCCAAACGAGCGACTGGGCTACACCAGGGGACTGCCATTCTTCGCACGAGGCCTGTACCGCAACTCCGCTTTGTTCAGGCTTGCACACCCAAACCGTGCCGCGATCCGTTGCGGCGGCGGCGACGCCATCCGCTGAAAGCGCGACCGCCATGAACGCCACGTCCTTGTCCTTGCCAACTTGCGGCGGCAGCGCAAATGTTTTTCTCTCCGCGGAGGTCGGAGGAAAATCCAAAAGACTCAAGTCAGAGGATCGGCACCCCAATAGCGCATGCGTCGTCGTCACGCTGACCACACAAGGCGTGGCCGCAGTTTCTTCGCGAAGCAACTTTTCATTTTTTAGGTCGTACAGCAGCAGGCGTCCGCCGGCTTCCTGAACGATCACGCCTTCGGCACGTACGAGAGTAAGTGCGGTGGGCGTCGCGCCCGCTGGAAGATCTATGGAGTGAACAGAATTAATCGGCGGACGCTTGTCTCCGGAAGCGGAAGATGTAAACGCAACTGGCGCCAGCAGCGCCGTATGGTTTCGAGCGTGGTCGCTCGCCGGCGTCACGCTCGTCCAGTAGAGTTTGCCTTTCCACGCCCACGCAACTAGAGAAAGACTCTGAGAAACGGCTACCAGGATAGGCTGAGTCGTGCGGCTCGCAGCTGCGGCGGCGCCGGTGACTGGCGCTGATTGCGCGGGCAAAGCCGGCGCACTGTTTGGAGCCGTCGGCCGCCGATATTGGCCATTTGGGAGTTTTCGATAGGGATTCTGGGTGTCGGTGCTCGCGTTCGCCGCGACGGAAGGAGGAAGATCGGGCGGCGTGAGTTTGTCCAAGTCGACATTGTAAGGCTGCTGAGCGCTTCCGTCCTTGAGCGACCAGCGGAGAAGAGTCAGTTGCCATCCGTCTTGCCGGTAGCCGGTTAGTTCGTCCTTCGCCGGGAACCAAAGATTCTTCAAATTCTGCCCATTGACCAGCTGAGTCTCTTGAGCTTGGACCTCAATCGTGTGACCCCAACGCCCGGTGGCGAGCCAAGACAAATATCCCGTCAAAACCACAGCCAGCGAGACGAGCCCCAACACAAGCCAAGCCGGCGCATCCGCGCGCACGAACGGAATTTTATTCAGATAGCGCTGCAGAAAGGATCCCAACACTTCAGACTGCCTGCGGACTTGCTGGGACACGGGGACACTCCTTCGCCTGAGGAGTGGCGCGAAAATATCGCGGTAGACTTAGTTTGTCAACATTTCCCTTATATATAAAGAGCTAAAGTGAGACGGCCGAGTATGGACGATGAATACAGTCTTTGCGACTGTTGTCAGGGCGAGCACCACAATCGTTGCGCTGGCAGATGAGCAATTCGCCCAGCGCATCGACGATCAGGAGAAAACCTCGCGCCGCTTGCATCTCATATGTCCCGCGCTGAAAAAGTCCTCCGTCCACGAATCATCTTCGGCAAGATAGTCGGGCTTGTAATCGTCCCGGCGGCTCGCAGGTTTATCCGCGTTGGCATCCACGATGGATCGGAAACGGTAATGCTGCCAGAGCCGCATGAATTCGCCGAGATAAATATCAGTGACGCGCTTGTCCCCGCGAATGATCAGCATATTCTCGTCATTGTCTATCGTTGAGGCGTCGCTGAAATTCGCTGAGCCGCTGATGACAATCGGATCATCACTCAGCGGATCGATGAGCATGTATTTCGTATGCGTGTATCGGACATTTGTGCTCAGCGTGTTCGAGCGTTCCTTCTTCCAGCGGTCCAGCAGATATTCGTGCAGGACGTCGCCTTGCAAAAATCCCCCAATTGCCACCACGTTGTAACGGTTTTTCTTTAAGCGTTCGTCGGTGGCATCCCCGGCCTTCGGGTTGATACCCCATTTGTTTAGGAAGAGATAACGTAGGTCGTCGGTCGGCGCCCAATCGCCGTCAAGCACCGCGAGAAAGGCTTTGTTGATCCCAAAAGCCGCTGTAAAGCACATCAAATTCTTGGCGCCACCCATGGCCGAGGACGCGTACCAATCCAACATGGTCTTCTTTTCTTCGTTTTTCAGTCGCGGGCTGAAAATCGGAGTGATTCCTTTGGGCGGTGGAAATTCCGTCAAGTCAGCGGCGGCCTTACAATTGAGTTTGCGCAATGTCGGTACTTCGGGGTCTTCGTAAAGCCGTTTCCAGTAGTCATGGTAGGCTTTGGCGACTTTGTCGTCTTCGACGACGTGGCCGACATTCGCCTGCCCGAAAATACCCGACTCCGTGAAATTCGTGGATCCTGTCCACACCGCTGTCGGTTTGCCCTTCTCCAGCAGAACGATAAATTTGTTGTGCGCGATTGCATTGGGGGTAGCTTTGCGAGCCTTCGCGACCGTTCGGCTCGCAAGGCCATATTTCTTGAGCAGCGAACGCGTGAAAGCCACTCGGTCTGATTGTTGTTTGTCCGGCTTGCTGTTGGTATTCTTGATTCGCGCGTCGTAGATAATCTGAACGTCGCCGCACTTCTTCCGTGCGTCTCGAAATTCCGCGATGATGGGCTCGTACGAAAACTCATAAACCGCGGCACGCAGTCCAAAGTCCCTGCTGCGCGCGCGCCGAATGTAGTCCCGCATGGCCTCGAACAGTCCTCGCGAAAGCCATTCATAGGCTCTCTTTCGTTCGTCACCGGTGAGCTTCTGAGGATCCTTATTATTGAACTCCCGCGCGTATGCTTGGCTCCCGATCACTCCTCGATTGCACCACACCTCATGATTCCCATCTCTTTCTCGCTCGGTAGTAACCTCGATCTTCACCGGTTTGCCGTAGATGAGCTTCTTTGGCTCACCGCGGACGGGCAGGACTTCGTACACATACTTGTGACCCGCCTTGGCAGTGAAATCGTTCCACACGAAGTCCTGGACGGGATGCTCATGTGTTGAAACCAACGCACCCTCGGGAGGGTTCGGGTAAACCGAAGGAAACGTTCGCATTCCCTTGAGCCAGTATTGCTCCGCTTCGGTCTGATCGGAGCGAGATATTGCAAACCCTAACAGGTTTTTTCGCGCGTT
>Ga0209380_10002090_pt1 | contig 13003 bp, 8 predicted proteins | sample HubBroMetageWFT6_FD_188347 | JGI IMG/M metagenome (GOLD analysis project Ga0209380, IMG submission 188347) | Warmed and freeze-thawed soil microbial communities from the Hubbard Brook experimental Forest, New Hampshire - Hubbard Brook CCASE Soil... | ecosystem: Environmental > Terrestrial > Soil...
TCAAACATCCGGCGGACTTCGACCATTTCGTTATCCTGTCCGGGGATGCGCGAGGCCCATTCGAGCGCCTCTTCGCGCGACTTCACATCGATGATCCAGTAGCCGCCGACCACTTCTTTCGTTTCGGTAAACGGACCGTCGGTAACTCTCGATTTTCCGTTTTTGAAGGTGACGCGCGCGCTCATCGTCGCAGGCGGGGTCAGCCCGTCGAGCGCGAGCAGCACGCCGGCTTTCCCTAGCTCCTCGTTGTACTTGCCCATTTTCTCCATGCTTTTGAAGTCGGGTACCCAGCCGGGTTTTGCGGTTTCGTAGTCTTTCGGAAACATGATCATCATGAAGCGCATTTTGTTCTCCTTGAGTGTTGTGCGGACACCGTATCGGGGCCGCTACTATATAGGAGCTTGGACCGCGCTGGGCCTGGAAAGTTGCGAGGTGCCGGGTGCGCGGTGCCGCTCCACTTACGCGTCGAACGAGGTAGCGGGGAATCGACACGCGATTTGCAGATTTTTCGCTTAGCGTATCACCCCGGAAACACGTTACTTAGACATGGGGCAGGTGGAGCAACGATGAGGAGCGCCTCCCATTTCCCAGGTCAGAAGGTGTATGTTTGAACTAGTGCGAATAAATCTCCGAAAATTTCTGGAATACCTAGGCGCTATCGCGGTCACGCCCATTGTGGCGAGTTCGCAGGAGACGAGCGGGATGTATGGATTAATCGTGAAGCTAACGGTTGTGCCCGGCAGGCGCGACGAGATGGTCGGAATATTGAAGGAAAGCGCAGCCGACATGCCGGGGTGTCTCAACTACGTTGCGGCCAAAGACTCTTCCGACGAAAACGCCATCTGGGTTACTGAGGTTTGGGAGAACATCGCCAGTCGTGATGCGTCTCTATCGCTGCCGGCTGTGAAGAACGCGATGGTTCGAGGCAAAGCGTTCATTTCGAGTTTCGACAAGGTTGCGGTCACAAATCCAGTCTGGGGAATTGAGTTGCCAGCAGCGCGCGCCCACTGACCCGTAAACGTACAAGGCCGCCTCAAATCCAAGCACGATGCTATCGTTGGCGAATCAGCCGACGGATCAGCAAATATACGATGTATACGAAGACCCCAATGAACAAAAGACCGATGAGAAAATGTGCTGGTACCGTCGCAACATGCGTTTTCCACCGCTCCAGACTGTTCATTGAATGATATTTTGTTATTGAATTGACCTGAACACGCAAGCCGTGATTCGGTACGCACAGTATTACGTCACATCGGCTAACTCCTGATCTGTCGGGTTACTGGACATGGGGTTTTCGCCAGATTTCCAATTCTACGGATCCATGCAAGATTCGGATTCGGAGGAACCCATCTTACAATATCTCCAGGAGGAGCTTCCCATGTCCATACCCATCGAGAGTGCCGTGCCCCTTCTTGCCGTCTTCGACGTCCCCAGATCCATTGCGTTTTACCGCGACGCGCTGGGCTTTGAGGTGGCCAACACCTCGAAACCCTTCACCGATGCCAAGGATAACTACGGATGGGCAATGCTGCGGCTCAATGGCGTGGAGTTGATGCTCAACAATATGTACGAAGACAACATTCGCCCTTCGGAGCCAGACCAGGCTCGTGTCGCTGCGCATGCAGACACCATAATCTACTTCGCCTGCCCAGACGTTGAAGGCGCGTATGCAACCCTGAGCGCACAGGGGATTGCCGCAAGCCAACCCAAGGTTGCATATTACGGAATGAAACAAACTTATGTGACCGATCCGGACGGGTACACGTTGTGTTTTCAGTGGCCTGTGGGCTCGAATTGATTCACATCACTACTGTTTTTCTACCTTTTTCGCTTCCCGTCTAATTGCTCGAGTAACGGTCCCCACTCGCGTCCGCTTGAGCTCAAGGGCGGTCAACCTTGCAGCGAATGTGCAAAGAAGACCACCGTATCCCGCGATGGCAATTTAAGGTAAGCCAATATGAACACGGTATTTAGAACGCTGCGGAGCGGAGAGTCTGACAATTGTAGCCTCTGATGGACACGCCTTCAAAATTGTAGTTTCATCCAGGAGAACTGACAAGCTGGTAGGTAGCGTCGGATCCTTATCTAGAACCCTTTTCCTTATTCGTCACCAGCATCCAAAAAAGCAATTTATGAGACAGGGGAACCAAATGGAAACTCTAGATTGTTATACCGCGGTGGCCGTCCAATTCGAGCCTCATGTCGTTTACAAGCGGAATCAGATTGAGATCAATCTAAACCGAGCGCTTGAGATCTTGGATTCGGTCCTTTACTCAACCCCCAACGCAAAAGCACCTGCGATGGAAGTCAGTTATGAGCCATATGCTCCCGTAAAATTGGTGGCTTTTCCGGAAGATTTTCTTCAAGGCTTTACCATGAAGGCCGATCTTGACGTTCACGTGAAGGAGATTGGTATTAGGATCCCGGGACCGGAAACGGACCGGTTGGCAGCAATGGCAAAGAAATTAAATATTTACCTCTATGGAGTTGCTCTAGAGGTATTGCCCCACTGGCCCGATCGCATTTTCAATTGCGCTTTCATCATTGATCCCTCCGGAGAGATTGTTCATAAGTTCCACAAATTTTCGCCCGCCATCCACTACGAAATAACCACTAGCCCCCACGACGTACTGGACGAGTACATAGAGATTTTTGGTAAAGGTAAAACAATGCTGCAAACCCTTTTCCCCGTCACGAAAACACCGTTGGGGAACCTTGCGACGATCATCTGCAACGATGGGTACCATCCGGAATACTTCCGTGCAGTTCAAATGAACGGTGCCGAAATAATCATACGTCCGGCGCTCGCGGAGCCCGGAGTTACCAAAGGTTGGTTTGAATTCACCAATCGTGCGGGCGCACTTGCGACTCTGAGTTATGTGGTGGCTCCTAATATGGGCGGTGTTGTTAGCCCCGAGGCGGTTCGCACGATGATGGCTGGGGATTCTATGATCGTTGACTATGACGGCCAAGTTATCGCAAGGTTGCCGTTCCCGGGTGAAGGGATGGTCAGCGGCACAATTCGACTCGAGCATTTGCGCCAGCGCCGGGCCGATCCAAGCCGGAATTTTCCTTCACTGATGAGAACTGAAGTCTTGCGTGAGGTGTATGATGATCCGGTTTATCCGCCAAACTCGCAGAAAGAAGCTATTCGAACCTTCAGTGAAATTTATAAGAGAGATACTCGACACCTCGGCGTAATTGAGAAGCTTTTTGAGCGCGGCGTGTACACTCCACCAAAAAACTGGCGTAAATAGTATCCATGAAAATGTATGACACCAGCTCCCGATGAGAGCAGTCTTCTGGGCGCCGAGGAGCCAGAGCTCCTGAATATTCCGAGCCGACTTGGACTGCTTCTTGCTGCCTGGAGTGAACGTTGGTTTCCCGATCCATTGATTTTTGCCCTTCTGGGGATCGTGTGTGTGTTTTGCATCGGAATCGCAATGGGAGAAAAGCCCGGCCAGCTTGCCGTCACGGGGGGAATGAATTTCTGGGCGCTTGTTCCGTTCACAATGCAAATGGCGTTTACCATCGTTGGCGGATACGTAGTTGCATCAGCACCGCTTGTGAAGCGAGGAATCCGCTGGCTTGCTAGGCGAGCGAAAACGCCGAGAGGCGCGATTGCCTTGGTGGCGTTATGTTCCATGCTGAGTTCACTGATTTCGGGAGGCTTTAGCTTAATCTTCAGTGGGGTGTTCGTGCGTGAGTTGAGCAAACATGTCAAAGGCATGGACTATCGCGCTGCTGGCGCTGCCGGTTACCTGGGCCTGGGAGCGGTATGGGCCCTTGGCCTTTCGTCTTCTGCTGCGATGCTGATGGGCACGAGATCGTCTTTGCCGGCATCACTACTAAATATCTCTGGCGTTATCCCGCTTCGACAAACGATTTTTCTTTGGCAAAGTATCGCAACCGCCGCCATTCTGACAATCGTTTCCACCTTGGTTGCTTACTTTTCTGCGCCACCCCCAGAGAAAGCCCGAACCGCAGAGTACTACAACATAGAATCGGCGGTTCGCGAGACTGAAAGTCAGACGAGAAGGCGACCAGGAGAATGGCTGGAGTACAGTCCAGTATTGACAATTCTGGTATCGGCACTCTTAGGATGGTACATCCTACATGTTTTCAGGGCGTCTCCGGTCGGGGCTTTAGCAGCCCTGGATTTAAACACTTACAATTTGATTTTCGTCACCGCTGGGCTCCTGCTTCACTGGCGGCCTCGACAATTTATCCGGGCGGTCTCCGAGTCTATTCCGGCCACCGAGGGAGTGCTCATCCAATTTCCATTCTATGCAGTTATTTTCGGGATGATTGTTGGCACGGGGATTTCGGACCGATTAGCAAAATTGATTCTGTCGGTCAGCTCCTCGGGCAGCTTTCCCATTCTTGTGGCGGCCTACTCGGCTGCCTTGGGGGTATTCATCCCTTCTGGCGGCAGCAAATGGATCATTGAGGCTCCCGCCGTACTCCAAGCAGCGAATATACTCCATGTTCATCTAGGCTGGGTGGTGCAGATTTACAATGCATCGGAGGCGCTCCCCAACCTGATCAATCCGTTCTGGATGCTGCCCTTGCTCGGCATACTGAAATTGAAGGCGAGGGATATTGTCGGGTATGGAGTACTCCAGTTGATGGTGCACCTGCCTCTTGTGTTTTTCTTGTGTTGGTTTTTCGCGCGACACATTGTTTACGTCGCACCTCTAAAATAGTTTGGCCATAAACGAAAACAATTGCTCACTTGTCAGTCGATCGCGTATCTCGCAAAAGGCCTACCCCAAGTTTTGAGGCAATCGTCCTGCGAGTCATAATCGGACTGCTACGATCGACTTAACAGCTTTGCCGGCACTGCTCGGGACGATTGTGCCTTGATGCCGCCTTCGTTCTTATCGATGGCACACGCGAAGAAAGGCGGCACAACAAAAAGCGCGGAGGGCCTCAGATGTAAAAGCCTTTTGAATTTGGAGGCTTGCGGACTACGCCAAACTAGGTGTGGCTTTGACTTGGGTTTCGGCGACGCTGGCTATGGCGGCTTGCAGGACATCGAGGCCCTCATTTAACTCGTGGTCGGTAATGACGAGGGGGACGAGGAGGCGGATTACGTTTCCGTAGCTGCCTGCCGAAACTAAGATCAGACCGTGGGCGTGGCAGTAGCGGAGGATTCGATCGGTTTCTTCTTTCGCTGGTTCCCTCTTTTCCGGCGTGCGAACCAGTTCGATGGCGCGCATGGCGCCGAGACCCCGTATTTCGCCGATGAGCGGCCAGCGTTTCTTCCATTCGCTGGCGCGACGGTCGAACATTTCGCCGATTTCGGTGGCGTGGGCAGCGAGGTTTTCCCGCTCGAGGGTTTCGATGGAGGCGAGAGCGGCAGCACAGGCGAGCGGATTGCCGCTGTAGGTGCCGCCGAGGCCGCCGACGTCGGGAGCGTCCATAATTTCAGCGCGACCGGTGACGGCAGCGAGAGGCATGCCGGCGGCCAGCGATTTTGCACTGACCAGGATATCCGGGCTGATGCCGTAGCGTTCAGAAGCAAACATCGTGCCAGTGCGAGCAAATCCGGTTTGCACTTCGTCGGCGATGAGGACAATTTTGTGGAGCCGACAGATTTCCTGAATGATGAGAAAGAATTCCGGAGGCGGAGTGACGAAGCCGCCCTCACCGAGGATCGGCTCAACAACAACTGCGGCGACCCCTTCCGCGGCCACGACGCGCTTGAAGGTATCTTCCAGGTGATGCGCGCAAAAAACTTCGCAGGAAGGATATTGCAGTCCGTAAGAGCAGCGATAACAGTAGGCATACGGAATTCGGTAGATTTCGGTGGCGAAGGGCCCGAACCCGGCCTTGTAGGGATGCGTTTTGCTGGTGAGGGACATGGCCAACAGCGTACGGCCGTGAAATGCGTCCTCAAAACAGATGATAGCGGAGCGGCGGGTGTAGGCGCGCGCAATTTTTATTGCGTTTTCGACCGCTTCCGCCCCGCTATTAGCGAGGAAGGTTTTTTTCGCGAAGTTTCCCGGAGTGATGGCGTTTAATTTTTCGGCGAGAGCGATGTATTTTTCATACGGCGCAACGCTGAAACAGGTATGGATAAATTCGTCGAGCTGCTCGCGGATGGCCGCGACGACACGCGGAGCACGATGGCCGACATTGAGGACGCCGATGCCGCCGGCGAAGTCGAGGAAGCGATTGCCGTCAACGTCTTCGAGAGTTGCCCCTTCGGCGCGCGCGGCGAAAATGGGCGTGGCGTGAAGAACCCCACGAGGAATCGCGGCTTCACGGCGTTTCAATAACTCCTGGGCGCGCGGGCCCGGGATGGCGGTGCGAATTTGAATCGTGGGCATTTCAGTACCACCCGATGGGCTGCTCATTGAGATTGATGTGAACTTGCTTGGTTTCGAGATATTCTTCGATGCCGGTGGGGCCTAACTCGCGGCCGAAACCGGATTGCTTGTAGCCGCCCCAAGGCGCTTCGACGTAAGTAGGCTGCATGTGATTGACCCAGACGACGCCGGCGCGGAGAGCCTTTACGACGCGAAAGGCTTTGAAAATATCGCGGGACCAGACTGCGGCGGCGAGGCCAAATTTCGTGTCGTTGGCGATGCGGATAGCTTCGGCTTCGCTGGCAAAGGGAATGACAGTGGCAACTGGGCCAAAGATTTCTTCGCGGGCGATACGGGCGGAATTGTCCACATCGTAGAAAATGGTGGGCTCGACAAAATAACCTTGCGACTGAGTGGCGAGACGTCCCCCGCCCGCCGCGACTTTGGCTTCTCTCTTGCCGATCTCCTGATAGGCGCGTACGCGATCGAATTGATCTCTGCTGACGAGCGGGCCCATTTTTGTTTCGCGTTCCAGTGGCGGGCCGAGGCGAATGAGTTTGGCTTTGGCGCTCATGGCTTCGACAAATTTAGAATAAATTTTCTTTTCCACCAGAATGCGGCTGCCGGCGGAACAGACTTCGCCTTGATTTACGAAGACGCCGAAGAGTGCGCCGTCAATTGCAGATTCGAAATCGGCGTCGGCAAAGAAAATGTTGGGAGATTTGCCGCCGAGTTCGAGAGTGACGCGCTTGAGGGTGTCCGCGGCGGCTTTGACGATGGCTTTCCCCACTTCGCCGCTGCCGGTGAACGCCACTTTGTCGACGTCGGGATGCTTCACGAGCGGAGCGCCCGCGCCTTCGCCAAATCCCGTGATGATATTCACGACGCCCGGCGGAAGCCCCGCGTCCATAAGGTAGGATGCGAATTCAAGGACGGTGAGTGGCGTTTGTTCGGCGGGTTTCAGAACGCAGGTGCAACCCGCGGCAATGGCTGGTGCAAGTTTCCACGCGGCCATCAGAAGCGGAAAATTCCACGGGATGATTTGCGCGGCTACGCCGACGGGTTCTCGGAGGGAAAGGCTCAGGGCGTTATCCGGGACGGGATTCACGTGGCCTAAAACTTTAGTGGCCATGCCACCGTAATATTCGAGACAGGTGGCGACGTCGGCGATGTCGTATTCGGCTTCGACGATGGGCTTTCCGGAGTTGCGACATTCGAGGTTGGCAAGATGCGCGGCTTCTTTGCGGACGCGCTCGGCCAGGCGAAATAAAATGCGGCCGCGGTCCTGGGCCGTAGTTTGGTTCCATGGTCCGGAATCGAAGGCGGCGCGCGCGACTGCGACGGCGCGCTTTACGTCCTTTTCGTCGGCTTCGGGAACCCGCGCGATTATTTGTTCGGTGGAAGGGTCGTAAACCGGGAAAGATTTTCCGCGGCTCCCTTCCACGAATTCGCCGTTGATGTACATTTTGTATTCGCGAACGGGGGAGGAGGAGCTTGACCCGTTCGTAGTTTGTGATGTTTTGGCGGCATTTTTTGTTTTTGATTTCGTTTGAATCTTGGTGTGAGTGGCCATGGGTGCCTCCGTGCTGGTAAATGCGATCCTTCCGCAGTTTGAGCGTTCCGACACTAACGTTGAAAGTCGTACATCCGACTACCCGTTGTTGTCACCCCACCCTTAGAAAGTTAACCGGAGCGCCAGCTGGCCAATTCTGGGGTCATACGTTGATGTGATCTGGCCAAGTTGCGGAGAGAAAAAGGTCGCCGAGCCGCTTAGCGGGGTCTGCCACTCCGTGTGATTCAGAACGTTGAAAAACTCGGCGCGGAACGCTAGTTGCACTCGCTCGGTGAGGGCTGTTTTCTTCTCCAGAGACAAGTCAACGTTCACTCGATCCGGTCCTGGGAAAAAGTTCCTCGACAACGTCCCATACGTCGCTTGGGGGCACCCACCGGGTGTCCCAGGAGCTGCACTGCTGTTGAAACAGGCCGGGAACGATAGTCCGCTCGGGTCGAAGATGAAGCGTCCAGTGACAGGCGTACCACCAACGTCAATTGTCCGCACCGTATGCGGGTCCAGTTGCTGCGGTGGGCCCCCAGCCCAGTCGGGACGGACCAGATTAGAGTCACCAAAACCAGATGGCCCCGGCACGAATTCGCCGCCAGCTGGGCCAGGAAGTCCCGCGATCACATCCATTGGAAAGCCGGACTGAGCGGTAATTATCGAGTATAAAGTCCACCCACGAGTCAGTCGTTCGGGGCCACTGGCCCACATGTGAGCAAACGGTAGCTCCCAGCCCCCGCTTAACACTACGCGATTACGAACGTCGGCATCTCCAGAAGCGCGGAATTGATGGTGGTTAAAATACGGTACCTGCGACGAATTTCGAAAAAGTTCGTTCCCGTCATCGATCTCATGAGACCAGGTATAAGCGAGGGTGAAGAAAGTTTGACCGATGGAGTGCCAGTCGCCCATCTGCTTCGTAAGGCTTGCTAGGAGGCCGTTATAACTTGCGTTGGCCGCGCCGGACGTTGCCAGGACCGCACCAAACGCATTCGGAATTTGAAGTCCCGGCTGAGTATTCAGAACCCGTGTGGTCGTGCCTTGGATTATCGGATTTTGATCAACTTGCGTGGTCAGTTTATGAGACGAGCTCCCGACATAGCTCAGCTGTCCGGCCAAGCCCTTTCCGAGTTGTCGCTGCAGGCTGAGATTATACTGGTAAATATAGGGCGTTCGGGTGTGCGGGTCAATAAAGGTAGTGCTTGGCGAGCCGAAGGGAATAAATCCCTCGGTGACGAAGTTAAGAGTCTGAGGAGGCGGCAGTGGATGTGGAGGCGGCACGCCGGCCGTCCCGTACGGATCAGTCAGAATGGTGCTTGGTCCATTCACAAAGGACGAGAAAGTTAGAGTGGCAGCCGTTGCAAAAGGAGGCTGAAAAGCATTCAGGATGTTGTCGCCGGCTAGCAGCACGTCATAGAACACACCGAAGCCGCCTCGCACGCTTGTTTTCCCGTCGCCGAGTGGGTCCCACGCAAAACCGAAGCGCGGCGCCCAGTTGTTCCTATCCGGGAAGGTCGACCCATTGGGAGCTCCCGGATCTCCTTGTACCAATAGTCCCAAAGGCGCCAGCGGGTATATCTGCGATTGGTGTCCAGGAATAATAAAGGCTTGAGGGAATTTTGAGTCCCCCTTCGGAGTGTCGTACTCGTAGCGCATCCCCATCGTGAGCACCAGGCGCGGCGTCACTTTCCACTCGTCTTGAAAGAAGCCCGCATATTGCTTACTGTGAACATCATTCACGCCAGGGGGGAAAGACTGAAAAATGTCCGCATCGCCAAATAGGAAGTCAGCTAGATCGTTTTTGGAGCCGCTGCCCGTAGGCCCATTGAAAGTAAAACCCTGGGCGTAATATGAGTTAGTAGAATTGCTCTGCACGATGACAAAGGATCCGCCGACCTTAAAAGTGTGCCGTCCCTTAATTCGCGTAAAGTTGTCCGAGAATTCGTAGGTATTGTCGGGATTTTGGATTGGGTTTATCGCGGGATACCCAAACGCAAGTTGGCTGGTAGGAAGAGCAATTAGGGGAGGGCCGTCAACCGGAGTTCCCGTGCCAGTGATGCCCAGCTCCGCGGGCCCCGGAAGCGCCTTTGCGTGTTGGTTTACCTGAAAGTCAAGACGTTGCGCGGTTACAATAAACTCATTCAGCATGTTCTGCGAAATCGTCCTGGTATACACGATGTTTCCAAAATAGTTCGTATTTTTGTTAAAGATGGGAGCGCCCGGAACATTCGGATCATTCGGTAAGAATACCGAAGAAAAAGGGATTAGTTGAGGATACGAGAATCCGGCCAGGGTGACTGTTATGCGGTCTTTCTCGGTTGCATTAAAATCCAGTTTTCCAAGGTACCCGTTTTGGTTGTCGGTAGCGCGCCCATTGGGAACCAGCATGCCGGTCGCAGAAGTTGGCACTAGCCCGGCCTTTATGTAGTTTTGAGCGACCGGATCGATTTTTGTGGGATCGATGATCGCATTCGCCGCTAGACTGGCATTCGACTGGAAGTAGGGATGGGCTTGAAGAAAGGCGGCCACGTTTGGGTCAGGACCGTTATTGACGGAATGGGAGAAGTCACCGTTCAGTTCCGCAGGCGTATAAGTGGTGATCGCATTCCCAACCGTTACGCTATCTTGGCGCTGCCCTTGGTATCCGAAAAAGAAAAAGAAACGGTCTTTGCCATTGACCAGGTGAGGAAACGTCATCGGTCCGCCGATCGTGCCCCCAAATTGATTGCGTTTTAGCACCGGACGCGGAAGGCCGGCGGCATTGTTGAAGAAGGTGTTGGCATTGAATGCGTCGTTCCGTAAGTAATCGTAAGCACTTCCGTGAAACTGATTCGTTCCCGACTTGGTCACCACGGTGACAACCCCGCCGGCGCTGCGGCCATATTCCGCAGTATAGTTATTCTCCAGCACGCGAAACTCCTCAACAGTGTCCGGATTCGGATCCATGACAGGCACGCCATACGACACGGAAGTATTGTTTCCTCCATTAAGTAAATACGTTACGGAATTATCACGTCCCCCCGCAATACTGACGTTACCCGTTGGAACGGTCGCTCCGTATACGCTAGGGAGTGCCGGAGTCACGCCGGGCTGAGTTAACGCCAAGTCAAGCGTATTGCGGCCATTGAGTGGAAGATTCTGTATCGTTGGACCCGTAACGGTCCCGCCGACGGTAGGATTGACAGTTTCTACCTGTGCTGCGCTGGCTCCGACCGTAACAGTTTGGGAGAGTGCCCCAACTGTCATCCGCATGTCGAGGCGCAACGATTGATTAATCTCGAGCATTTGTGGTGAGGAAACAGCTTTCGTGAATCCCTCATGCTCCACGGCTACGCGATAATTCCCGATGGGCACGTTGAGAACCTGGTAAGTACCATCGGCGCCGGTGACCGTTTCCCAACGCACATTAGTATCGGTATTTGTGACAACAACTTTCGCGCCCGGAACCGCGGCCCCCTGTTCATCGCTAACCGTTCCCATGATTCGCCCCGTAGCGTTTTGTGCCACGGCTTGGATCGACGAAACTAGAGAAAAAAGCAATGTCACAACAAGCGTCACGGAACGACGCGACCAAAACAATCGCGCTATGAACGAACTTCTTAACTGGTTCATGGTTGACCTCGACGCTACCCAAACAAATGAATGAACATCTTGCTGGCCAGTCTCCCGACTGATGGAGATGGCGGCTATATCTAGACGCATTTGTTTTCCATACGCGAAGGTATCGAGATGGCCGAGCCGTCGGACTTGTCGCCTCGTCCGCAACCACCTTTTTAAACAGTCTGGGGCCGAAATTTACAGTTCCTGCGGAATCGCCGCAAGATGTTAGAATCTCTCCAACGCATCACAGTCTTGGGTTAACGTAAGGCTCGTGGTCCCAATCGTTTAGCTATGAAGTGTGCGCCGCCGCCTAAGTCGTATCCTTACAACTTCACTGTAATGTTCGTTAATTACGCTCGTTGTGGTCACATTCTCTCTGTTCGGGAGTTTTTGGCGATCACCAGATCAGCTGCTTGGATTTAATGAGCTGCTGAGGCCCACTAGACTTCAGAAATTCAATATAGGAGAATGGCTCTCCAATTTGAGCCTCAAAAACATAACGAAAAGGGACGAGCGCTTCAGAATTGGCGAAGTGGCCCGGCTTGTAAGCGTCAGCGCTTCCTCACTGCGAAACTGGGAGAAGCTTGGACTCTTAAGGCCTGCGCGCACCGCAGGCGGTTATAGAGTCTATTCTCGTGACATGGTTGTTGAGCTTAAGAAAATTCAGCGGCTACGAAAAACCACTCGCGTGAACATTCCGGGGATTCGCCATCTAATGCAACGTGGGCCGGACGCAAAGCCGTTGTTGTCTTCAAAAAATCTACTGCCCGAGCTTCCGTCAATTCTAGCGGGATTACGCAGGAGCAAAAACCTTAGTCTGCCCGAAGTGGCCCGGGAAACTGGAATCACTACGAATTTTCTAAACGCGATAGAACGAGGCTACGCAATCCCCTACTCAGTCCTTTCCAGGCTAACGAAGTTCTACAAAACCACAATCTTTTCGTTTTTTAACGCGGAGGACAAATACCGGAAGCTTGTTCGTCCCAAAGACCGCCCGGTGCTTTGGACACGACCATCTGTCCAAATGGAACTTCTTGCTTTTGGTACGACCATGATGGAACCGACGGTGATGCGAATTGCGCCACGGGCGAACAGCGGTGGGTCGTACCAGCATGAAGGAGAAGAACTTCTTTATATGCTACAAGGCAAGCTTGAGGTTTGGCTTGATGAGCTGGAGCGTTACCTACTCGAACCCGGCGATACGCTGTATTTCAAAAGTACTCAGGCGCACAGGTGGTGCAATTTGACAGACAGCGAATGCGTCATATTGTGGATCAACGCGCCGATCACCTTCTAATATCGGCTCACGTCTAGCTGGCCGCTTCGGATGGTTGGGGAGCTTGACTTCAACCAACAAGCTTCGGCACTTCAGCGCACCTGCTCACGAGGCAGGCGCGCTGTATCCTTTATATAGGCGCGAAGACCCTGCTGTGGAGTCGAGGTGTGACGCGGTGGTTTAGGCCGAGCCTATCGGTTGCCGACCCTTTCGTTTGTCGGTGCCTCACTAGCTGCGCCCTGCTTCCGTTTT
>Ga0209380_10002091_pt1 | contig 13001 bp, 9 predicted proteins | sample HubBroMetageWFT6_FD_188347 | JGI IMG/M metagenome (GOLD analysis project Ga0209380, IMG submission 188347) | Warmed and freeze-thawed soil microbial communities from the Hubbard Brook experimental Forest, New Hampshire - Hubbard Brook CCASE Soil... | ecosystem: Environmental > Terrestrial > Soil...
TGCGGTCTTTTCATATAAGCGGCTGCTGGAGCCGTAACCGGCGTCATACATGGCGCGGGTCACGTTGTCTCCCGCCTGTAGATTGCGCTTGAGCAGGCGCAGGCGGCAGGAATCGCCGTACTCGCGCGGAGTGATTCCGAGCGCGGCTTTGAAGCGCCGCTGCAAGTGAAAAGGGCTCTGGCGAAACACTTTGCCCAGGCGCTCAAGAGTGACCGGCTCATCGAGATGCTGCTCGATATAGCGGCACACCTCTTTCGCCCAGTCGGCTTGCGGATTGCCGCCGGCCGATCGCGGCCGGCAACGCAGGCAGGCGCGAAAACCAGCTTTCTCCGCCTGCTCCGGCCGGGAAAAGAATGCTACGTTCTCGCGCCGCGGACGGCGTGCCGCACACGAGGGCCGGCAATAGACGCCAGTGCTGGAGACAGCAAAAACGAATTGTCCGTCGTGCGCGGAATCGCGAGCGACAACTGCATTCCAGCGTTGGTCTTCGCTCGATAGGGCTTTGCCTGATTGGACATCGCTGAGCTTCACCGAATTGGAGCGCTCCGGCATTTCGCTCAAGGTTTCCTTTGTGAGTATGGCATTCGCGGTCATGATTGGGAAAGTCAAGTTTGTGGAAGTCATGATGGGAACAGCGTATGGCGAAGAGGACGAGCGGACTATCCGAATCTTGCGGGCGAACCGAAATCGTGTGGGAGGCGAGTAATGCGGACCCCTGGACCTCAGCGAATTGCGCGCGGAGTCATAAAAGGCTAGATTCATTAAAGTTTTCTTACTCTTATAGGGAATTGAGGACAACTACATGAAGAACATTCGTTTAGCCGCGGTTGGAACTTTTGTGACCCTCCTCCTCTCCTCAGGCCTGGCACAAAAGGCTGCGCAACACCTTCTCGGCAATGATGAACTCAAGAAAGCGGTTCCGGCGGAGTTTTTCTTTCGCGGACAGAAAGCGCCGACGCAGTTGCGGAACTCGGCGGGATTTCAAACGGCTGAGGGGAAGGTCACTTTCGGCGCCCTGGTCGACTCCTCTGGATATTCCACGGCTATCCAGCAGAAATATCAGGGAATGCTCGTGACCGAGTCCAAGCTGAACATCGGCGGATCGGAGCTGGGACCGGGAGAATACGGCTTCGGATTTGTGGCCGACAAGTTCGTGGTCATGAACGTGGACAACGATGACCTACTCAGTGTGCCCTGCCAGACCGATGCTGATTTGAAGCGGCCAGTACCGCTGAAAATGGTCGAAGACGGTGCCGGATACAAGCTCTATGAGGGAAGGAAGTGGATCGCCGTGAAGACGGAGTAGGTCTCTCCACCAGACCGCTTCTGCCTAGGAACGCAGCGCGGAAAAGTTCAATTACCCCGCGGATGGAAGGGGCCAAGCACGCTGGAAACTCCCGAGCGTTTGCGCAATTCGCTGAGCAGGGCGCTGGCTGCATTGGTGTAGGTCTTGCTGGGATCGGAGGGATCGGCCCAGACAGCGTCATAAATGATCTGCGCCGCTTCTTTCAGATCCATGTGCAGAGCGGCTTCGAATACATCGACACGTTCCCGCAGGCGGTCGTAGCACGGTTTGCAAATCGAGGCCGGTTCGGCATCTTGAGCGCGGTGATTTTCCAGACCGCAAATGGCAACTGAGCTGGCGACTTCCTCAGAGGTTGGGGAAATTTTCGACTCAAACTCTTTCAGGAATGCCTCTCTCGCGCGCTCGACGACGGCGCTGTCGGGCGTGGATTCGCCTGCAGCCTGCACTTTGGGAATGGCAGGAACAGCGCCCGGTAGGACCCGCACCCGGCTGTTGCAGGCGGGGCATGCGTCGAGGTTAGCGGGATAGTAAAGACGGCAGTTGGAGCAAGGCAGGCCAAAGCCAGAGGGCTGTTGGCCCTTGGCATCGTGGCGGACGGCGTTCCGCAGATCGTTCCTGACGCTACTCTGCACGTTATTCTGCGCGTCGCTCCGAACATCCTTCCGCGGGTCGCTTCGGACACTGCTTTCCGGCGGCGGGGTGGTTTGTGCGGGCTTGGCGGCGGCCGCTGTGGATCTTGTCAGGTCCATGATCAATCACACTGAAAAACGCTTGGGATTACGTAGCTTCATTTCTTCGCATGAGGCTTAGCTCTGACGCAACCCTTTGCATTCCAGTCTAAGCAGTCTCGCGCCTGGACGAACATGCCGGGAGTACACATCCAGATACTGTCCCTGCGGAGCTATTACCGGGAGTTTGTGTCCTTCATCTGCATTAGTTTCAGAAGCTCGTCGCGGCGGGCGCGATAGAGTTGGCGCTCGGGATCTAGCCGCGCGGCCGTCTCCAGTTCTGATAAGGCTTCCTCATAGCGGTCCATGGTCATGAGGCAGGCCGCAAGAGCGTAGTGGTTGTCGGGGGTTGCGTTGAGGCGCAGCGCCTCGCGGAATTCCTTCTCTGCGGCTTGCAGTTGCCGCTGCTGGAACAGCGCTGTACCGAGAAAATGGTGAGCCGAGTCGGAGTCGGGATTGAGGGCAACCGCAAGGCGCAATTCGCGGACGCCGTCTTCCAGTTTGTCATCCAGCAACAGCGCTTCGCCGAGGACGCGGTGTTCGGCGGAACCGGTGGGGTTCTCCCTAACTGCCAGTTCCAATTCAGTGACGGCGCTGGCGTAATTCTTCTTCGCCATGTAGGCGCGGGCCAGGCAACCGTGTCCCTGTTCCCACTCGGGATGCTGGCGGTAAAGCTCGCGCAGCTCGAGCGTGGCAGCGTCGAAGTCGCCTTTGTCGCAATACGTATTCCCCAGATTGTTGCGAACCGAAGCTTCTTCAGGGGCGAGCTTCTTGGCTTCGCGATATTCGGTGATGGCTTCATCGAGTTTGTTTTGCTCGTGCAGGATCAGCGCCAGGTTGGAATGAGCCTGCCAGAATCTCGGGTTCAAGCGAATGGCGTGGCGATAGGCGCCAATGGCGGCGGGCAGGTTACCATCGGCGTGCAGCGTGATGCCCAAATCGTAATAGGTATCGGGGTTATCGGCGTCGCGGGCGAGCGACTCAGCGAAAGCGTTAACCGAGGCGCCGTATTGTCCATCGGAGAAAAAGGCGAGACCAAGGAACTGATAGGCCTCCGCGTTCTGCGGATCCATGCTGAGCGCAGTGCGTGCCTCGGCGATCGAATCCGAAGGATCATCCAGGCGATAGAAGATATACGCCAGACTGCTGTGGTTCTCGGGGAAATCCGGCATAAGCTGCGCGGAAAGCGTGATCTCGTCGATGGCGTTGTCCCAGAGTTCCTGCTGGCGCAGCATTGTGCCGAGGGCAAAGTGCAACGCGGCATTCTGAGGATCGGCGATTAAGGCCTGGCGCAGAGCGAGTTCAGCTTCGTGGAAGCGTTGAGCCCGGGCATTGGTGGCAGCCCGAATCAAGGCCGCGGGAATCTCAGGCGTCGAGGAGTCAGCCGTGGCGGACCGCTTCAAGTTCTTCAGGGCGTGTATCAGATTAGCATCGGCGCCCGCGGCTTCGAGCTGGCGAATTGACTCTTTGCCGGGGACATTGGCAATTTCCCGTTCTTGAACGATGCGGACGAGTCGATTGCCGGGCACACCAGCCATCACCCAAGCCATCAACTGGGTAGAGTTCACCGGCTGACTCTGGCTGGACTGGGCAGTCAAAACCACTCGTATTGAGACAACCCCAAAAAGCAACAAAAGAACTGACAGGCCCTTGCGCTTCACTCGACTCTCCGGTGACAGTATGGCTTGCTGGTGGCGCTGATTGCGGCGCGGGGCAAGGTTTTTGGCCCGAACCGCATATTCCACTCTAGCTCCCGGGCAGAACCGAAGGTAAGGTCACGGAAGTAATAGGCAGGGTTGCCAAGGGCGTGGTTTGACTTCCCCCTACCCCTCCGGTACCGTATAAGGGAAGAGGTTTTGGTAGCGTTTTCTCAGGAGGTTCCCCGTGGAAGGTTTGTTCCAACCGTGGCACCTGATCATCATTTTTGCCATTGCCCTGCTGATTTTCGGCCCCAAGAAATTGCCTGAGTTGGGCAAAGGGCTGGGCGAAGGATATCGCGCCTTGAAAGAAGGGATGAAGGATACCCCTGCACCCCCGGCTTCGACTGAAGCGAGCAAGACCGCCGAATCCAAGGAAACCAAGGCCTGAACGAGTTCCCTTCGCGGGCAGTAATCCTGTCGTTTTCCACGCCGCTTTGTCGCCGTTTTCTGTTCCGTTCCGGGCCCTAGATAGCATTTAAGTTGTGAAATCGACTCTAAAATCTGGAGGTAGGTAGTGTTGCGTAAAATCGAAGTTGTTGCTCTCATACTGTTCCTGGGATTAGCCACGGCAGTTTTTGCCGATCAGATCACATTGAAGAATGGCGACCGCCTGACCGGTACAGTCGTGAAGTCTGACGGCAAAGTTCTGGTGCTGCATACTGAGTTCGCTGGAGACGTTAGCCTGCAGTTTGCCGCGATCACGCAGATCACAAGCGAGAAAGAATTGCATGTCAGCACTTCGGACAAGCGAACTGTCGTGGGTCCGGTAACCTCCAGTGACGGAAAACTCGAAGTCGCCACCAAGACCGGCGGAACAGTCGAGGTTCCCGTAGGGAGTGTTGTGTTGATCCGCAATGACGCCGAGCAGGCGGCTTACGACAAGTCGTTGCATCCCGGCCTGACGCACGGGTGGAACGGCGGAGTCGACGTGGGCTTCTCGCTGGCCCGCGGCAACAGCGAAACGGAAAACCTGGCGCTAGCGCTCAACGCTGCCCACCCCACCTTGAACGACAAGATTATCCTGCACGTGAGTTCCATCTATACCGACAACCAATTGGCGACTCCGAGCACTGTGGCAGATCTGATCCAGGCAGGAATCCGGTACGATCGCAATATCAATCCGCGATTGTTCGGCTTCGGAGCCGCGGACTTTATGAGTAACGCCCTGCAGGATTTGGATCTGCGCTCCGTATATGCCGGCGGTCTGGGATACCACGCTATCAAGTCAGACGGCACCACGTTGGACTTCCTGGCCGGCCTGAACTACACACATGAAACGTATTCAAACGGTCCGCCCGTCACCCCGGCCACCGTTCCTCCTACCTATACTTCTTACGGAGTGACCAACCGGTTCGCCGCGTTGACGCTGGGTGAGGATTTGACGCACAAACTGGGGAAGAGCACGGTGATTACTGAGAATCTATATCTGTTCCCAGACTTGTCGAATACCGGCGAATATCGAGCCACGTTCAACTTCGGCTCGGTGACCAAGATCAGCAAATGGCTGGGATGGCAGAATCAGTTCGGCGACATTTATGTTTCCAACCCGCCCTCGACCGCGAAGAAGAACGACGTTATTTTTACGACCGGGCTGAACTTCTCATTTACGCGCTGAGGGCTTTCTGAGCCTGAGAGTGCGGAAGCCGCTCGTGAGAGCGGCTTTTTTTAGTTTCGGGGAGCCTAGTACTGGCTGATCTCCGCCCCGGCCGAGGTCAAGTAGTGGCTGAGTTTGAACTTCTTTCGGTGGCGTCATCCTAGCGGAGCCGCTTTTCAGGCGGAGCGAAAGCCTGCGCTAAGCGCGCCTGCCTATGGCAGATCCCTCTCCGGACTGAACTGCGCCGGTCTTGGGGATGACGTCCCTCCGAAGAGGACGGATTCGAACTAAGCCGCCACCCTGCTCACCAAAACTTGAAAGATGCGTCTACTACCGAGTAGAGTACTGTTTCTCGTTTTCCGTGTTCTTAAAAGTCCCTCACAAACAGGAGTCTGCTCGATGCGTCATGCCTTGACTTTGCTGATTGCTGTCTGCTGCTTAGGTGTATTCTCCCGCTCGCAAACCGCGGACGAACTGATTGCCAAGAACATCCAGGCCCGGGGCGGGATCGAGAAAATGAAGGCCATTAAGACCCTTCGCGTGACAGGAAAGTTCGAAGGCGGCGACGGATTCACCGCGTCCGTCGGCCAGGAAAACGAGCGACCCGACCTGGTTCGAGAGACATTTTTACTGCAGGGGATGACGGCGGTGCAGGCTTATGACGGCGCAACCGGTTGGCAGATCCAGCCCTTTGGCGGGAAAAAGGATCCGGAGTTGATGGGCGAGGACGACATGCGCGACCTGCTGCTGGACGCCGACTTTGACGGGCCTTTGGTGGACTACAAAGAAAAAGGCAGCACGGTGGAGTATCTGGGACACGACGTGGTCGATGGAGATGATGCGCTCCGGCTCAAAGTGACGCTCAAAAACGGCGACATTATCTACGACTATCTTGACCCGGATACTTTTATCGAGATCCGCAGGGAGATCCAGCAGTTTATCCGGGGCTCAGTGCGCGATCGCGTGATGGGCCTGGGATCGTACAAGCCGGTGGCAGGGGTGATGTATCCCTTCTCGATTTCGCAGGGGCCGAAGAATAATCCCGACGCTCAAACAACCACGATACAGAAGATGGAGGCGAACGTGACCATCGATCCAGCCGATTTTATGCTGCCGCCTTCGTTAAAGACTGAGGAGAAGAAGTCGGGGCTAGTCGGGATTCACTGATTCGCTCTGGAACGGGAGTTTGCATGCGATGTGCAGCTATGGTTCTGGTTGTGAGCTCGTGCTTGAGTGTGTTTACGTGCGCTCAAACCGCGGACGAACTCGTCAACAAGAACATTCAAGCTAAAGGCGGGCTCGACAAGATCAAGGCTGCCAAGACCCGCATGGCGGTCGGCAAGGTCAAAGGTGCCAGGGGCAGGGTCGCGGTCTTCAAACAAATGAACATGCGCCCCGATTTGGTACGCCAAGACCTCTCCATCCAGGGTATGACCGCAGTGCAGGCCTACGACGGTTCCGTAGGCTGGCAGACTCAGCCCTTCCGGGGGCGGAAAGATCCAGAGTTGATGGGCGAGGATACTTTGCGCGACTTGCTTCTCGCCGCCGATTTCGATGGTCCGCTCGTCGACTACGCGGAGAAAGGCAACAAGATCGAATATCTGGGTCATGATGAGGTGGATGGGGATGACGCCCTGCGACTAAAGGTCACGCTGAAAAATGGCGACATTCTTTACTACTATCTCGACCCTGACACTTATCTCGAAATTCGCAAGGAGATTCAGCAGTTCGTCCGGGGCTCGGTCAGGGAGCGGGTGGTCGACCTGGGCTCATACAAGCCGGTAGACGGGGTTATGTATCCTTTCTCGATCTCCGAAGGCTCCAAGAGCAATCCCGACGCGCAAGTAATCAGCCTCGAAAAGATTGAAGCGAACGTAGCTTTACGAGATTCTGACTTCGCCCTGCCGGCGTCGTTGAGGACTGAGGAAAAGAAGTCCGGGTTGGTCGGGGTCCACTAATGCAGTTCAGTGATTTGCTGGGACGAAGAAGACAACGAAAAATCATTTGCGTGGAAAAGGACTGAAACATGAAAGCATCCGCTCGGAGTTCCTGGGGAATGATTGTAACTGTTTTGACCGCCGCGCTGTTCGCATCTTTGCCGGCTTCAGCGCAAGCACCGTACCGCTTCGATGCGGCGACGGTTTCGGGATTGCCGGCGCGAAACATTGGCTCGGCAACTATGAGCGGACGCATTGCCGCGGTCGATGCGGTCGAGGAGGACGGTCGCATCACGGTGTTCGTGGGCGCGGCCAGCGGTGGAGTCTGGAAGTCAGTGAACGGCGGCACGACCTACAAGCCGGTGTTCGACCGCGAAGATGTGCAGTCGATTGGCGCGGTGGCGATTGATCCCTCGAACTCGAAAATTGTCTGGGTCGGATCGGGCGAGGCCTGGACGCGGAACAGCGTATCAGTGGGCGACGGCGTCTATAAGTCGACGGACGGCGGCGAGAACTGGACCAACGTCGGATTGAAAGATAGCGAGCACATCGCCAAAATTCTGGTCAATCCCAGCGACAGCAACGACGTGCTGGCCTGCGCCATCGGACATCTGTGGGACGACAACGACGAGCGCGGAGTCTTTCAGACAACCGACGGAGGCAAGACCTGGAATAAGGTTCTGGCGGGCGTGAATGGTTCGAGCGGCTGCGCCATGATTGCGCGCAGCACGCAGGAACCGAAAACCGTCTATGCAGCAATGTGGGATTTCCGGCGGCAGGGCTGGACATTCCGCTCGGGAGGCCCGGGCAGCGGGTTGTTCAAATCTACTGACGGTGGCGCCCACTGGAACGAAGTCAGCAGCAACAAGGGACTTCCGGCGAAACCGTGGGGCCGCGTAGCCGTGCAGGTGGCGCCGTCAAAGCCGCAGGTGGTCTATGCCAACATTGAAGCAGAAAAAGGAAGAGGACTCTACCGGTCTGACGACAGCGGCGCGACCTGGACCAAGCTGGACGCCAGCAACTACATGGTGTGGCGTCCATTTTATTTCGGCAACCTGATCGTCGATCCCAAAAATGAAAATAAGATTTTCAAACCTGATCTTATTCTGCTCCTGAGCAATGATGGCGGAAAAACTTTCAACGTAGTCTCGAGCGCGGCGCACGGCGACTTTCACGACGTGTGGATTAACCCCAAGAACCCGAACATCGTAATTGCCGGCGATGATGGCGGCTTGTGGCGCAGTGAAGATGGAGGCAACCGCTGGAAGCACCAGCTAAACCTGCCGGTTTCGCAGTTTTATCACGTGAGCACCGACAATTCGGATCCGTATCACGTCTACGGCGGCCTGCAGGACAACAGTTCGTGGGTGGGCGATTCATCGTTTCCGGGCGGCGTGGCCAACTCGCAATGGGAGAACATGTTCGGCGGCGACGGCTTCTGGATGTTCGAAGATACGTCCGATCCCGACTATCTCTTTGCCGAAGCGCAAGGCGGCGAGATTGGGCGGGTGAATCGCTATACCCACGAGACTCGCTTCCTCAAACCCTGGCCGAATTATGGCGAAAAGAAGCTGCGTTTCAACTGGAACACGCCGATTCACATGAGTCCGAACGAGAAGGGGACAATTTATATCGGAGCGCAGTACCTGTTCCGCTCGCGCGATCACGGCCAGTCCTGGGACCGTATTTCTCCGGACCTGACTACCAACGATCCGGAAAAACAAAAGCAGGAAGAATCGGGCGGCGTGACGATCGATAACTCTTCGGCGGAAATGCACACCACGATCTACTCGATTTCGGAGTCGCCAAAGAATGGTCAGATTATCTGGGTCGGCACCGACGACGGAAATGTGCAGGTCACACGTGATGGAGCGAAGACCTGGACAAACGTGGTTGGGAATGTCAGCGGGTTGGGGAAAAATTCGTGGGTGACGACCATCGAGGCCAGCCGTTTCGACGAAGGCGCAGCCTATGCCACGTTCGACCGGCACACCTTCGGCGATATGAAACCGTATGTTTACCGGACCACAGACTACGGGCAGACCTGGACGCAGCTGCCAGCGCAGGAGAGCGGCGTGCGTGGCTTTGCCCACGTGATTAAGGAAGACACAGTTAACCGTAATGTTCTGTTCCTGGGCACGGAGTTCGGCCTCTGGATTTCAGTGGACGGGGGACAGCACTGGGGGCAATACAAGGGGACAGACTTCCCGGCAGTAGCGGTGGACGATATCGGGTTGCAGGCCCGGGAATCGGACTTGGTGCTGGCCACCCACGGACGCGGAATCTGGATTGTGGACGATATCTCGCCACTGCGCGCACTCACGCCGGACGTGATGTCCAAGGAAGCGACGCTGCTTCCAGGGCGGCCGTCGATCCAGTATTTTGATGTGTTCGGAGGATGGCCGGAAGGCGACGAAAGCTTCCATGGACGCACCCGGCCCGGAGACGCGCAGATCACTTATTACCAGAAAGGGCGGCACATCTTCGGCGATTTGAAAATCGAGATTTTCGATCAGGATGGCAAGCTGGTCGATACGGTCGCCGGCAGCAAGCATCGGGGAGTGAATCGTGCCAGCTGGGGAATGCGGGTGAAGCCGCCCGCGGTCGCTCCGGCGGCTTCGGCGCTGTTTGAAGCGGCGCAAGGGCCGCGTGTGCTGCCGGGCACCTACACGGTGAAACTGACGAAAGGCGATCAAACCTACACCGAGCAGCTGGATGTTGCGATGGATCCCCGGGCCAAGTACTCGCTTGAAGAGCGCAAGGCGGAGTTTGATCTTTCGATGAAGGTTTACAAAGAGCTCGAGCACATGACATACGGCGTGGCTGCGATCGAAGGAGTGCGCGACGCGGCCAACGCGCGGGCGGCGAAGGTACCAGAGAAAGATCCGCTGCGCAAGCAATTGCAGAGTCTCGCCGCTGAGTGTGACGCGCTGCGCTCGAAGATCGTAGCCACTAAGGAAGGTGGAATGATTACCGGCGAAGAACGCATCCGCGAGCTGCTGGGACAACTGTACGGTGCAGTGACCGGATATGACGGGAAACCTACCGACTACCAGGTAGCACGCACCGAGTCGCTGGGTCATGAACTGCAGGATGTTGTCGACGATTTCCAGAAGCTGACCCAGAAAGAACTGTCGGGCATCAACGCGGGCCTGAAAAAGAAGAAGCTGGAAGCTATCTCCGTGTTGGCCGAGGCAGACTGGCAAAAGAAGCAGGCAGGGTCCGCGGCCGCTTCGAGCGCAGGAATGCGGGAGGCTGAAGGTCAGATGCGGGAGATGGATTAGCGCCGTTTCTAGGCCAACTCTAATTCGATTTTCTTCGCTGCCTGATCCAGCTTCGCGATCCTAAACTTGCGAATCTGTCCGGCGCGGACGGCTTCCCGCTTAGCCTCGCCCGCGGGCGCTCCACCCTTCCAGCGGGCTTGCAGCATAGAGCCGAGCGAAGACAAGTCGGGTTTCGAGTCCTCCCTCGAGACCACGTTCGAATACGATGCATCCCGTTTGCTCTGCGCGTTCTTTTCCGCACCTGCTACGGCCGCATCTATGGAACAACTGGCCTGGATACCCTCGCCCAATTCCACGCGTGCATGTCCGTCCAAAACCTCGATCATGCGGCCGGTGACCACATCGCCTTGCTTATGTTCGGCGATGTATTCATCCAGTCCGCTGGGGACCAACTGCTTTATGCTCAGCCGCAATTGCCGCTTCTCAGTATCGACCGCGAGCACCTGAGCCCTGACCGTTTGTCCAACCTTCAGCACTTCCTGGGGATGATTGATGCGCTTATCGGCGCTCATCTCGCTGATGTGAATCATCCCCTCAACACCTTCAGAAAGCTGCACGAAGGCGCCAAACTTGGTGATGCTGACGACTGGCCCCTCAATCACCGAGCCCGCGGCGAAGCGCTGCGCGACCTCCGCCCACGGATCGCCCAGAGCCTGCTTCAGACCCAGGGAGATGCGGCGCTCGCCGGTATTCACGCCGAGAATCACCGCGTCCACAATCTCTCCCGGCTTCACCAGCGTGCTGGCGCTTCGCAACTTCTTTCCCCACGACATCTCCGAAACGTGGATTAGTCCTTCGATCCCCGGCTCGAGCTCCACGAAAGCTCCGAACTCGAGCACGCGCGTAACCGCGCCGCGCACCCGTTCCCCGACCTTATATTTTCCCGCAGCCGCGTCCCAAGGATGCGCCTGCAGCTGCTTCAGGCCCACAGAAATGCGCCGCTTGCCGGAATCATTCGTGATCTTAAGAACCTTGGCTTCGATCTGCTGCCCTACCGAGAGCACATCCGCCGCCTTTGCAACACGGCTCCAGGCGAGATCGCTCACATGCAACAATGCGTCCACGCCACCTAGATCGACGAACGCGCCGTAGTCGGTGATCGTGCGAACCGTGCCGCTCACCGTATCGCCTTCCTTCATCTCCGAATAGCGGCGCTCCTTCACCGAACGCTCTTCCTCTTCCGCCACAGCTCGCCGATCAACTACGACGTCTTCCTCCGTCACGTCGAGCTTAATAATGCGGCAGAGAATCTCCTGCTCCACCAATTTCTCCATTTCGGCGGCGTCGTGCGCTCCGCTGCGCGAGGCCGGCATGAAGGCCCGCACTCCCACGTCTACGCTGAGCCCGCCTTTGATCACGCCGGTAACCGTGCCCACGATTGTCGCCTTATCGGCGAAAGCCTTCTCCAGTGCTGACCAGTCCTTCGGCCGTTCGACTTTCGCTCGCGTTAGCTGGTAGTAGCCCTCCGGATCGCGGCCTTTCACCGAGACCGGCAGCTTGTCACCCGGCTTCACCACTTCCCCCGGGCCCTGCAAAGCCGCCAGCGGCAGAATGCCCTCGCTCTTGAATCCGATGTCGAGAAACACGGAGTCCCCGGTGACAACAATCACCGTGCCCAGAAGTTGCTTGCCGCCGTCTGCGGTCTTGCGCGAATGGCTCTTGTCATATTGAGAAAGGAGGTCGCCGAACGACTCGCCAGTTTCGACGGACGATTCAGCACTGAGTTGGGATTCTGGAATGCCAGGGTTGGACATGATCAAATGGGGAAGCAGTCAAGAAAATGGTAGGCACGAGGTGACTAGAACTCCTGACCTCTACCACGTCAAATCTCGCACCCGTCCTAGGTGACATGATACCAAAGAATGCCGAGTGATAGCTGCGTGCAGTGTTCATGAGGGTTTGACGCGTCTTCGGTGCCGTTGACGTGTACCCGAGCGACAGCACCCGACACCACATGAGACGGGCAGGGAGGCGAGGGTTACGACACAAGTCACGAACACAACGCTGCTCATCCAACATTCACGATTCGCCGGGGCGATTTTCATGGGCGCCGCGCCGATAGCCAAGCCCACCCCCTCAACTAAAGGAGTCTGGGTGTGTTTCCAGAGTGGCAAATTACACCATGATGATCTGGAAAAGCGTGCGCCGACGGCGGCATGCTCGCATTGCTAATCCGGCTTGACCGGGTCCGGTGTTCCATCCGACTACGCCTCGCTGTACTTGCCGTCGACGCGTCATCGCCGGGCCTACAAACCGATTGGTATGTAAACAGCGTCAAACCGTCCATCAGTACCGATGCCATTATGCCCGCTTGTGGTTGCCCGGTGGGCGCAGCGACCGCAGCCAGTCCACAATGTTTCTGATCCCCGCTTTCATCACCTTCGGATCCTGAGCATTCTTTGCCAGCGAGCCATAGCCTTCGACCATCGCGATCAGTAAACCGGCGGCGTCA
>Ga0209380_10002092_pt1 | contig 13001 bp, 10 predicted proteins | sample HubBroMetageWFT6_FD_188347 | JGI IMG/M metagenome (GOLD analysis project Ga0209380, IMG submission 188347) | Warmed and freeze-thawed soil microbial communities from the Hubbard Brook experimental Forest, New Hampshire - Hubbard Brook CCASE Soil... | ecosystem: Environmental > Terrestrial >...
AACATTCAGAACGATGTCGGGCTTGATGCGGTTGAATTCGGCGATGGCGGTAAGACCGTCGCCGGCCTCGCCGGCAACTTCGCCGCCGAAGAGCTCGATCATCTTCATGATGTTCTTGCGGGCGAAGACGGAATCGTCCACCACGAGATAACGGACCGGTTGGTGGTCCTTGCGAAATAGAGGCGCGAACTGTGGCATAACGATCTCCTTTTGCTCCCCGGCCCCGTCAGGCCCGCGGAGTTGAAACGGGAACTCTTTCACCCTTATCGGAACTGTCCTGCTTGTCCGAACCGCTGCGATCGGAACCGTACTGGCTGATCAGGTGCGCGCCCAACGTATCGAGCGGCAGCACCTTCTGAACGAAGCCCTTCATCATGGCAGCGCGCGGCATTCCGCCGACGACGCACGTTTCTTCACTCTGCGCGATGGTCATGCCACCGGCGGCTTTGATTGCGCCGATGCCCTCGGCGCCATCTTCGCCCATTCCCGTCATGATGATACCGACGGAAGTGAGGCCGAATTCCTGGGCAACCGAATGGAAGAGCACGTCCGCGGACGGGCGATGGCCATTAATGGGAGGCGTATCCGAGAGGACAACCATTTCCCCGCGAGGCATGCGACGGACCATCATGTGGCGATTGCCGGGACAGATGAGGACGCGCCCGGCAACGAGCAGGTCGCCGGATTTGGCTTCGTGAACATCCAGCGCGCAACACTCATCGAGGCGGCGGGCAAACATGTCGGTAAATCCTTCGGGCATGTGCTGTACGATGACGAAGGTCGCGGGAAAATCCGCGGGAAATTGAGTGAGCAAATATTGAAGCGCATTGGGACCGCCAGTAGAAATGCCGATGGCGATCACGCGATTGGGCGGAAGGGCCGGGCGCGAGCGTTTCTTGGATGACGGAGGAATTTCGAGAACCGGCTTTGGAATTGTTTTTCGGCCGCCTGCGCGCTTGGCAACTTTGATTTTTTCGGCGAGTTGGAGCGCAACCGGCTCGAGGTTGCCAGCGGCAGCGTTGCGGGGTTTGGCAACGAAATCGATGGCACCGAGAGCGAGCGCTTTGAAGGTGGAGTACGCGCCTTCCTTCGAATGCGTGCTGAAGACAATCACGGGAAGTGGCGCGCCACGCATGATCATGCGCAGCGTTTCGAGGCCGTCCATGCGCGGCATTTCGAGATCGAGGGTGACGATGTCCGGCTGGAGCTCGGCGATTTTGCGCAGGGCGAAGGCGCCGTCCATGGCGGTGCCGACGACTTCGATGTCCGGATCGCGCTCGAGAATCATGGGAATGAGCTTCCGCATGAGAGCGGAATCGTCGACGACCAGTACTCGGACGCGTTCTTTCATGCGATGGCTCCGAGAGGCAGGGATCGAGAAAGCCGGGAAAGGATTGCCGGAACGTTGAGAATCAGGACGACGGTGCCATCACCGAGGATGGAAGCACCGCTGACGAGATCGCTGGAAACGATTTCGCCGGGGAGGGCTTTAATTACGAGCTCTTCCTCGCCGACCATGCTGTCCACTACCAGACCGAAGCGTTTTTCGGCGATACCGATGACGACAACAAAATTCCTTCTCTTCTTCGAGGAATTCGGCGCCTCGACCGGATGAATGCGATTGAGTTGATGGAGGCGGACGAGGGTGAGAATCTGGTCGCGCAGGCGGAGGACTTCGCGCTGGTCGACCTTGTGAATTTCCTGATCGTGGATGCGCGTGATTTCGACAACAGCGGAAAGCGGAACGGCGAAAAGACGGCCCCCGACGCGGAAGAGCAGCGTCTGGATACTGGCGAGCGTGAGGGGAACACGAAGCTGGATGCTGGTGCCTTTGCTTTTGCTGGAGGTGACGTGGACCGTGCCCTTGAGGCGATCGAGAACCGTGCGGACGACGTCCATGCCAACGCCGCGTCCGGAAACTTCAGTGATTTCGCTGGCGGTGCTGAACCCCGGCTCAAAGATCAGATTCATGACGTCCTGATCAGAGAGGCGCTTGGCGTCATCAAGCTTGATGAGACCGTTGCGAATGGCGTGTTCGCGAATGTTGTTGAGATCGATGCCGCGGCCATCGTCGCGGATTTCAATGATGACCTGGGTGCCTTGATGATAGGCGTTGAGAGAGATGGTGCCGCGCGCGGGCTTTCCGGCGCTGAGGCGCTCGTCGGCGGGCTCGATGCCGTGGTCGACAGCGTTTCGGATGACGTGCGTTAGCGGCTCGGAGAGCGCGTCGAGGATGCCTTTGTCGAGATCGGTGTGTTCGCCGGAGACTTCGAGAGCGACGTCTTTGCCGCAGAGTTTGGCGATGTCGCGCACGACACGAGGGAAACGGCGGAAGAGCTGCTCGACGGGCACCATGCGGATTTTGAGGACGCATTTGTGTAGTTCGTCGAGGACGCGGGACTGGAACGCGAGAGCCTCGGCCAGTTTGCCACGAACCGGATCGCGAGCGTGATGGACATCGAATTCGGTGAGCGTGCGGTGGAGCATGGATTTGCCGATGATGAGTTCACCGACAAGATTCATGACGGCGTCAATGCGCGTGGCGTCGACGCGGAGGGAGCTTTCGGAAACGGCGGCGACGGCGGAAGAGCCGCCGTTGCCCTGGTTGGCAGGAGCGGGGCCCGGGGCTTCGGTGGCGCGGGACGAAATTTGAGCGGCCTGGGCTTCGAGAAGATCACCGAGGAGTTCGTGTTCGGTCGATTCGGCGTGTTCCGCGGCTTCGATGCGAACTTCGGAGACTACCGCGGGAATCTGGCAGCGATGGGAGATGTGTTCGATGGGATGCTTGCTGGAAATGGACGCTTCGACGATTTCGACGGAAGCAGCGGCGAGGTTGTCCTCGGGCCGCAGCGCGATGACCGTGCCGCAGGTGTGGAGAACGTTGCGGATCAACTGAAAGGCGGCGGCGCGCATGGCGCTCACGGGATCGACGCGCAGGGCGATGTTGAAAACGTTATCGCCGCGGAGGAGCGCTTCGGAGATCATCAGGCGCTCGTACTCGCTCCAGTCAAAGCGCGCGGGAATCGAGCCGGCGGCAGATTTGGTTGAGGGCTGAGCGCCCTGGGAAGACTGGAGGAGTTGCTGAATCAGAGTGCGCAGCGGCGCAGGAGTTGGAGGCTCGGCATTTTTTTGATAGGCGCTGAGCATGCTTTCGAAAGTGTCCACGGCGGAAAGAACGACTTCAGCGAGTTGCTGGCCGTGCGAAAGCCCAATTTGTGGCGAGAGAATGTCTTCGAGTTCGTGGGCGATTTCGCTGAGCTTCGAAAAGCCGCAGGCGGCGGAGTCTCCCTTGAGCGTGTGGATGGCGCGGCGGACACTCCGGATGAGTTCCTCGTCCGCGGGACGCTTCTCGAGCTGCAGACCGGCATCGTTGATGGTCTGGAGGAGCTCGCCGGCGCTCTCAAAAAAGAGCGCGCGAAGCTCCGCACCCCGCTCGTCGGGCAGGAAGGTCAAGAATTCACCTCGATGCGCTTGTAGGCGGTGCCGTTGTTCTCATGGAACATGCGGAACTTTTGCGTGAGGCCGAAAAGGCTTTCCGCGTGGCCGACGAAAAGGAAGCCGCCGGGATTCAAGCAGTGCCAAAACTTTTCGATGAGGCGCTTCTGCTCGGCTTCGTCGAAATAGATCATGACGTTGCGGCAGAGGATGATGTCGTTGCGGCGCGGGAGGAATTCGGTTTTGAGGTTGTGAAAGTCGAACTGGACGAGTTCCTTGAGCTGAGGCTTAACAGCGTATTTGTCGCTGGACTTTTCGAAATAACGGAGGCGCGTCGTGTAATCCACTGGCTCCATCTGCAGTTCGTTGTAAAGGCCTTCCTGGGCGGAGCGGAGGCTGGCGTAGCTGATGTCCGAAGCGACGATTTCGAGTTTCCACGGCGGCGGAATCAGGGGCTTCGGAGAAGGCATTTCGAACGGCAGAGGATTGCGCAGATAGTAGTAAGCCAGCGCGTCGCAGATAAGGATGGCGACGGAATAGGCTTCCTGGCCGGCGGAGCAACCTGCGCTCCAGACACGAAGGTTCCAGTCGCGGCGTTCTTGCTTGTGGCGAAGAATTTCCTCGAGAACTTGTTTCTGGAGAAGATCGAGTTGCGGCCGGTTGCGGAAGAAGCTGGTTTCGTTGACGGTCAGGTTTTCAAGGAGCAACGCAAGTTCGGCGCGGCCTTCGCGGCTGGTAAGCAGGCGGTAGTACGCATAAAACGAGTCGAGCTGGCAAGCTTTCAAGCGGCGCTGCAGGCGGTCTTTCAGGAAATGCGAACGGCGTTCATCGAAAAACATGCCGCATTCCTGGTAGACGAGCGTCTGGAGGAGCTTGAGTTCGGCTTCGGTGAGCTGAATTTGCGCTGTGATCGTGCCCATATTTGAGTGATGCGGATGTCCGAAGCGGCGGCAACGCGGCGAGCCGTTACCTTAAAGTCGCGACGGGTTCCACGGCCTCCTCGAGCTTGCGGTATTCGGGCTGGCGCAGAAGGCGGGCAATGTCCAACAAAATGATGAGGCGCCCCTTGAGCTTGCCGACTCCCGTCACATAATTGGATTCGTTGTCTGCAAAAACGGAGCCCGGGGCTTCAATTTCGGAAGGCGGAATCTTCAGCACCTCCGAAGCGGAGCTGACGATCAAGCCGATGAGCTTGTTTTCGAGCTCGACCACGAGAATGCGGTTCTTTTTATCGGGCTGCGCGGCAGCGGTGCCGAAGCGTTTGCGCAGATCCATGACCGGAATAATTTTTCCGCGAAGGTTTATCACGCCCTCGATCAGGTCCGGAGCGCTGGGTACGGTGGTGATTTCCGGAACGCGGACAATTTCGCGGACGGACCCGATACGCACGCCATAGGTCTCACTGCCGATTCGAAAGCCGACGATTTGGAGGTCTTTCTCCATGAAGGTTTCTCCGCCTCAGGACCGGGTCAGTTCGGCGTATTCAAGTTCGCCGGATTCACGAGGTGCCGCGGGACGCCGGCCGGCCGGCGCATCCTTGCGAAAGCGCGACTGGGAGGCGCGATCGATGACGAAACGATCCATCGTGTCGAGCAGGTTGCGGGAAAGCTTTAGCATCTGTTCGGCGGCGGCGGACAGCTCGGTGGAACTGGAAGCCGACTGCTGAACGAGCTCGCGCATCTTGTCCATGGCGCGGACAACGGCTTGCGCGCCGGAAGCCTGTTCCTCAACGGCAGAGCTGATCTCCTGGGTGATTTCCGTGAGGCGGTTGGTGGCCTTGGCGATCTGCGAGGAGCCGACGGACTGCTCGTTGGTGGCGGCGCCGATCTCCTGGGAGAATTTATAGACTTCGGTGACGACGTCGGAAATTTTGTGGAGTGCGCTGCCGAGGTCGTTGCCGAGGCTGAGACCTTCCTCGACGATGCGGGTGCTATGCTCCATGTTTTCGACGGCCTGGCGCGCTTCGCGCTGGATGCTCTGGATGAGGTCAGCGATTTCCTTGGTGGATTGCGTGGACTTTTCGGCGAGCTTGCGAACTTCGTCGGCGACGACGGCAAAACCGAGGCCGTGTTCGCCGGCGCGTGCAGCTTCGATGGCGGCGTTCAACGCGAGCAGGTTGGTCTGTTCGGCGAGGTCATCAATGACTTCGATGATCTTGCCGATGTCGTCGGCGCGGTGGCCGAGAATGTTGATGATTTCCGCGGAGGATTGGATGGCCTTGTTGGTGCGGTTGAGACCGTCGGTGGTCTTCTCCATCGTTTGAATACCGGTGACGACTTCTTCGCGCGAGCGGTTGGCGATGTCGAGAAGGACCTTGGCGGTGTCGGCGACGCGCTGGATCGAAGTGACCATCTGGTCGATGGAGGCGGATGTTTCCGCGACGCTGGAGGCCTGCACTTGGGTGTTCTTGACGACGTTCTGCACGTTGATGCTCATCTCGTGCATGGTACTGGTGACTTCTTCAATGGCGGAGGAGGCCTGGACGCTGACCTTGGCGGATTCGTCGGCCGCGCCCGCAACCTGATTGGAGCCGGCGGAAACCTGCGAAGCGCTGTCGCGCGTGGAGCGCACGATTTCCTGCAAGCCGTGGGACATGCGCACGAAGGCATTGCCGAGCGTGTCGCGCTTGGAACGCGGCGTGACTTCGATAGCGAGGTCCCCTTCGGCGACGGCCATGGAGACGCTGGCCATTTCTTTCAGGTACGCGACCATGTTGTTGAAGGTGGTGGCTAGCGCACCAATTTCGTCGTTACGGTGGATGTCAATGTTCTGGTCGAGATCGCCGGAGTTGCCGATCTCCTGGGCGACGGTGATGAGGTGCTGGAGCGGTTCGGTGATGGACTTGGCCGTTCTGACCGCCATAAAGAGTCCAAAGCCGATGGCGGACAAGGTGCCAAGGATAATGATGATGAAGCTGGCGATGCTAGCGAGGGAAGCCCTGGTTTCGGATTCCGTATGGGTTTTGCCGATGTCGGTGTTGGCCTGGTCGAGAACGGTGGAGGACTTTGTGAGCCAGGAGGCAGGATCCTTTTGCAAATAGAAGATCTGGAGGTCGGAAACTGTGGCGTCACCGGAATCCACCTGATGCCGCTTCGCTAGGAGAGGCTTGGCGAAATTGTCGGCCCAACTGGCTTCTATGCTTTCGACCTGGATTAGGGCCGTGTGCAGAACTTCGTTGTTGGTCTTGGATTCGCCCTGCTTGACAAGGTCCGCAAGCTCGGTGAATCCCTTATTCACTCTGTCTTCGTCGCGCGGATCGCCGCTGAGCAGGAAATTATTGAGATTCAGGCGATTCTCCATGATCTTGGAGCGTACGGACTCGATGGTGCGCACACTATCCATAGCGCTGGACGCCTGGTTGCGTGCGGAGCTCGCGATCCAGATTGAGACGATGTCCACAATCAATAGACCAACAAGGATTGCGAGAATCGTCCCGAAACTTTTGTAGAGTTGCTGCTTGATGGTCATTGCGTCACTTCCTCCACACCCCAAATCAAAACCAGATTGCGAAAAATTGCGCCAACCGAGCGGCGCCGCATTACTGCCTGAAGTCGAATTCGACCACTTGCGTCGTCTCTTCCGGCGCGGGTTCGAACTTCCATTCCTTGACCGCGTCCTGGCAGGTCTGGACAAGGACTGGGTGACCGCCCATGGCGCGCGAAGACTTCACGTGGCCATCGGGAGCGATGACGACTTCGATCTTGACCTTGCCGGTGATGTTCATCCGGCGAGCAAGCTCGGGAACAGCCGGCGTGACTTTTGTTTTAACTTTGCGCTTGCCTTCTTCAATGGTTGCTTGTTGCGCAAACGCCAGCGAGACGGCGAACAGCACCGTTGCCGCAGCGACGAGCATTTTCTTGCTCCAAGTGAATGCCATTTGAGCCACACCCTCCTCAGGTGGGAAAGTACCCCACGAGGGAGAAGGCAAGTCCGATGCCATGATGGTTGGAGAAATAGTGGAGCGAGAAATTTTGTGCACGCTGGCGTTAACTTCTTTTGATTTAGAGGATTAGAGGGCGAGAAGAATTTCTGGCGCGGACGCGAGAGTTGCGAAAATGTCTCATCGCGGCTGAGGAATCAAGCGTAGGGTCTCACGCTGAGACGTTGGGGCGAGAACGCGAGGTTGGCAAGGTAACGAATGCGTGTCAGCGGGAGGAAGTCCCATTGACTCAGAATGAGATGGCTGGGTAGCGTGGAAGCGCGTGGTTTCTTACTTTGAGACACGCAGAGCCCCTGAGCCCCTATGCGTGAACGGAAGACCATCTCTGCGCGCCGCCCTGCGGCTGCCCCTGGTCGGAAAACAACCGGACGGCCGAAGCACGATTATTCCAAAGAATTGATGGAACTGGTGGTGGAAGCCGCGAATTCGCGCGTGCTGCCGGAATTTTTGCGCGGTTTCGCCGAACGCGCCGCCGAGATGCTCGATGCGGAATGGGCCGGGGTGGGCGAGATTGTGGGAAGCCGCGTGGAGATTTACTCGCGGACAACAGATTTTCCAGCAACCGAAAAAGAGCGAGAGTGGCTGGCGCAGGGCCTGCGGCGGAGACGGCCTGGGTTGGAAGTGCTTCCACTTATGCGGACAGGCCAGCATATTGCGTTTTATCCGATCTATGCGAGCGATGCCGAGCTGATGGGTACCCTTTGTATGGTGCGGAAGGCGGTGGGATTTTCGCAGGCGGAAGAGAAACTGCTGGCGGCGCTGGCGAGCCACGCGGCGCTTTCGATGGAGAAGGTGCGGCGGTTTTCGCAACTGGAGCGTTCGAAGAAGCAGTGGGTGGAAGATATTGACGCGATCAGCGATTACATCGCGGTGCACGACCATGCCTGGAAGATTGTGCGCACGAACCGCTCGCTGGCGACGGAGTTGGGAATTCCGCCGGCGGCGCTGGTGGGCGAGCCGATCAGCAGCCTGCGGCATATCGCAGAAACGGGGAGCGCGCTTCCCTGCCCCTTTTGCCGTGATACGCGTGAGGCACGGGAAGAGTACATTGCGACAAGCGCGGGGCGGACGTTTTTGGTCTCGACGTCGCGGACGCGGGGCGTGACCGAGGAAGAATCGCGCACGATTCACGTGTTGAAGGATATTACCGACCGCCGGGAAGCGGAGAGAAGGTACCGCGAGCTGTTTGACAGTATTCAGGAAGGATTGTTTTTTGCTACGCCCGAGGGGCAGTTTCTGGACGTGAACGATGCCCTTGTGCGGATGCTGGGGTATGAGTCCGCCGAAGAGCTGTTGAGGGCGGACGTGAGCGCACATCTTTATCCGACTCAGGCGGCGAAGGCGCGGCTGGTGAGCGCGATTGCGGAACGTGGGGCACTGCGGAATTATGAGGAAACGCTGCGGAAGAAGGACGGCGGGCTGCTGCACACAATGCAGAACATCAGCGCGGTGCGCGACGCGCTGGGGCATGTGGTGCAGATCCGCGGGTTGATGCTGGATGTGACGGAACAGAAGATGTTCCAATCACAATTGCAGCGGGAACGCGATTTCAACCAGAAAATTCTGAATACGACGCAGAGCATGATCCTGGTGCTGGATACGGCGGGACTGATCAGCTACGCGAACCGGCGGTGCTATGAGGCGGGATATCGCAAGGATGAGTTGATCGGGCACCGGCTGGTGGAATGGGTGGAGAGTTCGCACCAGAAGGATTTTGACGCAGCGCTGCAGACCACGGCGCATGGGCAGCAGGTGGACAACCTGGAACTGCGTGCGCGGAGGGCCGATGGGTCGTTAGGACATTTTTCGATCAGCCTCAGCCCAATGCGCGACGAAGCGAACCAGGTAAACAACGTGGTGGTGGTGATGACGGACATCACGGATGCCGCGCTTTTGCAGGCGAAATTGGCGCACGCGGAGAAGATGGCGACGATCGGGAGGCTCGTGTCGGGCGTAGCGCACGAGGTGAACAATCCACTGGCAGCGATTCTGGGATTTACGGACCTGCTGCTGGAAAATCCAGAGATGCCGATCGCTGCGCGCGAGGATTTGCAGATTATTTTGCAGGAGACGCAACGGACGAAGGAGATTGTGCAGGATTTGCTGAGCTTTGCGCGTCAGCGGCCGACGCAGAAGGAGCCGGTGAACGTCAACGCGGTGCTGCGGCAGACGATCAAACTGCGGAGCTACGATTTTTCGAGCCATGGCGTGGAAGTGAGCGAAGACTTCGAAGCGAACCTGAGCCCGACTCTTGGCGATGCGCAACAGTTGCAGCAGGTGTTCCTGAACATTTTGAACAATGCTTATGACGCGATTCAGGAGTCCGGGAATCACGGGCGCATCCGGATTCGCACGCGGCGCGCGGAAGACGATATTGAAGTGGCGTTCATGGACAACGGGACAGGAGTGGTGGACCCGGAGCGCATCTTTGATCCGTTCTTTACGACCAAGCAGGCGGGGAAAGGGACGGGGCTTGGGCTGAGCATCTGTTACGGAATTGTGCGTGCACACGGCGGAGAGATTCTTTGCTGGAACAATGAGGGCGAGAGCGGGAGCACGTTTGTGGTGCGATTGCCGGCGGCGACGGAGACTGCGTTGGCGGCGGCTGTGAAAGAGGCGGGACGATGACCGCGACCACAATGCCGCGGCAGGCGACGGCGATCCTGGTGATCGAGGATGAGCCGTCCGTGAGCGCGTTCGTGCGAGCGGCGCTTGAACGCCGGGGATATAAGGTGGTGCAGGCATCTTCGGGGGCAGCGGGATTGCAGCAATTGGAAGAAAGAACATTCGCGGGAGTGATTTCGGATATCCGGATGCCGGGAAGCATCAACGGGGCGGACGTGCATGAGTGGATCCGCAAGAACCGGCCGCAAATGGCGAGCCGGATCATTTTGATCAGCGGGGATACGGCGAATAGTGAAACGCAGAAATTGCTGGCGTCTAGCCCGACTCCTTGCCTCGAGAAGCCATTTCGGGTTCAGAAATTGATTTTGATGGTGGAGAAAACCTTCGGGAAACCATGAGCGACGATCTGAAAATTAAAATACTGGTGGTTGACGACGAGCAGAGCATCCGGAAACTGTGCATGACGATCGGCGGTTCCCTTGGATTTCTGTGTCAGGAAGCGGAAAGCGCGGAGGCGGCGGCGACGCGGCTGGAGACGGATCCCCCGGACCTGGTGCTGACGGATTTGAAGCTGCCGAACCTGACCGGCGTGGAGCTGTTGAAACAGATCAAGGCGTTGCTGCCGCGGACGGAAGTGGCGATCATGACGGGTCACGGTTCGATTGAATCTGCGGTGGATGCAATGAAGCTGGGGGCTTACGACTACATTGAGAAGCCGTTTCGCGTGGAAAAAATGCGGCTGCTGCTGCAACGCATGGCGGACAAGGTCCGGCTGGTGAATGAGAATGCGTTCCTGCGCGAACGCGTGAACACGGAAGAGAATCTTGACGGGATCATTGGGAGTTCGGCGGGGATGCAGGACGTGCTGCGGATGATTTCGCGGCTGAAGGATACACGGACGCCGGTGCTGATTTCCGGGGAGAGTGGCACGGGGAAAGAGTTGGTGGCGAGGGCGATTCATTTCCGTGGAGCGCTGGCGCAGATGCCGTTTGTGGCCGTGGATTGCGGCGCGCTGGTACCTACGCTGATGGAAAGCGAAATGTTCGGGTATGAGAAAGGCGCGTTTACAGGCGCGACTAGGACGAAGGCCGGGCTGTTTCAGGCGGCCAATGGAGGAACGATTTTTCTGGATGAAATCGGCGAATTGCCACTGGAGATGCAGGCAAAGTTGTTGCGCGTGCTGCAGGAGAAGGAAGTGCGGCCAGTGGGTAGTAACGACAGGATCAATGTGGATGTGCGGGTGATGGCGGCGACGAACCGGGACCTGGAGGCGGCTTACCGCGCGGGGACTTTCCGCAAGGACCTTTACTTCCGGTTGAACGTGGTGACAGTGCATATTCCGCCGCTGCGCGAGAGGCGCTCGGACATTCCGACGCTGGTGCATCACTTCCTGAACCGCTACGCGCCGAACGGGCATTTGCAGGTGACGGCGGCGGCGATGAAGAGCCTGCTGCAATACGACTGGCCGGGAAACGTGCGTGAACTGGAAAACTGCATCGCGCGGGCGGTTACGCTGGGCGATCACGAAGTGATGGACGTAAAGGACCTGCCGCCCGCAATTCGAACCGAGCAGCCACCGAGCGGAGACAGCGCGGAAGGCGCCGACGCCGCTTCCCTTTCCACCACGGCGCTGGCGGAAATGGAGCGCATGACAATTCTGCGCGTGTTCGAGCAAGCGCACGGAGACAAGGCACTGGCGGGGAAAATGTTGGGAATCAGCCGGGCGACGCTTTACCGCAAACTGAAGCGATACAACATTGGACTGCGCGGAGACGAAAAAGAGGAAGAAATGGGAGCAGCAGCGGGAGAGATGTAGCGGTGGGGAGTCTCAAAGCGAGAGTTGTGTGGATACGAAAAGCTGAGACGAGAACGTTTCAGCGTGAGACGTGTGGTTGGGAACGGGAAATCGGGAAAATTCTAAGCCTTCTCCTTTCTTGAAGTTGCAAATCAGAAAAGCTTCAACGTTTTTGGCGCTCGGCGTGCAATTCCCTGCTTGGGACATTGTGTCCCGGTTCGCCTTATACGTGTATTTGTGCGTAAGGGGAGCACGGCAGGGATGAGAGCAAGGTCGAAGGTACGGGGCTGAACCAAGCAATGGCGCTGACTACGGACGAACAGGGATGTGCGGAGCAGTTGGCTCGATTTTTTCCGAACCTTCCCGGCGTGCGGATTCCGGTGCGGGTTGCTCCTCTGAGGGCCGGAAGTTCGCCGGCGCGGGTACACGAAACCGCGGTGGTGGAGTACGGCTCGGAAGAGTACGCAATTTTCTTGAGCACGTTGCCGCTGGAATTCGCGGATCGGGTGCGTATCTCGGGTAACGGAGGGGGGCGTTCAGCAGAGGCCACCGTGATTGCGCTGCAATATCACGAAGGGCGCAAAGCGGTTGCGGTGCGGTTTGTGGAAGGCCGCTGCGAATGGATGAGGCAATCGTGAATAAAACCATAACGACGTTGAATTTGCCGGCTCCGTCAAGATCGGACGGGGCAAAGCAGGCGCAGTGGGAGGAATTGCGCTCGGTCTTCCCGATTTACGTCGCGCTTGCCAAGCAACTGCAATTGGAAATTCCCATTGCGCAGAACAAGCGCATCCTGCCGGAGAAAGTCGATCCCGAACTGTTCGCCCAGATTCAGAAGTGGCTGGAGGCAATGGATCAGCAGGTGATGGTGCACCAACTGCGCCACCTGCTGCAGATGACGACGCTGAACGCGAGCGAAAGCGGGCTGCGCGCGCTGATCATGCGACATCTGCGAAAGCCCGAGAAGACCACGACAGACCGCGACAAAGCCGATTTCCTCCTGGTGCAATATTTCGCGTTGACCGCGCCGCCGAAGATTTATCACAAGCAGATCGAGCTTGTGGACGTGGCGAACGTGCTGCGCCCGGTGTTCGGCGAAGTGGATTCGACGCCATTGCCGTGGTGCGAACCGCTGGAGAACATGATCCAAGCGCTGCGGGGATTCAAGAGCCTCCGGGACATGCTGAAGACGAACTTCATCGAGCA
>Ga0209380_10002095_pt1 | contig 12983 bp, 11 predicted proteins | sample HubBroMetageWFT6_FD_188347 | JGI IMG/M metagenome (GOLD analysis project Ga0209380, IMG submission 188347) | Warmed and freeze-thawed soil microbial communities from the Hubbard Brook experimental Forest, New Hampshire - Hubbard Brook CCASE Soil... | ecosystem: Environmental > Terrestrial >...
GCTGCGCAACGCCGACGCTGGCGCGTAAGATGCTAGCGGCTAAGGGTACCGACAATCGACAGATTGCAGACGGGAACATCGCGCTGCTCCTCTCGCCCCTTTCGGAAGACGCTCTCAATCCTTTCAGTGTCCGGCCGATTGCGGGCGCGGCAACCTGAGGAGACCAGTAGAGCGGCGCGAAGACGCGCGCAGGTCGGGCTCGTCCGGGAGCGCGTCTTTACGCTAGGCCGGGTTCAAAGAAGCTATGACGAGTTCAAACGTCAAGTTGGTCCAACGGTGGAAAGACTACGACGGCGCGGGCCGGCAAACGAGTTTGCGCTCCTCCCACGCGGTAGGCATATTTGCTGCCACGCGGATAGACCGGCCAGTCGACAAGGCGAGCGGCATCGCACCCGTACTCGCTTCCGTGTCGTTCTTCGGTGTGAGCGGGGCGCGCTGAGCGATGATTGGGGAGACGCGCGAAGCTATCGAAGCCTATTGCGTTGCGGTTGGTCTACTCGTCTACGAATGGAACGATCTACATGAAAAGCTGGCGCGGCTGTTCGCTCTCGTCCGCGAGGGAGATGGGCAGGAAACCCTCACAGAGTGGTATGCGGTTCGGAGCGACACGAGGCAGCGCGAAAAGCTCAGGTGCGCCATTACCGAAACGACGTCCGGCAGATGGAAGAAGTCGCCGCGCGCGCCCGACGATCTAAAATGGCTGCTCGATCGTGCCGACAAGCTCGCTAGCGACCGCAATAACGCCATCCACGCGCCATGCTCACTCTACCTTCGGGGAGACGGCTCATCCGAGGTGATGGCGGCGGTTCGATCGGCGAACGCTGGTAACCGCCGCGCCAAAAACCTTGAGGGAAAAGACCTTCTTATCGAGTTCCACTGGTGCGCCGCATATGCGGTGTGTCTTGGCCAGTTTGCCGGAATGCTCGCACCCGCGATGGCCTCCCCGGACCACTACCAATGGCCCGCGCGACCAAAAATTCCATCTCGGGCGGAGTTCTCGGGAGTGAGCCGCGGATGAGGGGCCTGAGGCACGATCGCAACCACGCGTCTCTTGGAGTGACCCGTTCGCAAAGGCTTCACGCGCAAGCGACTCCAATCTGTTATTGAAGCTGTTGCTCGACTTGGCGGCCACTCCACGCAGGGGCGAGGATTCTGGTAACATGCTTCAAGCAGCCGGCTCTGATTTAACAAGACTCATCGAGCGGGCCGGCTGCGGCTTGGGATCCCGAGCGCTCTCGACATGCAGACTCTCGACATGCAGACTATCTGCTACCGCCCGCTCTGCGGAGGCTGCGATCCTTCCCGCATCAGAATGTGTTAGAGTCTGCGCAAGCGGTCTGTTTTCGACGTCCGTCAGACCGCCGTTTGCCGGCAGACCGCAGAACTGATTGAGCCTTGCCGCCGCTGACGATTCAAGCTCGCTCTCGCGAGCCGAAGCTTTCTCCATGAACGACGCCAGTGCCGCATCACAGCGTTTAGCGTAGAGGGCCATTGCCTTCGACAGCTCTTCCGCGGTCGCCTCGCTCTGGAACACCTCGCGGAGCTTGTGCAGCTCGCTCACGTAGTTCTGAATCAAATCCTGCATCGGATTTTCCTCACGAATACTGTCAGGACAAAGAAGTATATCCCATTTTCCGTCTCGAATCTCGCCGCGCGAAATGACCAGCGCCGCATTGTTCCTCGGGCGATGCACAAAAGGCGGAGTGGAAGAAGTGCACGGAGGATGCAAACTTCTATCAGCAACAATTCCGGCTCCTACGCCGGATGGGCAGGCGCGCTATGCGTTTCGGCGCCAGCCCTAGCCCGGCGATACTCGCTCTGGCGATGGATCGATGCGAGGATCAAAGGGAAGTGCAACGTCTATGCGCGCTCCGGCCCGCAATCCAGAAGCGCCGAGATTGTCTGCGCACGATTGGCCGATCCTCTTATCGTACACGACGTCGAAGCTGAGGCGCTGGCCTTGATACAGGCCGGCCATTCCTGCGCGCTCGACGGCGCATACATCGATTAGCACGTCAACTCCACCGTCGTCGGGCTTGAGGAAACCATAGCCCTTACGGACGTCGAACCATCGGACAGTTCCAATTGTCATAGCGCCCTTCCACGAATGTGGCGTCCTCTCGCAGGGAGACTAGCGCGAATGAGGCCCGCGCGCCATGCGCCATGTGCAGCCAATCCGCGACTTCGACCGTCACGATCCGCAATCATCGCTCTACGTCAATTCCGGTTTTCGGCCGGAATGCGCAAATAGCGGCCATTCCGCCGCGGCGTGGTGAATGGGTCAAATCGAATCATAACGGACATTCGACGCGGACCGACGGCTCGCGTATGAAGCCAGCTCATTGCGGGCAGGGCAATACTAAACTTCGACCTGAGCTCGTTTCGGGGGAGACGATGCCTCGCAGATTTTCGATCCTCAGCGCCGCTCCGCATGAAGGATGAACCCGCATGTTACTGCAAATCGCACTCGACAAACCAGAACATCTGGCCCTCCTTCCTCAGATTAGGCATATTGCCGATATCGTCGAGATCGGCACGCCGCTGCTTAAGCGTTTCGGCATCGGGACGATTACCATCGCGCGCGAACTTTGCCCGGACACGCCAGTGCTCGCGGACAGCAAAACGGTCGACGGCGGCCAGCTTGAAGCGGAAATGGTATTCGGCGCAGGCGCGGCGTTCATGACGGTTCTCTCCTCGACAACGAGCGCAACCCACGAGGCCGTCGGCCGTGTGGCGGCCAAATTCGGCGCCCATGTCATCGTCGACACCATTACCCAAGCAGGAAAGAAAGATTTGTTGCCGGCCAGCATCACCTTTCCCGAGAGCTTCGCCTATGTCGGCGTTCACCGGCCGTCGGACGCGCGCGCCGCTGGCGACAGTTCGACCGCACATATCGGGGCCGTCGCCGAGATGCACCGGCGCGGCTTTCGCGTCGCGCTTGCTGGCGGCCTGGGTCCGGACAGCATCGACTCGGTGCTTGCGTTCGAACCGGAGATCGTCATCGTCGGCAGCGCCATAACTGAGTCCGGAAATCCCCAGGAGGTGGCCAAGTGGATGCGGAGCAAACTGATCAACCCCGGCCGTGGCTGGCCGTGGGAAAAGAAGTAGCCGATGTGCTCAGTCGCATAGACGCGAAACCGTTCTTCCGGATCGTCCAGGCGTTCGATGACCAGACGCGCTGCTGGTTCTTTTCGGGTCAGGGGCGTTCAGGGCTGGCCGCTCAAATGGCGGCGATGCGACTCATGCATGTTGGCCGCAACGTCCATTCTGTCGGCGAAGTCACCGCCCCGTCGATCCGCAAATGCGACGGGCTCGTGATTGTCTCTGGGTCGGGCGAGACGCCAGTCAGCGTCAACTTTGCGAGGATCGCCAAAGCCGAAGGCGCCGAGGTGATTTTGTTCACCCGGGCGCCGAAAAGCACACTCGCCGCGCTTGCTGATGCGATGCTCCTTGTGCCGGTCGAGAAGACGCAACAATTCGGCGGTAGCCTGTTCGAGCAATGCAGCCTCATTCTTTTCGACGCCATCATCCTCGAGATCGCTCAGCGCATTCCTGACGCACATGGGCGCATGCTTCGCCGACACACCAATTTGCAATGAGGCGCCGCCGTGGTAGCTTCGCGACCGCGGAATTTGGTTCTCGCAATCGATGTGGGCACCGGCAGCGTTCGGGCCGCGCTCCTCGATCTGCGCGGGCGGACCGTCGCTTTTCGGGCCCGCCAGCACGATCAGATCGTTCCGAGTTTCGGCCGGGCCGAGCAACGTCCGGCCGACTGGTGGGCAGGGGCGGTCGCGAGCATCCGCGACGTGTTGGATGCGGTCGAGGGCGGGGCACAGCGGGTGGTGGCGGTCGCCGCTTGCGGCCAGATGCACGGGACTGTGCTGATCGACGCCGGGGGCGAGCTCGTGCTCGATTCCGTTCAGCTCTGGAACGACAAGCGGGCAACCGCGCAGGTCAGCGCATTCTCCGCATCCAACGACGTCGATGCCCTCTGGCCACTGACCGCCAATCCGCCTTCGGTCGCCTGGCCCGGCTTCAAGCTACAATGGATCGCTCGCCACCAGCCCGAAGCGCTCGCTCGCGCGGCGACGCTGCTCATGCCGAAGGATTACATCAATTTCCGGCTGACCCGCCGGCGCGCCATGGACGAATCTGACGCCTCCTGCACTTATCTATTCGACTCGGGGGCCAACGCCTGGAGCCCGCTTCTGGCTGGGAGGCTCGGCGTCGATCCGGAGTTGCTGCCACCCGTTCAACACGCATCGGCGGTCATCGGCGTAGTCACGTCCGAGGCCGCCGGGGATACCGGGCTCCTCTCTGGCACGCCGGTCGCCGCGGGCACGAGCGATTTCGCTGCGACGCTACTGGGATCAGGCGTCTCGAGCGAGCATCGCGGCTCCGACATCACTGGCACTTCGACGCTGATCGCCGCTTATGCGCCGCAACCCCTTAAAGACCCAATCGTCACCAACATGCGTACTGCCGACGGGGCGTGGGCGGCTTTCACGATCCTCGACGCCGGGGGCGACGCGATGCGTTGGGCGCGGCGCGCGCTGCATCGCAACGAGGCGAGCTACGAGGCGATCGCGGCGATGGCAACGGCGGCGCCGCCGGGCGCGGACCGGCTGTTGTTCCTGCCCTATCTCAACGGCGAGAGGCTCGGCGGGGCGGCCAACGCACGTGGCGAGTTCTTCGGCCTGACCAGCGGTCACGACGCGGGGCACATGCACCGCGCGGTCATGGAGGGCGTCGCCTTCGCCGCCAAGCGCAATCTCGCGGTCCTCGAGCGCAAGATCGGGCGCATTGAAAGCATTGTCGCCGCGGCCGGGGGCGCACGTGGAGTGTGGTTGGAGATCAAGGCAAGCATCTATGACCGTCCTATCCTCGTGCCGGCAGAGGCGGAGGCCGGCGTGACGGGTTGCGCGATGATCGCCGCGATCGCGGGCGGCGCGGCAGCCGATTGGGCGGAAGTCCGGAAACGCTTCGTCGCCTACGCCGACGAAATCCGTCCCAAGCCCCAGTGGCGCGACCGCTATCTGCGCTACGCCGAACTTTTCGACGCGCGCTATGAATCGAACCGCACCCTATGGGAGTGGCTCGACGCGCTCGACGCGAGCGGTTAGGGGGAGGCCGCGACGTCTCGCGTCCCAGAGATGGCCGCACCCAGAAAGGCGTCGCGCCGCGCCGCTGTCGGCAGGCCTTCCATCGCTCCCGCAGCGGTCGCAGCAAGGGCGCCCGCGGCGCACGCGCGACGCGCCAGCCGCTCCAATCCGGATGGGGACGCAAGGTCAGCTTGAGATGCGGCGAGGTCGGCGAGAAGGCTGGCGGCAAAGGCGTCGCCGCAGCCCACCGTATTGACGACCGTGACGGCAAAGCCCGGCGACCGCGCGCGCCGCTCGACAGTCGCCAGCAGAGCTCCGCGTGCACCGAGGGTGACCGCGATGAGGCGTCGCCGCGGTCGCCACAAGCGTGCAAGACCCTCCTCGATATCCGCTACGCCAGCCATGATGGTCAGCTCTTCCTCACTGACCTTGAGGACATCGGCCTCCTCGGCCGCTTCGAGAGCGACGGCGCGCATTTCCTTCTGGTCCCGCCACAACGACGGTCGCAGATTGACGTCGACGGAGACTAGGGCACCCGCCTCACGCGCGGTTCGCACGGCGTGGCGTTGCGCCGCGCGGGAAATCGGCTCGCCAAGCAACAGGCTGCCGACGTGCAGCACGCGCGAGCAGCGGATGATGTCAGTCGCGACCTCCGCCGCCCCAAACGTCGATTCAGCGCAGCCCTTACGATAGAGCGTGAAGTCGCGTTCGCCGTCCGCGGCGACAGTCACGACTGCGAGCGAGGTGTTGCCTTCGCGCGTCGTCAGCACGCCCTCAGTCGCCACTCCGTAATGGACGAGTGTGGCGATGAGGAGCTTTCCGAAGGCGTCGTCGCCAACCTTGCTCAGCATCGCCGAGCGGCCACCGAGCCGCGCCACGCCGACCGCGACATTGCCCGGAGCGCCGCCAGGCTTGGGGGCGAAACACGTTTCTCCGGCTGCACCGCGCGCCGGCACAAGGTCGACGACCAGTTCCCCAAAGGCGACGACGTCGTAATGGAGCGATCGAGGCGTGGCGCGGCGATTTTCGCGACCCGGAGCAACGGAAGTCATGGTGTACTCTGCCATCCCGCGCACGTTCGACCAAGCGCCGCATTCCGTGACGCGGTGCCCCAGCCTGGGCCAAACTTGGCAGGCCGCCGCTGTTCTCTTCCCGTGACGCGTTGACGCGCTCCGGAACCGCTCGCTATAGTTTCTGATTGATCGTTCAATTGATTGGCATCCGGCGCATGGAGCGACCAGTTCCCTGCGCCGGGTGGCGGCCTATCGAGCCGCAGGACGAACAGCGGTCGGCAGTTGCACAACGACCATAGGGAGGAACGTTATGATGGCGAAGACCTTTTGTTGGACGAGTGCCGTGGCGGGAGCGATGTTCGCGCTCGCGTACGCGCCTGCCTGCGCTGGACAGTTCGACGGCGTTACTGTCAACGTGATGACGCAAACCGGCGCGATTCAGGAGCCGCTGCAGCGGCGCGCGCCCGATTTCGAGAAGATGACCGGCGCAAAGATCAACATCATCGCCGTGCCCTTCTCGGACCTCTACCAGAAGGTGCTGACCGACTGGGCGAGCGGCACCAATTCGGTGGACGCCGCGGTGTTCGCGCCGCAATGGATGGTCGACTATGCGGCTGGCGGCTATCTTGAGGAGCTCACCCCGCGCATCGCCAAGGACAAAGATCTCCAATGGGATCAGATTGCGCCGTTCTTTAAGAATTTCTCCGCTACTTACGGCGGCAAAACCTATCTCATTCCACTCGATGGCGACTTTCATATGCTTTATTACAGAATGGATGTGCTCGACAAGGCGGGCCTCAAGCCGCCGCGCACGTGGGATGAATATCTCGAGGTCGCCAAGGCGCTGAACGGCAAGGATTTCAACGGCGACGGCACGAAGGGCTACGGCTCCTGCATCGCCAAGAAGCGCAACGCCCAAAGCTACTGGTTCGTGACCGACATCGTCGGCTCGATGGTTCAGTCCAAAGGGACCAGCCAGGGCACGTTCTTCGACACGAAAGACATGAAGCCCCTGATCGACAACGAGGCGTTCCGCAAGGCGCTCGACTTCCTCAAAGAGTCTGACAAATACGGGCCGCCGGACGAACTCAACATGGACGTCAGCGACACGCGTCCGCTGTTCGTCTCGGGCAAATGCGCGCTCAACCTCGACTGGGGCGATGTAGGCGTGCTGGCGATCGACCCGAAGGCGTCGAAGGTGATCGACAAGACCGGCTCGGTGATCACGCCCGGCTCGAAAGATGTGTTGAACTGGGAGACCGGAAAACTCGAAGCCTGCACCAAGGACACCTGCCCCTACGCCATCGACGGCGTCAATCACGCGCCCTACGCGGCCTTCGGCGGTTGGAGCGGCGGGATCAACGTCAAGGCGAAAGACAAGGTCAAGGACGCTGCTTACGCGTTCCTGTCCTATGTCGGGCAACCGGCGCAGTCGAACGTCGACGTGACGATCGGGGCGACCGGGTTCAACCCCTACCGCACGTCTCAAATGGCTTACAACGACGTCTGGAAGAACGCCGGCATGAGCAAGGTGGCCGGCGACAGCTACCTCGGGGCGATCGGGGATAGCCTCAATAGCCCGAACATGATCCTCGATCTGCGTATCCCGCAGAACCAGAAGTATCAGCAGGTGGTCCTCGACGAGGCGGTCGCGCGCTTCCTCGCCGGCGAAATCGACAAGGAAGCGACCGTCAAGGCCGTCCTCAGCGGCTGGAACGATCTCAACGAACAAATCGGCGTCGACAACCAGTTGAAGGCCTATAAGTCGACGCTCGGCGTCCAAAAGTAAGTTGCACAGTGGCGAATGGCCCCGGCGCGTGACGCGCGCCAGGGCAGTCTTCGCGTGATTCGGCGAACGCGCCCGGCGATGCAAACCTGAAGACAGTCGAGAGAATGGCCGTAGCTGACGCCGCCGCAACCGCCGCCATCTCTTCGCGCGAGACCCGCGACGAGTGGCTCGATCGCAATTCCGGGCGCATCATGGTGCTGCCCGCGGTCATCATTCTTCTGGCCTTCGCAATCTTTCCGCTAATCGTCTCGATTTATCTCTCTTTGTGCCGCTTCGCGCTGGCCGGGGGCAGCTTTACGCTGACTTTCATCGGGCTGTTCAACTACAAGCGGCTTCTCTTCGGCGCGCAACAATATCATCTCATTGGTACAATGAAGCCGCTCGAGACGCCGCAGTGGATCGCGCTTGGGGTCTATGCGGTCGTGATTCTCTACTTGCTCGGCCGCTATATCGCGACCAGCTTTTCGGTTCTGGGCTTCGTAGGGCGGCTCATTTCCGCGAGTTTGGCCACAGGGATTGTTATCGCAGCGCTCGCGACAATTCCAGCCGGCGGCTACCAAGGCACGCTGATCACGACTTACTTCTATGTGCTCGTCGGCGTCTGCGCGCAGTTTCTGATTGGTCTCGGCTTGGCGCTGCTCTGCGCACAGCCCATTCGAGCCCGCAACTTCTTCCGGGTCGTATTCTTCATTCCGCTGATGGTGACGCCAGTCGGCGTCGCGTACATGTTCCGCATGCTGGCTGACATGCAGAAGGGGCCCTTCGCCCCCCTGAGCGCGGCGTTTGGACTCACTGCGTGGTCCTGGGCGACGCAGGCCTGGTCGGCGCGCCTGATGGTCCTCATCGGCGACACCTGGCAGTGGACGCCATTCATGTTTATCGTGCTGCTCGCCGCAATCGAGAATCAGCCGCGCGACCAACTGGAGGCGGCGCGCCTCGATGGCGCCAGCGGCCTGCAAGTGTTTCGCGACATCACATGGCCGTCGATCGCGCCGATCGCCGCAACCGTCGTGCTGATCCGACTCATTGAGGCCTTCAAGATCATTGACATTCCCAACGTTCTGACGGCCGGCGGCCCTGGGCTCGCGACGGAATCAATGACGTTGCACGCCTTCATCGCTTGGCGCACACAGGATCTGGGCGGCTCGGCGGCTATCGGCTACCTACTTCTGTTCGTGTCGACGGTCACCTGCGTCTCGTTCTTCAACTATGTGGTCCGTTGGACGCGGAGACACCAGTGAGCGGCGCAGCGGAGAACCCGGGCCTTGCGCGGCGCCTGTTCGAGGCCAAGAGCCTCGACGAGATGGCGATGGTTCCGAAACTGGTCGTCTATATCCTGCTCGGGCTGTGGACTCTCGTCGTCCTGTTTCCGCTTTACTGGGTCCTGGTGACCTCGTTCAAGATCGAAGTTCAGGTCGACGGCGGGCCCTATTTTCTGCCGTTCATCGATTTCACGCCGACCCTGGAAGCGTGGAACTTCATGCTGCTCAAGAACAACACGATCGGCCCCTACCTCAATTCGATCGTAGTGGCGCTTTCGAGCACCCTGCTTGCCCTGCTGATCGGTTCGCTCGCCGCCTACGCGTTGGTGCGCATTCGGTTCCAGGTCAAGCTTGCCGCCGTACTAACCTTCCTCGTGCTGCTCGTCGCAGTCATCATAGCGGTGGCGGCGCTCGGCGTTCCCTGGGCACCGGCCGCCGCGGTGGCGATCGCGCTCTTCCTCCTGGCGCTCGGCACGTTTGTACGGCGGTTCAATGCGGCCGTTGGCAACAACGACATCGAATTTTGGATGATTTCCAACCGGATCATGCCGCCGATTGTTGCTGTATTGCCGATCTACGTCATGTTCCAGCATCTCAAACTCCTGGACACGCAGATTGCGCTGATCGCCACCTACACCGGCGTCAACCTCCCGATCGTCGTCTGGCTGACGCGCGACTTCTTCGCCGGGATCCCGCTCGATCTCGAAGAGAGCGCCGAGATCGACGGCGCCTCGAAATTCCGCGTGTTCTTTACCATCGCGCTGCCGCTGGTCCGCTCTGGCCTAGCGGCGACGTTCATGCTTGTGCTGATCCTTGCCTGGAATGAATTCCTGCTTGCGCTGTTCCTGACTAACGCCAACGCCCAGACCATGCCGGTGCTGGTCGCAGCGCAGAACACGACGCGCGGGCCGCAGTGGTGGTACATGTCGGTGTTGATCGTGGTCATGATTGCGCCGGTCATCATCATTGCCGCATTCCTGCAAAAGCATATCGCGCGGGGCCTCCTCGTCGGTGCGGTCAAGGGGTAGGGCCGCACGATGCGGGTGAGGCTAGTGAACATCCACAAGTCGTTCGGTGCCGTGGAAGTGGTCAAGGGACTCGAACTCGAGGTCCAAGACAGCGAGTTCCTCGTCTTGCTCGGCGCCTCGGGTTCCGGGAAGACGACGGCGTTGCGCATGATCGCCGGTCTCGAATCGGTCACCTCCGGTCGCGTTCTCATCGGCGACCGGGACGTCACCAACGTACTGCCGAAATACCGCGACGTAGCGATGGTGTTTCAGTCCTATGCGCTCTACCCGCACATGACGGTGTTTGCGAACATCGCGTATCCGCTGACCGTACGCAACCAACCGAAGGCGGAGATCGAAAAGAGCGTCACGGAGGTCGCGCGTCAGGTGCAGTTGGATTCGCTGCTCGATCGTTATCCGCGCCAACTCTCGGGCGGCCAGCGTCAGCGCGTCGCCCTGGCGCGCGCCATGATCAGGCGGCCCGCGGCCTTCCTGATGGATGAGCCGCTCTCCAACCTCGACGCGAAGTTGCGTGGCTACATGCGCGCCGAACTCAAGCATATGCAGCACCAACTCGGAATCACCACGATCTACGTGACTCACGACCAGATCGAGGCGATGACGCTCGCGCATCGGGTGGCACTGCTCGAAAAGGGCGTGCTGCAGCAACTGGACACGCCCGCCAAGATCTACAATAGGCCTGCAAACCTCTTCGTCGCAGGATTCATCGGCTCACCGCCGATGAATCTGCTCGACGGCGAACTCGCGGACGGCCAGTTCTCCTCCGCCGCCGGCAATTTCCCGACCCAGAGCCGCGCCTCGCCACGCGTGGCCGTCGCTGGAGTGCGCCCCGAGGATTGCACGGTAACAGAACCCGCGAGTGGCAAGATTGTCGGCGAGGTCTATGCGACTGAACTTATGGGGGACCACACCTTGGTCACCTGCCGCGTCCTTGGCGGCACGATGATCGTCAAGGCCGATAAATCGTTCAACCGCCCTGACGGCGAGGCGGTCGGCGTCGATTTCGCGGCCCCCGCCGTTCACCTGTTCGCCAAGGCCTCGGGCGACAGGATCGAGTGACCTCGAAAAGCGCTCGATCCGCCCAGGACCCCACGACCCAAAGTCGCAAACCAAACGACGCTATCCAAGTCGACCACGCTCGACGTTGCCGACGCCGAAGCCGGGGTAACGCTCTTGAGCTGCGTCAAGGGCAATCCGACTCAACAGTTCAAACGAAGGGCCGGCGGCCGAAATATCGATATCGAACACCTCTGCGATAACAGACGTCCAGCCGTGGATGAAGTAGATCCAACCATCCACGACGCGCAAAGGTTGGTGCGCCTGCGCCGCCTTCGCCTGTTCGAGGAATACGAGGTTTCCGCGATAGTTGAATTCCCACGCGACGCCGTTTCGTGGGAAGATTGCGGCGTCCGTGAGGGGCGATCCCGGGCGGTCCTTGCCAAGTCCAGTCGCGTTTACGACCATCGAGCCTCGGGTCAGTCTCGTCAAAAGGCGATCTGCCGCGGCGGGCTCGGGCGTCACCGCGTAGTCAATCGGAAGGGCGATACCGATGCGACGGTGGACCTCGCGGATGTCGGCAAGTCCGTTCCCGTCGAGCGCCGTCACGACAACGCGCGCTGGAACGTCGCGGCCCGCCTTGGCCTTGGTATGAAGGTAAAGCGTCAGCGCCATCGACGATCCGCCGGCCCCGAGGTTAAGAAGCTCTCCGCCGGTGCGGCGCCAATATCCCTCATCGACAATCGCCTCTAGCGCCCTTCCCACCGTGATCGGATCCTTGGCATGGCCACAAAGTCGGCCATGGCGCTTCGAAATGCTGCTGATCTCGCCAAGCGTCTCGGCGTAGGGATCGAGCTCGTCGAAGAGATCACGTGATGCCTTGAGGAGGTTCACCTTATGCGTCGTGACGAGAGCACCGAGAGAGAGCGGATCGCGCTTGATGAAACGCACGGCTTCCCGGTATCGCGGGGCGCCTTCGTCGGGAACAAAATCGATGCCCTTGATAACTGCGTTTAGCTTCAGCGCTTCGGCCCAGCGCGGAAAGACTTTCATAATCGACGACTGCCCGGTCGTCGTGCCAATGAAGTAGATCGTTCGTTCCGTCGCAGGTGTGTAGGACATGGTCCGTAGGTCCAATTGTGCGCGGGACAGCATTGGTTTCAGACGGAAAGCTGTTTCGCGCTGGTCGTCAACAATGCGCCCTCCCGCCGCCTAGACTCGAGGTGCCACTGGGTTGGCGACTGCGGCGAAGTCGGCGTCTCCTCGCTGTGCGGATCGCGTTTGCCGGACGCTAGACAACATGTCCAGATGAATTCAGAGGGGCTCTGAGGCCAGGTGAACGCCGCCCGGGTCGTTTTAAGCCACCGGCGTCGATCACGATGACATGGCCCCGGACCGCCGAGTCGATGCACTCTGGGATGTCGAACGCTGCCAAAGGATAGGTGCCACGAGCAGCGACGCCCACCCTCAAAGTGTTGGCAGTCCCCGTAAATCGGTCGCAGCCCCGACATCAAACCATCGTCTCCAGTGGCGAGATCGCTAGGAAGCGGTGCCACTGCCGTCCGCCGGGCTTCAGCGGATCGTCGACGCCGTCGAAGATCGCGGCGCTCAATGAGAAGCGCGGCCGCTACGAAGCGATGCTGGCTCAGCTCGACCGAACCGGGGAGGACCAGATCTCGCTGACCGATCCCGACAGCCGCGCCATGGCCGCGCATACCAAGGCCGGCGTCGGCTACAACATTCAGGTCGCCGTCGACGCCAAGCACAAGCTGATCGTCGAGCAGGCGGTGACC
>Ga0209380_10002096_pt1 | contig 12981 bp, 13 predicted proteins | sample HubBroMetageWFT6_FD_188347 | JGI IMG/M metagenome (GOLD analysis project Ga0209380, IMG submission 188347) | Warmed and freeze-thawed soil microbial communities from the Hubbard Brook experimental Forest, New Hampshire - Hubbard Brook CCASE Soil... | ecosystem: Environmental > Terrestrial >...
TTCCGAGGATTTTGATGAACGGCCAGGCTGCCGCGTACTCAAGTCGCTGCCGCATCGGGGGAAGCGTGACGGTAACACTGGGGGAAAATGGTGTCAAACTACGAGCGGCTTCGGCGGCTTCGGGCTTCCGCAAGAAACCGAAATGCGCCGGCGGTTACCACCAGGGACGGCGCTTCTGGCTGGTGTCAGATTTGGCGAAAGCCGGAACGCCGAAGCCCGAAGCCCCAGATTTACTTCGCGGCTTCCTGCGCCCACTTTGCCAGCGTGGTCAGGAACGGGTTTGCGGCTGGCGGCGGCGCGACGTCTCCGTTCAGCAAGGCTTTGAAGGAGACCATGCGGTCGTAGAATTCGCGGGTGCTGTCTTTGTCCTGCTTCACGACGGCTCCGTTCAGGCTGACGCCGGCGAACGCACCGCGGGCGCGAGAGTAAGTGAGCACTTGCGCGCGCATCTTCCAATCCGTGCTGCCTTCGGCATGGCGGCCCACGGGGCCGGCTGCTACCGAGGCGTCCGCGCCCAGTTCAAACTTGCTGGAGAGCAGGTTCTTCATGCCATTGTCGTTCATGATGAGCATGACCAGATCCACCGCCTGCCCGCCGATCTGAAAGCCGACGCCACCGCCCGCGACAGTGAAAAATGCGGGAGCGCTCCAGCCCTTGGGAGTGCGGCAACTGGCCAGTCCGCGGCCATAGTTTGCGGTCACGATGAAGCCGCCCTTGAGCATCGATGGCACCACGGCCACGCACTCCGCCGAGGCCAGAACTTCCTGAGGAATGCCAGAGTCGGGCGCGCCTTGAATTTCATTCAAGACGTCGGCGGCAGCCTGGGTGCGATCCGAAGCTTTCGATTCGCGCGCCTGATCGTCTCCATTAGCGGCTGCATTGGCGGCGAAGGAAACGGAACAGCAGGACAAGATTAGGGTCAGCAATAAGAACTTTTTCATGGTTCCTCGCGAGATTCCTCGTAGATCGAATGGATTTTCTGGGAGTATGTCTGATTGGATTGTAAATGAAATCGAGGGTTTCGAATGCGGAGGGATTAAGGGACTAAACCCTGCGATTCACGGCTGCGGAAGGGGGATGAAGCAGGTGGACCAGTGGACGACAAAAAAATCGGGGCTGAAAGTAGTGACCCTAATCGCCACTCTCAACCCCGTCTCCCAGGTTCTGTGGTAGGTGAGGCGAGTATGCGTCGGACTCGAGAATCACACAAGATTACCGAGGTCACTGGCCAGACGTTACGGTGAGAACGACGGCGGACCTCAGGGGCCGAAGGCCAAATCCTAAGGCCACGTAGGCGCACGGCTGAAGCCGTGCCCTTCCCGAAAACCATCTACTTTCCGAAACCATCCACTTCCCGAAAGCCATTTAGGGGATGTCTCCTAAGTGGCTAGTAGCCGGAAGCTGCTACTTGGTCGTGACCAGTGAATGGGTAATCGCATGCACCGATAACGCGATGCGGTTCTGCACCCCAACTTTGCGCATGAGTTTGGCCACGTGCGCTTTTACGGTGCGCTCTTCGATTCCGAGCTGCGCGCCAATTTCTTTGTTGGAACGTCCGGCCACCAGCATCTCCAGCACTTCTTTTTCGCGGTCGGTGAAAGTCACGCGGCCTGCGGGAAAGATCCGTCCGGGGGTGGAGGACACGCGCTCGATGAACATGGAGAGCACGCGGCGAGGCGCCCATACCGATCCCTGATTCACAATGCGGATGGCTTGCGCGAACTCTGCGGGCGAAGCCGCTTCGTCGACATAGCCTTTTGCGCCGGAAGCGATAGCCTTCAGAATCGTCTCTTCGTCGATGCCGGAGCCGGTCACGATGATGCGCAGATCCGGACGCGTCGCCTTCAGGCTGGCCATCACGTCGAACAGATTCTGGCCGGAACGGTTCCCGAGCAGGATGAGATCGATATTCTGTAACGTGCTGATCTCAGGCAATGCCGCGGAAACGAGTTCAAACTCAGGCTCGGAGTCGAACAAAGCGCGGAACCCCACGAAGCGCAAGGGGTCGCTCTCCACTACGGCGATTTTGATGATGGGTTTTCTGGCGACTGCTGCTTTCATTAGTTTTCCCTGTACAGTGTGAATTCCTCAATCCAGCATAGACACATTAGCGGCCAATGGAAAGAACTGATGACCGGATATAAATTACGGGAGTAACATGGAAAAATTAGGGTTGTGGCCCGTCCTGAGCCCGATTTGGCAGCTCAGCGCGGGGGCGGCCTATTTAGGGACAAGTTACTGTGAGAGGACTGACGATGAGACGAAGGCACATGGCTGAACAGTCTGGCCGGAAATCAGCGAAGAGAAGCTGGGACTATTTTCTAAACGCCATCCTGATGTGCTACCTGGGCGCGTCGCTTTCGTCCGCATGGGCGCAGACCGCGCCTGGTCAGGATTCGGCTGCCCCGGCCACACAGGCCGCGCCGGCGCCGACGCTTCCGCCAGGTGAGCCAACTTACAAACCCAAATTCCCGGGAGATCCCGCGCGGTCCGACTCCGAGGCCGCGGCCCTGGGCTATATGCGCGTAGTGTTGCGCGCACAACGCCAGTTCAATAAGCAATACGACCATTTCGCCACCACGCTCGCGGAACTGGTGCACTCAGGAACCTTTACCAAGCGCATGGTCAACACCAACCGCGGCGACTACACTGCCAGCTTCCAGGGCAAGAAAGACAGCTTCGTGCTTACGATGACGCCGAAACAGCTCGACGCCCAGCACCGGTCGTTCTACGCCGAGGATGATTTCAAGATTCACGCCGACGAGACCAAGCTCGCCGACGAGAATTCGCCGGTGGTGAAATAAGTCGTCGCATGCGGTAAGGCGACTGGCTTCTCGAATGTCGTCCCGGAAGGCAACCTGGAGAAGCGAAGTCAGTTATCATTGCATGTTGGTCCTTTTCATCTCAAAATCCGCTTTTATGGAGGCATTATGTCAGCATCGGTCGGCGCGCACGCACCTGAATTTTCTTTGAAGGATCAGAATCAGCAGGAAGTGAAGCTGGCCGATTTCCGCGGCAAGAAGCGTGTTGTGCTGGTTTTCTATCCGCTGGATTGGAGCCCGGTTTGCACCAAGGAGCACGCCTGTTTTGTCAACGACATGAAGCAGTTTGAGCAGCTCGACGCGCAGGTTCTGGGCCTCAGCGTGGACAGCGTCTGGTCGCACCAGGCCTACGCTGAAAAAATGCACATTAGCTATCCTTTGCTCGCCGATTTCCACCCCAAGGGCGCGGTCGCGGCGAAGTATGGCGTGTATTTGGAAGAGAAAGGCATCAGCGGCCGGGCCATCGCCATAATCGATCGCGACGGCAAACTCGCCTGGCACAAGAATTACGATATCCCTGTCGTGCCCGATATTGCGGAAGTCTCGAAGGCGCTGGCTGGCGTCCGTTGAGCGGGAGACTGCATGGCGGAATTCACGGTAAGTCCGACTCGCCACGATCCCTATAAGAACTTCAAATTCAGAGTGAAGTGGGATGGGGCCCACGTTGCCGGCGTGAGCAAGGTGAGCGGGCTGAAACGTAGCACTGAGGTCGTCGAGCACAGGGAGGGCGGCGATCCCAGCACCGGTCGCAAATCTTCTGGGCGCACTCGGTTCGATGCGATCATGCTGGAGCGGGGCCTTACTCAAGTTCTTGCGTTCGCGAACTGGGCGAATAAGGTGTGGACGCTGGGAGGAAATCCAGAAGTTGCGCTCGCTGATTTTCGCAAGGATATCGTGATTGACTTCTACAACGAAGCGGATCAACTGGTAGTTTCCTATAAGGTCTACTGTTGCCGGGTGTCGGAGTATCAGGCATTGCCTGATCTGGACGCCAATGCTAACGCGATCGCCATCGAACACATCAAACTGGAGAACGAGGGATGGGGGCGCGACTTGTCAGTGGTGGAACCGAAAGAGCCGTCGTGAGCGGGGATGGGCAATCCGGACGCATCGCACGCCGGAGAATGACGGATTGAAGAATCTAAGCAGGCGGAGTTCCAGGCTTGACCTCCGCGGCCTTACCGTCGTGGTAGACGACCACCAGCGGCTTTCCTCCATTGGGATAGCGCACAGTTTTTTCGTAGGATGTGTCGCCTGAATCCGGAACGCCCATGCCCACTGCGAAATCGGCTTGCAGTTCATTCATGCCGGGCTTCACCTGATGCTGATCCACGGCCTGCCACACGTCCGCGGGCCAGTGCTTGTACAAGACGTGCGGATCTTCGACGAAAAGCATTTCGTCGGAGTAGATGGTGTACTGGTCGTCGGCTTCAAAGCCGATGGGCACCGCGAAGGTCTTGCCGTCTTTCTCGAACACGGCCATCATCTGCCGGCGGCTTCCAGCCTCGTGTGGAATATCGGTGACTACGTCTTTAATCTCCAGACGCTCGAGGGGAAGCAAGAGTCCGGCTTCATGCGCGAAGTCGACGTGCTTGTGCGCCGCATCGTAGGGATAGTAAGTGTATTTGTATCCTTCCTTGGCCCACACCGGCTGCTCGGTCAACTGCTTCGCCGACTTCACGTCATAGGGATAGAGTTTCTTGGGGTTCACGTAGTAATCGAGATTGGAGTAGCCGGCGTTCTGCGCCTTAGTCTTGTTCGCCCGGGCGACCTCTTCTTCGTGCCGCTCGAAGAGAATCACTCCCACGCGCACGGCCGCGACTGCCATCGCCAGGATCAGGGCAATCTGAATTCTCTGTTTCGCCTCGGGGCTCAGCATGGGCAAACTTTACCAGATCGCCTGGCTGGGTCGAAGTTCATTTCGCGCCTCCTCTGGACCATTCGGATTCATTCTCCTAAGTTTTCCCTAATTCTTGCTCTACTCGTTCTTTACTCATCTGGGGCGTCTGCCATGCTCGCAGAGCTGGATGTCGGCATAATGGCTGCGCACCGGAGTGCGGCAATGCTGACTCGGCTCTGAATGCCGGCCTCTATCGCAGTTTTCTTCGTAGTCCTGTTTACGATTGCTGGCGGAGTGGATTCTGCTCCGGTCCTGAAAAGCCAGCGCAGCTGCACCCACCGGCCTGCTCGTGGGGGAGAGTCAGTTCGACCATGCCGGGCCGCTGGTCGATCCCGTCGCCAAGCGTGAGATCGCACGTCTGGTGGTGGGAGTCAACGGGCATGAGGTCTCGCTTTCCAAAGATGGACGGCTGACCTAGGTGCCCATTTACAGCAACGTTGCCGTTGGGGAGCCCGGCGCTGACGGAAACAGGATTGAATTGCCGATCCGCAGGTGCGAAAGCTTGCAGGAGGCGTGGACCTGGGTGCACGGCTGTTCGAGAAACTCAGACCAGAGGAACCGTTCCAAAACTAACTTTTAGGGATGAGAGCTTCATGAGAGATAGGCCGAAGCCCGAAAGCTGAAGCCCGAGCCCCGCTTTTTTCACCCGCCGATTTCTTCCCATGCGTTAGCGGCCGATTGTCCCGCGGCTTCGGTTATGCGTTTGCCGGCGCGTGCGGCCATCTCCATTACTTGCATGCCGCGATCAAAATAGTCCGGCAGCGATCTGCGCACTTTCTCAAACTTCTCCGGATATTCCGACGCCAGCAGCGCCAATCCAACTCCCGTGGCCAGCACACCCGCCGGATACTTCTTCTTCACAAACAGAATCGTGGCCGCTCCGATCGAGCCCGCTACCAATGCCTTTTTCCAGCCGTCCATGGTCTCACTCCGAAGGAACTACTTAAGGCGATTGTACCCCACCCAACACATTGCTCCCCAGCACCCGCCATCCTTGTATACTTCCTCGTTCTCTGGAGGCTCCATGTCCGAGTGTCGAATCTCCCGTGTCGTCCTCTCTGCATTCATTCTGACTTTCACGCTCTCTGTCTCAGCACAAACCAAGCTGCGGGCGCGGGATCTGGGCGTGCCGTTCGACGGGGCTACCGGCCCCCACAATGCCATTACGGACGTGAGCGGGGTCGAGGTTGGCCACACCACGCTCATCTCCGGCGAAGGCAAACTCGTGGTCGGGACGGGACCAGTGCGCACCGGTGTCACGGCGATTCATCCCCGCGGAAAAACCAGTAATGACGCTGTTTTCGCCGCCTGGTTCACGCTCAACGGCAACGGTGAGATGACCGGCACCACATGGGTGGAGGACTCCGGTTTTCTCAACGGTCCGGTGATGATCACCAACACGCATAGTGTCGGCGTGGTCCGCGACGCCGTCATCGCCTGGAAAGTGAAGCATGGAACGCCCGACACGGAGGGTTACTGGTGGTCGTTGCCAGTCGTCGCGGAGACCTGGGACGGCTGGCTCAATGACATCAACGGATTCCATGTGCACCCGCAGGACGCATTCCACGCCCTCGACGTGGCGCACTCCGGTCCGGTCGAAGAAGGCAATGTGGGCGGCGGCACGGGCATGGTCTGCAATGAATTCAAAGGCGGAATCGGCACTTCTTCCCGCGTGCTTGACGCTAAAGCTGGGGGCTATACCGTCGGCGTGCTGGTGCAGTGCAACTATGGCCGCCGCGATCAGCTCCGGATCGCGGGCGTTCCGGTCGGCAAGGAAATTCCAGATCGTCCCGCCTACGGCAACGATACCGGCTCCATTATTGTGGTCGTCGCTACGGACGCCCCGCTCATTCCCACGCAGCTCAAGCGCATCGCCAGAAGAGTTTCCCTCGGGCTGGGCCGCGATGGCAGCTATTCCGGAGATGGTTCAGGAGACATCTTTATTGCATTTTCCACCGCCAATCCCGGCGCAGTCGGCACCAAGGGATTGCACCAGCTCACCATGCTTCCGAACGACTCGCTCGATCCCATCTTCCTCGCCACCGTCCAGGCCACTGAAGAGGCCGTGGTCAACGCCATGGTCGCCGCGGAAACCATGAAGGGCATCGACGATCACGAGGTCATTGCACTTCCTCATGACCGCCTTCGAGAAGTGCTGAAAAGGTACAACCGGCTGGCAAAGTGACGATCTTTGCCCAGATAATCTGTGCCTAGATGATCTGTGCCCACACGAGCAGAAAGCAGATTGCTCGCTTCGCGCGGAATGACAGAACTTCTGTATGGTCGTCCAGACTCTCGCGTACCGTCAGCGCCGAGCCTCCTATCGCCTTTCCACCGGCCGACTTTACTCGCCAGCGCATTACCTTCGCCGCCCACCTCTGGTGCGGCTTTCTTTTAGCGTTTCTGCTGCGATTTCTTCGCCGGGGACTACAATCGAGCCAGTGAGACACTACACCATCAAACGAATCGCGGGCGGCATGCAGTTCACCTGCGTGCGCTGCAAACATAGCGTCACCACGGCGGAGTTCGACGCCCGCAACGGAAACCTCCGCACGCAAGCCGCAGGGGCGCTGAATCAACACGCCGCGCAGGTACACCACGAGCCCGTGATGGTTTCCTCGCTCGACGTTCAGCAGCGCATCTGGCGAGCTTAGACTCTGAGCCAGTCTGGGCTCAAGTCAAGTTAAAACCCCGCAAAAACTGAATAGAAGCCATAAACAAATTAGATTGGACTTGAGCTGGACCGCCCCTTAGAGTCCTGGGGTGCCGCATAGCCGCACCCGAGCTCGGAGTGTGTTAAGAAGAGTGGCGATGCCGGAGCCTGTGCACACGTTGTTTCGGCCTCCGTTCCGGAGCTATCAGTTTGATGGGGCTTATGACGAAATGTTCGAAGCCCCGGGCGTGCCGCGTCCGCATTATCAGGCACTTTTCCAGACGCTGCTAGAACTACCTCCCGAGGAATTACGCAAGAGCCAGCAAGCCGCTGACCTGTCATTTCTGCATCAGGGAATCACCTTCACGGTTTATGGCAACGACGAAGGCACGGAGCGCGTGTTCCCGAACGATCTTTTGCCTCGCATCATTCCGAACCACGAATGGCGCAAGATTGAAAGCGGGCTGACCCAGAGGATCGCGGCGCTCAACCTTTTTTTGGAAGACATTTACCATCAGGGAAGAATTTTGGCGGATGGCATTGTGCCACGCGAACTGGTTTATAGTTGCCGCCATTTCCGGCGCGAGATGCGCGGGTTGACTGTACCGCGCGGAATTTACGTCAGCATCTGCGGCACCGACCTGGTGCGGCTGCCCGACGGCAGTTTCGCGGTGCTGGAAGATAATCTGCGTGTGCCGAGCGGCGTCTCCTACATGCTGGCGAACCGCAAAGTTCTGAAGAAGGTGTTCCCTACCCTGTTCCGCGACTACGGCGTGAGCCCCGTGGATCACTATGCGCAGGCGCTGCTGGCGACGCTGCGGGCGCTGAGCCCGCCGAATGCGTCGGGGCGGCACGAGCCGAAAGTGGTTCTGCTCACGCCGGGCGTTTTCAACTCGGCGTATTTTGAACACACATTTCTGGCGCAGCAGATGGGCATAGAGTTGGTGGAGGGCAGAGATCTGCTGGTGCACGAGAATGTTGTCTACATGCGTACCACGGCGGGCCTGCGGCGTGTGGATGTGATCTACCGGCGCGTGGACGACGATTTCATCGATCCGCTGTGCTTCCGGCGAGATTCGACTTTGGGCGTGCCTGGATTGTTCAACGCCTACCGCGCCGGCAATGTGATGCTGGCCAACGCGATCGGAACTGGCATCGCCGACGACAAGGCGGTTTATGCTTACGTGCCGGCGATCATCCGCTACTACCTTGGTGAAGATCCTATCCTGGCTAACGTGCACACCTATCTGCTCACCGATCGCTCGCAGCGAAATTATGTGCTGGAACATCTTGACGAATTAGTGGTGAAGGCCGTCGGCGAGTCGGGCGGATACGGCATGTTGATCGGACCGCACAGCACAGCCGAGCAGCGGGAAGAATTCCGCCAGCGCATCGTGGCCGAACCGCGGAACTACATTGCGCAACCTACTCTGAGCCTGTCGCGGGCGCCGTGCTTTCTCGATGGCGAAGCGCAGGCGCGGCACGTGGACCTTCGCCCCTACATTCTTTATGGTGAGAACGTAACTCTGGTTCCGGGCGGGCTGACGCGCGTGGCCTTGCGGCGTGGATCGCTCGTGGTGAACTCCTCGCAGGGTGGGGGCAGTAAAGATACGTGGGTGCTGCGCGCATGAGCGGGCAGAGAGAAACGACCATGTTGTCGCGGGTGGCAGACAGTTTGTATTGGATGAGCCGCTACCTGGAACGCGCCGAGCACACGGCCCGCCTGATCGACGTGGATTTTCAGCTGCGGCTGGATCAATCTCCAGAAGCGGGCGCAGGGCGCTGGCTGCGCTTGCTGGAAGCTTCGCAGGTGGCTCCTCCCGAGGACGGCAAAATCGACGCCGCGACGCTTACGCAGATTCTCACGCTCGATCGCAGTAATCCGTCGTCAATTATTTCCTGCGTATCCGCGGCTCGGGAAAACTTGCGGCAGGTCCGCGAACAATGTAGCACCGAAATGTGGGAACAGCTTAATCGCCTGTATTTGCAAGTGAACAGCACGACCTCGAGTGAAGCATGGTTGCTGCACTCCTACATTTTTTTTCGCGCGGTGCAGGAAGGCGCGCACCTGTTCCAGGGCGTAACCGATTCCACCATGTCGCACGGCGAGGGCTGGCATTACATTCAACTGGGACGGTTTGTGGAGCGCACCGATGCGCTGGCGCGGCTGATCGGCGCGCATTTCAAGCGACTGCCACAATCGCCGGATCAGTCCGTCGAAAACGAGGAATATCTGGAGTGGGTGGGACTGCTGAAATCCTGCGCTGCATTCGAAGCCTACTGTAAGACCTATACTGCCGAATTGCGCCCCCTGCGAGTGGCGGAATTTCTGCTGCTGAACTCGAACTTTCCGCATTCCGTGCGCTTTTCCGTCGACATGGTACATTCGGCGCTGCGTGCGATCGGAGAGTTGACAGAACGGAAGGCGGAGCAGCCACTTCGCCTGGCGGGACGGTTGCGCGCCACTCTGAGTTTCAGCCAGATCGACGAGATCATGGCCTCGGGGCCCACCGCGTATGTTGACAGCATTCGCTGGCAGTGCGCGCAAGCGCACACCGCGATTCATCAGGTTTACTTTGACTACTCGGTTGAGTCGGCCCTGGTCGCTTAAGGGACTTTGAGAATCTGGCAATTTTGAGGAAAGAGTGTTCCCTTGATTTACTCCGTCCGCCATACCACCACATTCCATTACGAGCCCGCGATCCGCGAGAGTGTGATGGAGGTGCGCATGCAGCCGCGCAGCGAAGGGATGCAACGCTGCCTCAGTTTCCATCTCGACGTGAACCCGGCGACGAACATCATGCAATACCGTGATTTCACTGGGAACATCGTGCACCACTTCGATATAGCTGGGAGCCATACTCAAGTTGAACTCACGGCGCAGTCTGTGGTCGAAGTGCAGGACGCAGCTGCGCCGCGCGCCTCGGACGCAGGCGACTGGGCTGATCTCGACGCCCAGGTTGCGGCCGACGACTATTGGGAAATGCTTTTGCCGAGCCAGTTCGCTCGCTCCTCTGAGCCGTTGCAACAGCTTTCGCAAGAACTCAGATGCGGCCGGCGCGGCCATCCACTGGACTTGCTGAGCGAGCTGAATGAAGCCATCTACGGCATGTTTGCCTACGTCCCCAACAGCACCAATGTCGACTCGCCGATTGAAGAGGCTCTGCACTCTCGCCGCGGAGTGTGCCAGGATTTCGCTCACATCATGATCGCTCTGGTGCGCCCGCTGCGCGTGCCTTGCCGCTACGTCAGTGGCTACATGTTCCACCGCGACCTGAAGCAAGAAAAACGGGACCGCTCGGTGGAAGGCGCGTCGCACGCCTGGGTTGAGGCGCTAGTGCCCCGGTTGGGTTGGGTTGCGTTTGATCCCACCAACAACCTGATCGGTGCGGACCGACATATAAGAGTAGCGATTGGACGCGATTACGCCGACGTTCCTCCCACGCGCGGCGTCTACAAGGGAGAAGCACACAGTGAACTCAGCGTGGCGGTAACGGTGAGCCCCTCGGCCGCTCCACTGCCGGAGCCCGTGGCGCCGAGCATTGTGATCCAATCCCGGCCCGTGTTTGCGCCGCGGAGCGCTCGTACGGAACACGAGCAACAACAGCAGCAACAACAATAATAATCCGCAAATCTGATGGGTCGTATTTGATTCGCAGCGACGTAATCGTCGCGATAACTTTTTTCGATTGGACTTTGCGTCGGGTCTTTGTCAGATTGGTGGCGCAGCTTTCCTTTGGAATAGTTGGTCATGCGGCCCCTGATGTCCGCGTGGCGCGCGCGATTCGCCCTGTCCTTCCGAGTCGCTATTCCTGATTGTTCTGAACCCGCGACGATGCCACCGCTTTGCCGAAGGTGCCATCTCTCGCCGAGCGGCTTGATCGCAAGCACTGGGATCGCCAGGAGTGAAGGGGACAATATGATTCGAAACAACATGACCGGTAACCAGAAGAATGGCTTGAAGAGACCCGGCACGGTAACCCTGAAAACTGTGGCGGAGAGCGTCGGGCTTGCTCCCGGCACGGTTTCCCTGGTGCTGAACAATGCACCGGGATCGGCGTCCATTCCACAGCGGACCAAGGATCGGGTCTTCGCCGCGGCCCGCGAACTGAACTATCAACCCAACCCCGTGGCACGCGCCTTGCGAACCCAAACGGACCCAGCATTCGCGCCTGGCGGGCAAGCCATGGGCAGCGGCACGCTGATGTTTGTGGGCGCGGAACATTTCCTGCGCGCTCTTCATGCCATCCGCGAGGCCGGGCTCCGCGTTCCCGGCGATGTTTCGATCGTCGGATTCAATTCCGCTCAGATCGCTGCGTTGGGCCGTACGCCCTCGGCGGCTTAACTCGGAGCGCATTGCGTTCGTCGAGAGTCCAGCTTTAGTCCTTCACCACTTTGTCGGTGATCTCGAGACCCTTGTCGATGATGGCGAACGCTTCTCGTAACTGATGTTCGTTGATGCAGAGTGGCGGGTTGGTATAGAAAGTGTTCCAGCGCACCAGCGTGTAGAGGCCCTGCTCGCGGAAAAAGCGGCCCAGGGCGGCCATCTCCTCGGATGTGCCGTTGAACGGCGCCATGGGTTGTCGCGTCTTGCGGCTGCGGATGAGTTCGACGATACCGAACAGTCCGATGGAGCGCACCGCTCCCACAGACGGATGCTTCGCCTGCAATTCCGCGCCGAGTTCTTTCATGACCGCGCCCATTTTTTTCGCGTTGTCGATTAGGTTATCTTCTTCATAGACCCGAATCGTAGCCAGCGCGGCGGCGCATCCCATGGGATGGCTGTTGTAGGTGAGACCTCCGTAGAAAACCTTGTCCTGAAAATGCTGCGCGATGTGATGGCGCATGCCCACCGCTCCCAGCGGCAAATAGCTGGACGTTAATCCCTTGGCCATCGAGATCAAGTCGGGGACGACTTTCCAGTGGTCAATCGCGAACCACTCGCCAGTGCGGCCGAAGCCAGCCATCACTTCGTCGGCAATCATAAGGATGCCATACTTGTCGCACAGCTTGCGCACGCCCTGCATGTAACCATCAGGCGGGACAAGAATGCCGTTGGTGCCGACCACGGTCTCGAGAATGAAGGCTGCGATGGTGTGCGAGCCTTCCAGTTGAATAATCTCCTCGATCATCTGAAGCGATGTTTCCGCAGACTCCCAGCCGCGCTCGATGCCGTGATATGGATCGAGCACGCGAACCACACCGGGAATGCCGGGTTCGGCAGCCCAGCGGCGCGGATCGCCGGTGAGGGTGATCGCACCGGCAGTCGCGCCGTGGTAGGAGCGGTAGCGCGCCATGATTTTGTGGCGTCCGGTGAAGAAGCGGGCAATCTTGATGGCGTTCTCGTTGGCTTCAGCGCCGCCGTTGGTGAAGAAGAAAGTGTCGACGTCGCCGGGCGTAATTTCGGCGAGTTTGGCACCAAGGCGGGCGCGGGGCTCGGTAGCCATGAAGGGATTGGCATAGCAAAGAGTCTGCGCCTGCTCGTGAATGGCCCGGATGACGCGCTCGTCTCCGTGGCCTATGTTCACCGACATCAACTGGCTGTTGAAGTCGATGAAGCGCTTGCCTTCGGGCGTCCAGAAGTGAATGCCTTTGGCGCGGGCTAC
>Ga0209380_10002097_pt1 | contig 12977 bp, 8 predicted proteins | sample HubBroMetageWFT6_FD_188347 | JGI IMG/M metagenome (GOLD analysis project Ga0209380, IMG submission 188347) | Warmed and freeze-thawed soil microbial communities from the Hubbard Brook experimental Forest, New Hampshire - Hubbard Brook CCASE Soil... | ecosystem: Environmental > Terrestrial > Soil...
TTTCGTCATCAACCACACTTCGGAGCAGCACCCGTGGTTCCTGGATTCAAAGTCATCGCGCACGTCCGCTCATCGCGACTGGTACATCTGGCGCGACGGCAAGGCCGACGGACTGCCGCCCAGCAATTGGATATCAGGTTTTGGAGGTTCAGCCTGGAAGTTTGATCCCACAACGGGTCAGTATTACTACCACTACTTTGCCACCGCGCAGCCGGACCTGAACTGGCGCAACCCAGCCGTGGAAAAAGCCATGTTCGATGCCACTCGATTCTGGTACAAGCATGGCGTCTCCGGGTTTCGTCTGGATGCGGTTGACCTTTTGTTTGAGGACCCCGATCTGCACGACAATCCGGTTCTGCCGGGAAAGGACGAACTCGGCGATCCGAACATGCAAAACAAATACAATGACAAGCTCCCGGAGAATCATGAGGTGCTTCGCCGCCTGAGGACCGTTGCCGACCAGAGCGATGCGGTTCTAGTGGGTGAAACCTACACCGACAGCGCCGCCGAGCTAAAGGAATATTACGGCGCTCACAACGATGGAATCCAGTTGCCCATGGATTTCATGTTCTGCACGATCGACAAGCTTTCCGCCCCCGAATTCCGCAAGCAAATTGCGCTCGCCGAATCCACCGGCGGTTGGCCGACCTATGTCATCGGAAATCATGATATGCCGCGATCCTTCGTGCGCTACGGCGACGGCAAGCACAATGACCAGATCGCCAAGCTGATGGCAGGGCTCTATCTGACTCTGCGAGGCACGCCGATCATGTACTACGGCGAAGAGATCGGCATGGAGGACAACGATCCCACGCAGAAGGAAGATGTGAAGGATCCGATGGGAGTCACGGGCTGGCCGGGATACAAAGGCCGCGACGGGGAGCGCACTCCCATGCAATGGGACAACTCGGCCAACGCGGGGTTCACGCACGGAACGCCATGGCTGCCGGTTCCGCCGAGTGCGAAGACGCACAATGTTGCGAGTGAGTTGAACGACCCCAACTCCATTCTGCAGTTTTACCAGCAGCTGCTAGTATTACATCATCAGAATGGCGCCCTTCTGGACGGAGATTACGTCGCGCTGAACCAGGACGATCCCAACGTGCTTGCCTACCTGCGGCGATACAAGAACGAGGCCGTGCTGGTCGTTCTGAATATGTCAGGGACGGCCCAGCAAGTTAGTTTTAATCTTTCCGCCGCAGGCTTCTCGTCCCCTAAGGCTAAGACTCTACTCACGACCTCGGCACCCGCGCCCACTGGTCGGTTGGATCAGGTCGCTCTGGAGCCGTTCGCCGTGTACATCGCGCAAGTCTCCCGATGAAGGAGATGCATATGAGAGGAATCAACCTACGAAATATTTTGCGGCCACGGATAATCCGTATCGCCGTCATGCTGGCCGGGACCTCTCTCTGGGCCCAATCGGATGGCGGTCAGAGCACGTTGCTCTCCGGCCTTGTCTCACCTCACGATTACGTTCAGAAGCGGGCTTCCAGCTACGACCGCACCGGCGGGAACGACGATTTTTACAAAATTGCGGCCGGGGGCACGATCACATTACTCGACGATGCTGGCCCCGGGATCATTACCCACATCTGGATCACCATCGCCTCGCCGGAGCAGTACCACTTAAAAAAGCTGGTTCTACGCATGTATTGGGACGGCGAAGCCTCGCCCAGCGTCGAGGCTCCAATCGGCGACTTCTTCGGCCTCGGCCTTGGCGACTACTTCCAGTTTGAATCTGTCCCGCTGTCTGTCGCCTCAGATAAGGCCTTGAATTCGTTTTTCCCCATGCCTTTTCGGAAGCGGACCAGAATCACGGTCACCAATGAAGGAAGGGAAGTGGTCGATGCGTTTTATTTCAACATCGACTATCAGGCTTTGCACAAAGATCTCGCCGCCGACACCATGTATTTTCACGCCCAGTACCGGCAGGCAACGCCGGCCAAAGGGTGGACGAACCAGTGGGAATCAAACGACGCGCCAGCCGTAATCGCGAAGAAAAATCTTGACGGAGAAGGGAACTACGTGTGGATGGAAGCCACCGGCCAGGGACACTTCGTCGGCGTGACCATGTCGGTGCTTCAGAATCAGGACGGCTGGTGGGGTGAAGGCGACGACATGTTTTTTGTCGACGGAGAAAAGCGTCCATCCATTAACGGCACTGGGTCGGAAGACTACTTTCTCGGTGCTTGGGACTTTGGCGATCATCCGTTCTCCTATGCGTTGTTCGGAGCACCCGTGAAAGGCGCCGAGCTCGCGGGAAGCCGCTCGTCCGTTTATCGGTTTCATCTCGATTCGCCGATTCCTTTCACCAAGTCTTTCAGAGCGACGATCGAGCACGGCCATGCCAATCATCGCTCCGACAACTTTTTTTCTGTCGCGTATTGGTATCAGAAGGAACCGCATGCCGCTTTTCCAACTCTGCCCCCGGTCGAGCAGCGGCTTCCCCGAATTTATCCGGTGGGAGGTCCGGGGAATGCTGCCAGATGATCGCGGCATGCGTTGACCGGAACACGGGCGAAGACCGCACTATCTTCACGCCTAGAAAGTGATTTTTACCACCAACTGGCCCTGCCGCGGACCGACCGCCAAATAGTTGATCATGCCAAAATTGCCATCGCCGACACCCATATCCGGCGAGCCGAAGACCGGATGGTTGAATGCGTTTTGAGCTTCCAGGCGCAGCTCCATTCGTATTCCTTCATGCGCGTTCGACAGCAGGAACTGCTTGGCGATCGACAGGTCGCTGGTAAACGACAGCGGAGTGCGGATGTCTGCCGTGGTCCGAGGCGCGTTCCCCAGCGTAAAAGGAGCGGGAGCTTGGATAGCGTTACCACCATCGGCGAAGAAATTATTTACCCAGAAACTATCGGGGCCGTAGTTCCGCTGCGGCTTGCCGACGAAATTAGGGCGCTGCGGGCCGTAGGTTGGCAGCGGTACTCCGCCGCCGGATACAAAAAACTGCAACGGCCGACCAGAGTGAATCTCCCAGATGCCATTGGTCTTCCAGCCGCCGATGATGGCGTCCACGATTCGTGGCATGTTAGCCCCAAAAGCCTTGCCGCGGCCCAACGGCAGATCATAGCTGTAGCTGAACTTCAGCATCGCGGGCACATCGAACGTCGAGAGGCTTCGTTCCGATTTCGGATTGTTCGGGTCCTGCAACGCAAAGCCAGATTCGGGGCCATAGTTCGCCAACCACCCCACGTTAGTGTCATACATTGAGGAGTCGTCGATCGATTTCGACCACGTAAAGCTGGCTACAAGTTCCAGACCGTTGCTGTAGGCCTTGTTTGCCGTAAGCTGCAACGCGTTATAGGTCGAATTCGCGATGGGCGGTTCATCGGTGGTGACGCTGGTGTACTGAGGAAAGGGTACTTGCAATTGGAACTCCTGAATCGTCGAACTGGAAAGAGTGCTGTTCGGATCGGAAATGGGGCCCCCATTTTGTGAAGAGAAGGGATTATTGACATAGGTCAACAGGTTGTTGACCAGGTTCGGGTTGGTCTCCATTGCGGGTCCGAGAAAGTCGCGATTGTTATCACCGGCGAAGTAGAGGTGGGTTCCTTTTTTCCCAATGTAGTTCGCAGTCAGCACGACGTTTCCTCGCATCTGCCGTTCGATACCAAGCGTCCAGCTCTGCTCGTATGGCGTCAAGGCCGCATCGTGAGCGCGGAGCGGGCCGATGGCGCCATAGCCCACATCGTTCAGCGCGCCGAGAGCGTTCCCCGGCGCCTGAATCAAGCCATTGGGAAAAGGATTGCTCAAGTGCAGCCATGGCGAGTTGTTCTGGTTGAGATACGTCGTAATCGCGTTGGTGTATTGGTTAAAACCTTGCGAACCGTAACTGAGCAGCCCATTAGCACCCGAGCGAGTCTGGCTGTAGAAGATGCCGTAACCCCCGCGCACCACCATTTTCGGAGCGAACTGATACGCAAAACCGAAACGCGGCTGAATGTCGGTCCAGTCGGTGAGCCAGTCGGATCGCACGCCGGGGCTGTTGAAGAACTCGCCGCCGTGCAGGCTGAGAGTTGTTGGTCCGTTGAATTGATCGTCGTACGAAAGACTCCCACCATTAAGCGGGTTGGTCACATTCGGATTCCACCAGTTCATCCGATTGAAGCGCTCGGTTCTGGGCAGCGAGACATCGTAGCGCAGTCCCAGGTTTAGGGTCAGCTTGCTGGTCGTTTTCCAGTTGTCTTGGACAAAAACAGCGTACTGATAGTTTTCGCTGGCTGGCCGGAACTGGATTTCATAGTAAGCTCCACAACCGTTGCCGGCACAGCCTGAGGTCATTTGGCCCATCAGAAAGCTGGCCATGTCATCTCCACCACCAGTGTTGCCGTCGTTACACTGCCCTGTGATTCCTCCAGCCGGGCACAGCGCGCTGCCCTGATAAGAGAAAGTGAAGAAGCCCAGGGGCGCGTTGGTCTGGATGTAATTCTGCTGGTGCAGACGGCCCTCGAGCCCGAACTTGAGCTCGTGGGGACCGTGCATCTTCGTCAACATCGCACTTAGCTGCCCAGTATCCTGTCCCTGCTTGTAATTGCCATACGGGTCGTTCCCCATGTTGGGATAGGCCGCCGCAGAGTAATCTCCAAGAAAGATCGCCGGAACACCGTTGAAGCCGTTCGACTGCAGATAGGAAGGGAAACCCAGCGTACTGAGGGGGTTGGCATTCTGGCTGGCGTTGTAAGCAAAGATCAGCGTCGTTCCCCGCGTGAACCCAAAAGTCGTGGTCAGCAGCATCGTGGGACTGATGGTGTAGACCTCGTTGAGGGCAATCAGGTGCGAGTTGCCTCCGTTCGCTCCGCTGCCACAGGGATCAACGAAATTATTGAAGCAATTATAAGGAGTCGAATTGTTCCACTCCTGAGAGTACTTTCCGCTCAACAGATTCTTCTGGTTGAAGCGGTGATCGATTCTGATATCGAATTCCTCGTTGTTGCTGGGAGTTGCTCCGGAAGCGATCCAGTTCTGGTACGGGGTAGCAGCGGCGTAGCTGGCGGTTGGATTGGGGAACATCTGGATCATCTTCAAAGCCACAGGGTCGATAAGATTGCCCGCAACGCCGGGCGTGGGCTGGGACGCGGCTGGAGGACAGGAATTACCCGCCGGAAGAGCAGCCGGATTACAGCCCGGGCTAATATATAGGTCAACTCTGTTGTTCGGGATCGGGGTGAGGCGCACGGGTCCGCCGTCATTGGAGTTATAGACGCCGGAATAAGGATCGTAAAGCTGCCCAGCCGTATTGTTGCAAACGCCGTTCACAAAGATTGCCCCCGGAGCGGGTCCATTCGGACCATCCCCGCCGCAGAGTTCCGAGAAATTCCCCGTGCGCTCGGCGACACTGGGCACGCCGGCAAAATATGTACCCATGGAGCTTTGCAGGGTTCCGTCCCAGTCGAAGAAAACGAAGGTCTTGTTCTTGATGATCGGCCCGCCGAATGTCCCGCCGAAATCGTGCCGGTGAACTGGAGGAATCGGTTGTCCGGCCTCATTGTTGAACCAGTTGTTTGCGTCCGTGATGGTATTGCGAGCGAAGTCGTACACTTCACCGTGAAAAGTGTTCGTCCCGGAACGCGTGATCATGTTGACGATGGACCCGCCGGAGAAGCCATATTCGGCGCTGAAGTTCGACTGCTGCACTTTGAATTCTTCCACCGACTCCGGGTTGGGAACGTAGGTGGCGTAGGTAATGCCGCCGTTGGGCTCGAAGTTGGTGACGCTGGCGCCGTCCATCAAAATGTCGGCGCTGGCTCCGCGGCTGCCGTTGGAAATAAAGTTCGTCCCGTTTGTATCCATCACGCTGTTCGCGTCGCTTTGATCGGTAACGCCCGGAGCGAGATAGATCAGGTTCTGCACGTTACGATCGATCAGGGGCAGGTCGTTAATGAGCCTGCGGTCGACGACCTGGCCGGTGACAGCATCCTGGGTGTCGATGCTCTCGCTTTGGGCCTTAACGTCGACACTTTGTGAAGCACTCGCGACTTTCAGAGTCAGATTCGCAGTTGGATTCTCACTGATGCTCAATTTGACGTGGGTGCGCTCCGTCTTTTGAAACCCTTGCTTCTCGGCCGTCACCGAGTACAATCCCGGAGGAATTGAAACAAACAGGTACTGTCCCTCGTTGTTCGAGGTGGTCGTGAACTTGTATCCTTTTTCCTCGTCTTGAAGGGTGACCTTTGCGCCCTGGATGGCGGCCGCCGATGGGTCCGTCAGGATTCCGCTCACGGTCCCAAAGTAGCCTTGGCCGAAGAGCGCGGCCGGTAGCAGGACGATGACGGCGGTGGTTAGAGTTCGCAGTACGCGCTGGTAGTTTTCTCGAAATGTAAGAGCGGAGAGACTCACGTTGCCCCCTTGGTCCGGATAAACAGACGAGGCCGGTGCCTCGATTGCTGTCAGATTCCGTCGATGAACTCCCTCGGTGCAAAGCCCCCGCTCCCGATGTGAAGTCGGCGAAAGCTGATCAGCGCTCAATTAAAACGATTCATTATGCACTTCTGAGGCAACTATGCAAAGGATTTTTGTGTGTCCTCCTGACTTGCGGCGGCAGGAAGGTCTGATTTCCCCGGCAGCTTTCTACAGCGCTTCGACGAAATCGCCCTAGGACGGATGCATCGTTCCAGGCGGAACGAATTTGTAGCCAACTCCGTGAACGGTTTGAATAAGCGTGGGACAGTCAAGATTGTTCTCGATTTTCTGTCGCAGTCTCGCGATGTAATTGTCCACAGTGCGGCGACTGGAGCGTTTCCGTTCCGGCCATAAGCCGAGTAGCTTTTGGCGAGAAACGACAACTCTCGGCCTGGAAACCAAGAACTTCAACACTTTGAACTCCAGGAGAGTCAGCCTAATAGGCTGGTCGGCGCGGCTGAGCTCCATCTTTGGAAAATCCAGGAAGAATTCCCCAAAATGCACCCCCTGACTAATTCTGTGGAATTGAGGATCGATCATGTTTGGGTGGGCGGTTACCATGAAATCAGTCTCGTCGTACAACTTACTTTTGACGCACGGCGACCTTGTCACAAAACGGTCATATTATTGTTAAATCCGTGCAGTCGAAGGGACCTCCGAACTTCAGCATTGCCCAGCGGACACGACTGCGTGTTCTTGCGCGTTCTCGGAAAACTGCTGTGCCGTGAGGGATATTCCTGCATGGAGTAGAGACCGCGTGTTTGGCCCTCGGAATTTCGTCAGAACAGAAAAGTGACATTTCCTTAACATTTCGGTGACAACAGCACAAGTCGCCTCGACTAGAAATGGGCAGGATGCATCGAGGAATTTTCGAGCACCTCCTCAAATCATGAAACAAGTTCTCCAGTCCCGAATGTTTCAACGAGTTGCCTGCACCCGACTCCCCACCAAGTGGGGGATGTTTCAAGCCATCGGATTCCGGCAAGAGATTTGCAACGGTACGCGACGCGTCGAGACTGCGGCAGCCATGGTTTTGGGGGACATGAGCGGGAATGCGCCACTGCTGCGTATTCATTCGCAGTGCCTCACAGGCGATGCGTTGGGTTCCCTACGTTGCGACTGTGGAGACCAGCTAGAACTGTCGATGCGCGCAATCGCTCGTGATGGTTGCGGGCTCCTGATCTACGAGCACCAGGAAGGGCGGGGAATTGGACTGACGGCGAAGCTGCAGGCCTACAGCTTACAGGACACTGGCCTCGATACCGTCGAGGCAAACCATGCACTGGGCTTCAGTGCGGATTACCGAGACTTCGGCTTGCCGGTCGCGATCTTGCGCGATCTCGGTATCAGCCGGGTTCGACTGCTTTCGAACAATCCCCAGAAATATCGCGCCTTGATTGATGCCGGCATCGATGTCGTCGAGCAAGTGCGGTGCGAGGTGGCGCCAAACTCTTACTCCTTTGCTTATCTGCAAGCCAAGAAAGAGAAGATGGGGCATGCGCTGAGCCTCGGAGGCCCCAAGAGCACGGAATCTACGCACGCATCCGTCGCCGAGCTTGCGCGAGACAACGAGAGCAAGGTCAACGTGACACGTGAACAGCCTGACCGCGCGAGCGTCGAGGTCGCCCTTCGCGAACTTAGATCAGGGCATATGATCGTCGTCGTCGACGATGAAGATCGCGAAAACGAAGGCGACCTGATGATGGCCGCGGAAATGATCACGCCAGAGGCCATCAACTTCATGGCAACCCACGGACGCGGCCTGGTCTGCCTCGCCATGACCGGCGAGAGGCTCGATGAATTGAAACTCGCCCCGATGGCGCCGGATAACACTGCGTTGTGCGGTACAGGCTTCGCGGTCTCGATCGATGCGAAGGGACGTGGCGTGACAACCGGCATTTCGGCCGGTGATCGCGCTCAGACGATTCGGGCTGCCGTCGATGCACGAAGCAATCCCGAGGACTTTGCACGGCCGGGACACGTTTTTCCGCTTCGTTGTAAACCCGGTGGGGTATTGGAGCGCCGAGGTCACACGGAGGCAGCTGTCGATCTTGCGCGCCTCGCAGGACTACACGCCTCTGGTGTCATTTGCGAGATTCTCAAGGATGACGGCGCCATGGCGCGCCTGCCCGACCTGGTCCGGTTCTGCGACATGCACGAACTCAAAATGATCGCGGTCGCCGACGTACAGCGCTACCGATTGGCACTCGATCTTCGAACATGACTAAACCATAAAACGAGCGACCGGCTGGGCATTTCCTACCGGGCAGATCTTGTCAGGTTTCGCCAGCGCGGCAATTCCCAGAGATATCTCAACCCTGCGCCAGCGTGAAAACTGAGCTGTTGAATCGTGAATGCGCTGTCCAGGCAAAGCGCTTGGACGCGGCTCCATGGCCGATCCTTGACCTCCGCGAAAACTGTGGAAGACTGTTTCCCCGGGATCTTCCAGGGCATCAGCCCGTGCCGCAGGGAATCCCGGCTTGTGCGGCGGTCCGGAATGTATTCTCCAATCATGAACAGAGGGAGTTTGGAGTCCGGAAAGACTTTTGATTTATGGGGTGGACGTTCTCCCAGTGCCCAGCTGCGGCCATAGTTGTCAAGCCACAAACGCGCGCTGGGGCGGAGGAATTGTCTCCAGTGTTTAGCGACCTCAGGCATAGGGGCGGAAAACACATTGGCCGACAGTTCGAGCGCTATCGTTGAGAACTCCGCGAGCCGCGGTGCGGCCTCCAGACGCTGGCTGAACTTGTTCCAAAACAGGGAATCTCGCCATCGTTTCTCCATGAAGCGCCCAATCTCAAGAAGCCAAGAAGGCTTTACCCAATAGGACACCATATGTTGAAACGCGTGCAGTAGCTGGAGGAGAAGAGCGTCTTCCTCACTCAAAACCGGGAACCGCAGCCCGCCCCATTCTTTCAGTTTGTGGCTGTTGAGGACGAATGCAGGCTCTTCCAGTGGTACGTGGTGCGTCATGTCCTCCCAAATGCCCACATGCAACTCCACCATGGGAGTCGTCGCTACTTTGTAGGGACTATCGAATTGGGTAGGAACCCGCTGCAGCGGACGCTCGAAGGCAAATTCCTGCAAATCGGAGCGGCCCCGCCTCTCATAGCCTATTTCCAAAAGCACATTTTGGGCAGAGCGGAGAGACTGCCTGGCGACCATGTAGTCAAGGTCACACTGCGTTCGCAAGTAAGGATTGGTGCAAAACTCTGGCCACAGTGAAAAGCCTTTGATGACAACATACTGAACGCCCGCTTGATTGAGCTTTTCATTGATGCAACCAGTTTCGTGAAGGAGATGGTCAACCCGGCATCTGTTGTCTGCAAGATTTCGCTCAAACCGAGCTAACACTCGAAGAGGGAGCACCCCGGTTGCCCCCCAAGCTCTCAGCCGCTCGAATAGATAGAGTGTGAGACCGGCACGGTCGATCCACCCCGTAGTCCGTTCCCAGTCAAGTGGTGAGAATCTCGCCATCTGCCCAAAGTCATAGGATGCTCCCGACAATTGCAGACAACCGATGATCGCCTCGGCCAGCTTCCGGTTCATCATTACCGCTTTCCCTCCGGTAAAAGAGAGAGGAAACATGGAAGGAAGGTTTCGACAAACAACGTTCGGTCACGGACCAGCGCCTCCGATAAGAAAGAGATACCTGTGCGCGTCCGCTCGTCATAGGCTAGAAAGCTGCGTTGGCCAATGGTGACGAACGATATACCGCCATCGCCGACATAGCGGCTACTCAATGCGACGGATTTCAATATTTCATCTGTCTCTGGTTCTGTGACGATTCTCCAGGAGCAGTCTAGCTGGCCAACATCGGCTTGCCCGCGTTCTGGTGCAAGGTTAGAGATTCGACTCAACAAACCTGGACAATTCGTGGCCAAGGAAATCACCTTCCCAAACAGATTGAATGTGCAACGAAGGTGCGTGAGAGCGAATCTGTTGGCTAGATCGATTGGCATGATACGGTCGCTATTCTTGAGCTGCGGTTTTCATACAGAGCCGCAGATCTCCGCCAGCAGTCGCGCCAACAGCTCAGGCTTCAAGCCATGTTGCACCACCCAGCATTCTCGATCCACCAAACGATCGATGGTCTCCAACTGATATTGGTACTGATCAAAGAGGATGGGGGGCATCGTTTCCAAATCGGCCACCAGGCGGGAGGCGGCCTCCGAGGAATTCAATGGCTTGATTATGGGGGGTGAATCCACTTTTCTCTCTTTCCTTTCCAGGAAAACCAGCCATCGAGGGGCACAGCTCAAACACCGTTCTACATTGGAGATCGCCGTTGGATCCACGCTGAGCGCCCACTCTCCGTTCAAGGAGAGGACCGGATCGAACGAGACTAGCTCAGGAAAGTAGCTCACCGCATCGGGAAGCAACTTCACCGGAGTCGGCAGGCCCCAGGCTCGCACTTCCGTACCCATGCGCGACAAATAGGTACAGTCATCCGAAAGGTAAGAAAATCCATTTCGAGACAACGACAATGCCATGGTCGATTTTCCGGCTCCAGATTCTCCGCCGAGAAGAAGTCCTGATCCATCCTTGACCACACACGCACAATGAACCGGCGTTACTCCGATCGACGCGCTGGCAATACCCAGCAGTACAGGTAAAACGGTCTGCTTCCAGTGGTGTACGTCGCGGGCTGCGGCGGGAGAAAATGATCCAATCACGCGGCGGCCTATTTGGTCCACCAGCATCGAGTCGCATGGCCCGTATGTCGCATAGTACAGATGATCCAGAGCTCTAAAATGCGGCGTCGACCAGCGAGGTGCATTGTTGACGGCAAAGTCAACGTGGAATTCCAGCTCCAAATCTGCCTGCTGCTCGCCGCCCATTTGGTCGAACGTTTCCCGCATCGCCTGAAGAATTTCCTCGGAATTGGATCTCAGATCCCAGATTGAACCGGCGACGAAGAAGCGTGCCCCGAGAGGAAGATCGTCGTGGGCTAAACTGACGACTTTGTTAGCGGGATCGAGGACTTGCATTCCAATGCACCCACACAAGTGTGGAATACAAATCTAGCGTTCCCCGGCTCGTGGTTCGTCACGAGATTGTCAAATTGTTGTCAATTCCGGCCGTCGCTGCGATGGCGGCATACGGACGAGTCTCCGATATAGCGCCTCGAATTGGGCAACCGTCCAGTCGGCGCTGTAAGTGCGAGCAAAGTCCTGCGCGGCTAGGGCGATAGCCTCGCGTCGCTGGGAATTTTCCAGTAGCTCTACAACACCCTTCGCCAAGGCGTCGGGATCGCTGACAGGCACGGCGACAGCCGCTCGAGGAGCCATTTCCGCAACAATTCCGACGTTGGTCCCGACAGTGGGGACTCCGGCCGCAGATGCCTCCAGCACGGCGGCACCCATGCTTTCATGAAGCGACGACTGCACGAACACATGCGCTTTTTCATAAAAGGGCACGATCTCATCGACGGTGAGGACCCCGTGGAAGCGAACTATATCCGCAATTCCCAGATCACGAGCCAGCGCCTGTACGCGCCCGTTCAGAGCGTCCACTCCGATGCAGTCGAGCACGATGTGGGGGCATACGTCGGCCACTTGCCGAACTGCTCTCAGCAGCGTCTCTTGGTCTTTCACCTCGTTCAATCCTGCGACATGAACGAGGCGCCAGGGCGCGCCGCACGCGCGTTTGATTGATCCCCGGAATACTGTCGTATCAACACCAGTGGGGAGCCACTGGATATCGGGACGAACCCTCGTCGCGGAGCGCATGACATGCATGCTCGGTGCCGAAACCGCACTCGCCGAGCGCAGGGTGGCGGACATCGTGATGCGGCTTCGGAGGGTCCTCATCCCGCCATAGCGAATTGTCGGCAGCCAAACCAACTCTCCCCCACCGATGCTCGTGACGACCGGCCTGCATAACAGGGCACCGGCCGCGACAGCCAGAGTTCCCTGGGGATACAACCAAAAAGCATGCAGCAGATCGAATCCACCGCCGGCGGCACGCAGGGCGGACATCAATTTCCCTAACGTGACCGCTGCCCAGGATAACCGGTTGCGAGCTCTGATCAACCCAAGATTTACGACTCGCGCACCGAGTAACTCGTATTCCGAGGGCTCTGTGTTCGCATCAAGGCTAACGACAACCACTTCATGGCGACTCGCGAGGCGATCGATCAGCGCGAGGAGTACGGGGATAACGAAGACGCGGCCACTACGATCAACTCCGCCCGGAACGATGAGGCCAATTTTCATGCGTGGCTTTGCCTCACCGCTATTACTTCGCGGTATGCACGCACTGCGTCGCGGGCGATGGCTTTGTAACTCAATTGCGATTGAAAGAAACCCTCGGCGTTGCGGGAGAGTTGCTCCAGCGGTTGACGCACGACCTCCAGGAACTTGTCAGCAAAGGCCTCGGGGCTGCCGGGGCGCCAACAGGCGCCGATGCGTCCGCCGTCCGTCATTACGCGGAAGGATGGAATATCGGTTATTACGGGCACCACACCACAAGCCATCGCTTCAGCCAGCGAAAACCCGCTCCCCTCGCGGTGACTGCCGAGGACGAAGTAATCCGAACTGTTATAGATATACTGCAACTGC
>Ga0209380_10002098_pt1 | contig 12974 bp, 11 predicted proteins | sample HubBroMetageWFT6_FD_188347 | JGI IMG/M metagenome (GOLD analysis project Ga0209380, IMG submission 188347) | Warmed and freeze-thawed soil microbial communities from the Hubbard Brook experimental Forest, New Hampshire - Hubbard Brook CCASE Soil... | ecosystem: Environmental > Terrestrial >...
GTCCACGAGGTGGCTCAGCATGCCACAGGCGTTCACATCGACCACGTCGCGTCGCTGTGGGAGCCGACGATGGTCCTCGCCGCGCGCCTTCGCGAGGCACTCGGCATCCCGGGGATGACCGTCGAGCAGACCCTCCCCTTCCGCGACAAGGAGCGGATGAAGCAGGTGCTCGACTCGGCGGGAATCCGCACGCCGCATCACTACCGATGCACGACCGCGACCAGCGTTCGCGAGGCCGCGCTGCGCATCGGCTATCCGATCATCGTCAAGCCGATCGCCGGTGCGGGATCCGCCGACACGTACCGGGTCGACAGCGCCGAGGAGCTCGAGAACGTGCTGCCCAAGCTCGTATGGCTGGTCGAGGTCAGCGTCGAGGAATTCGTCGAGGCGACCGAGTACACGTACGACACCATCTGCGCGGGCGGCGAGGTGCTGTTTGACAACATTGCCTGGTACCGGCCGCGCCCGCTGATCGCGCGCCAGCTTGAGTGGATCAGCCCGGTGACCATGGTGCTGCGCGATATCGACGCACCCGAGCTCTCGAGTGGTCGCGCGATGGGCCGCGATGTTCTGCGAGCCCTGGGATTCCGTGACGGGTTCACGCACATGGAGTGGTTCCGTCGTGACAACGGCGAAGTGGTGTTCGGCGAGATCGGCGCGCGTCCCGCCGGTGCGCGAACCGTCGACGTCATGAATTTCGCGAACGATATCGACCTCTTCCAGCAATGGGCCGAGGCGCTCATCCACGGCCGGCTGTCCGAGTCGATCGACCGCCGTTACAACGCCGCGTCGATCTTCAAGCGCGCGCAGGGACACGGCCGGATCACCCACATCGAAGGGCTTGCACCCCTCCTTTCGGACTATGGTGAGTGGGTGTGCGCGATCGACCTGCTCCCCATCGGCGCGCCACGTCGCGATTGGCTGATGACGCTCATCTCCGACGCGATGGTGATCGTCAGGCATCCCGACCTCGGCACGTGTATCGAGATCGCCGATCGCTTCGCGACCGAGCTGCAGATCTACGCCGGCTGAGACGCCGTCAGTCGCCCGCCGTCACCGCCTGCTTTCCAACGGCTTCAAGAACCGCACCACGCGGCGCCGGCATGTCGGCGTGCAGCTCCGCGATCAGGCTGTCGACGACATCGGCGAGCGACCCTCCCGCAGCGACGATCTCACGCTGGCGGATGTAGCTCGAACCCCGAGCCATGATGTCGATGGCGCCACGCAATTCGTCGGAGCAGCCGAGGCGTGCCGCCACCGGGGTCAGGTCCTCCACGAGCTCGCGAATCGCCTGGCGCAGCGGGACGGTTGTGCCGCCCTCGTCGACGATGATCGAAGCGTCGAGGCCGTGCCGGGCCGCCCGCCATTTGTTCTCTCGTACCAGCCATGCGCGCGGTGTGGGGAGCGTGTAACCCCGGTCGATCATGGAGTCGAACTGGTGCACGAGGCACTGACTCAGCGCGGCCATCACGCCCACCTCGCGCAGCGTCGGGATGCCGTCACACACACGGATCTCGACGGTACCGAAACCCGGATGCGGGCGGATGTCCCACCACACCTCACGGATCGTCTTGATGGTGAGCGACGAGATCAACGTGTCCATCACCTGCTCGAACTGCGGCCAGCCGCTCAAAAGCCACGGCGGACCCGCGGTGGGCAGACCCTCGAACACCTTGGACCGCCATGACGCCATGCCGGTGTCGTGTCCCATCCAGTACGGGCTCGACGCCGACAGGGCGAGGAAATGCGGGATGTAGGCGGAGAGCGCGTTGACCATCGCGATCGCCTTCTCTCCGCTGCGCACACCCACATGCACGTGGATCCCGAAGATCTGCATCTGCCTCGCCGGCCACTGCATGTCGTTCACGAGCCGCAGGTATCGCGGGTCGGGGCTGATCTCCTGGAGCGCCGGATCGCTGAACGGATGCGTGCCCGAGCACATGAGCTCGAGGTTGCGAGGCGCGGTGTGCTCGCGCAGCTCCGCCATGGTGGCGGCGAGGTCGGCCTGCACATCCGCCGCGGTCTCACAGATACCCGTGATGATCTCGACAGTCGACTGCAGCAGCTCCTTCTTCGCTTTCGGGTGACCGGCTTCGCCGTGCGGCGCGCCCATCTCGCCGAGGATCTCGTGGGCGCCACGCACCAGCTCCCGGGAATCGCGGTCGATGAGCTCGAGCTCCATCTCGACACCGACCGTCGGCCGCGGGCTGGAAACGAATTCGATGTGCGTCATGAGGGATCCACTCTACGCCGCCGCCACGCGCTGATCGTGGGCCCACGCACCCAGGAGGCCACGGAAGTGCGCGATGAACTCTTCGTGCTCGTGGGGCGGGAAGGTGTTTCGGACCGTGTCAACGATGATCCTGTCGAAGTCGGGGCTCTCGACCCACGCCACCGACAGCTCGTCGATATGCGCCAGGTGACGGTCGCAGAACTCCTGATACCTGTCGACGTCGAGCTGCTTGTCGGCGAGCTTCCGGTAGCCGGCGAGCTTCTCGTCGTAGCTGAGGTCGGCGCGATCGGCGAGCGCGTAGTACGCCTCCGTGTTGAGGTCGACGGTCTGCAGACGGCCGGTGACACAGCAGAACACCACCCACTTCAGCAGGCTGCGAATCGCCCACGGGAAGTAGTAGTGGAGGCTTGTTAATGCGAGGTCGGGCGTCGCGTTCGCGTAGTCGATGGGATAGACGTCGTCGCCACGGATCAGCGTTTCGCAGCTGTTGAGCTCCCACCGGAAGAACGCGTTGACGGTGCGCAGAATCGTCAGGACCTCGTCCCCGGCGCGAGGCGTCAGGAAACTGTGATCCACGGAGTATCGATCGTGCATAGGCTTCTCCGGATGGAAATGCAGCACGATCGACTCGGCACCGATACCGAGGCTGCGGGCGAACACATCGTATCCATCCACCGACGCCTGGAGATGCATGAGCCGCTGCTCTGACTCGTCGTAGGCGCGGTACAGCGTCTCGGTATTCTCGATGCGACTCACACCGACCCACGCGCCACCGTCGAACGGCTTCATGTACAGGGGCATGCCTACCGCGCGAGCCACCGCCTCGAGGTCGAAGTAGCGGATGTAGCGCTGCGCGGTCCCGGCGAAACGTGGATTGTCCGGGGGCGTCTTGTTGGGGAGCATCCACGTCTCCGGGACTTTCAGCCCCAGGCGGATCATGGCGCAGTAGGCGGCGTGCTTCTCCATCGCCTGGAAGGTGAAGGGGTTGTTGAGCAGATGGACGTGGTCCATGAGCACGACCTTCTTCAACCACTCGCGGGGCATCGGATACCACCAGCCCAGGCGATCGATGACCAGCGAATGGCGTGGCTTCATGCGCAGATCGAAGGGCTCGATGGTCACCCGCTCCGTGGCGAAGTGATGCGTCTCTCCACCCTCGCGCACGGCGAGATCGGCCCGGCCCAGCAATGCCTCGAAGGCTGCCGGCCAGTCCTCCTCCACCCCGAGCAACATGCCGATGAGATGGGACCTGGGCATCGTGGATGGGAGTATTGCAGGCCCTGCGCCGGCCGGTCAGGTCCTCGCCGGCCGGCTCGTCCGCTGGCGTGATGGCGTCGCCGTGTCGGGCGCGCGTTGCTCGAGCGTCGCCTCGATGCGGAGGGTCCGCTCGAACGCCGCCCAGACCGCATCACTCACCACCGTGCGCAGACCGCCACGCTCGAGCTGATAAAGGGCCTCCGCTGACGTCCCGCCGGGTGAGGTCACCATGTCGCGCAGCTCGGCCACGTGCTTGCCGCTTTGGAGCGCGAATTCCGCGCTCCCTTGCATGGTGTCAAGCACGAGCTCTCGGGCGACGTGGCGGGGAAACCCGAGATGGACGGCCGCATCGGTCAGCGCCTCGATGAACAGTAAGATGTAGGTGGGGCCGGTCCCGCTCACCGCGGTTGCCATCGCCACCTGGCGTTCGTCGTGCACCTCGAACTCGCGCCCGAGCGCGGTCAGCATGGCCCGCGTCCGAGCCTTGCCCACGTCGTCGACGCTCTCGGTCGCGTACCACACGGTGACACCGCGCCCGATCTGCGCCGGGGTGTTGGGCATGGTGCGCACCACGGCGGGGTGGTCGAGGCCGTCGCCGAGAGCCGTGGTCGTCGCTCCCGCGATGATGCTGATCACCAGCTGCGCCGGTTGTAGGGCACCCCGCAGCTCGGCCATGACCCCGCCGAGCATCTGTGGTTTGACCCCGAGCAGGACGACGTCGGTGTCCTTGACTGCCTCGGAGTTCTCGACCGCGACATTGACGTGATACGTGGCCGCAAGCACTTCGCGGCGCGGCGCGCGGGGGTGCGTGCAGATGACATTGCGCGCGGCAACCAGGTCACGTTCGAGGAGGCCGGCCAGCATTGCCTCGGCCATCACGCCGGTGCCGACGATCCCAAGCCGTATGCCCCGGAGGCTCTCCTCGCTCATGTGACGGCACACCTTACCGCCAACGATTCACCGGCGGGTTCCGCGAGGCATGACATGATCGATAGCGGATGAGTCAGTTCCCCCCGCCCCCCGACGACCGCGCACCGGTCTATCAGTGGCTGCCGGACAGCTCGGTCACCACCTCGCACGACAGCGCGTCGTGGTTGCCACCGCCCGTACCTGCGCGCCCCGTGCCCACGCAGCAGCACAGTCCGACCGCACCGCGCGAGCAGCGCCGCCGCCGCGAGGGCATCGCCGGAGGCATCGCCGCGGGGCTGTTCGCGTTCCTGAAGTACGGGCTCTTTCTTGTCAAGTTCGGCACTTTCGGTCCGACGCTCATCACCATGCTCATCGCAATCTGGTTCTACACGCTCTTCTTCGGGCCGGCATTCGCGATCGGCATCGTGGTCTTGATCCTCGTCCATGAGCTCGGGCATTTCATGGTTGCGAGATGGATGGGGCTGCCCGCCCGCCTGCCCATCTTCATCGGCCCGCTCGGAGCGGTCACCAGCCTCCGCCGTTCGCCGGGTGACGCCGGCAAGTCGGGCATCATCGCCCTGGCTGGCCCGGCACTCGGCACCGTCGCGGCACTCCTCTGCTTCCTGCTCGCCGGCGCGGCCACACCGGGGTACTTTCGCTCCCTGCTGCTCGCGCTCGCGTTTTTCGGGTGCTTCCTCAACCTCATCAACCTGATCCCCGTCGGCTTTCTCGACGGCGCCAAGGTCGCCGACGCGATCCCGAAGTGGATGAACGTGGTCGGGCTGCTGGTGGTCGCCGGCGTCGTGCTGCTGTTCGGCAACCCCATCGGACTGATCTTTCTCGTGCTCGGCATCTTCCACACCATCGGCAGGTTCCGCGGGAGCAACCAGGTGGCCGATCCCGCCCAGGCCGCCGCCTCTCGGCGTCTCGGGCTCGGTGCTGCGTACGTCGCCATCCTGGTGATCGCCGCGGCGGGGATGTCGATCGCCAACACCGCGATCGTCAACAGCAATACGGTTCCCGGCGTGAACCACAGCACCGGCACCACGGTCCTCTAGGGCGCCGGCGTCGCCTTGGCGGGCGCCTCGCAGCGCGGAAATGGGAACGCGACGGAGTTGTAGAGCGCGGAGTAGACGTCGAGCTGGCTGCTGTCCTGGTAGTTGAAGCCGATGAGCATCGCGTGGGTCGAGTCCATGGAGAGCCGTATCTCGGCGTAGAGCGGCTGGCGCGGAACCGGAATCGGGGCGTTCGTCGGACCCGAGTACGAGGCGTTCTTGGTGTAGTACGCGAGCGTGCCGGTGTAGCCGCACACCACCACCGCAGCAGAGCTCGTGGGCACGTATCCCAGCAACCCCGGTGCGCCGAAGGATTTGAGGCTGGTCCCGGTGTTGAGCACCGCGCTCTCGGAAGTCCCCGACTGCGGTACGAAGAGCGCTCCAATCGTCTCCACCTGGAACCCCCACGACTGCGGGTAGAGCGCCGACACGCCGTCGGCTCGTGAGAACAGGTTGAAGGTGCCTGCCGCGGTGAGCGTGGGGTCGGCGACCACCCACCCGGCCAGCGTCTGGCCCTGGACTCGGAACCAGCCTCCGCCGCCGCTCTGATACTCGAGCACGGTGAACGACCTTCCCTGCGAGAAGCCGCCGATGACGTTGGTGGAGCCGAGCACCGGCGCCGAGTGAACCCGAAGACCGAGAGGGCTGAGCACCGTCCGGGTGCTGCCGACGATCTGAGCAGTTGGGCTCGGCGTTGCGATCGTCGCGATCGTGGGGGTGGCCGGCGGTGTCCGCGTCGGGCTCGACGGAACCCCCGCGCACGCAGCCAGCACGGCGGTCGCACCTGCCGCCAGCACCGAGGCGGCCGTCGCGGGGAAGCCGCCTCGGGTCAGGCGGCGAGCACGTGCAGGCATCCCGCCACCGAGGCGGCGATGGCTCGAAGGTCGTAGCCACCCTCGAGGAGCCATAAGGATCGTCCCTCGCAATGCTTGTCGCTGAGGGTTCGCACCCGCTCTGCGATCGCCGTGTAGGTCGCGTCCTCGAGGCGGAGCTCAGCCAGCGGGTCTTCGCGGTGGGCGTCGAAGCCCGCGCTGACCACGAGCAATTCCGGATCGAACGCAGCCACCTCCGGAAGCACGACGGTGTCAAACATTTCGAGCCAGCGGGTGGCACTGGTCCCGGGCGGGACCGGCACGTTCACGGTCGTTCCCGAGGCGCCCGGGTCGCCGCGGTCGGATGCGTGTCCCGTGCCCGGATACCACGGAAACTGATGCAGCGAGGCGTAGAGCACCGAAGGGTCAGCGTAGAAGATGTCCTGGCTGCCGTTGCCGTGATGCACGTCGATGTCCACGATCGCGACCCGCGTCGCACCTGCGTTCTGGGCGGAGCGCACCGCGATGGCGGCGTTGTTGAAGAGGCAGAAGCCCATTGGCAGATCGGGCGTCGCATGATGCCCGGGCGGCCGGATAACTGCGAAGGCAGATCGCGTTTCGCCCTGCATCACCGCTTCGGCCGCGCGCGACGCGCACGCCGCTGCGTTGAGCGCAACGACGTACGAATCCGTGGTGCAGTAGGTGTCCGGGTCGAACCACCCGCCGCCCTTCACCGCGAGCCCCTCGACACGCCGCACCTCGTCCTCGGTGTGGACGAGCAGTGGCAGTGCGCGACGCCCCACCGGAGCGTCGAGCCACGGCAGCGCAGCGAGGTCGTTCTCCGCGGCGATGCCCTCGAGAATCGCGTCCACACGGTCCGGTCGTTCCGGGTGTCCCGGGCTTGCGTGCGCGGATTGGTCGTCGTTGCGGATGAGAGCGAGCGGGACGGTCACACGTGTGCAACTTCGGCGCGGATGTGCTCGATACGCTCGCGGAACCCGCGCGCAGCGTGTGCAGCGCCTTCCGGCGCGGTCGCGATGCCCCGGCTCACCGAGATGATCGCGCCGCGTCCGCGGGCATCGAGGCCGGCGCTGACGGAATCCTCGAGCGCGCCACCCTGGGCTCCGACCCCGGGGAGCAGCAGGGGCGCGTCGGGTGCCGCCCTCCGGATCTCGGCAACCGCCTCGGGGCTGGTTGCACCAACCACGAAGCCGACCGCTCCGCCCGGGTCCCACCCGAGCCCGAGCTCCACGATCCGGGCGCTCACCCGCATGCCCGACGCGAGTCGCTCGTCGAGCAGGTCAACCGCGCCGGGGTTGCTGCTCCGCGCCACCAGCAGCGCGCCTCGATCCTCGCGTTCAAGGAATGGCATGACCGAGTCGCTGCCCAGCAGAGGGTTGACGGTGACGCAGTCGGCGCCGAGCACATCGAAGAGCGCTCGCGCGTACGCCCGGGCGGTGTTGCCCATGTCACCCCGCTTGGCGTCGAGGATGAGGATGCGATCGCCTGGGATCCGAGCTCGCAGGCGCTCGAGGATCGCGTATCCGGCGGATCCAAGCTGTTCGAAGAACGCCAGGTTCGGCTTGAAGGCGCAGACGTGTTCGACCGTCTCGTCGATGATCTCCAGGCAGCGGTGCTCCGCGTGCGCGGCGCTCGCGAACCCATCGGGATCGAGTCCGCAGCACAGCAGCGAACCGGAGGCATCGACGCACGCGTCCAGGCGTGCGGCGAAGGTCACGGCGCTACCAGACCTCCCTCGACGTGCTTGGCTGAATCGCTCCCTGGTCGACCCGCGGCGAGTACGGCATCTCGATTCGATCCTTGTACTTCGACGCGCAGTTCGGACAGACGCGAGCCATTCTGCCATCGAGGATCACCGCGGCGAGACGGAAGATCGGTGTCTCCTCTCCGTCGCAGTCGCAACGAGCTGTCACCGCCATCAGTACTGCGATATTGCCACGGAAGTGCGCCTAACCGGCAGCCGGAACCGGTATCGGATTCACCGGCCGCGGAGGCGGCACCCGCCGCGAAAGGCGTGCTCGCTCGCTGATGTGACGCACCATCTCGACTGCCTCGTGCTCGTCACGGCAGCGCGCGGATGCCTGCCAGCGGCGGCCTGCCGTATCGACGTCGACGGTCGCGACATGAAAGGTTCGTTGCAGCGGCCCCGATTTGAGGCGCACGCTCTGCACCTTGACGAGCGGAACGATGATGGTCGACATCTGCACGCGTCCAGTGCGCGCATACACGTAGCGCTGCCCGAACCACGCCGCGAGGAAGTGAAAGGACAGTGGCGCCTTGAGGCGCGCGCGTGAGGGAGGACCCGCGTCGGGCGGGGGATTCGGATGGGCATCGGGCAAGACGCGCGCAAGCAGCCACAACGCCTGGTCGCGCGACGCCACCGGGATCAGCGTTCTCGCCACCTGCTGAGCGTCACGATCGGCTTCGCGGGAGACGCTCTGGCGGGCGACGTCGACCTCGAGACGCGCCCAACCGAATGCGCGCCAGAAGAACGGCTCCACAACGCGGACCGCCTGGATGCGGCCGTAGGGGATCGTCTCGTGGCGGCGCTGGAGCAGGCCGCGATCGAGCCGGACACCGTCACCCGCCTCGCTGATTGCGAAATCGAAGTCCTCGTTGAATGCACGGGCGACGCCCAGTCCGCTGACAACGAGGACGGTGACGGCGCTCCCGAGCGCGCCCGCTCCCACGATCGGGGCTGCCGCGATCGCGAGCACGGCGGCGACGGCGATGAGGATCGGCCCGAGGACCTGTGAACGCATCAGGAGCGCGGGCAGCAGCAGCCCGTTCTGGACGTGCAGCAGTGGCATCGCGGCCGGCTCGGGGGTCCCCACCTCGAGTCCATGCGCAAGCGCGAGCAGCCGAGCGCGCACGACCGGCGCCTGGGCGGCGGTCAGATACGCGAGCCTTCCGTGCTCGGCACCGCGCCCTGCGGAGACAACGCGCACCTCGGCCAGGCCGAGGAATCGCCCCGAGAGCGGGGAGATCACGTCAACGGCCTGGATCCGCGCGAGCGGGATCCGGAGCGACTGGCGCCGGATGAACCCGGTCTCGATCTGGAGGTTGCCTTCGGCGATCCGCCATCGGGTCACCAGCCAGGAGATGAACCCGCCGACGCCGCCCAGGAGCAGCAGTCCGAGGTAGATGATGAGTGAGATCGGGAGACCGTCGTCGCGGTGCAATCCGGGTTGCTCGGCGATCGACGGTACGGCGATCACCAGCACGCCGATCAGCACCCTGCCGAAGCGGACGATCGGCGACAGCGGGTGCAGCCGGCGCCAGGTCTCGCCGACCTCGAGCGGCGCGGACGCGGGTATGGGGGGCGGCAGTGCGCTCATAGGCCGGTGGCCTTCGCCTCCCCCACCAGCGCGAGCCGGTCGCGGAGCGCGTCGGCATCGGCGCGAACCAGGCCGGGGATGCGCGCGTCAGTCGCCGCCGCCGCGGTGTGGAGTTGGACCGTCGCAAGGCCGAAGGCTCGATCGATCGGGCCGGCGGTGACATCGATGAACTGCATCCGCCCGTAGGGCACCACCGACACGTGGCGGAACATCAGGCCCCTTGTGACGATCAGGTCGTCCTCGCGTTCGGCGTAGCCCCACGACCGGTACCGACCCCGCTCGACGAGCCAGGCAACCGCGGCGATGAGCGCGACGACCACCGGAAGCACGACGGCCGCGCTCACGTGGACGATCAGCGCAGCCACCAGCGCGACGATGAACACAGGGCCCCAGAACAGGGCAAGCTCCGTCTGCCGAGCCAGCCAGAACCGTGGCGACAGCCGCTTCAGTTCGCCGGCGCCGATGATCTGCCCGGTCACGGCCGTACTCATGTGATTCCACGATAGACTGAAGACAGGAGAACGGAGATGGCCTCAATCAAAGAGCGGCTCGCAGCCCTCTTCAGAAGTCTCGAGGGCCGCCTCGGGATCGATCGCGAGGGCCGGAGCGTCTGGGTCTGGCTCCTTCCGCCTGGCGTCGGCATTATCAGCGCTGGGTTGGTGGCGTTCATGCCGGGGCTGCCGAGCGATGTCGGCTGGGTCTACCGGCTGCCGTTCGCGTTCTTCGCGCTGCTGACCATGACGGCGATCGCGTCGATCTACCTGATCACCTTCGACAACGACCACAACCAGCAGGCATCGGTCGACGACGATCCCGGCCGCCGGGATGACGGCCCCGGCCCGCCGCCTGTCCCCTCGGGGTCACCGCCACCGCGCTGGCTCACCGCGATCAAGGTCGAGGAGAAGGTGCGCGATGAGGCCGGCCATCCGGACGAGAGCCTGCCCCGGGAGCGCGTCCCCGCCGGAACCGCGCGCTAGCTCGCCGCGTCCCTGATCGGGAGCACGATCGCCGACGGGTGGTCGGGATCGTGCCAGATCTGCTGATCGGCGACGTGCATCGTCACCGCGGTGGCGAGCGACTCTCCACCCCCGAGGTTGCGTGCGAACCGCGGATGCGCGCCGCTCGACACCTGAACGCGAACACGGTGATCGCGGCGGAAGACGTGGGCGGCAGGCCAGAGTTGGACCTCGACCGTCGCCACCCGATCTCCTCCACGCCGCCAGGTTGCGGGAGTCATGCGCACCAGGCCGTCGCAGATGTTGATCGATCTTCCCGACGGGTCCACATCGCAGAGTCGCACGAAATAATCCGTGTGCTCCGACGAGGACTGCACGCGCAGATCGGCGGTGATCGGGCCGATCACCTCGAGGTCGCGAACCAGCGCAGCGCTTGTGTAGACGAGGACGTCGGTGCGCCGCTCGAGTGCTCGGTTGTCGCGGGGCCCTCCCGACCTGGCGAGCAGGCTCCCCCCGACCGACGGGGTCGGGTCCGCCGGGTCATACCGGAACCGGTCCGGAGTCGATGCGACGGGGGTGCGTGTGTGCAGCCCGCCGCCCGGCTGGAGGTGCCAGCGGACGTTGCGCGCCGGGGGCGGCCACGCGTCGACATCAAGCCAGCTGCGGACGCCGCCGACAAACACCCGGACCCGCGAACGTCGTGAGGCGCTCCGACGATCGAGGAGATGCCGGCCAAACCAGTCGAGCGTGTCGCGCAGGCTCTCACCGGCAAGGCCGGGGTCGGTGTGCTTCCAGGGTCCGATGGTGAGACGGACGTCGCGCCCGGCCGCCTGGAGCACCTGGTGATCCGCGAGCTGGGCGGGCAGGAACATGTCGTACCAGCCGGTCACCATCGTCACCGGCACGGTGAGCGATTCGAGATGGCGGTCGAACTCGACGGGTGCCCAGAACGCGTCGTCGTCCATCCGCGCAAGCCAGTCCTGGTAGTACGGCACGCGAGCACCGGTGACGGCGACATCGGCATCGCAGAGCGGCAATCCCGTGAAGGCGCGGGCGAGACGGCGTCGCCCGGCGAGTTGATCGCGAATGCCTCGGCGCTCGTCACGGCGCTGGCGGGCGAGCAGCGCCAGCCACGACAGGGTGCTGTCGAGTGAAAACGCCCCCCCGGGGTAGGTGAATGCACGCACCCGCGCCGATGAGATCGGAGCGGCCATCGCTCGCAGCCGGGATGGCGGGTCGGTGGCGATGGCCCACTGCGCAATCCCAAGGTAACTCGGACCGAAGGTCGCAACGTCGCCGGAGAACCAGGGCTGCTGTTCAACCCACGCCAGGGTGGCCAGCCCGTCCTCCACCTCGTGCCGGTAGGCGTTGAACTCACCGCCCGACCCGCCGGTCCCCCGGCAGCTCTGGAGGACCACCTGATAGCCACGCTCGGCAAACACGCGCGCCCCGAGAGCCCAGACCCCGCTGCGCCCGTACGGGCTGCGCATCACGATGATGGGCTGGGCGCCGTCGCCGCGGCCCCGGTAGCGATCGGCGCGCAGGGTCACCCCGTCGCGCATGACCACCTCGATGTCGCGTCGAATCGTGACAGCACGCGTCTGCGCCGGCGGGAGGCGTGCGAGGAACTCGACCGCACGGCTCGAGAAGCTCATCGCGGCGACCCTACGCCGCTCCGGTCAGTCGCGGCTGGAGACGATCTCGAGCCCCGCAGCGGCCGCGTTGCTGAACTGGTCGCTGACCACCATGACGTTGCGCCCGCTACGCGCCAGGAGTGAGCCGGCCACCGAGGCGCGATATCCCGCAGCGCAGTGCGCCCAGACCCTCCCGGCCGGAACGTCGTCGAGGCGATCGGGCAACTCGTGGAGCGGAATGTGAATGGCAGACTGGAGATGGCCGTCGCGCCACTCGGTGCCGAGGCGCACGTCGACGACGACCTCACCCGAGAGGCCGGCGAACGGCTTCAGGTCGCGGAAGCCGACCATCGGGTACGAACCCGTGGCGAGACCGGCCCACGGGTCCCGCCCATCCTCGCCGTCACTGACGCCGCAGGCGACGATCCTCTCGATGCCGATTCTCGCCAGCGCCCGGCGGGCGGCCGCGACCTCCTTCAGGGTGGGCCCGATCAGGCTCAGCGGGCTCCCCCAGGGGAGCAGCCAGCCGAGGTAGGTGGTCATCGGGTCGGAGAGCTCGAATGCGAGGGTGCCGACGAGATGGCGGGCGGCAAACGCCCGACGCTCACGCAGGTCGACCACCCACTCATCGGCGCGAGCCCGCTCGGCCAGCTCCGCAGCGTCGCTCAGCGGTGGCAGCCCGAGGTCGGCCTCACCCGCTCCCTCGCGATTCCTCGGCGCGGTGTACGAGTAGTAGCGCGGGAAGGCGTCCATACCCGA